>ENA-UERN01001019-UERN01001019.1-human-gut-metagenome-genome-assembly--contig:-NODE-1019-length-28611-cov-9.259059_pt1 | contig 28611 bp, 49 predicted proteins | sample MGYA00242950_ERZ507950 | MGnify/ENA primary metagenome ERZ507950 (study PRJEB26167, sample SAMN06115515) | human gut metagenome | host: Homo sapiens | place: China:Ningxia | collected 2014-11-26...
GGTAGCTTTTACACTACCCTTATTTATTAATAATGATCTACTTTATATTAAAATGGTAGATCGTCTGTTTTATCTGTAAAAGCTTGTGTATTAGTAGTAGATGAAGTTGCACTAAACGGGTTATCGTTTTTTACTTCTTTATCTGCTACAACAGGCTTTGTAAATTGGTCAATATTTAGCATAGTAATAGAAGATGATTGACCTTCTGGCAATTCCATAGGCTCAATAAAAGTATACTTAGCATAATTAGGCAAAGTAGTATATCCTTTATCATTATATACTATTTTCGCTCTAAGTTTTTTACTCTTATCTACTTTGTTCAGCATATCAGTAATCCATTGAGCAAACTGTTCAAAGCTTTCTCCATTAAAGTCAAGCTCTTCATCCTTATAGTAACAGTTAAGTATCTGCAACATACGAGAATACTGTTTATCCATTTTTGTTTGAAGCTGTTCCTCTGTAGTTACAAATCCACCAAGTGTAGGTTTCCATTCTGTATGAGTTAATGTTGCTCCATCTTTCTCAAAAACAATTTCTAAGAATTGATTACCATTAGGAGAAACCTCTGTTTTTACACTCTTCAATACTACATTTTCAATAATACCAGCGGGAATATACTTAATATCACTTTTGCTAATACTTGCTGCACGTTCTTTACTATATGTCATAATTTCAATATTTTTAAGTTTTTAAATCAGGCTGCACACTCGTCTAAATAAATTTTATCCCAGTGAACTTTAATATCATTATTTTCATCGCTTTCTGCGATAACTATCTTCTTACCTCGTAAGTGAGGAGCTCTAGCTTCTCTTACTGAATTATCTCCACCTTCAAAAGATATAATAGTTTCATTCTTTTTACGATAGACATAACCAACAGCATCTGCTTCACCACATACTATATCACCTAGTTTTCCTACTAAATCTAGTGCCATTTCTGATAATTCTTCTCCTTCTTTATTAATCATTTTTTCTTTAGTATGACCAATAAGAATAAAATTATCACATAGATTACGAAACATATCTATTACTTTTCTAACTGCCATGCGAAGATACATATATCCACTACCATTTGGTAATGTACGTATATCATCTCCATTATAGGATTTACCCATTGGAGTTTGACGATATAATACCTTAGCATAACCTAGACACATTTCTTCTAATCTAGTAGCATTATCTATAGCAATATATTTGTAAGGTTTGTTACCAGTTTTAGCTGCTTCTTCACCAATTGCTCTAGATATATTACCTAAGTCTTCAATAGTACGAGCTTGAATAGAGAGAGCTTCTAGAAATTCTGAACCTCCCTCTAAGTCTATAATAAGACAGTTATCAAGCTTTGATAATAAAGTAGTTTTACCTGATTTAGGTCGACCAAACAAGATTAAGAATCTTGGATTGTTAACCTTTGGTTTGTTTTTCTCTTTTGGTAGTATTAACATATTAAAATAGGTTAACACTTTACCTGTGAGATTCTGAAATTATCTGACAAAAACTGAAATTTTACACAATGTAAAGTTATTCGTTATTCATTGTTGAGAATATTGTTAACAGTAGTACTGTTACTAATATTAATAATAACATTTACTATATTATTTTTATCTGCTTTACGATAGTTATTCAAAAACAGACTAGGATTATCAATAGGAATGATTGTATAACCAATCTGAATAAACTTCTGGTAAATACGTACAGGTTGACCCATGTAAGTAAAATCGTAACCACGATCTTCTTCATAGTCTTCCATGATCTTAGCATATTCTGCTAGTCGTTTCAATGCTAAATCAAATTCTGAAATAGCATCATATTGACGCAATTTAAATGCTCGATTTGCGAACGGACATGTAAGTGAATTATCATATGAACATGTCGGTCGATAATATTTTTTATTGAATGCAGAGAAATGTGCATTTCGATTGCATCCAAAACATAGCAAGTCTTCAGGACCTGCATATGATACACTGTATTCCGGATCTTCCGGAGTGTGAATTCCATACCATTTAGCAAACGGTAAGCGGTTTTTAACTTCGTTTAATATACGATTTTTCAAAGAACCCTGAGGGTCAATATTTTGTTTCGGAAGTTTAATTGTAAAACCTTTCATAATCAGCCTTTTTTAATTTGTTTAAATACTACTTTTTGTTCTTCAGCACTTGCAGTATTTGTTTCAATTAGATTGCCATATTGAAGTTCGTTTTCAAATTCTAATATACATGGTTCACCATCTCTTACTTTTAAGAAATGCATATAAACCTTATTTTTTACAGGTAGACGACGTACTCCATATATAGCTAGATTAAGTATCTCTGGTCTGTGAACAGCAATAACAAAATCACTAGCTTGAAATATTGCATCAGATGCTGATAAATCACTTCTCATTGGGAAGTGAGTGCTTGGATTATTAATTCTATCAGGACTTTCAATATTACGATTCATCTGTGAAAGTTGTATTATACTAGTATTAGAAAGTTTCTTCTTCTGTATAAACATTTTCTGTAAATCGACTATTGTACTTCTTTCTCCACCTTCTCCATTTACTAAGAGAACATGGTCTAATACTACTATTAGCCAACGACCGTTAGCCACAGTATTATGAAAGTAATCTATAGTATTACCTATTTCTTCTACATTACATACTTTATCAACGAAGTATATATTGTATTTTTTAATGGTTTCAGCTGCCGATTCAGCTTTTAATAAGTCTTCATCACTAAGTGTTTCTACTGAACTATATAATTCAGATACAGTTTTCTTAGTTTTATTACTTATTACACGACCAACATTTCTGTAGTCTACCATTTCTAAACTAAAGTATAATACTACGATATCCTGATTAGGATTAAGATCAATCAAATCCATTACTAACATATTTGCAACTGAGCTCTTACCACTACCTGATATACCAGCTATAGTAAATATCATATTTGGTTCAATTCCACCAGTGGCTTTATTGAACTTATCCCATCTGGTTTTTAATGATACTATACTATGATTTTTTCTAGCTTTAATGTAGTTTATGGATTTATTTGCTACCTGAGATATTGACTCAAAAGGTAGTATTTTAACGGCATTCTGTTCCATATTCTCCATAACTTACAGGTATTTCAGATTCATAACTCATTTGCTCTTCAATAACCTCCCACTCATGTTGAGTGAGCCATTTCCACATCGTCTTCATATAACCTATTTTACCAGTTATCATTTTGTTTTCAATTTCATATTGAAGACATTGAAGAAGGTGTTCGTGCATTGCTCTAGATTTACCTACGATACGATTATATTCTTTACGACACTTATTTATATTAGATCGTAAAAAACCTTTAGTACCATCTGGTCTTAAAACATACACTGGAAATACTTCATAGAACTCATCAAACCATGTCTTATCTTGTTTTACACTTGATAATAGTTTTTCTGTAGGACTATAAATTTTATTATCTCCTGAAGTAGTAAAGGAGATAAGGTCATTGTCGATTAACTCTTGTATGTCGTTTTCACTTATTCGGCTGAGAAACTTGTGAACGTCTTGATTATTACTTTGATTATCATTCAACACAAGAGTTAAAAATACTAATTGATTAATTGATATTTCTCCAAAAATATCTAATAATGTTGTATCTAATTCTAGTATCATAATATAGTACTTTATGAACCAGTCTCTTGATACAATATGATAAAAATCTGTTAAAACAGACTTAGTTGTTTTGTTTTTAAGGTTGCTATTATTTTATTAGCTTCTGTTATATAATAATTATAATTTATTTTAGGATCATCTTTTAAATCATCAAAATTGTTTAGTAAAGTAATACCAGATGCTGTTAACATATTCTGATATTTCTTTATTCCATTTTCAATTTTCCATTTGTATAAAAAATATCCATTTGTTGATGCATAAAATCTATTTATTCTTTGTTGTTTTATACCATTGTATTCAACTGTCCATTGTTTACCTGTTTTTTCAGATATTAAAAATTTAGTAATATCTTTAATAGTTGGAATAAAGTTTTGTGGTTTTATTCCTTCAAGAAAGAATTTTTCTACAGCTAATGGTATAATTGTAGGAGTTAACCCTTTTCCTAAAATAGTTTTAGTTAAAAATGTTCCTTTTTCTTTTATACCATCTTTTTGTTTACCAAAATAATCATTTACAGCTAATTGATAAAAACATTCAAATTCTTCAGTTTCAAATGTTAATTTACTTATTTTTTCAAAGTTTTTAATAATTTGCTGTAATTCATTATATTTAGCTTTTTTAATGCTGTATAAAACACCATCTGTATTTACTTGGTAAATAGTAGCTCCTAATTCTAAAAGCTTCTCACAGAGCATTAAAAGCAGTAATTGACCATTCATTCTAATTTGCAAAACTGCGAATGGAGAATATAACCAACTATATTCATTTTGATAGTTGCCCGTAACAGAGTTTAAAGTTAATTTCTTAGTATCTGCTTCTAATTTTCGTTTAGCTTTTTTAGCATCTATTCTTTCTGTATATATTTTGGTATATATATCTAAAAATACTTCTTTATTTAAATGAGGTGGAATAAAACCGTATTGAATAATTAGACTAGGATATAGTGAATTAGCATCAGAATCTAATAATAATTCGTCTTCTTTTGGAATTATTATTTCAGGTTGATTTATACTGTGTATGCCACCAACTCCAATAGAAATTTCTAAATTATTTAATAAAAATTTTTTATTCCAACCATTTCTACCTGGTGAAACAGTTAAACTTTTCATTTCAGTTAATAAATTCTTAAGTATTTGGTTTTTAAATTCAATATTAGGAAGTATTACGTCTTTCAATGGTATAAAATCCATTGGACTACGTAGTTCTTCTAATTGTTTTTTATCAATTCCTGTTTTAGATATATATTCTTTTTGAAGTATATCTACTCCAATACCTACTCCATCTTTTGAAAGACAGTTTATATGGTAATTATCTTCAATATTTATTCGTAATTGGATATCTTTTTCACATCGTTTGAGTAATTCATAAGTAGATAATACATCGTTTATATTATAATTAACCATATTATCTATTTCTTGTAATGCTAATGGAGATTGCCAATCACAATTAAATTCTTGAACATTTTTATACATCATTGTTACTTGCATTTCTTTTAAAGAAACTCGTAACGCTTTACTATATAACATAGTAAGTAAATCTAATGTTAGAAAATTTTTAGCATATTTCCAACGTTTCCAACTATCAATATTATCTTTGTCTTGTGTAATAATATTTGATAAATTGAATATAGATTTACATATTTTACTATACGTATACTTAGAATTAGAGAAAAACTCAATGCAATAATTTATTATAGGGTTATCATAATGGGTATTATTATAACCCGCAAAGTATGCGTCTTCTGTAATAAATAATTTACACATATCTTCAATATTGTTTTTTCTTTCAGAACATTCGTATTTTACTAATTTTTCTGTTTCAGTATTTAGTAAAGTACAATGAAATACGTTTTGAAATACTTCAATATCATAAACATATACTGTTTTTCCTCTTATCTTCATAGCGTATAAATTTGTAGTGATTCTGCTCAGACTCGAACTGAGATTTAAATTTTAGAAGAATTTTGTTCTATCCCTTGAACTACAGAATCTAGAGGCAGGATTCTTTATAGACTATCCTGCTAAAAGTCTCTTCGCTCTACGCTGCTTGCTTTATCTCTGGCAAATGTTTAGCAAAGCATTTCTTTTCTAAAGTTGCTCTATCTACTATCGTAATAGACTCGTAGTTACTATATTTATCGGATAACTTTGTATTCAATTTAGTAACTACTTCAGTAAGTTGTTCAATAGGTAGATTAGAGTAGCTTGTCTTAAACTCTTTATCGTCTGTAGTAGCTATAACTACTTTATATGGTCTTTGTTCTAAATACTGTAGCTTCTTAGACATCTTGAACTCTGCAAGTTGTTTAGCTACTTTCTTAATTTTCTCTTCATGAGCTGCTTTATAAGCTTGTTGTTTAGCAATGCGTTCTGCTTTATTGCTACCATATAGATTCTGTACCAATTCTTTATGGTAACCAGAATAAGGACGTTCTTCTAATAACTGTTTTTTATCCTTCTTATCAGACACCTGTATAGGTTTCTTAGGAATACTAGCTATACCTTTTTTAGCTTCATGATATTCCTTTCGTGCATTAGTAGCTTCAGGAGTCCACTTATAAGTATATACTTCTCTACTTACTATCTTATTATGACGACGAGTAGTTACAAATTCCTTTGTCATAGGCTTAATATTTTCTGACAAAGATATCCCTTTACTACACATAGTTTTATAATCTGAGGACTTAGTTAATCCATAACGTTTCTGTAAGTTTTGCTGGTATTTAGCATTTTTCTTATTTCTAGTTTCTTGATTCATAACAATTGATTTTAATAGTTAAAAACTAAAGGAAGCTAAATAGGTTAATATTTTAAGATTTCCCGTACGTACTCTCCCTATCGCTTCCTTGTTATATTTTAAGCAGCTAAGCACATTGGAGCAGCAGAATCATCAAATTCTGTTTCTTCATTGAACTTAGTAAGTTTCTCTTTTAATTTCAGAATCTCTAAATCGAGTTCTTTTATTCGTGCTTTAACCCAGTTTGAAGTTAAAACTTCAGTCTTATTCAGAGCTTTTTTACCTTTCTTAGACTTAAGAACAGGGTTCAAAGTTCGTATACGACTTAGATGTACTTTCATTTCTTGCAATTCACATAGCTTAAATACATCCAATTGATTACAATCAGCTGGCAAATCACTAAATTTCTTTATACCCATGTTGATACATAGTATCTTTAATTTAACAATTACTCGATCATCTGTAAGACCTTTAATTGTATTATAAAGTTCTTTCAAATCGTAAGTACGCTGATAATTACGATTTACTACATTCTCAATAGAAATAATATTCCAATACTTAGTAATATCTGCTGATAGTTTATCACGCTGTTCAATAAATTTATTTGCTTTCATATATACTTGATTTTAATAATTTGACAATTAGTTAATTACATAGTATATTAGAAAGTCTACCTGTGTAGTTAATAGACCGATCAAAGTCTAATAACTTAAAATATCAGCTATCTTCACAGACCGCTGATATGAATAACAATAAAATTAAGAAATAAGACAGACAAGATCAAAGAGTTAGCGCCTCTGTCACATCTCGATACGGCATCCGATTCTTCTTCTCTCGGCTTTCCAACACTTAGTTACCTTAGTAACATTATCAGAGGCAAGTAAGTAAGAGTATATACGAACCTAACCAAATGTATATACTCTTACTGATTTTATGTTGATTTTCAATTATTTTCTACTCAATACGAACCCAACCAAATGTATATATTCGATTATAAATCTCCTTCAACATGTAAACTGACAGGTATTCTTTCATACCCAAAATCTATGCAAGCATTTGCTACCCCAACCATTTTGCGTCGCTTGCTGTTGTTACCCATATTTTTATCAAAGCCTGGGTCATCTTTTGTAATATCATAGGTCAATTTCAATGGACTGTTTTCATCAAGTAATGTACAGTAATACAATAATAACTCGATTACTTTTTCTTTTTCATCTTTCTTAAGTACTTTATCAATTGCTTCTGTCAGAAACCCAACCAAACCTGACTTATCACAATTGTTACTTTCTACACCTGTAATGATAAAAGCTATTCTTTGTACTAAACTAAAAAAGTCTATTACATAATAGGAATTAAACCACTTATTTACCCAACCATATTTGTGGCGTCCTATTAATATAGTTCCATCAGTTCCAACATTTATCTTTTTGCTTCCATCCATCAGCAAATTATTTTGAATACGTGGATCTGACATAATTAGCTTTAACATTTGCAAGTGATATGAATCTATTGGCTTCTTATTTGTTGCCATAGTTTATATACTTAAGAATGATTACTCGTCAATGCTTTTATAGTAAGCTTCAGTGTCGTCCTTAGTAATTTTGTTGATTTGTTCCAAAGAAGCACCTTGGTTTGCTAACTCATCAATAAAATTGTTAAGATCAGTTAAATTGCTTTGATTTAACTGAGTGACAACTTCAGTTACCATCTTCACATTCCAGAAGAAACTCCGTTCTCCTGTTGCTTCAAATTTCAGAATAGCGTCCTGAACATCCTTCGGACCAGCTTTCAGAATAGTATCTACGTCAGCCCGTAAGTCAAATTGCAATTTTTCATCATTATTGAACATAATGACAATTTTGCCATTTGCTGTCCGCACGATATCTACATTGAATAAATCAACAGTTTCAATCATGTACTTTTTCATAGGATTTGCAAGTACTAGACCTGTCATATCGCCAGCTAGTTTCTTCTTGTAATTCAAATCCAAATTATCACTTACAGGAATAGCTAACCGCCGACCAACTAATGCCCGGCTGTAAGCAATTACTTTAGTACGTAATGATGATACTTCTTGCTGAGTAAATCCTTCAGGATTCTTAAACACGCTTTCATAATTTTTATCCATAATTTTCTCCTTTCTTGATTCCGTAATTGATTTTACCTACGGAGTTAGTTAATACTATGTTTACTTAAAAAGTTGAGCTATAGAGTTCTTCATATAAGTAGTAGAGTGTCTTATATCTCTCGTTTAAAATTAAACTTCAAATGCTACTTTTGTATTCAAACAATATGAACTCTATAACGTAATTTTGCTAAGATTTGATATTAATCTGAAAAACTATAAAATAAGTCTTCATATTACTAATATTACTACTAGAACGTGATGTTATTACTTCACTCGGCATTCCCCGTAGGACTTTACTCATTGGACAGATGAGTCAGCCGTTCTTCATAAGATTATTAATACTAAACTAAAGAAATATGTAATTCGACATCTGAAAATCGAATGTTATGCTAGTTAATACCTAAAGAGGTACAACGGGACTCCAACGGTAGGAGATTTATACCCATCAAATAACATTATAACTGAAATTATCTGAAAATCGAATGTTATGCTAGTTCCTGATTATTTTAAGAGCCTAACAGTCACTATAGCGTGCTCTTTTCCTGTTATAGTGAGGAGTACTGTATATGATTCATAACCTACAACTGTTATTTCACTATCGGTAATACTTCTACCGAATTTTATTTTGAGCTGTTTATGTTTCAAAACACCCACTCTATAGCCTAATAGTTTATTCTAAGGCTGCGTGTACTTACGACTTTGTTCTTATTCTGCACATAACTTTAGGATTTCCACCTATCATCCTTTAATGTAAGGAATCAGCGTCACTTTACATATATTGTTGCGCAATATACTTTAAATGTTTCAAATGTCAGCAATTATATTGTACAGTCGAGGGTGGCTCGGATTTACTTTCGTCTTCTTATCACTACTCGTCCTAAAACCTACCATTGAACTTCCTCATTAGTTAAATTAAACATGTTTATTCTCTCGTGAATAGAGACTTCCTAAATAGATTTACATTCTGTCACTTCCCGTTAAGACTACTATTTAGTGCAATGCACAGATTTTTCTCCGATCTGCTTCGTGTCCGTCTCTTAATGTGTCTGCTTCTCTTCAACCTAGGAGTAGGGCGATGCTCACTTTCACATATACTCTTAAGGATAGAGTATCTCACCTTGTGCAAATTTGATAAAACTCCAGTTATGCTTCTGGATAAAATTATTTAGTACTTCTAAGCTTTATGTCTTCCGCTTAGTATTGAAATAGTGTTATTGCGCACTTCATCCGCTAGTTATCTTTATGTTCCTGTTGCAAAGCACTCTAGGTTTATACTCAGATAAGATAACAACTGAGTTTATTATAATACTACTTGAATTCACATACTCCTTATTTCCTAAAGAGGTCCGTTGCAGGATTCCTTATTTATTAATATTGGATCATTGCTACTCAGCCAATAGGCACACAATCTACTACTCACTTTGTCACTCTATCCCTCTATACTGGAGTGTATAGTAATACAAGCTTAGGATTAGCTATGTACTGATTAACATAACATTGTGCATAGGCTTTACGCCTAATCCAGGTAATCTATCAATATTTTTTCAATAAGTAGTGCTATAATATTATAATTAAGTACCTTCATATATACTATCTCTAAACTTATTAAGTTACAATATAACTGTTTAGATAAGTATAGAACACTATACTGACATTTTTATATAGTCTATGCTATAAAGGGGAGTTTGGAGCTACCCTAGAGCGTTATATGCTCGATAATGTTCAGCACGTAGTCTTGGACACTACGATTTGTTGGGCATCATCGTGTTTATTACTCCTTCTTGATTCAAACTATGATAAGTCTGCGAGTAACTTAAGAGGATTTCGTTCCCCTTGTACTGTTTAATTTTGTAGACTGCTCTCTACTAATTGCGTCTTCTGTTTCTGTCTCCAGTCGGTTCTCACCAAAAACAAGAGGGTTGTACACGCTCTCCCTCTATCTTATTGCCTCTTCAGTTTATAGATAGTATATAAACACAATAAGTTATTATACTTTCAGTAATAGCCTATAGTTGTAGCTATACTCTATTCCTACTAATATTCTGTACTATCTTAATTTTAAGAAAGCAATCTAACCATTTACTTTCTAATCCTTTGATTTAGATATCTCTGGATATACACCATTATAGCTCTATAATCGCATTGGCTATTCTAGTTGCGACTCAGATTTATCTTCTCTGATTGTTGTTGTTTCAGTCTTTGGAGAATATCCGTACAAGTGGTTTTATTCTCTTTAACTGATGGCAGTTCTCTTACCTTAATGTATTTAGGTACTTCCTTCTCTACAACAGAAGTTAGATAGATGATACTGTCTTTCTTTTTGATTTCAACATTGATATTTTGTTCTGGGTTGCTTTGTCCATTTAATTTTATAGCGTTATTGTTCAAATTAATATCAATATTAAAGTCTTTTGTCCGAGGTACATCTGTGAACTTCGGAATCACATACTCGTGTGCGGTGGCGGTATTTGTATAGTTAGTTACAAATCCTACATATCCACCGAAAGCTAGCATTGCTAGCGTAAATAAAACTGTTGGTTTTTTACTCATTTTGATAATGCGTTAATTGTTACTTTTTAGTAGCATACGCAGATTTCTCAACATAGAAAGTAAGAGGATTTAAAGAAGTTGATGTATACAAGCCAGATACTTTCTGCATTACTTGTTTCAACATCTTATCATTCATTTCTGCTCCATAAGCAATACGCATATTGTTTACAGTCTTTATTGCTGAAATGTGTTTACCTTTAAGATTCAGACCCTTGATTTCTGGATATACAAGTTTGTCTTCATCTTTACCTTCGTTATTAGCAGAAGTAATAATACGATTGATCAGATCGTCATTAGTTCCACTAATTAATTGAGAATACCGTTTTGCTTCTTCTTCGTAGTTATTGTTTTTTGCAGTTTCATCAGCAATCTTCTTAGCTAAGAATACTTTCACAACATTAGCAACTTGCGCATCGTTGTATGTTGTTAATTGGTTCTTAAGCCAAGCATGAGATGCTAAAACTGACAAATTACCAGTTAAATTACCCCAAATAGCATTCGCACAACCTTCAAGTAATGTAGCGTTTCGTCCTGCTTCCTTCATCTTAAGTAATACAGTTGCTAATACTTGTGCTGGTTCTGCATCTTTGTCAAGTTTATAGGCTTCCCGTGCAAATTCAATCATATTTGCTACGTTCTTACCTATACCTCCTGACTTCTGCTTGTGCCGCATGTTCATAATAGTGCACATTGCTGCTACTTTCTGTTCATCTGTGACACATTCTTCAGGTTTTGGCATTTCCTGAGTCTGCGGAACTTTAGCATCTTGTTCTAAAGCTTTTTGCATTTCAGGATTTGTCTTTGCGACAGCATCTTTGAAGTTAATCTCGAGCTGTCCATCAGATGTTTTGCTAGGAAGCAAATTAACACCGAGGAACAAAGAAGCTGTTTCATTCAAATATGCAAACATTTCTTCGTTTACAGTAAAACCTTGTTCTTTTGCATCATTCTTAAATTGGTCATTCCATTTCTGAATTAATACAAACATCATAAGGTCTGCCTGTTTTCCTGTTGCTTGATACATTGCCCGATCATCTTTAATCTCTTCACGGCGTTTCAGAATTGCGTTCATCAAATCTACTGAGTGATTTGCATCAATTCTGTCACTGTTCTGAGTTACAATGTTGGGCGCAGGAGCTGCGGCTGTTTTAATAGTAGGAGTATTGTTGATGTCAATTTCTTCAGCTTCTACTTCTTCTATCTTCTCCTTCTTCGACTTCTGCTGTTTAGGTTTCTTTTCAGTAGATGCGGGTTTAGGATCTTCCTTCTTTGGTTCTTCAACTGGTTTAGTTTCAGGAACTTCAGCAGGAATAGGATTCTTAATTCCTTCCTTAATCCGTTTAACGTCAATTCCGTCTCCCTTCTTTACATTAGATACTGGGAAGAGGACACTAGTAGTTTCACTAGTTTCGTTGTTCTTCCACTCGGCTTTGATATTTTCAATGCCTTTGCTGTCTTTCTCAATCTTAAGAGAAAGTAGACTCATATACGGTGATTTTGTGCACAACATATGAGTTTCATATGCTGATTTACCCATTGGAGTCTGATAGACACCACCTTTCTTTTGTTCAGCCGGTTTCTCTTCAGGCTTCTTTTCTTCTGGTTTAGGATCTTCTACTTTTGTTTCTTCCACTTTAGCTTTAGATTCTACGGCTTCTTTAGCTTTCTTTAAAGCTTCTAAATTTCTTGCTGCTTTTGCACTTGGAGTCTTTCCGCCTTTATTCTTTTTACTCATATTGATTATGATTACGCTGCCTTTCTTCAGCTTTACTTAAATAAATTAATAACTTAACAATTAATACACTTAAATTATGAAATTAAGTGCAGTCAACTGTCATCTTCTATCTCTGCATTGTTAGGCATGGTAGGTATATCTTCTCTATCAGTTGTTACTAACGTCTCACCTCCGTCTTCCTGACCCATTTCGTAAGATTGGTTATCTACTGTCCCTACAAAAGCAGTAGAACCTTGAGATGTGGGATTAGGAGCCATAGTAACAACTAACTCTTGAGAAGGAGTATTAGAGGTATTTGCAACTACCTTTTTTACTCCAGTACCTACAACAAAGCCTAGTAAAAGTACGCATACTAAGAATACGTACAAACTAGCACTTTTACACATTCTAGAAATGATAAAAGATGCTAATGCTCCTAAAAGGAGTAAACAAAAACTAGTCATATTGTTGAAAGTGTTTGTTAATAATCTGTTTTCTGTTTAAGTTTTTGTCTTGCTTTGTTTAAATCACCTTTTACAGCTAATTCATTCATTGCAAGCTTATTGGCTATCTCTTTATAAGATAAACCATCTATACGAGCATTAATTAAATCTCTATACTTTCTCTTAAGAGTAGGTATAGCTTGTAAGACTATATCTAACTTTTCCTTTAGAATCAAATCTTCTTCAGGACTTTTTTCTAAAGCAGATAGTTGAATTGGATTTTCATCTTCATCAACATAGTTATTTAATTGCTCTTTTTTGTTTCTACGTATATAATCTATTGATGCATTTACAGCAATAGTTTTTAACCACATATTAAATGAAATATGTTGAGTATACATAGATAATTTCTCATAAGCTTTAGTAAATACTACTGATGTTAAATCATCAGCAATATCTGTATTTTTGACTACACCCATAATAGTGTACCAAATATCAGTTTTATACTTATAGTATAATTTACTAAATGCTTTTTGAGAACCTTGTTTAGCTTGCTCCACTAGATCTATTATTTCTTGTGTCATATAGCTAAATTTTAGTGGATTGTAGTTAATCCAATAACTACAATCCTTAAATTCAGAAGGGAAGTTTTATGATTTCTTTGCTATAATAATTATTTACTGCTAGACATCTTTTATAGAATACATCTGAGATATGTTCTCTCCATTCTTCTTTCTCTTCTTCATTGAGAGGATATGCCATTTTCAATGACATATTAATAGCAATCCTTACTCTTACTAATCTTGTTTGAAGACTTAATATTTTATCTTCTAATAGATTATTAAGAATATCCATCCATAGTCTTCTATTTATCCACTTATTGATACTTAGACAAGTATTACTAGTAACTATCTTAGATTTTAAATCAGGTGGTATATTTGCCCAATCATCTAATACACTATCTGCATATCCTAATACTTTAGTATCAAAATTAGCAGAAGATACAATCTTGTCTAAAGTAAACCTATAAGGTTCCTCTAATTCAGCATTGAGTGCTTCAATAAGTCTCTTAAAATCGCTCATTATGGTTCTCTGTTTAGTGCTTTACAAATTACAGTGAATACATAGTTAGCTTGAGACATTTTCAGGCTGTATTTCTTCTTTAAATACAGTCTAGTTCTTACTTTGGCTTGTTCTATACCATATAATGGTAAAGTTGACTTATAATAGGCAATACCTTCTTCGATGATTTTATCTTTTCTAGAATCTTCTCCTAAGCCTTCTAGAGTCTGTAAATCACCAATACCTACATTATCAACTACTTCAGTAATAGATGGTAATGCGAATGTATACTTTTCAGGATACATCATAATATCTACCACTTCAGGACTGTCTTTAGTAAGATCTTTAGCTTTACCATTCTGTTTAAAGTAATTAAGATCAATTGCACCTACTACTTCTAATAATGGTTCTACTCCGCTTAAAAGGAGCAATACATTAGTTTCTGGACCTTGTGCGATCCACATACCTGCTTTTAACATAATCCTTTTGTTTTAAGTATTTTGATAAATTCATTTTTGAATCTCTTTACTACAACTGCTGCATCCATTGGACTAATGTTGAATTCAGAAGCTACTTTTTTTCTAAATTCCATTTCTCCACTGCATTGCTGCATTACTTCTTGTAGTCTTTCTCGCTCTCCTGGTTCAGTCCAGCGAACATATTGAACAATTTCCATGTTAATTCATTTGATGTTCAAGATCTTTAATTTTATTATAGATGTCTACCCAATATATCAAGCCTTCTTTACTCTTTTCAGCTTGAAACATTTCATAGATTTTGCATCTATTGTATCCGACTGTAATGTTATGTATACCACGTCGCCAACCTCTACCTCCCTTCATTACTGATGGAGTTGCTTCATATACATACTCAATGAACGCAGTAAGTTTACGTTCTCTTGTAAGAACAATTTCCCAAGTCTTAGGCAATTTATTCCTAATAAAACCTCTTAAGCCTTTTTTATTCATGTTTATATTTAAATATTTTTGAATTATTTCCAAATTCAAATTTAATCGTATAGATACCGTCTTTAACAGTTGCTTCATTAAGTGTTATTCTGATTCTACTCATAAAATTATTAATATGATACCTAGTATTAATATACCGTGCAACTATCTCATAATAGTTTCTTCCATCATTACTACTAATACTCGTTTTTGCATAATAATCATGTGCACTACATGCTAATATATCTTCACCTATTGCTAGTAATCTATAAAGCTCTTTTTGTATAAAGTCTAAGATTTCTGCTTGAGTATTGAATCCTTTTTCTTTACTCTTTTTATGCCGACCACGATTCATAAGTAGTTTCTTTAATTGAAGATCTAAGTCTTTCTATAGCTGCCAACAGTGTATCTATTCTTATTACTACTTCTGTGTCTCTAACAAAATGTTTAATATGTTTCAGATTAGTAATCATGCCTGCTAAAAGCATAAGAGATAAGTTCCTTCTACTTGCCTTTAATTGATTTAAAGTCTTTTTCATCTACAAAATGTTTTTAAGTATTGTTCATAATGTTTCTTTTCATTTATTGAAGCTAAAGCATCTAATTGATTATAATTCTTTTTAGTTAAAGTAAAATCATAATCTAATAATGCTTCTTTTAGACTGTAAAATACATTATAATCGAACAAATCTCTGTTGCTTATTTTGATTTGTTCAATGAGAGCTGTTTCAAATATAGCTAGTAATCTTAGAATATATTTATTATTTCTTTTTACTGCTAGTCATAAACCTTTATCTCCTTTATTATAATCTAAAGGAATAATTGATACCTTGTTATAATCTATTCTCATACTCATACTTTTTGTTTTTAATTTTGATAATTTGTAATACTAATAGGACTCGAACCTATAACTCAACCTTATCAGTGTTGTGATGTTACCCGTTACATCCATAGTATTCCTTTTTTAGTTTTATACTCAGTATATTGAGTACTTTGAGGCGACCGTCACTATTTCTAGCGTTCTAGCCTATTTCACAACCCCGTCAAGAATAACCGTTTCTCTTTCAATAAAGAGTTGATAACTAGGATTACGGTATTACTCCCCTAGTGATTATCACGCACTCAGGCGAGTATAATCGGTTACAGAATATTTGTCATTTCTGACTTTATTGACCTATTCATTACTGTTTCTGCGAATCAATACCTGTATGCCCCTTTTATAAAAAAATTATTAGTGGAGCATTTCCGAATTGAACGGAAGTCTTCTTCAGGCATATAATGACCTAACAGTCAATATTGTAAAAGAGCTCTATACATTTCTGCGCCTTCATACTTTGTTAGTAACACCTCAATTAGAGAGATATACATCATACACGAATTTTCATATACTGTTGGGTCAGTATAATAGTATAGTATGCTCTTTTTAGTAGTATAGAGAGCGATCAAACTCTCTATACTTAATATGTAATTCTAAAGTAATAGTACATACCGTTGATTATGAGCATAAAAGCATTAAATCTAGTATATAACAGCATAAAGCTTCTATTACTTTAGAATTTAAAAGATCTTTGACAGAATACATATTATACCAAGTGCTCATCTAGCAAGCTAGAGACTCGATTGAAATATAGACATAAAGTACTATATGTATATGTATTTTGATATACTTACTGTTTTTCGTCTATGAGACTATCCTTTATTTGTTAGCATAAAAGCATTTAAATAAAGAATGATCTATTTATAGCACATGATCAGTAGGCATAATATCCTATTACTAGCATAAAAGCATTGAATAGAACTGTCAATTCAGTTCATGTTGCCCCGAACTCCTCAATGCGACAATGCGACTTATATAGTTTGCAGGGTTCACATTTATTCTATTTAGCATAAAAGCATTTAGAATTTGGATGTTGATTAAAGATAGATATTTTCGTATCTTGAACCAAAGATTTCTTCTTTCGCTTTTGCGATAGCTTCGTCTTTCTTATCTATAAGTTCTGAGTACTTTTTGTCCCAAGCTTTGTAATCGCCAGTAGCTTCAAACTGAGCTTGAGCTTTCTTCAGTTCTTCAGAAAAGTCCTTCATAATGTTCTTATGTTTTGATGCAAAACGTCCGTTTCTTTCAGCTTTAGAAACAGTTTTGTCACATTCTTTGATTCTACGTTTTACTTCCATAGAATCACGTTCTAACTGTTCTTGTTGTATCTGTTTCTTAGCTTCTGCAACTGCTGCGGCTTCAACTTTACCATCTTTTTCTTCTTGAGCTTTCATTCTAGCTTCAAAGTTGTAACCTTCATCAGTTACTTTATCACACAACATTGCTGCACCTAACATAATTCCTTCAAAGTTCATAAAATTTTTCATAATTCTTTTGATTTTAATTGTTAATAATTGATTTATTTAAGTGAATGAATTAACCCCATAAAGTATCTGATAAATGTCTGCGATAGATTTCATCTCTTTCTTCTCGAATATCTATCTGCATTTTAATAATAATATTTATCAGTTCTTCTTTTGTTTTCTTTTCTAGTTCTTCTTTTGTCCACATAATAATAAAGAAATAGAAAGTTATACTATCTATTCGTACGCCTTATTTGATAGCTAGCCCTTTTCCTTCTCCTGACCTTAAATAAGGTTGACCGTTGTATAGTCCGTAGGTATTAATCACCTTTAGGGGTCTGGCGTTATAACCTTCTGTGTTGATTGGATTCTATCATAACTACTTAATTAGTAATTCTTAGTTAAACAATAGCTCTTTCCCTTTTATACGGTTGCATTTTAGAATGTCTAACTCTTTTTTTAGACTGATATTCAGCTGCTTTTCCTGATTGCTTAGAACCTGGAAAATGAGATTCTTTATAAGTCTTTCCCATGATTATAACACTCTAATTGCTTGTACTAAAAGATCAAAGATATAAGCGCATCCTTTTTTGTTGAGATACTCAATTGTAACTTCTTTTTCATCCAACATCATCTCAATTTGTGGTCTAGTTAATTTGCCATCTTCAATCAATTTCCAAAAATTAGCATTGATTGCAGCAATATTCATTAGACCAGCTGCTGTACATACAGTAATAACATCTTTTAATATGTTTTCAATCATTTGTTTATTTGAAGAGCTAGTTGCAAATTTACTTGTTTCAAGTATTTCTGTATGTACTTCTGATAAACCAAGCTTTTTAGCCATAAGAGCTACTGCTGTTACAACACTTTCCTGATTAATTGATGCAGGAATTCCAATAATTACAAAGTTTAAAGATTTCATTTGATATGAATTTAAAGTTGTTTATAAATTTCTTGACTATAGTACTTACCACATCTTTCACAGTAAGTTCTTTTAGTAATAGGAATGTTTAATTCATTGTTATTAGGCTCATTTTTCCATTTGTGCCCATGAATTAAACATTGTGAACGTAATGCAACTTCTTTTTGCTTTTTAGGATTGTCTAATAATTCTAATTCAGCAAGTCGTTTAATGTTACTATGATAGGCTTTTAGCCTTCTGTAACTACTGATTTTCAGTTTGATTTTCTTAAAAATATTCATTCTTTCATATTTAATAGTTTTAATTATACAATATTTTGAGGACGTCTAGCTGCAACTAGATGGTTTTATCAATCTTAATTATATATTAACACACATTTTCTACTGTACGCTTACAGTAAATAAAGAAGGCATGTAACAGTTTATACAATATATTGCAGTATATTGCAGGCTTGACGATTCACATCGTTGTGTAACTTCTACACTAATACAGCTTAATTGAAATACTAATTAAAATGACTCTCACTTAGTTTTAACTCATAAGCAGATATAGCTGTCAAACTAATCTTATTGGAGTACATGGTTTTAACGTCTGCACTAATACTAATCTCCTCCACCTACCTTCAGACGACAGTAATACTGCCCTCTAAAATGATTAGATATAAGCCCCACATGTTTGTCACTGATTCTCACAGTAAGGAGGCAGCTGCATCTATTCTCACGAACTAATACAGCTTTGTATAATGAGATTTAAAGTTCTATTTTAACACTAACTTTCTAATGTACTGCGGCATGAATTGAGTCACTATTAATTTGTGGTAATGAGGGTCTTGGCATACTATCTGGTATATATTCTTTTTGTATATCCATACTCCTCTTTATTAATTTATCATAAAAGTCTTTGTTACTAATATAAATAGAAACAATTTCGTGATTTGATAAATCTGTACCTTTAGTAACAAGTATTTGAGTTAGTACTTGTTCTGGCATAACCAAGAACACACTATCTACATACTTGTCTAATCTCATACTTTCACGCCATTGTAACACCTCTTGTACTGTTGGTGCTACTACTTGTTCAATTGTGTCCGTTTCAGGGATTTGTTTTTCTTTAGGACTACGAGGTCTTGCACAACTGATAAAAATTGCTAATGCTGCTATTGCTGCAATTAGCCAAAATACGTATTTACTTTTCATTTTTGATAAATGTTGTTTAATCGTTTAACATGTTATAAATCTCTTCTACTGACTCTTTTGCTTCGAGAATCATAGTTTCTCCGTCATCAAGTTTAGTGAAGATAGCTGATCCTTCTGAATAATCTTCTGATGGAAGAATTGAAGAGATAATACTTTTTCTTACAGCGGCTAGCTTTCCTTCTGATTCATTGTCATGTAATAATAAAAATTCACTCATTTTGATAATGTTTTAAGTTAATACTAAGTATATAAATGCTATTAATATTGCATCTATTACAATTAATACTCTTGTTACTGGATGTGTTTCATACCAGTTTTCAAATTTATCCCACCATATATCTGCTAAATCAGCTTGGTTTGATTTCTTTGTATCCATTGTCTTTATCTTTATATCCACTACCAAGTGTATATACAAAAGATAATACGCAGAATATAAATAGTGCGATTATCACTACTTTAGAGTAATACCAATAATTCCAATAATCGGTATATAACAGTCCGTACACTTCTTCATCAAAGAAATATATTCCTTGATGTTCAATAATCATCACAGCTGCAAATAATGCAGTTATGAGTCCAAATAAAAAATACATTAACTTTTGCATAATAATTATTTATTGATTAAATACTATTTGCTACAAATACTATTGTTACTACTATTGCTAATAATATTAGTAAGTATACTAATAATCTGATAGTAATAACAATGCGCCAGAATCGTTCATTTCCCATATACTTTTATACTTATTGTTGAGTTTTTGCCAAAAATGATGTCCTTCTTTTGTATGTCTCCATATAAGTGTACATTCAATTGCCATACTAGGAACTCTTAATTTTGTATAAAATGGTTCTAGGTTTATTTTTTTATCGTGAACGTATTTACTACTGCCGTCTAAAAAGCTATCTAATACTTTTTCTTTAATAAGAAAAGTAAGTAACAAATAAGGCATATTAAATAATATTTGCCTTCTAAATTTTTGTTGTTCTGTTAACTTTTTCATTGATTGAATTGTACTTTTTTATGAATTTTAAATGTTACTTCAGTATCACTCTTAACTTCAATAGTAAAGTAAGGAGATGATCTACTATTTAGTCTTCGTTTGATATATTTAACTACATAATCTATAGTTAATACTTCAAATTGAAGGAAACTACGCCATTTGCCAGTTTTACCTATGTGTAGTTTTGAGTTCTTACGATCAATATTAGTAACAGGATTAACGCTACTTTGATTACCAGCTGACTTAGTTACTACTAAATCACCTATTCTAAGATTTTGAAATTGTTCTAGTGTCATTTCATATTTCTTTAAGTTCGTTTTCTAATACACTAATAGTTTTATATAGATCTCTTAATGCATTTTTAGCTCTTTTTAACTTTTCAAGTTCTTCAATACTAATAATTGTGTATCCTTTTTTAAGAGTTATTTCAAATAGATTTGGATCTTCAATAATTTTATCATTACTTATTTTATTTGCATTAATATCATTATTTACAATATTGACGTTATGATTAAATATTATTTCATTTATATGTAATATGAATGAAATATTTGGAAACATTTCTTCTAATTTTTTAAATATATCTTTTTCTTTATAATTATTAGGGAAAGATAAATTAAATTTAACAGTTTGAAAAAGCTTAAGATTATTACTATAAGCAAGAGCTAACTTATCATAAACTTCTTTTATGGGTATATTGAAATTTAGATTCATATTTTTAGCTATTTGTTTTCTATTTTTCTCTGTATTTTCCATTAAAAACTGGATTCGTATTGATTGTTGCATATTTTTAGTTTGTTTAATTAAACATATAAAGAGGACAGCTAATGCTGTCCCCTACTATTTACGCATAGTTACGTTGTCACTCTTTGTTCATCTAATGACAGATGCTCAGAACTATTTTTCAAATCTAAAATAGTGAAAACTCCTTTATACTGAGTTTAGATAGTGCTTACAATAATCGTACCACACACTACGATGATACTAATACTACATGTAGTTAAGGCTCTGCATTCTGTCAGGCTTGCCACTGTCTCTTGGCTGCATTACTATTGTAGTATAAATAACTCTAAGTTAGTTTGAATACATCTTGCTAAGAGTTCATACTTTCTGATAAAGTGTTTTCTTGTTTTCATGTTATCTTAATTTTTAAGTTAATAATCAGTTAAAACACTACTATCTTCACAGACTGTAGTGTGTGGTTAAGTAATAATAAAGTAAAGGATAGTATGGCTGTATCCTTACAATGTGAGTTTGCGATTCTCAGATTTCATATTTTCTATTACCACGCATAGGCTAATTAGAAGAGCCCCAATTTAACTAAATTGGAATAACATAATTTTGCACAGTTTGTTTAGTTAATAAATGACTAACCAGTCTGTGACTAACTTCTGGTTAGTCTTAATTTAATTGCTAGTCTTTACAGCGCTAGCTTTCTGTTTAGTTACTATAAAGATAATCAAATCTAGATAGTATTGTTAATCATATCAAGTAGCATTAATATTATTACTATAAATGATATACTAGTAAGCTTTATTAAAATGTTTTGCATGTATACATAATCGTATATATTTGTTATTGTTGCAAAATCGCCTTTGGTAAATGCTATTGCTATAGACAACGTAAATATTAATATAGCACAACATCCTAGTACTATTATGATTTGTGTTATAATATTTATAAGCTTTATCATACTTTTTGTTTATATTAAATCCCATTCAATTAATGCTTCGATTGGTGACATACCTTGTTTGATGCATTCGGTTACTTCTGCTTCAAGATGATATTCTTTTGCAATAGCAATAGCTTCATCAATGTTCATCTGATGGTTCATTATGTTTGTTATTATGGTTACTAATATGTAATATTATTTTGTATATTACTATTACTGTTATTATAACAAATATTACTCTCCCATAATCTTCTAAAGTCATGTTAGAGTCTGAGTAGTATATATGGCATAACATAGGAATGATGTTAGGTTAGGCTATATATTAATATAACAAGGAAGATGCTGGAGGAATTAATCCTCCAGTTCTTCAGTCTGTTGTAACAGACTCTCAAGCTCCTCCTTCGATACATCGAAGAGCACGAATTTACGATAATCATCGTAAAATTCTGGGTTTTTGAAGAAGCTTTCAGCTCTGTCAAAACCTCTCTGTACAGCTCTATCGACAGTAGCTTGCGTGCTGTCAGATTCTTCACATACGCAGTATGTACTTCTAATGACTCTGTCATTAACCTTGTAAGGCGCATGACTTACACTTATCAATTTATACTTCTCTTGAAGTTTAATTGGTTCTTTAAGTAAAGTCACTTTACGTGTCCCATCTTCAGAATAGGTTAAATCTGTAAGATTTAACTGATTCATAAGTGTTTCGTCATTAGGATCGAGGAATAAAGAGTAGTTAGAGCGAATAGCGAGAACTGCTTCTTTTTTCAAAAGTACGTTTGCGTACTTACGTCCATCTGTAGATGTACCAGTTGCGATAGCGACTGCGTAAACATCTCCTTCATGTTCAACTTTGAATTTCATATGCTAATATTGTTTTAGTGAGATTTATCGAACAATTAACCAAAGTGCACGGGGTCTTCCCGCGCAACGAGGTTATAGGGGTCTTGTTTAGGGATAGCTTAACACACGCAGATTTCTTCACCAAAAAAATTTTTTATATATTTTTATTTTAAATAATGTTAAAAAATAGCTATTAAACTTAAATAAATATTCATAATAAATGTTAATAATAATAACCAATATAGTTAAATGTACGTTACTGTATACAGTAGATACAGTTAAATACAGTATGAATACAGAAGACATATTAGAAGAATTAACTAAAGTAGATGATGTAAGTCCCATTACTTTAGAATTAATCTTTACTTATTTATGATAATATTAGCAATTATATATACAGTAAGTATAATGACAATGATATACAGTTATATCACTGCTCCAGAAATAAATAACAAAGAATGAATTATTATTTTATAAGATAGAAAGACTAGCAATATTCTAATTGCCTTTACTTAAGTAAGATAAGTAAGAACTATAAGCTAGATGATAATTATAGATCCTTTACTTTACCAGGACAAATAGAATATACTTTCTCTGAGGATTTATATAAACAGTTTAAGAAAGAAATAAATACAGTTAAATGACAGAATTTACTGCACTATGTTTAGTAGGTATGTTAGGGTGTCTAGCTTATATCATACTAAATAAATTAACAAAGTAATGTGCCCTAAGTACACGGGATCGTAGTACATTCCACGCTTAAAGAAGTTACTGTAAAGTAGAAGCGCACCAGGGAATCCTAATCGTAAGTAGGCTCAGTTTAGCTACCTTTCTGGCGGTCGTTGAATAAAAAAGGTAGCCCCTAAAACGGTATTACTATGGAAAAGAACGAACAAAAAAAAGCAGATAGAATTGAGTATGTTTTCAGGAATAAAACTTATATAGCTACTCCTGAACTTAGTAAAGGTTGTTGTGTAGGTTGTGCGTTTGTTAATAATATGAATTGCGCTAACTTTAAAGATAGAATGGATATATGTCATAAAGGATATATATTTAAGCGCAAATTTAATCATATAGATGAGTAACCTTACTTTACTTACTGCGTTAATAGATATTATAAAGTAAATATTATGGAAGATAAAGTACTAGAAACAGTGGTAAACGGATTGGAATATAGTTTTGAAAAAGATATATTGGTAAAACCTTTAGCTCCTATCATGGTCACTAAAGAATATACAGAGCAAATTCCTACTGGTGAAAAGGATGAAGAAGGTTTTAATAAGTATGAAGTAAAGACTCATACTAAAGAAGTTGAATCAGATTTTGCAAAAGGTATTGTTCTATCTATTCCAACCGGTGCTGATAGTACCATTAAGGTTGGTGATACTATAGTATACCCTAAGAAATTTGCTAAAGACTTTGATCTATTTAAAGACTCACAATTAGTTAAGCCATACGACGTTGTAGCTAAAGTCGTTAAATAAGCTATCATTCATGAATTGAATGTTTTTAGAGTATTAAATCGCTGCCCTGCCATCAAAGCGGGGCATTCTTTTTACTATTACTTTACTAAACATTAATAAATGTTAAATATTTTAAACACTTTTTATGTTAGTGCGTTTTAAGGGCATTATGGGAACAATAATAATAGTACTTGTGAGTATTATTGGTTTTGGTGCTCTTACTTATGCTCAAGGAAAACACGAAGGATACATTCAAGGCAGAATTGATGGGTATGAAGAGTGTAAGAAGAACTTTAACAGAATACAAGAATTTAAACAAAAGATATTAAATAAAAAGTTAGACATATGGAAGGATACAAAGTAATTAAGGATTTTAGCTTCGCTGAAAAAGGTGATGTGTTTACTAAAGTTGAAGATTTAAACTTGTGGGAACTTCAGAAATCTGAAGTAGTATCAGATACAGAAACTTATACTTCAATGGCATTTGATTCTTCTACTATGGAAGAATTAGCCAATAAAGATTATGTAATTTGGTACAGTGAAGAAGCACAAGAAGATGTGGATGAATGTGAATGCTGTTGCGATAAGTTAGAGAAAGTAAAAGAATACGTTAATACTTTGATTGATACATATACTAAAGATTATAATGAACTAATGAAGGATTATAATGAAGGTAATGTGCAGCAATGTGTTAAAGTAGAAGCAGAAACTGTATACCATAATTTAAATAAAGTTCTCAATAGCATTAAAGATTTGTTAGATGAATAAATTAGTAAAGACTGTTAATAAAGGCAATCTTTACTATGAATACCTTAACGCTTTAAATGGTATACTACAACTTACAAATAGGGAATTGGAGTTACTTACCAAGTTCGTTGAATTAGATGTGAACTTTACTCCAATACCGGGTGTAAGTAAAAATGTAGCTAATACTGACAATCGTAGGATGATTAAAAGTACTATGGGTATTACTCCTGATAACTTAAGTAGATATATAAGTAAGTTCAAGAAAGAGGGTCTTTTAGTACAGGGAAAAGCAGAAGATGAATTAGTAGTTAATAAAATACTAATTCCAGAGATAATAAAAGATAGGGTGCAAATAACGTTAATACTAAGAGTAAATGAATAATAAAATAAATAATAAACATTTCTATATGATCTTTGACAATGGGCATATAGTACATGTAGAGAATAGAAGTAATAGGTTAGTACGATATTTCAGACATCTTTTTAACTTACGTTCTAATTTAAAATTAACTTCTTTCGTTCCGAAGAAACCTTACTCTAATAAAGAAATTAAAAAGTTATCTGATATATTATATAGAAATCACGATTTAGATGAATCTGATATTGTGGTAATAATAAATTCTATTAGACCTAATACTATCAGAGAATCTTTAACAGAGTTAGAAACTAGTGAATATTATATAAATGCAACAGCAAAAAAAGATATCAATTTACTCAAGTCTGGCAAACAAATATAATTTACCTTATCCTGTTATAGAAGTAATATGTAATAGTCCATTTAAGTTTGCTAAAGAAGTGATGTCAAACGATGAAGATACTAAAGATATTATGTTTGCTTACTTATTTAAACTTAAACTAAAAAAGAGATATAAAGAAATAAAATGAGACAGTTTATTGAAGAATGCTTAAATCCTAGTTATAAAATTCATTGGTTAGATACTATATACTTTGATCCTGCCTTAATTAACAAACTGCAATTGTATATAGCAATTAATGATGACAGATTGTTAAGAATATGATACTAAGAAAGTTTACTAATATATATCCTAGAACGCTTTGGATAGCTGTAGTAGATAGTGAAGAAGATATACAGTTTCTATGCAAGAAATTTACCATATTAGACATTACTCCTGAGTTTAATAAAATAAGAGAAAAGGCTCAAGAAGAAATGATTGATGCGTATCACGATGATGTAATAGCAGAATGCAGACCTGTAGTTCAAAACTCTAATTCTTTTACTGGAATATTATGTATAATATACAAACCAGAATTAGTAGATGGATCTAATATAGCACATGAATCTGTGCATATTACTGACTATTACTTTGAAGTTACAGGTATGAACAGTGAAGATTTTTCAAGTAGCAATGAAGGATATGCATATTTAGTAGGTTGGGTAGCTGGATGTTTTATTAAAGTAATGGAAGAATATGGAAAGACAAAGTAAAGAAGATTCATTAGCTCTATGGGAGTTTGAGAAGAACAATACTAAACAGTTAGGTTCTAATATTAGTGAAGAGTTAAAGAAGTTAATGGAAGTTGCAGATAAGAAGATCAACAACTATTCCTTAACATACAATGAATTCATGGATGATATTCTAGAAGGTTTAGCTAAGTTGAAAGATACAGATAGTATTGAAACTAGACAGTTACAGATAAAAGGATTGTACAACTGTTTAACTAATAAGTATATTGAAGATGGAGAATGACGGTAAGAAATACGATTATGGTAAAGTAAGAATGGATTTGATTCCATTAGATGTAGTTGAGAATATTGGTAAGGTACTTACTTATGGAGCTCAGAAATACTCAGATAATAGTTGGCAAAATCTTCCAGATTTTTGGAAAAGATATAAAGCAGCATTACTAAGACATCTTACTGCTATAGACAAAGGAGAATTAATAGATCCTGAAAGTGGACTACCTCATATAGATCATGTACTTTGTAATACGGTATTCTTAGATTGGGGATTTCATCATGGTAAAGCGATTAGTATTAACACAAAAGATATTGAACAAGATAAATAATTATGGAACAATTGAAATTTAAAAAGTTAGATTACTCAGTAAAGAAAGAAGACGGCACAGAAGAGATTAAAAAATCTGAAGGTAAGTTGCCTATTAGAGCTACTAGTAGCAGTGCAGGATTAGATCTATATACTACTCGTATTACTCAAGAAGTAGATAATAGTGGTAAGTTAGTACTAGTATATCACACTGATATTGCTGTAGAAATTCCTGAAGGATATGTTGGATTTATCTGTATGAAATCATCTATCTCTAAAAGATCTATTATTATGTGTAATGGTATTGGAGTGATTGATTCTGATTATCGTGGAGAGTTAATGGCTAAATTTAAAGTAACTACAGATGCTATTCCTACAGTATATACTACAGATGAACCATTTGCTCAGTTAGTCATTGTTCCTTGTTCTATATTAGAACCTACTTTGGTAGAAGAATTGAGTGAAACAGAAAGAGGAGAAAAAGGATTCGGAGAAGCTACAGCAGAACAAAATAATGAAATTAAAGAAGTAAAAGAATAATTATGGAAAATCTAGATATTACAATTATTCCTGTAAGTGCATCAGGCGTTGGAAATTTTATTGAAGTTCGTATTAATGGTATGTTATATAGAACAGAGATTGTGCAAGGTGAATTTACAGAAGATGTAATGAAACAATCTATGGAGAAACTAATGCCTACTATTCCTACTGAACAACAGGAACCTGTAGAATTAAAATTTTATCAGCTATTAGATGCTATTGCAAACACTAAGGCTGAAGAGGAATACAGAGCTCAACATCCTGAAGAGTTCATACCAGAGAATTTTGAACCTAGCGTTGAAGAAATAACTGAGTAATTATGAAGAAAGTTTTAGTGAGCAATAAATGCTATCCTGTTGTATTAGATAGTGATTTAAATCCAGCACCTTTGGAAAATGGCGAATGTTTCAATAGAAGCGCGTTCAGTATAACTGAAGAGTGTGAAGTATATATTAACGGAAAATATAAATATACAGCTAAACCAGGGGATGTATTATTCCAATTTTATGGTATTGAAAATAGATACGAGGATTTTGAATATTTTCTAGTGCCTAGAGAATTTTTTGGTGATTACTTTGTAAGACTAGAAAAATACAAAAACGGTAAACAAAGTAATATTAACTCTGCAAAGCAATGTTGTGATTGTGCCGAACCTATACGAT
>ENA-UERN01001037-UERN01001037.1-human-gut-metagenome-genome-assembly--contig:-NODE-1037-length-28309-cov-4.528124_pt1 | contig 28309 bp, 27 predicted proteins | sample MGYA00242950_ERZ507950 | MGnify/ENA primary metagenome ERZ507950 (study PRJEB26167, sample SAMN06115515) | human gut metagenome | host: Homo sapiens | place: China:Ningxia | collected 2014-11-26...
GAAAAGGGCATTTTTTTCAAAAAAATGTTGGTTTTTAAAAAAGAAAAACTATGCAAATTTATTGGAATAAATTGGAAAAAATGGGAAAAAGTGGGAAAAAATGCGAAAAAGTCGGAAAAGGTGAAAAAAGATGCAAAAGAAGCGAAGCATGTTTATTTTTTTGCATTTGCTCCAATCTTTTTTTTAATTTATTACGCGGAAAAAAGGGCAGGATGTGTGGTGTAGGCCTACGCCCACACCACGTTCCTTATTCGCACCGGGGGTGCTCAACGGAACCATCCTGCTCTGCGAGGCAAAGAGATGGGAAGCGCCAGAAGAAAGCTCCAGCCTTTAAAAGTCTATTGCACGGAAGAGGAACGCGGGCGGATTGAACGCCAGGCCGAAACGTCCGGCATGAGCGTCTCGGAATATCTGCGGCGGGTGGGGCAGGGGATGCCGGTTCAAAGCCGTGTGGATAAACAGGCTGTGAAGGAGCTGGCGAAGGTCGCTGCGGCATTGGGCCGGGCTGGGGGCTTACTCAAGATGCTTCTAAGGAACGAGGAAAGGCTGCTTGGCTACACCGGGGCACAGCTGAAGACGCTGACCATGGCCACGGTAAAGGACATGGCGGACATGCAGTCTTCTCTGGCGTTGATTTCAAAAAGAATTTTAAAGGATTAGCATGATTGCCAGCCGCAAGCGGATGAACGACTCCTCCAAGAGCAGCATCACTCGATTGATTTCTTACCTGACGAATACGCAGGGAAGCAGTCAGCGGGTTGGGGAAGTGCGGATTTCCGGTTGTGAAGCGGAAGAGGCCGGCTGGGCGGCGATGGAAATGCTGGCGACCCAGCAGCAGAATACCCGGGCCAAGGGAGACAAGACGTACCATCTGGTGCTGAGTTTCCATGAAAATCTTCCGTCACGGGATCTTGCGGAGATTGAGAGGCGGGTTTGCGAAGCGATAGGGCTTGGTGAGCACCAGCGGGTTTCCGTGATGCACAATGATACGGAAAACTCACATTTGCACATAGCGATCAACAAGATACATCCCCAAAAATTGACCATGATCGAGCCGTATTATGACGAAAAGACTCTGGCCCGTGTTTGCGTTCAGCTGGAGAAGGAATTCGGGCTGGTTGCGGACAACCATGAGCCCCGGGCGCAGGGCCGTTCGAGCGCGGCCACAAGTATGGAGCGGGCCGGTGATATGGAATCACTGACGGGATGGATACAGCGCAACTGCCTGTCCACATTGAAGGAAGCAAAAGATTGGAGAGCCTTTGGCAAGGTGTTGGCCGAGCACGGACTTTCTCTTGAGGAGAGAAAGAACGGTTTTGTGCTTACGGATGGCAAAGTGCATGTGAAGGCCAGTTCCGTTGCTTACGGGCTTTCGCGAGCCAAGCTGGAGAAGCGGTTGGGGAATTTTGAAGGGCTGGAGCAGAGAGAGATCGAACCGAAGAAACGGTATGTCCGGCAGCCGATGTCCGGGAGCACGTCGCTATGGAAGACATACCTCCGGGAAGAGGATGAAAGACGGAACAAAGTCGGTCGGATACAGCGGGAAATGTCCAGACGGGTTACGGGAAAGGATGAGCGCCAGAGCGATTCGGCTTCCGCCGTGGCACGAGAGGGTGTTCCCCTGAGCGTTTGGATACGGCGTAACTGCCTGTCTGCATTGAAGGAAGCGGAAGACTGGCAGAGTTTCGACAAGGTTTTGGCCAGGCACGGGTTATCGCTCAAGCCGCGAGGGAACGGTTTTGTGATTACCGATGGCAAGGAGCGGGTGAAGGCCAGCGAAGTTGATCGGGGACTTTCGCGTGCCAGTCTCGAGAAGCGGTTGGGAGTCCTTGAAGGCGCGGAGGCTAAAAAACGGGACGCTCGGGAACGTTTGGAGTCTTCGCTGTGGGATGCCTGGCGTCGGGAAGAGTCCGAAAAGCGGAAGGAGCAGGCGGAAGAGCGGATGGAACAGCGTGAAGAGGCGTTCCAGGATTTCGACCTCAGAAATGTGCTCATCAAATACATGACAAGCGGCACGTTCAAGCGGGTGCTCTATGACATGAGCAAAAGCAGGCTGAAGGAAGATCTGAAAAAGAAGCAGTGGATTGATTGGTTGCGATCCAGGGCCGGGGAGAAGCAGTCTTCGCGCGATTCTTCCGGAGCTCTGACCTATCTGCGATCCCGGTGTGAACGCTCGAATGTTGAGGTGGGAATGGGATACCTGGCAGGGGTTGAGCGCCAGCCATCTTCCATGGCTCCCGACAATGTGACGCGGAAGGGAAGCCGGATGTTCGGGAACATCAGGGAACGGGACGGCAGGCTGCTGATTCCCGCCAACGCGACGCAAAAGGAGCTGAATGAGCTTTTGGACTTTGCCGAGCAGCATTTCTCTCGTTTTTCCATCAATGGCCCTGAGCCGCTCAGGGAGCGGGTACTCAAGTTGTCCGCATCCAGAGAGCAGGCCCGGAATCTGTCGCGGGAACAATCAAGAGGATACAGCCGATGAAGAACAAAAAAACGGGGCTCCGGATAGTAGCCGTATTGGCGCTCGTATTGGGAATATGGGGGGCGACGCAGTTTGTAGCCTGGAAGACGCATTTTGCTCCGGGATTGGGGTGGAATGTGCAGGGTATCTATCCTCCCTGGTTCATTTTTTCCTGGGCGGCGGAAGGGTATGGGCAGGCCCCGCGTCTGTTCGCCGGCGCGGCAAGTTTTGGTTCCACGATTGCGGCGGTGGTTCTGGCTGTGGGACTGATCTGGCAAAACATCCTCGCCAATACCAGCAGGGCGGCAAAAACGCTGCATGGATCGGCCAGATGGGCGAAGAAGAGCGACATCGAAGAGGCACAGCTGTTCAGGGACACAGGGGTGTTCGTAGGGGGCTGGATCGACCCCAAAGGCGGATTTTTTTACAGACTTCTTCATAAAAGAAGATTCCATTATTTGCGGTACAAAGGAAATCTGCATGTTCTCGCGCTTGCGCCGACCAGATCCGGAAAGGGTGTCTGCCTTGTCGTCCCGACGCTGGTGACCTGGATGGAGAGCGCCGTCATTTCGGACCTGAAAGGGGAGCTGTACCAGATGACGGCAGGCTGGAGAGAAAAGTACGGGAACCAGCGTGTGTTGCGTTTCGAACCGGCTGCACTGACGGGTTCCGTCCGCTGGAACCCACTTGATGAGATCAGGCTGGAACCTGAATACGAGATTGCCGACGTGCAGAACCTGGCCGGAATGTTGACCGATCCGGACGGCAAGGGACAGGACGGGCCGAGCCGACACTGGATTGTTTCGTCGCAGTCGCTTTTGGTGGGTTTGATCCTGCATGTTCTCTATAAGGCGAGGAATGAGGGAACCCATGCGTCTCTTGCAACCATTGACGCGCTGGTTTCCGAGAACAAGCTTGACGATGCTTTCTGGGATAGAATGAAGAGATACGGACACCGTACCGAAGAAGGTGCATCGGAGAAGGTTCCGCATCCCATAGTCGTCCGTGTCGCCCAAGACATGCTCAACACTCCTGAGAAAGAGCGGGGGTCGATTCTTAGTACGACTCGCAGCTTTTTGTCACTCTGGCGTGATGCCACCGTCGCCCGGAATACATCTGAATCGGATTTCAAGATTGCAGACCTGATGGACTTTGAGGAAACCGGCGAAAGCAAGCCGGTAAGTCTGTACATCATAACCAATCCCACGGACAAGGATCGTCTCCGCCCTCTGACTCGTATCCTGATCAACATGATTTGCCGTCTCCTGGCGCAAAAGATGGAGCACAAGCGCAAGCTCCTCATGATGCTTGATGAGTTTCCGTCTCTGGGCAAGCTGGAGATTATTCAGGAGTCGCTGGCGTTTTTGGCCGGGTATGGCTTTGTTTTCTATCTCATCTGTCAGGATATGGATCAGCTTATAGGTATTTATGGGGAACATCAGACGATTACGGCCAACACCCACATTCAGGTCGCCTTTGCGCCGATGGTGCCGCGCAGCATCCAGTACATCTCCAAAATGACGGGGCAGACAACGGCGTACAAGGAACAGATCACGACAAGCGGCAAACGTATGGGGCCGTTCACTACACAGGTAAGCAAAACCTATCAGGAGGTCTCGCGTCCGCTTATGACCGAAGATGAGGTCATGCGTATGCCCAAGGCGAAGATCATAGACGACAAAATGATTGAAGGCGGTGATATGCTTGTATTTATGGCTGGAACGCCCGCCATCTACGGAAAGCAGATGCCCTATTTCCTTGATCCCAATTTGCTGGCGCGAACGCAGCTGACGCCGCCCAATGTCCCTCAACGCGAGGACCAGAAAGTTGATTTGAGTGAACAGCCAAATACTTGCGAAGGTATTCTTGATGCGCAGGATACCCCATCTTCTCAGGCATAGTCTCCAAGTTGTCTTTTTTGTGGGGCTGCTGATGGTGATGGCGTCATGTTTTTTCGTCGTCAACACGACGGGCAGCTTTCCGTTGGGCATCTACATGAAGACGTATGGACCGGTACATTGGGGGGACATTGTGCTGGTATGTCCGGAAGACAACGAAGTGAACAGGTATGGCCGAGACCACGGGCTTATTTCCTATGGCGTCTGTCTTCATCGGTACGGGTATTTGATCAAGCGTGTCGTCGCGCTTGGCGGCGACGAGGTGGACATTTCCGATAGGGGAGTCCGGGTGAACGGACTTTCCTTGCGGAACAGTTCCAGACAGCAGGGGATTCCGTCCCGCGTGGATGGCAGCGTCGAGCTGCATGAAGAGGCTCTGGTCATGTCCGAACATCCCCTGTCTTTCGACAGTCGCTATTTCGGCGCTGTGAGCACCGATGCGATATGTACGCCTTTAAAACCCCTTATCACATGGGAGTAGTTTATGGCCAAGTCAGAAGATCACTATACGCGAGTGGCCGAACAACTGATCGAGAAGCTGAAGGAGGGCACGGCACCGTGGCAACAGCCCTGGGATGCCGGGGGGTACGGCTCACGCCCCATGAATCCGACGACGGGCAAGCCGTATCGCGGCGGCAACATGTTGTACCTCATGATGCAGGGTCACGGAGACCCCCGATGGATGACGTACCGTCAGGCGCAATCCGTCGGAGCACAGGTCAGGAAGGGCGAGAAAGGGACTCCGATTATTTACTGGAAGTTCGAGGAGGAGCGAACGGTACATGGCGACAACGGCAAGCCCGTCAGGGATACGGATGGAAATGCGGTCAAGGAAAAGGTGCAACTGGAGCGCCCGCGCAGTTTCATCAGTTACGTGTTCAATGCGGACCAGATTGAAGGCCTGGAGCCGCTGCTCACACCTGAGAAGCCGCAGGGGTGGGCGGATGTGACCAGAGCGGAGAAGCTCCTTGAGGCTTCCGGAGCGAAGATCGTCAACCGAAAACAGGCCGGCGCGTTCTACAGGCCGGGAGAGGATGCCATCTATTTGCCGCTGAAGGCGCAGTTTTCGGATGAAGTGGGCTACTACTCGACCGCGCTGCATGAGCTTGGCCACTGGACCGGACATGAGACCAGGCTGAACAGAGAGTCCGGGCCGTTTGGGAGTATTTCCTATGCGAAGGAAGAGCTGCGGGCTGAGATCGGCAGCATGATGCTTTCTGCCGAGTTAGGTATTGGGGTGAGCGTCGATTCCCATGCCGCGTATGTCCAGAGCTGGATCAAGGTGCTCCAGGACGATCCTCGTGAAATCTTCAGAGCGGCGGCTGACGCTGAAAAAATTTGCGATTTCATCATGGATTTAGAGTTGACACAGGAACAGCGCCTGGAAAGACAGACCGAGCGGGAATCCTTTGCCGATGCCACGCCGTTCATGGACGACAAGGTGCAAGATGCCGTATCCCGGAAGGAAGGGACGGTATCGAGGGAAGTGTCATCTCCGGAGAAGGTTCGGGAGCGGATATATCTGAATGTTCCGTACAGGGAAAAGGATGCGGCCAGCGACCTTGGCGCAAAGTGGGATCGGAGAGAGAAAAGCTGGTATGTCCCCGAGGGAAAGGACGTGGAGCCGTTTGGAAAATGGCTCGGGAGAGATGAATCCATGCAGGAACGGAAGGCGCAGGACCCTGTGACGGCGGAACGCATCTACCTTGCGGTAGCGTATCAGGATCACTGGGCGGCGAAAAAGGCCGGCGCGGAATGGGACAAGGATGCCCGCAGTTGGTATGTCGGCCCAAAGGGTGACATGGAAAAGCTGAAGAGATGGCTTCCGGAGAACGTCAAATCCCAGCAGATGCCTCCCATGTCGCCACGAGAAGAATTTGGCGAAACATTGCGGAACGTTGGATGCACCGTCGAGGGGGAACACCCGGTCATGGACGGCAAGCCCCATCGTATCCGGGTAGAGGGAGATCGCGAGGGAGCGCAGTCAGGATTCTATGTTGGCCATATGGATGGCCGGCCAGCAGGTTATGCCAAAAATAACCGGACGGGCGAGGAAATCCGCTGGAAATCGCAAGGAGCCGTTCTGAGTACCCAGGATCGGGCAGCGTTCAAGGCGACATGTGAGTGCAAACAAGCTGAGCGGGCAGCGGCACAGTTGCAGGAGCAGGAGAACACAGCACAGCGAGTTGCGGGACAGCTTTTGTCCATGCGGGAGAATGTGGACACGCCCTATCTTAATAAGAAGGGGCTGGGAGCGAGAAAGGGCGTCTTCCTTGGTGAGGACGGGAAGACCACCTGCATTCCGGCGTTTGATGCCGACGGGAAGCTCTGGACCATGCAGTACATCCAGGAGGACGGGACGAAGCGGTTTGCGAAGAATGGCCGCAAGGAGGGGTGCTTCACAGTAGCTGGAGGAGGCATGGACGCCCTGCGCAACGCCCCGGCCATAGTTATCGCCGAGGGCTATGCGACGGCGGGAAGCATCTCTGATGGCATTGCCGCTCCGGTTGTGGCCGCGTTCGACTCCGGGAATCTGATGGCTGTTGCGAAGGCCCTGCACGACAAGTATCCTGATAAGGCGGTGATCGTCGCTGGCGATGATGATCAGCATCTTTTGGATAATCCCAGGGTGCGTCGGAATGTAGGGCGGGAAAAGGCCGAAATGGCAGCCGAGGCCGTGGGGGGGAAGGCTGTCTTCCCCATTTTCGCGCCCGGAGAACGGGAAAAGGATTGTGCGGGGTTTACGGACTTCAATGACTTAGGGACGAAAAGCAAATTCGGGATGGCGGCGGTCGAGCGGCAGCTCAAGCCGGCGATAGAGAAGGCGATCACGGAAAAGGTCAAGGAACTGGAACGGAATAAGCAACAGGAGCGGTCCCGCTCCGAAGGAATGGAACGATGATGGAAGAACGCGAAGTGACTCAGGAACAGGCGGAAAAGTGGATCAGGGAACAGTATCAGCGCCCGGACGAGGAGACTGCGGCACGGGAGGTACTGGACGCAAAGTGTGCGGAACTGGATGTGCCGGGGCACGAGGTGGAATTTGATCCTGATGAGGCTGAATTGTGCGGGGCGTTCAGAGAGGATGCCCTTGATGAGGAAGATGCCATCGAAGCAGCACTGGATCAGGAAATTTAACTGAAAGGGGGGGACACTGAGGGTGTCCCCCTCTTTTCCTTCCCGCATTGACGATCCGGAGTTCGCTCGCTAGGGTCAGGACTCGTTAATGAAGATAAAAGATAACACAGACAGCAAGGCAGATGGCTGAGAAAAAGGTATGGGCACAGCGGTCATAACGTGTTGCGATACGCCGCCAGTCCTTCAAGTTTGCTGAACGTATTTTCAATGAGATGCCAACGTTTATACAGCGTTTTGTCGAAAGGAAAGGCTGCATTTCTGGTTTTCCGAGGAGGTATGCAGACCGTCATCCCCCTCGCTTTCAGAAACTCCCGCAACCAGGCCGCATCATACCCTCCGTCTGCCAGAAAGATGCCGTCTTCGGGAAGAAGGTGCTGGAGAATGGCCGCTCCCTTGTAATCGCTGACCTGTCCTTCGGTCAGCAAAAGCAGAACAGGCCGCCCATGTCCGTCGCAGACCGCATGGAGTTTGGAATTCAATCCGCCCTTTGTCCGGCCTATGAGACGCGCGGAGCCCCCTTTTTGCGCAGGCTTGCCGCCGTGCGGTGTGCCTTGAGGTGAGTGGAGTCAATCATCAGCGAGCCATCAAAGGGCGTCTGGTTCGCCAACTCGGTGAAGATCCTGCTGAAAACACCGAGCCTGCTCCACCTGACGAACCGATTGTACAGCGTCTTGTACGGACCATATTCCGCAGGAGCATCCTTCCACTGAAGTCCATGTTTGATAACGTAAAGAATGCCGCTGACGACGTGCCTGCCATCGGCACGGGGGATACCGTGAGAGCGGGGAAAGAAAGGGCTGATCCGTTCCATCTGGCTTTCGGAAAGGTAAAACAGGGTACGCATGCGACACCTCCATGTCTTCAATATACCCTGTTTTCACTTCATTGGGAATAATGAGTCCTGACCCTAGTGCTTTTCTTCCTGGTAGCAGCTGCGGAAGAAGTGTTGAACAGCGGCGGAAGGTTTTCCTCTTGCACAAAGGGAGTCGGCCTTTCCGCCGCTGACGTGTAAAATGCGGTCGAAACAACCTATGATGAACTCAAGGTCGTGTGTCACTGCTACAACGATGGCGCCATTGCCGGCTTCTCGGTCGAGCAATGCCACCAACTGCCCCATATGGCGGGCGTCAAGTCCCGAGGTGGGTTCATCCAGGATGAGCACGTCCGGCCGGGAGGCCATCGCAACGGCAATCGTCAACCGTTGTTGTTGCCCTCCGGAAAGAGTCTGGGGGTGCATACAGGCAACATCGGCCAGATCGAATTCCTCCAGCAGCCTGACGATGTCCGCTCGGGGAACCGGCTTGGCGAATCCCGACGACACCTCTTCCCAGACGGTGGGGAAAAAGAGCTGGTGACCAGATTCCTGCATGACGAAACCACAGCGGCGCAGGCGATGGGCGGCGGATAAACGCTGGTTCCCGTAGCGGATGCTTCCGGACCGTTCGCGCAGCAGCCCGCCGAGGAGTTTGATGAACGTCGTTTTCCCCGAGGCGTTGGGGCCGACAATGGCGCTTTTCACGCCTGCGGGGAAATGCGCCGAAATATCCTCAAGCGCCGTTCGACCGCGCTGATAGCGAAACCCCACCCCGCAGACTTGAAGGCTGTTTTCCGTGCCGGGAGTGTCTGGCCCGGCAATACCGTTACTCTGAGCGCCATCGGAAACAAGAGGCGGCAGTTTCATGCTTCTCAGCCCATAGCGGGCACACTCTTCCGGGGACACTCCTTCCGGCGTCCGGACCTCTCGTACAATCTTTCCGGAATCCAGAATCAGCAGACGATCAAACAGGCCGGCCAGATAGTACAGGCGGTGCTCAACCATGACCACGGTATGCCCTTCGGCTTTCAGAGCGGCCAGGAGCCCGCGCAGATCGCTGATGGCAATGGCGTCCAGGTTGGCGGAGGGCTCATCAAGGATATAGATGCTCGGTCCCATGGCGTGGACCGCGGCGAAGATCACTTTCTGCCGCTCGCCGCTGGACAGATCGAACATTTTTCTGTCCCGCAGATGGTTGATGCCGAACAGGTCGAACGCCGCATCCACGCGACGGCAAATTTCCTGCTTCGGATAACCCATGTTTTCGGGACCGAAGGCGATCTCATCCGTCACGTTGATATGGAAAAATTGCGACCGCGGATCCTGGAAAACGGACCCGACGGTCGCGGAAATCATTTGCGGTGACAGTCCGTCTATGGGCTTGCCGTTCAAGCGGATACCCCCGGACACGTTTGCCGGCAGAAGATGGGGGATGATCCCGTTCAGGCAGCGGATCAGGCTGGTTTTCCCGCACCCGCTGGGGCCGGTCAAAACGACGAATTCACCTTCAGCGATATCCAGGTCAATGCCTTTCAGTGTTGGAGCGGGATGCGATGGGTAGGTGAGTTCCAAACCCTGAATTGAGATAGCCGGCGTCATACGGACTCCAGACTGGCGAACCATGCTGGCAATATGCCCTGCCATGGTGCGACGAGAATGGCTGTCATGGTTCCAAGAACAAGAAAGGTAAAAGCCAGATCCATGGGGCCGAGAGACTTTTCCCTGTACCATACGTGCCGACGCTGTCCCGCGGCCCTGGTGGAAACGGAAAAGGACAGTTCCTCCCCGATGGCTATGCTTCTGAACAACAGCGTGACCAGGAAAAGTTCTCCAGTCCTCAAAGGATGGGTGACAGCGCGGGGCCAGGAAAAAAGCCCCCGCACTCTCAGCGCGTCGCGAATGATGCGTCCCTCGTGCGCCAGTGCCGGCAAGAAGCGGAAACATATGGCGAAGGGCATCACTATGACCCAGGGAAATTTCATTTTTTCAAGGCTTTTGATGCAGTCTCCGACAGTTATTACCGACATGATGTAAACGCCGGTGCTTACGACAAAAAAAAGCTTCCGGGAAACCCAGGCAAACAGCCAGAGGGTTCGCGCCGAGGTTTCGGAGACCGCTCCTGCCATGAAGTAGACGAATACATGGAAGCTCACCAGAAGAAGCAGGCAGAGCAAAGCGAACCGTAAACGGGAGGCCGCGATCAGAAGGAGCAGGAAGACCGTCGCAAGCGCGAAGTCCTTTGCCGGCTCTCCTCCAAAGAGGATGGCCAAAGAGCACGCCGCGGAGGCGGTGATAAGATGTGTTCGGGGATCCAGCCGGGTCAAAGGGTTCACAGCTCTACCATGCCAACTTTGCTGAAATGGCGGGTGATCATCTTCTGCCCCAGGTACAGACCGATCAGGCAGGCGGCGAGGTTGGCGACAAGCACAACCCCGGCAAATGCCGCCGAATACCCCTCCACCGCTTCTTTTGGCCATGTGGAGACTACGCCCTGGAACACCGGGAACAGTACAACCATGTAGACAGGGAAGTAAAAGAGGAACGTCTTGGCAGTGGCAAACACCACAACGCTGAGGATGACCGCTCGCCGCCGCAGATAGCCGCCAACGAGCATAGCGATGCCGTCCGCCAGAAGCCCGCCTACAAGCCCAGCTACCAGACCCGGCCACCATCCTGTCATGGTGTGGAAGAGCCCGAGGATGACGCCATGGATAGTCATGACGAAAGGTTTCGGGATCAAACGGAGCATCAGGACATACACCGGGGCCAGCAGGAAGTTCGCCATGGGATCAATCATTCCCCACAGCGGAGGAATGAAATGCACCGCCATGATCACCGCGTAAAACAAGACAATGAACATTGCGTTCATTACGCCGAGCAAAACCAACTCCCTGATATTGAATACGCTTTTTATTTGCATTGTTACGTCCGATGGCAAGGCGTTATTCTTGAATGCCCGATCCCTCCGGAAGGGACGAGGCGCTGAAACATGATTCAGCCACTGTAAATAGAAAACCGTCAAAATTCGAACAGTACAGGGAGCTTCATCAACGGCGCAGGGAGCGAGTTCGCGGCCGTGACCTTCACCACCGATTCAAGTCAGCGGGGCCGCGTGATAAAGGTCATACAGAGTTTTGCCGAGTTGCTCTACGGAGAGGGAATCGACCATCGCGCTAGGGGAAGCCCCCGCTGCCTCATAAAGGCGCTCGTCTGTGAATCTGGTTCCCAGCCGCATGAAGCGCATGAACTCAGCCGAGATTTCTCCGGATCGTCCAGCCCTCCGGCAAACAGACAGCGCGCCGGCCTGGGCCACCGCATAGTAAAGAAAATAGCCGGGGGAAAACACGAGTGTCGGGATGCGGTGATACCAGGTCCGCAAAATCGCCTCATACCCGGTATAGTCGATCAACCCCAGATGCTTTTCCATGATGCCCGCGAATGTCTTCTGCCGGGTCGCGGCGCTCATTTCCTTCGAGTATAGTTCTTCTTCAAAGCTTTCTATGGCCGTGGCCGTCGAGAAGACCGCCACAATGCCTTCCAGGTGTTTCCGCCTGACCCTGGCGGCAACGGCGGGGTCTTCGAAAAACGCCTCCAGATGGGGAGAAGCCAGCAACTCAACGCTCAGTGCCGCCAGTTCCCCCGAAAGAGGAGTGATTCCGCGATAGAAAGGTATTTCTTGTCCCGCCGCGAAAAGAATGTGGATTCCGTGGCCAATCTCATGAATCGCGGCCATCAGTTCTTTGGGCGATATTCCGGCCGGAGCCTGCACATAGGGCCGGCGCGAATGCTGTAAGTGCAGGCAAGTCCCCGCGTGCGCGCTCCGGAGATCGACCAGACCTTCCCTAGTCATTACCCGGAAGCACTCCGCAAAATATGGGTGCACGTTTTCCATCAGCCGTTCCATGCTTTTCCTCCATTGGGGAAAGTCCAAAGCACCGACGATGTTCCTCGTGCTCAAATCAAAAGGCCGCAACCGCGTCAAACCGAGCGCGGCCTTGCGATACTCGTGCAATGAGCGCAGTAGGGGGAATGTTATTTCCGCCGTCAGCCGGAGGAACTGCTCAGGGAGCCAGCTCATCCCGCGGCGCCGGTGGGCCAGGTAGCCGGCATAGGAATCAAATCCCAGAGCCAACGCTAATCGTTTCCGAGTATCTACCAGCTCCGTAAAAAGCTGTTCCAGGGCATCCCCGCGTTCCTCCCAGACCCTGGCCTGGTCAAGCCAGTCCTTCTTTCGCGCCGCCCGGGGAAGGGGCACGGTTCCCAGCTCAGCCTTCGCAGACTGGAGATTCCCGGGAAGAGGCATCAGGCGGGCGTAGCTGCTTTTCAGTTTCTCCTCTTCCCGCCTGAGGAGAATGGCTTGCGGTGATTTTCTGGTCGCGGACAACTCGGGAATAGCGCGCGCAAGCTCGGCGCCGCCAAGGCTGTGCAGTTCCTGCCGCAACAACGGGTTTTGCATCAGGCTGAGCATCTCTTGCAGCCTGTCCCGCAGCCTGGGGATAGAGTCCTGGCCGCCATCTTCCGGAACCGGTTCGAATCCCTTTTGCCTGACCAGTTGCCGCAGGACCTTTATCTCGTCATGGCAGGCCAGAGCTTCACCCACCGATATAATATAAGTTTTCAGTTTGCCGGCTTCGGGCTGGGCCGTAGGAAGTGCGCCAAGGTGGCTGCGGAGCGCATCGGAAGCCTCTTGAATACGCGTGCGGAAGCCTGATGCCGTGTTTAATCCCGCAGTTCCCGAAGCCGGGCTCTGTTTCATGCCGCGCCTTCGGAACTTATGGAGGAAAGTTCCAGGGTGCCGACGACGACAACAACATTGGCGACAGGGTCAATTTGCCGGAAAGAATAACGGACGAGGCCCACCCCGGAAGCGTAATGATGCACAGCGGTGAAGCAGGGCCCGTTATCCCGCTGGAAATACGTATCCGTCCGCAGGCAATCATGGAAGATGCCCGCGGGTAATTTCAGGGTTTCATATCCTGTCATCTGGTGAGTAAAAAGGCCCAGCGTCTTTTTTTCTCCCTGCGCCATGATATACGCGGAGCTGTATGGCTGCCTGAAGACGAAATTTCGGGAAATGGTTGTCAGGGGAGGAGTGCATACTTCATCCTCCTCACCAGGGACCAAATCCCCATGGTGCTGGATCCCGTCTTCATCCTTGCTGATCATGATGGTAAGTTTCTTTTCATCGCCAAGCAGCCAGGCGTTCTTCCCATTGACCTCTCGTTGGCCATGAATTTTCCAGTGCAGATCTTCAACGATTGTTTCCCCGTTTCTCCTCTGGCGCGTGGAAATAACCCCCCAGCGCCGTTCCGGATCCACAGGGAAATATGCGTCAATATCCAGGGAGGCGTTGCGCGGTAAGCCACTGGCTCCGATAATGCCATGGGGGGCTATTGTGGTTGGAATCATGGTATCTCCTTTGTCATCTTGCCGTTGCCGGGGTATTGTCATCGCATCGCGCGGCATCGCCGCCGACCATGGAATCCCACATCGCGCGGTAGCGGCCCTTGTGTTCGAGTAGTTCGGCGTGCGTGCCGCATTCCACGACTTTTCCCTTGTCGAGAACGACGATCTGGTCCGCACCGATGACGGTGTTCAGGCGGTGCGCGATCACGACCAGGGTTTTGGATTGGACCAGGGTATCCACGGCGTTTTGGATAAGCGCCTCATTGGCCGGGTCGAGGGCCGTTGTCGCCTCGTCCAGCACGATGATCGGGGCGTCCTTGAGCATGGCCCTGGCGATGGAAATGCGCTGCTTCTCGCCGCCGGACAGCGTGCAGCCCCCTTCGCCCACCATCGTGTCGTAGCCGTCGGGCAGTCTGCTGATGAAGTCGTGGCAATGCGCTTTTTTCGCGGCTTCTAAAACCTGTTCGCGCGTGGCCTCGGTGTTGCCGACCCAGATGTTGTTGATAATCGTGTCACTGAACAGGTAGACGTCCTGGAAGACGAAGGCGAACTTCTCCAGCAGCTTTTCCGGATCCATGGCCCGCAGTTCCACGCCGCCTATATGGATCTCGCCACGATAATCGTTCCAGAACAGCGCCATAAGGTTGGCCAGCGTGGTCTTGCCGGAGCCGGAGGGGCCGACCAGGGCGGTCATGGTTTTTTCCCTGATGCTGAGATCGATGTGGCTGAGCACGTCATGCGTGCTGTAGGCGAAGCTGACGTCTGAGAAGCGAATGTCGTAGGAATCCGGCGTTTGTGGGTTGGCCGGGCAAAGAATGGGCGGCGAATCAAGGATTGTTTCAATGCGCTGCCCGGCGTTAATCATATACTGCGAGAGGAGCGAGTACTGCATGATATCGAACATCTGCGCGTAGAAATAGTACGCTACCACCAGGAATAGGACCACCGTCATGCCCTGCAACTGCCCGCTGTTGTAAAAAACCGCCGAAACCAGCAACAGTGCGGCGAACCCGAACTCGACGACCGCTGTGAAGGCCATGCCGGGGGTCATGACCGCGGCTTCGAAATTGAGGCTTTTGCGCGACAACTCGTTGATGAACTCGAAAAGCTTTTTGTTCTGCGAGCCGAGTATTCCGTAGGATTTCATCACCCGGATGCCCTGGATGTATTCCAGGACGGCGGCGTCCGTCTTGTCGATGAAAGAAAGACGCTCATGGCCCTGCTTTCTCACGATTCTTCTGGAGTACAGAAGAACGGGCACGGCGAAGAGCAAAGGAACCATGGCCACTGCGGCAAGGGCCGGCTGCAGATAGATGAGGAGCACCGCCAGGAAAACCGGCAGCACCAGGCTGGATACGAACCTGATGACGATATGGGAGAACAGGAAATCCAGCAGCCCGGCGTCCTGGAGAACATGGTTGCTGAGAGAACCCAGATCCCTTCCAGCGAAAAAGCCCATGGGAAGCCGCCTGAGATGATCACCGAGTTTGAGCCGCACCCCGGCGGTGATCTCATAGGCGGCGGTCATCATCTTGTTGTGGCTGACAATGGAAAATGCACCCCTGAGAGCGAAACACAGGTATACGCCGGCCATCCCCCACCAGAGAAGAGGCGCCTGGAGCGAACCTTCATACAGCGCGATGAAGAACAGGCAGAAAAAGGCCAGGGCTCCGGCGGCCGCGCCGTTTTCAAGCGCCGTGAACACAATGCCCTTGTAGAACAGGTCCAGCTTGTTGCCGGTGATCTTTCTCATCAGTTTCAGCATGACGGCACCGCCTTTTCCGTGGCCAGCACCCACTTGCTGAAGGGCGCCGCGTTCTTCCAGATGCGCTGGTATTCGGAGTTCTCCCACAAAAGGGATTCGTGAGTGCCGCTGCCAGCCAGCCGGCCGTGGCTGAAAACTAGGATCTGGTCCGCGAAAATGGCCGTTGAGAGCTTGTGTGTGATCAGGATCAGCGTCTTCTTGCCGGCCAGGGCGCGTATGGCTCTGGAAATATCCAGTTCGTTCTCCGGGTCGGTGGAGGACGTGGCCTCGTCCAGAACCAGGATCGGGCTGTCCTTGAGCAAAGCCCGGGCGATGGAAATGCGCTGCTTCTCGCCGCCGCTGAGGTGCACGCCTTCCTGACCGATCTGCGTGTCGTAACCGTTGTCGAGCGCCTGGATGAAGTCGTGCGCCTGCGCCAGCTTCGCGGCCTCGATTACTTCTCCGTCCGTGGCCTCCGGGCGGCCAAGCTTGATGTTTTCCGCCACGCTGGCCGACTGGATGAACGTATCTTGGAAGACGAAGGACACCAGTGACATCAGCTCTTCCAAGGGAATATCCCGGATATCCTTCCCCCCGATGCGAATCGCGCCCCGTTCCACGTCCCAGAAACGCAGCAACAACTGCGCGGCCGTCGTTTTTCCGGAGCCGGACTCACCAACGAAGGCGTGTATCTTTCTCTCTTCCAAGGTCATCGCGACGTCGTTAAGCGCGTCGTCTGCGGTAGTTGAGCCGCCGTAGGAAAAGCCCACGCCTTGGAACTCCACGTCAAAACGGTCTGGAGACACGGGCTGCGCAGCTACTGTGAGCGGCTCCGCCGTCAGCAGTTCGTCGATCCTGCGCATGCCCTCGGAGAGAGAGGAAAGGAGGCTGCTTGAGGTGTAAATCTGCTCCAAGTGCCCGACCATGGCGGTGGCGAGCATGAAGGCGAACAGCCACAAAGCCGGATCAAATTCGCCATCCTGCAGCAGCCAGACGGCGCACGGCATCAGGAACAGGATGGCGCAACCTATGCCGATTCTGAAAAGCACGAAGAACGGCGTTGTGTCCCGTACCCACCCGGACGTTATTCTGACCTGGTTCTGGATGGCGTTGTACAATGAAAGATACGATTTCATCGTGATGTTGAATATTTTCACGATGGGCATGCTTTTTATGTATTCTACAATCGCCGTGTTCATTTTTTCCAGGTTGTCATGAAACGCTTTCATCTTGGGCGTTTGTATCCTGTGTATCGCGGCCAGCGCGATCCAGGCGAGCAACAGCGGGATGAACACGCATATCGTGATGGGAACGCTTTGCGGTATGAGGATGCCGAAAATGATGAAGGGAACGGCCAGAGCCCTGGCAAGATCAGGAACATGGTGGGCGATGAATATTTCCAGGTTCTCGATATCTTCGCCCATGATCCTGCGGATCGCGCCGGACGAGCGCGCCGAAAAAAAACCTAGCGGCAGGCCGCCCATGTGCGAAATGATGTTCCGGCGCAACTGCCCGTAAATGTGAAAAGCGACCGCGTGCGCGAGCATCCAAGATATGTACTGCAGAACATAGCGCAACGCGATGGCGGCCAGAGCCGCGGCGGGCAGTTGCCAGATCGGCTCCGACAGCGATTGCCCCTGCAAAAGCGGGACGGACATGCGGTAAAAAACCCACAGCGGGACCAGACCGGCCCCACCGCTCAATATGGACAGCAAAACGGAAAGAAAAAGAAAGCTCCGTCTGCCCTGGGCCAGACGATACAGCCACTTGAGCGCCAGTATGTTTCCTTGCAGCATAGACTCTCCAAAGTCGGTTGCGCCACGGGTGCGCCGGACTTTGTGGGCTCATGTCGCAAAGGCAAGCCGTACCGCTCGAAGCACCCGTCAATTCATTTCAGATGCCCAAGAGAGTAAACGGCTATGCCTTTGGAAACTAACCGCGCAGGGAGTGAAAACAACGCCTGGCGGAATGCGTTTGCCGGAAATCTCCGGCCTGATATAGTTACAGGGCGAGCTGCCGGGCGCCATACGAGAGTTCAATGCGGCTCTCCGAGGACGACAGGAATTCATGCGGGTTCACGCCGAATTTGGCCCGGAAGATTTTCGCGAAATGGCTCAAATTGGAATACCCCACGGAAAAAGCGGCTTCCGTTACGTTCACCCGGCGTTCCCACAAGAGCTGCCGCGCCGTTTCTAGGCGCTGATCCGCCAAGTACTTGTATGGAGTTGTGCCGTACACCTGGCGGAAGCCGTTCTTGAGCTTGAACTCATTGACACCGACCAGCTTGGCCAGTTCCAGAATGGACGGCGGGGATTCCAGGTTTTCGTCCAGAATGGTCTTGGCCTGCCACATCCTTTCATAGTCATCGGCCATCAGGTTGACGGCGGCCGTGGAAGAGGCCGTATACGTATGGCGGTCAGCGGAGAAGCGGACGTGGGAAATCAGTTCCAGCACCTTGCCTTCGAGAAACAGGCATCTGGTCTTGCCCAGGAAGGGGCACATTAGTATCTGGTGGAGCGCAACCTTCATTCCGGCGGTGATGGGGCCGACCAGTTTGTACACAATATCGCCCTTGCCCGAGGCGCTTTTATCGATCTGGTCGGACAGGGGGATATCGAAAAACGACCGGAACGTGTCCAGGGGCAACAAAATTCCGAGCCAGCAAACCGGCTGCTCGTCGATATATTCCATAGCGCCGGCGCAGTCTCGATAAAAGCAGATATACGACTGGTCGTGGCCGGATTCCAGTATCTGTGGCCTGGGACGGCTCGGAAGCACGCAACGTATCGCGCCGCCCAAGTTGAATCCCACCTCGACCATCGGCTCGTTCTGGGCGGTGAAGTCGTGTGCCTTTTCGTCGTCAGCCCCCGATTTTTGGATTATAAGGTGGATATTTGGGTTGACCGTATGGCATTGTGTGGAAATATGGCTAATTTTGTATGAATTTGGATTACTACTTCCCATATCCGCCTCCTTTAAAGAATAGCAAGAGATTACGCCCGACTGGGTTCGAGCTACCTGAATCTGCCGGCGGCCAGCAGTCTTGATGGCGCCCAAAGGCCGCTGGCAAGTCACCTGAACGGCATGTCAGCGTGGTTGCGCGGGTACATGAGTGAGTGTGGCGGGATTGAAAAACTCTGTCGACGGTGGGACGCGTGCGGGCCGAACAACCTTATCAACCAAAGCGAGCAATCGTTTTCCATCACACGGAAGATGCGAGGAAGAGAAAGAAAGAGCATCAATCTAACGAGAAGACCGGTATCACTCATACAACATGCCATGCTGCTGAAAATTCTGCTGGAGTACTTTTTCCAGAAGAGTGCTTGTCAATTAATATCGATATTGAATTTCATTGTCAAATAATAAATTGTTCATAGCGCAATCTACCGCTCCTAACGGCTGAAACGATGAAGCGTGCAATTGAAATAAAAAAGTAAAACAGTTGGTTATATCCTGTTTCAGCGCAGGGTGAACTGATATGGGATCATCACGAGCGTATTGATCGGCTGCCCGTTGACTTTTCCCGGAAGGAAACGCGTTTTTCTAGCCGCTCTCAGAGCGGCGTCATCAAAAACGCCTTCAGGAGAGGAGGAATGAATGGCGCAGTGTTGCGGCGAACCTGAGGTATCAACGACAAGACGGACAACGACCATGCCCTGGATATTCCGCCTCCTAGCTCCGGACGGATATTCCGGCATGGCTCTACGAGAAATGGTGGGACGCTGATCCACGGCATCCTCAGCATAGGCGCTCAACCCACCGACCATGCTCGGCCCGCGCCGTGCCGAACCGCCGCCGCTCCCTGTCGGACCTTGCGCCCGCGTGGTCTGATCCGTGGAGGCGGTCTGCTCTCCTTTGCTTTCCGCGCTTTTTTGTGGTTCCGGCTGTTCCTCACGCCGTGCCTGCTGTGGCTTGGGCGGCTTGGAAGGGGTCGGTTTCGGGGGCTTCACCGGCGTCGGCTGGGGCTGAACGACCGGGACCGGTTTTGGAGGAGGCGGGGGCGGTACGACAGTCGTTTCCGGTGTCGGCTCCGCCACGAGCTGAACCGACGGCTCCAGGGGGCCGGGATTCTCCTGCATGACTGGCGCGCAGGATGCCTGAGCCGGAGTGAATTCCGCGAGGGAAACGCGGTAGATCTTCTCCTCCGGCGGCTCGCCGCAGTCCGATAAAAGGAAGCCGGACGCCACAATGGAGCCGTGCACGAACAGGGAGAACAGAACAGGCAGGGCGCGGCTCATTGGGCGATGGCTCCCGCCGCCGGATCCGGCCCGGTCGGGGCACGGGAGTCGCTGTCAGACGCCGCGCTGGGCTGCGATTCCGCCATCATGCCGAGGTTGGTTATGCCGGCGGCGCGGACACGTCCCATGACCTCCATGACGGCGCCGTAGGAAACCTGCTTGTCGGCCCGCAAAAAGAGTTGTTTTTCCGGGAGCGCCACGGCGTGTTTGAGCACGGAATCCAGATCGTCTAGGGTTGTGGGGCATTCATCCAGAAACAGCGATCCGTCGTTTTTGATGCTCAGAATCATGTGGTCATCTTCGGTGGGGAGCACCTCTGCCGCCTGCACCTGGGGTAGCTCCACGTCCAGCCCTTCGGTCATCATGGGAGCCGTCACCATGAAGATCACCAGGAGCACCAGCATGACGTCCACAAAGGGCGTGACGTTGATGTCCGCCACAAAATCGTCGTCTTCACGAACGCCGGCCATGACTTATCCCTTTTTCCCGGCAAAGCTGATGCCATTGGGGTGGCGCGAACTTTCATGCTGCAGCCGATTCAGCAGCATACCCGCGAAGTTGATGCAATCACCTTGGATGAGGGACAAACGGGCCTTGAATATATTGTAGCCGCAGGTGGCGGGGATCGCCACGAACAGGCCGACCGCGGTCGCGATGAGCGCTTCCGCGATGCCCGGCGCGACTGTGGCCAGGGAGACGCTTTTCATGGAAGCGATGGACTGGAAGCTGTGCATTATGCCCCAGACCGTGCCGAACAGACCGATGAACGGGGCGGTATTGGCGGCGGTAGCAAGCAAAGCCAGTGAGGATTTGAGCCGGGACATCTCTTCATCTATGCCCTGGTGCAGGGCCCGGCGCACGTTGCTGTCGATCAGCCTGTCCGCGTCGCCGGTGGCGTTGATACGGTTAAATTCTTTCACGGCCCGTCCGGTGATGCGAAAGAGAGGCGATATGGAATCCCCCTCAAGCACGGACAGCGCGGCATCCAGCACCCCGGCCTCTTCAAACCGGGCGGCTCCGGCCACCACTCTCCTCCGCGCCGAACGTAACGTCGCCCATTTGCCGGCCATGTAAGCCCAACTCGCGAGTGACATGACGAGAAGCAGGGCCATGACGAATTTGGAAACAATCGTGGCTTCAAGCACAGCATGCAAAATGGTATTCATTAAGCTCCCTCCGAAGATGTCGTCCCGTCATTATTCGCGGGGGATTCTTTTATAAAAATCTGCCTACGGATCAATGAATTCATATAGCCGTCTTCTTTGCGCACCAATCCTTGCGACTCGCACATCTCTTTGTAGGTATTGTTCCAGTTGTCCTTGTCTTTCTGGCCCCAACGGCAGAAGGGGTAGAACAAAACACCCCATAGGCCGAGCCGGGGTTTTCCCCAATCCACGAGCAGAAATCTCCCCCCGGGTTTCACCAGACGGCTGGCCTTGCCGATGGCGATGCGGCGCACTTCCGATTTCGCTTCATGCAAAGCCATGCACGTCATTACAAGGTCAAACGTTTCATCGGGAAAGTCGATTTCATCCATGGAGGCCACGCTGAAATGAAAGCGTCCCGGATATACTTTCTGGTGTTCTTTCGCGTAGCCGACTTGCTTCACGGCTAGGTCGACACCAAAAAACTCGCTCTCGGCGGACGAAATTTCCGCCAGAGCAAAGCTCAACCGTCCCGTGCCGCAGCCCAGATCCAGGGCTTTCATGCCGGAGGCAAGTCCCAGTCCGTTTACGGCGCTTCTGTAGAAGGCCTTGCCCATGCCGAATAAAGAAACGCCAGACTCGTATTTTTTTCCAGAGAAAAATCCGTTAAAGGAATTCCCTTTGTTGCTGTTCATGTCAGCTCCCCGGTTCCGCCGCTTTCCAGTGGCGCGGCAATCAAAATGTGTATTCGCAATTGACACTGAAACTTCTCCCTAGGTTAATGGTGTCGGAACCGACCAAAGTTTCATTGAACATATTGGACACGGCCGCTCTTATTTTGAATCCGTCGCCAAGTTCCTTCCAGGCGGAAAGGCCGACGGATGTGTAGGGAGCCGTTTTTTCAGGCGTCATTCCAGGAACATACTGCGTATTGAACTGGGAGTCGGTGTACGTCCCGAAGAGGGAAGCGCCGAACCTCCATTCAGGGTTGTCGTAGTTCACCGATGCTGACACAAAATGGCGCGGCACGTTTTTCAAGCGTTCCCCGGTGGTTTTATTTCTCGCCGATGTATATGTGTAGCTGGAACTCAACTTCCAGTTGTCGGTTATGAAAAAGTCAAAAGCGGATTCAATTCCGCGCACTCTCGCTTCATCAACATTGCTGTATGTTGTGACAGGCAGGCCGTTGATGGTGTAATCCGCGGGCACATTGACGATCATGTCGTCCACCTGCATATCGTAATAGGTGGCGGACAGTCTGACCTTTTTGTCGAACAGGAACTGGTCGGCCCCGATTTGCCAGGTAAGGGATTTTTCCGGCTTCAAATCCGGATTGGAAACACCATACAGGGTGTACATGTTGATCGGGGAAGCGTGTGTCTGGAGCGGTGACGGGGCTTTGAAGGAGCGCCCCACGGAGGCGCGGAAGGTGGTGTCCTGCCAGGGACGGTACATCAGGCTCAGCTTGGGATTTATCTCCTCGCCGTAAGCGTCGTTGTCGTCGAAACGCGCGCCGGGGATAATCGTCACTTTGCCGTCAAAGAATTCCCATTCCAATTGCGCATATAGACTTTTCGTATCCCGATGGGCAGCGCTGATAGTGTCATCTTTGAAACTTTCACGCAGAAATTCCCCGCCAAACACCATGCGGAGATTCTCCAGCCCGGAATACGTGTATTGCAGGGAGGCGGAATCATAGCCGACCTTTGATTCTGGGTTGCCATACATCGGGTCATCTATCTCAAGCGTCTGGCGCTGGGTATAGGTGTCAAAGTGGAATGAGTGCGCGGAGTTGGGTTCAAACAAGACCGAAGCGAACATTCGCGGGGAGGTTTCCTTATTCACGGCTGTTTTGTCGCCGTTCTCCTCATGCCAGTAGGTATATTCTGCACCCACATTCACGCTGAGTTCCGGAACGACTTGCCAGTCGATTTTTCCGTGTACGGTATTTATCTGGGTATCGAACTTTTCCCATTTGATGCCGTCGTTTTGCTGGTGGTCGATGAAAAGCATCGCGCCCATGTTTTCAAAAATATTGCCGGAAACCAGGGCATGGGCCTGCATCATGTTCCTGTGCACGTCTTTGGGCGTCTGGTGATAAAAATCACGGCCCTTCACTTCATACGAAGTGTACCCGACTCCCGCCGAAGTAGGCGCATCCGACTTCTTGGTAATGATGTTCAGCACCCCGACCATGGCATCGCTGCCATACAAGGCGGAACTCGGGCCATTCACCACTTCGACCCGCTCTATCAAGTCAAGGGGTACGGCGTTTACGTTGTGGGCACTACCGGCCCCGTTCATGCCCCCGGCGCGAAAGCCGGTGAACACCCGCCGCCCGTCAACCAGCACCAGCAGGTAGCGCGATTCGACATTCAGGCCGCGCACAGTGTTTTTATAGCCCATGGCGCCGGGTATGTTGGTCTGTTGTGAGAAGTTGAAGCCGGGAATCGAATCAAGCAGCTCGGATAGCGTGCTGGCGTCGGAAGCGGCTATCTCCTCGCTTGAAATGACATATGTCTGCACGGGCGCGTCGGAAAGTTTGTGTTCCGTTTTCGTGCCGGTGACGACGATTGGGTTCATCATCAGCGGGCCGGGCTTGGCGGCCTGTTCGGGGGTGGTTTCGGCATTGGCAGAATTGGCTATGAACAATGATAAAATAAATCCGCAGATAATGTTTCTTTTTGCTTTCATTTTTGCCCCAGTTTGTCTATTTTATACTTAGGGGCTTATTTATTACCTCTGGCAGGCCTTGCGCCAACTCTGGAAGGAGTTTTTTGGATGTTTTCCAGATCCTTCCGGAAACCAAGCCGTTTTTGCTGAATTTTCCATGTAAAAACGGACCTTATATCCCATCATTCCTGTTGAGCCTGCCATGCTCTTTGCGGCGCGCATTCAGCCCATTCCAACGGATTGGTGTATGTTCCCGCACTCAAACGCTAACGCACCGTGGTTCACTATGAAGCCACGGTGCGTTTTGCATGTTAAAGAAAGCTCCTGATAGCAATGGGATTTCCAGAAATTTTTCATCCTTTTGTCGGCAGTCAGCTATCTCCAGGGAGGTGGCCCCTTGGCCTGTCCGGCAACCAAGGGCTTACTTAACATTGATTGAGGGATTGGCTGAGAGCCTGTCGCGCCATGTCCATGTGTGCTAGAGGGGGAATGGGCAGGATTACACCCTGCCGGCAGTAAGGCATCAACGCCAGTTTGAACATGTAATTATGTAAAATCAACATATTATTGGAAAACATCAATTCCTTCTCGCATCGAAATTACTCCATTGCACATTAGCAATAATCTAGGAAAGGAGGCATATATAAAACTATAGTATATAGCAAAATTTTCACATCAAACTAAATTGGCGAATCTTTATTCTACAAAACAAAGCAATGAAGAGGGTGCAGGCGTGTTCTCGCATAAAGCTGCCAATATATGGGATACTCTTTATGGAGCGATAGCCAGAAGTGAATCAGATGTCATCTGCAAATTATGGAATAAAGAAACAGATTCATCAAGTTATGGCAAGGCACTGGATATAGGTTGTGGCACTGGCAGGTTTTTTATCCCCTTAGCCCAAAGCGGATGGGATATGACTGGTGTTGATTCCAGTGAAGCCATGCTGTCCGTTCTGAAACAAAAGATGAAGAAGTATAAAATTGAAGGTGAAACGATCCATAGTGACTTTTCATTGTTCAAAAATGATAAACAATTTGATTTAGTATTGGCATTTTTCTCGGTTATATACACGCTAACAGACAAAGATATGTATTCATTATTCCGCAAAGTGCACGAGGTTATGAATCCTGGCGGCCTGTTCTTGGTGAACTTCTTCAACTGTTACGAGTTCTGGAACAAGAAAGGATGGAACGCGAGCATGGGAAGGATTTTCAAAAGCGGTCACCTGAAAGTCAACTATGCCAGTACCCCTGTGGATATGCTCAGGGGGATTGCCAACACGGAAGACATGCGGCTGCTCAGTCACAACGGGAAGCTGGCTTCCGACGCCAGTATCCGGCCCGTCCGCTATCATTCCCTGAACAGCATGCGGTTATTCATAACATCCGCCGGATTTGAGAACGTCACGTTCTATTCCGGATTCAGCGACAAGAAAATTGGACCTGAAGACACAAGGGCGACGGTCATTACAGCGGCCGCAACCCGTACTTGAGGCCACAACACAACAATGAACGGCATACGTCATCAAAAATAGCATATGCCGTCATATAAATTCGGCGCATCTTTTCACCGTAACTCAAAAGGAGCACAAAAATGCAAAACGAAATGCTCAACTACGAAGTGATCGATCTGGAAGACATGGAAGACATCAGCGTCCCGCTGCATTGCAACAACAGCGGCTCCGGCGAATAACGCCCGCTCCTTCGGGAGCACAAGTCGAAACATGAGCTTATCCTCGCCATCGCTGCCTAGATCCGTCAATCTGAAGCGATAGTGACAACCCATGAAAAGATGCGCCGATCCTCAAACTCAACGTAAGGGAGTATATATGAAAGAAAGAAGCGTTGAAAGCACTTTCTCAGGCCCAATTGCGGAGATGTGGGACGATATTTTCAACCCCGCGGCCGAGAAGGAAGTGAGCTTTTATCTGAATCAATTCAAAGGGACGCCCTTACAAGGGAAGACGCTTGATATCGGTTGCGGCACCGGCCGCTTTCTTCTCCCGCTGCTTAAACAGGGGCACCAAGCCGTCGGCATCGACTCCAGTGACGCGATGCTTGATGTGTTCCGCAGGAAAGCGCAGGCCGCCGGCATCGAGCCGGACGTCAGGCACATGAGCTTTGACGGCTATCCGGATTCCGGTCCCTTTCAGGGCATCGTGGCTTTTTACGTCATTTTCTATTTCCTCAAGACTGACGAACTGCGGGCTTTCTTCAAAAAGGCGTTCTCCCTTCTTTCACCTGGCGGCCTGTTGCTGTTCAACTACTACAACCCATTTGAAATTTGGGAACCGAAAAAATGGGGTTACCCCAATACGTATCCCTACGAGTGGGGATTCGGCCGCGTCGAATACACGTACACCCCCGTGGACTATATCCGGGGCATTGCCGAGATGCAGGAATACAGCATGGTCAGCAAAGACGGCGTTCCCCGGTTTGACTACAAAACGCGCCATGTTCGTTTCTATACCATGACCGAATTGCAGCTTCTGTTGGAAGACGTCGGTTTTTCCGACGTCCGTACCTTCTCCGGCCTCGTCGAGAGTCCGGTGCGAGAAGAAGACCTCAGGGGGTACTCCCTGTACACGACGGCAAGGAAGCCCTGACAGGCATGGGGGAGAGGAAGGATGATCACACCAAGAGCGTTATTAAGGGAGAAGGTTTTTCTTATTGATGAAAAATTCAAAATCCCTTCCGGAATGCCCGAATCGCTGAGCGCGCTTTACCATGAGAATACCAAAATGTACCCCAGCGATGTCCGGCCTTGGCTGGTGCCGCTTACTCCCCCCGGCCTTTCGGCAATGTCGTTGAAAACATTCTTCCAAAGAAGCGCCCAAAGCTTCAAGGCATACGATGGGTATCCCGCCATCCGCCTTATTGAAAAGGGTACGGATGCGGACCTGAAACCGGCCAGCCTGTGGGACGTGATCGTGCGGCGCCGCTCCGAACGCCGGTACTCATCAACGCCAATCGAAGCACAGGCCTTGTCGAAAATCTTGGGATACAGCTACGGACAGACGGGCGGCTTTGAGGCCGACGGCAATCAGCTATCGCTCAGGGCGGCTCCTTCGGCCGGCGCTCTGTATCCTCTGGATATTTATCCCCTGGTGAGTAACGTGTCCGGAATCGAAAACGGGCTCTATCACTACAACGTACGGGATCATTCCCTTGAATGCCTGCGGCCGGGCGACTTTTTACAGGAAGTATATCCCCTGGTTCAGCCCAGCAATAATGAGTGGCTGGCCATGGCAGGGGCCATACTTTTCATCACCGCGACATTCAAGCGCAACCAACTGAAATATGGCGAGCGCGGCTACCGCGGGATCCTTCTGGATGCCGGGCACGTTTCGCAAAACATCCTGCTTTCGTCTGTGGCGCTGGGCTGCGGCGCCTGCGTCGTTGTCGCATGCCTTGATGACCCTATAAACGACTTCCTGCAAATAGACGGCGTGGAGGAATCCGTTCTCATGGCTGTCAGCATTGGAAGCACGGACATGGAGACAGACCATGCAGAGTAGAACGGACGATATGCCCGGCAAGCCGGTGCTCAATATAAGCTACCATGTCATCCCCATGGATGGCGACAGGGTTCAGTTTCGCAAAGCGCATGATGTTTTTGTCATCAAAAGGCCTGGCCTCCTGGAGCTTGTGCGCGATCTTTTCCCTCTCCTTGACGGGCGCCCGCTGGAAGACGTCATTGACCAATTGCAGAAAAAACATTCACGGGAGAGCATCCTCGGCCTGCTGCAACGCCTGGCGCAACGGCATGTGGTCAAAGAGGCTGTGGAAGAGCGCGATGACCTGTCAAGCATGTCCAGCGCACAAAAGCTGTATTATTCCCAGTTCACACCGAAACCGGGCGCTCGTCTGGCATGCCTGGGCAACGCCCTGATCGCGATTCTGGGGCTTGGCCCGCTTGGCGTCTCCGTGGCGACGTCCCTTGGCCGCTCGGGCGTTGGCGCTCTTCACGTCTCGGATCCGCTTCCCGTGACCGGCGACGATGTATTGTTGAGCGGTTTTTCCTCCGCGGACATGGGAACATCCCGCGAAGAGGCGTTCCTTGATAAAGCTAGAGCGGCGCTTCCCGGTAGCCAGTGGGAAGCCCTGCCCGACCTGGCCTTAGAGCGCGGCAAATACGACTACATTGTCGTTTGCCTTGAAAAATACCAGCCCGATATTTTAGAGCGCATCAATACCCTGAGTATGGAATCAGGAACGCCATATACTTGGTGCTGCCTGGACTGCCATTGCGGAACAGTCGGCCCCACTGTGCTGCCTCATGAGACCGCCTGCTTCCGTTGCTACACGACCAGGACCAGGGCAAATGCCGATTACCCCGCGGAGTTGCAAGCCTTTGAGGATCAGTTGAGAGAGCAAGGGAACCCGACCGAATTTGGATATATGCCTTCGCATATCCAGATACTGGCAGGGCTTGCCTCCTTGGAAGTCGTGAAGGACCTGAGCGGCCTGACGCCTCCCTTGACCTACAATGCCCAGTTGGAAATCAACCTGCTGAACATGGAATTCGCGCTCCATCCGGTCCTGAAACTGCCGCGATGCTCTGTCTGCGGCCGCCTTCTTTCTTCCGGCGCTCCGGTTCGTCCCTTCAAGGAGCGGACCCCATGAGCCGTATCGCGCTTGGCCATCACCCGATGAGTAGTTCTCCAGGCGGGCTCCAGTCCCATCTGGTCAGCCGGAAAACCGGCATTCTCAAAGGGCTGCACACGCTTTTCCGAGCCCCAGCCGAACCGCGCCTGCATGTGGCCATCAGCGAGCTGACGGACTCC
>ENA-UERN01001044-UERN01001044.1-human-gut-metagenome-genome-assembly--contig:-NODE-1044-length-28216-cov-6.074487_pt1 | contig 28216 bp, 24 predicted proteins | sample MGYA00242950_ERZ507950 | MGnify/ENA primary metagenome ERZ507950 (study PRJEB26167, sample SAMN06115515) | human gut metagenome | host: Homo sapiens | place: China:Ningxia | collected 2014-11-26...
TCGGACATGGTCAGGGCTTCTTCCTGATCGTGGGTGACATAAATAAAGGTAATGTTCATTTCGCGCTGCAGGCGCTTGAGCTCCAGCTGCATTTCCTTGCGCAGCTTCAGGTCCAGTGCGCCCAAAGGCTCGTCCAGCAGCAGGATCTCCGGTTCGTTGACCAGGCTGCGGGCGATGGCCACGCGCTGCTGCTGGCCGCCGGACATCTGGCTGATGCTGCGGCGCTCAAAGCCCTTCAGGCCCACGACCTCCAGCATGTTGCGCACCTTGCGGCGGATGGTCTCTTCGTCCATCTTCTTCAGGCGCAGGCCGAAGGCCACGTTCTCGAACACGTTCAGGTGCGGGAACAGCGCGTATTTCTGGAACACGGTATTCACCGGGCGTTTGTAGGGCGGCACACCGGTAATGTCCTGGCCCTTGAGCAGCACCTTGCCGGAGTTTGGCTCCAGAAAGCCTGCGATCAGGCGAAGGGTGGTGGTTTTGCCGCAGCCGGAGGAGCCCAGCAGCGTCACAAACTCTTTGTCATGGATGTCGAGGTTCAGCCCATCCAGAATGCGCTGACCATCAAATTCCACTACGATATCCCGCAGTGAAACGATCACCGAGTTGTCCATTTTTTACAATATCCTCCTTATAACTCAGATACGAAAAAAGACAGGGCCTGTGCCCCATCCTTCTCCCGCATCAGGGTGACCCAGCCCTGCACAACATCCATGACGACCGTAATATTGCGCAGTTATTCTGCCCTGTCATGGCTTATCATAAACAATCCGGGGGCAAATGTCAATCACTCTGTCGAGGTTTGCCGAAACTTTACAGAGACCATAAAAAAATCCTGCGCCGCAGCGGTTTTTTCGCCGGGCGCAGGATGGATTTTTTTCGCCGTTCAGGCCGCTGTCAGCGCGTCGGCCGTCTGGGTCACGGCCTGTACGATGCTGCCGTCCACTGCATAGATGGAATCATCGCCTTCCACCATCAGGTAATCCCCATCGGTGCCGCTGGCATAGGTGAGGGTCTTTGTTCCGTCGGCCGTGGTCACCTGTACCACGGCCAACGGGGCATCAAAGCCGCAGGCCGCCGGGTCCGCGCCGTCGGCGGGGGTGATCTGGCCGGACACATAGCTGCTCAGGGCCGAGAGCATGCTCTGCACCTTGTCCTGATCCAGGTCCGTGTCGGCATCTCCGCCAAAGCGCCACACCGTCTCGTAGGAAGCCGAATCCGCTTCGTCTCCGTCCCCTGCCAGCTCGGAACCGGCAGTCAGCGAGACTTTTTCCCCGCTGGCCAGCGTATACGCCACCTGCTCCACCTCCGACGCGGCAAAGCCCGCCGGGCTGAAGCTGCCGAACAGCCCGGCCTTGTCGCAGGCAAAGCAGGCCGTCCGGCTGGCGTCCACGGTATACAGGGCGGTGTCTCCGTCCTTCTGCACATAGCGGTCGCCGGTGACGGTGTTGCTGCTGCCAAAGGTCAGGGTGGTGGTCTGCCCGGCCGCCGTGACTGTTACAGTCAACTCCGGCGCGTCAAAGCCGTAGTCCTCCCCGGCCTGCGCGTCCAGCTGCCGCTTTGCATGGAGGGACGAAAGCGCTGTGACCATGGTATTGCAGGCGCTCTCGTCCAGATGGTAGTCCGGGTCCTCCGCCAGCGTCCAGCTGCCGTCCGCATCGTCCAGCGTGAGGGTCTGCCCGTTGTAGGTGTAGGTGATGCGGCTCAGGTCAGCGGTAGAGAAAGAGCACAGCGGGATGGTACCATCGGCCGCCGCACTGGAAGCGGCTTCCTCTGCGGCAGTGCTGCGGTTCAGGGCCCAGAGCGCCAGCCCCAGCACTGCGATCACCGCCGCAAGCACCGCAAGGGTGCGTCGTTTTGCGTTCATGGCAGCCTCCTTATCGGCGGCGGCGCAGCAGCACCACCACGGCACCGGCTACGAGCACGGCGGCAGGCAGGACAAACACGAACACCAACCCCAGGGTCGTGGCCTGCGAAGCTGCCACCGTGATAGGCTCGGCTTCCAGCGCCTTGGTGTCGATGAGCAGGCCGCTGTCATCTCCGGCCAGCGAAACGGCACAGCCCTGCAGGAAGGTGCGGTTGCCGGGAATGGACTGATACACCTGTTCGTTGTCCACATTCGGGCAGCCGATCCAGATCACTTCCGCCCCGGTGTTGTCGCTGCATGCCCAGGCGGCCAGTGTAAAGGGGCCGTCGGTGTCGCCGCTCTCCTTTTCGGTGGTTGCGGCGTTGTTGACGTCCTGCTTGCTGTAGGACTGCTCCGAGGTGTTGAGCAGGGGTTCCGCGGTCACATCCTCCGTCTCGGTCAGCACAAGACCCTGTGCCACCGAGAGCATCACATGGGTGTCCTTGTTCACGCCGTTCAGAGCCGCGCTCTCCTCCGTGGCGCCGTAATCCGGGAACAGGGAGTACGGGTAGCCGTACAGCGAATGGCCGGAATCACCTTCCACCACGATGCCCGGCTCCCGCGACAGGCCGAACTCTGCCATCAGGGCGTCCAGATTGGGGGTCTCGTCGTAGATGTTGGTGGTCAGCAGCATCTTGCCGCCCTCGTTCAGGTAGTTCTGCAGCATGGACGCCTCGTCCACCAGTCCGTCATCCGACGCAAGATCCGACGTGGGTGCGTTGATGATCAGCAGGCTGCAGTCCTCCGGGATCTCGCTGGTCAGCAGATCCAGCGGCTGCAGGGTGATGTTCTGGGCGTTCAGCGCCTCGGTAAGGGAGCTGGTCAGGGCCTGTTCCCCATGGTTCGTGGTATAGTAAGCCACCCGGGCGTCGCCGCTGGTGAGTTTATAGATGGCGGCTGTGATCTGCTTCTCGCCGCCAAAGGTCACATTGGCACTGCCGGTGGTGTAATAGTCGGAGTAGTCATACTCGTACAGATCGGCGGCATCCAGCACCACGCTGTCCTCCCCGCTGGTCACGATCAGGCTTCCGGTGGATGCATTTTCGGCCCCGTACTGCGCCGCAAAGGTGGGGTAAAGGGTCGGGTCCTTCTGCTCCCAATGGATATGGCTGCTTTCGGCGGCGTAATGGTCCAACAGCTTCGTGATGATGGCATCTTCGCTGCCCGTCTCACACAGATAATAAATGGTCACATCCTGCTGCAGGCTTTGTGCCAGCTGCACCGAGCTGTCGCCCAGGGTGTACATCTTGCCCTCGGAAAGATCGAACTCGGTATACTTGGACGGAAGTGCCCGCACCACCAGATTGACCAGCACCGCCAGCAGGATGGCAGCCGCCAGAATGGCGGTGGAGTACACCCCACTGCGGAATACCTTGCCGTTGACCGGCCGGTTCTTTCTGTTTTTCATTGTTGTGCCCTCCCCTCAGTTCCAGCGGCGTTTTTCCAGTTCCTGCACGGTAAAGAACAGGAACAGCACCGTCACGGTGAGATAGTACACCAGTGTGGGGATGGAAAAATTGCTGTTGACGAATTCCGCAAAGGGAGCAAACAGGCACAGTGCGCTCAGCACGGCGCTGAAGCCCTCGGTCAGCCAGCTGCTGCGCAGCAGGAACAACACCGTGAGCGCCGCACAGCACCCGGAAAAGGTCAAACACCCCAGCGTGAAGCTGCGGCTGCGCAGGCCCGCCACCACACTGAGCACCGCGGCCAGTGCGGTGAACAATGCCAGCGCCACGGCACTGCCGGTGGTGAACATCCTGCGCAGGCTGGGCATCAGATAGGCCAGCAGCAGCGCCGCCGCTCCGGCCACCGCCGCGATGATCTGGTTTTCGGTCAGGCTGGACAGGAACACCCCGATGGCAATGGCGGCGCAGCCCAGCAGATAGTAACACAGCAGCGCCGCAAAATTGGCCAGCGTACTGGCAGCGGTCGCCCCCAGCGCCTGCAGGGTCAGGATCATGACTGCGTCCACCACGCAGGGCAGTGCAAACACCACGCACAGGGCAAAGAACTTGCCCAGCACGATGCCCGTCACCGGCACCGGACTGGTGAGCAGGAGCTGGTCGGTGCGGGTGCGGCGTTCCTCCGCAAAGGAGCGCATGGTCAGCACCGGAAAATAAAACAGCAGCATAAAAATGGTGTTGTACAGCGTATAGTAGCCAAAGTCCGGCAGGCCGTAGCCCAGGTTCAGCGCCACAAAATAGATGGCCGATGCCACCAGCAGAAAGGCGGTGAGCACATAGCCGATCATTCCATGGAAGCAGCTGCGGACTTCCCGTTTGAAAATTGCGAACATCGGTCATTCTCCTTTCGGTTCGGTTTCCGGGTCTTCCGGCACATCGGCGGTTTCCCCGGTCAGAGCCAGGAACACTTCCTCCAGGCTGCGGTTCCCCGCCGTCAGCTCCAGCACCGTGCACCCCGCCTCCGAAAGGGCGCGGGACACCTCGGCGCGGCGGTCGGTGGTGTCGGCAGTCTCCGCAGTAAGGGTCACCTCGCCGTCTGCTTCGCTGACCAGCTGCACCCCGGTAATACCCGGCACCGCTTCCACGACCGGCAGCACCGTACCGCTGCTGCCCAGCGCGGTAACACGCAGGCGGATGCCGGGGCTCAGCTTCTCACTCAGCTGCTCCGGAGTGCCCTCGGCCACTAACGCTCCCTTGGAGAGGATCAGCACCCGGCTGCACACCGCCTGCACCTCGCTGAGGATGTGGCTGGACAGGATGACCGTGTGGGTCTTGCCCAGTTCCCGGATCAGTTTACGGATGCCGATGACCTGTGCCGGATCCAGGCCGACCGTGGGCTCATCCAGAATGATCAGCTGCGGGCTGCCCAGAAGAGCCTGCGCAATGCCCACGCGCTGGCGGTAGCCCTTGGACAGGCTGCGGATGAGCCGGGGCATCACCTGATCCAGCCCGGTGCGCCGGGCGGTCTGCTGCACCTGCTCGCGGCGCTGGGCTTTTTTGACCCCCTTGAGCTCGGCCGCAAAGTCCAGATATTCCTGCACGGTCATTTCCGGGTACAGCGGCGGCTGCTCCGGCAGGTAGCCCACACAGGCTTTGGCCTGCTGCGCCTGCTCCGGCAGGGAAAAGCCTGCCACCTTCACTTCCCCGCCGGTGGGGGCCAGGTAGCCAGTCAGGATGTTCATAATGGTGGATTTGCCCGCGCCGTTGGGGCCCAGCAGCCCATACACCTGCCCGTCTGCCACGGAAAAGGTCAGATCCCGGATGGCCGGATGGCTGCCATAGTTCTTGCTCAGATGCGATACTTCGACCACAGCAATACGCTCCTTCTCGGTTGATTGAATGCTGGTTTATTTTAGACGGAAATTGTGTTCAAATTGGGGCAAACCTGTGTGGAAAGCAAAAACAATTCCGCCCCGAAACGCAAAAAAGCGCCGCCTCCCGAAGGAGACGGCGCTGGAAAAGCCTGTAATTACTTATTACGGCCAAAGCGCTTGTTGAAGCGCTCAACACGTCCGCCGGTGTCGACCAGCTTCTGCTTGCCAGTGTAGAAGGGGTGGCACTTGGAGCAAACTTCGACGTGGATCTCGGGCTTGGTGGAACGAGTCTTGATGACGTTGCCGCATGCGCAGGTGATGGTGCAGTCAACGTAATTCGGATGGATACCCTGTTTCATTCTTTTCACCTCATTTCTGGTTCTGACGTATCGGGGCCATATTATAATGTATGTGCCCATCACAACCTTCAATATCGGCTACCCCCTCGAGCGGCCTTGGAAACGATTGCCTTACTATTATAGCACTACTTTGCAAAAAAGCAAGAGGTAATTTGGGGTTTTCCCTGTTTTTTTGGGCAAGACCCCTTGTGGGGCAGTTGCCGCTCACCCCACCCTTTGCCGTTTATCCAGCCGCATCTTATCCGCGATCATGGCAATGAACTCACTGTTGGTGGGCTTGCCGCGCAGGTTGTGGATGGTGTAGCCGAAGTAGCTGTTCAACGTGTCCACATCGCCCCGGTCCCATGCCACCTCGATGGCATGGCGGATGGCGCGCTCCACCCGGCTGGCGGTGGTTCCGTTGCGCTTGGCGATCTCCGGGTACAGGCGCTTGGTCACCGCGTTGATATACTCCGGCTCGTTCATCGTGAGCGAAGTCCTTGTATACAACAGCTTTTTAGGTAAACCATTAAAAGATTCATGGGATTTGACCGAATCAGTTTATTATGTTGTAATTATAGCGCATTTTCGTCAAAATATCAATCTGTATCTTTCATCTTCCATCAATAATCCATCCGGTCAAAAAATAAGAGGCCCTGCAAATCTCGCTTGCACTCTTCTCCGAGTACCAGTAAGAATGTTGCAGGGCCTCTTTTCATTTCATCACTCCATTTTGAATTTCAGCCTACTGGGCCATCAGTCGAGTGAAATGAAATATTTTCAGGCATACTCAGAAAGACATTCAGCTTGTCGGATATCGCTCCGTACAACAATCCAAGCATACCCAAACTTTGTTCTTGAAACCGATTGTGAAGTCGATGTCCGACGCTCTCCTGCTCTTCCTCAACAAAGCTGAACAGGCCTCTGCGGACGTCCTTTCGCTGGAACAGCTTCGAGCTGCCATGCTGCACGGTTTCGATCACACGGAAAATAAATAACGTGTAATTTGAAGTTCATGAACTGGTCTTTGGGTGTGCTATCACTCGAAGGCCAGTTTTTTGTTATTTTGAATTATTTCTTCGCCTTCAGCCGGTTGTACTCCTTGTCGGCCGCAATGGCTTCCTTGGTGAAGGAATTGTTCTTCCACCAGGCGATCAGCGCCGCAACAACGGTAATGCCGCTGGTCACGAGCTGATTGACCGTCTCGCTCTCGATGGGCAGCGGACTCTTGCCAAGGGCACACAGCACCTGATTCAGCAGAGCCAGCAGCAGAACAGCCGTGCGTGCAATGGTTCCTGCAGTAATGTTGAAATTCATAGTATTAGCTCCTTTCGTGTTCGTGTGTTTCGATATCAGACACCCGATGATTGAGCACCTGAATATCTCTCTGGATCACAGGGATCTTCTCCGCAAAGCCGTTGTGCTTACGTACTTCGCGGGTCAGCTCCTCGATCTTGTACTCCATGACCGCATTGGATTTTGAATTTGCGATCAATACGCCGATCAGCGTCACCGCTCCGGCAATGATGGCGGAAAGGATGGTCTCCATCGGCATCACCCCTTCCAACGGCTCTTGTCCTTGCGGACGTCCACATGCACCCAGCCGTTTGCTCTGCCGAGGCCGGGCGGATAGATGCCAAGCCCGCCGCGTTCGCCAAGCAGCTTCTCAGCGTAGGCGTACACCGTTTCCACGCTGATGCCCTGCACCTGAATATCCGCAGCTTTGCCGTAGAGATGCTGGCTGTACTTGGCAGCCTTTGCCACTGTCGCGTTGTGGCTTGCCGTGCGGAATGCACTCGTGATGGTCACCGGCTTGTCAAAGTGGACCCGGATCTGCTCCAGAATATCCACCAGTTCCGTGTCGATGAACACAGGGTCGCTTCCATCCTGACACCGGAATTCCCGCACCTTAAAGTGTTCCGAGAGCTTCCGGTTTCCGTTCTTCAAAACGGAAAATGCTTCAATGCTCATTTTGATTCCTTTCATACGCCGAAACAGACTGCAAAGGCTAGGGTGTTCCGGCCGTTGTAACTTCCGCGTCCCGTATCTTCGTTGGTACGGCAGAAATATCCATCGTTGCTCGACGCTTTCGAGCGCATCCACTGTGTACAATTGTTGGCGGGGCTATTGGGGTTAGCGCAATACTTCGAGCCGCCGTTTGCAAAGTATGCGTACTGTCTCTGGTAGCTTGCCTCGTCCGAGTACGAATATCTGGTCGAGCCGTGCATCTCGTACTCGCTCAGAAGCCACATATAGTCCGTCGTCTTGTCGATGCCGAAGGTGTTGCGGGTGTACTTCACACAAAGCTTCATCACAGCACGCAGGTCCGCCGGCAGCGTACCAAGCTGGCTTTTTGACAACGGGTCAGTCGGTGTTCCGTTATTACCAATGATTGTGCCTCGCATGTAACTCATGTCCCAGCCGCCATCCGTGCTATTGTTCATCGGGCCGCCGCTCAGGGTCGCCAGCTTGCCGTTCGGACACTTCAGGATGAAGTGGATGCCTGCCCCGCTCTCGTACCCCGTGTTGTGCTCAATGCCGAGGATCGTAGCATTTAGGTTCGTTGAATAATGCGCACCGTCGTAGCAATTCCCCTCCACATGGATCGTCTTAGAATCTCCCGCCTTGAACATCGACGCCGCCAGCTTGTTAGAGCTGATGAAGTCAATGGCTTTCCAGCTGAAGTCATTCAGAGTTGGATCGACTTTGGCATCCATTTTGATGGAAATCGTCCCCTTCACGGTCACTTCTACCTTCACTTCCGAAAGGCTCCTGTACGACGTTCCGGCAGCCGAAACATCCTCCGTCCGGTTCGTTACGACCGCATTGTAGATGCTCATGCCACTCGTTGCCGTGCCGGTTACCGTCAGAATATCATTGGCCCTTGCACGCTTCGGTGCGCTGTCCAGTGTCACATTGCTGAGCGAATAGATCACATCGTACCATTCGCCCTGCACTGCAGATGCCGTTATTTTGATTTTTCCGGTCACAGTCTCCACATGGATGGAAGCCGACAGCTTGTCATCTGCGATGGCCACGGCGCTTTCCGTAATGTCCACGCCGCCCATCATCACCGTCACGGTCGAAATATCATACTCGTTATCGGGTACGATTCTCGCCGTATACGAGGACTCCTCCAGAACCGCTTCATCCAGATTCTCGTTCCGGCAGTTCGCCAGTTCATTCTCCACCTTACACAAGCCATAATTCTGCACTCGCACAGCGCATTCTGCAACCGTGCCGCCGAGTTCTGCCCGTATCGTACAGGCTCCATTTTTCAGCGCCGTGATCCGTCCGTCGTCGCCGATGCTCACAATGCCTCGCGGGGAAGTCGTCACCTGAAGCTTGCGGTAGAACGTATCGGCCGGCACAATGCCCACAAGCAGCGAAAAGCTCATCCCCTTCTCCAGCGTTACGCTCGTCCGGTTCAGGACCAGCTGCTTCACGGGGCGGTCGATGCGATCCGGCTGCAGGTTGTACTCCAGCGTGATGGTGGAGTTGCCTTTCTGGCTCTTCCAGGTGTTCACCCAGAGCAGACCCTTGTAGCAGTGCGCAGGGTTGTCCTCCAGCGCCAGCTCTACACGTTTGCCCTGCAGAGCATCCAGAATCGTCGTATAAGCCGTTTCCCAGTTGTCCCACCAGTCGTTTTCAACGTAGAACTCAATCTTGCCGGTCAGATTGTCAAAGACCGGCTTGTGGGTAAGGCTCTGGCTGTAATCCAGACTGCCGCTCCGGCCGCCCACGGTCACGAACTTTGTGCGCTCGATCGGCGGCGCGATCACCGGACGGCTGGACGGGATCAGATGCCAGTCGTCGTAGGTGTTGATAAACCGATCATCCACGCGGATGACCACACTGTGATACATGTCTCATCCTCCGTTCTTGATGTAACCGATGGCCGATTGGACCGCATTCCAGGCTTTTCCGGCCGTGGTAGCACCCGCAGCCAGACTGGCAGTGATGTTCTCCGCCGTGTCGCCGAAGGTGAACTTCTTCTGGTCCAGCGCATCCAGCGGGATTTCTTCCTTTGTACACAGCACCCAGTCATCGATGCCGTGCGGCACACTCCGGATGCGGGTCTTGCGAAGAAATCCCAGCCGGTCCACATCCACACCGGCGTCCACAAGGTCACCTGCGTTGATCTTGATGCCACCGGAAAGGCCGCTGTCCTGCTTGTTCAGCTCGGTCTGTGCCGCCTTTTTCAGCGAGTTCGTGTCCGACTTCTTGCCATCTACAATGATGCAGCGCTGGCTCAGGCCATAAAGTTCAATGGACTTTTCGTTGTTCACGGTCACTTCGATGGGCTTCGTTTTCTCAAATATCCACCAGCCGGTGGTCGTGTAGCCGTATGCCTTCACCGAATTCACGATGGAATACGCCTTCATGTAGTACGAAAGGTCCAGCAGGTTCGAGCCGAACTCAATGGTCTGCTCCGTAATATCCGGCACATCGCTCAGATAGTCCAGATAGCGGTAATATACCTTCAGGCCGTTTTCCATTTTGAAAATCTTGCGCAGACGTAAGATTCCGTTGAACTTCTCGACCAGACAGGTATTCAGAGCATCCCAGCAGGTGGTATAGCTCGTCTCATCCTTGTCGTCCTTCTTGTCGTCCGGCTTCGTCACGGTCACATTTCCCTTCAGGAAAACACGTCCTTCCGTGCGGAAACGGCTGTCCGGACAGGTCGTGGCCAGCGTTACCAGCTCATTCACCGTGTACACCTTGTTTTCCACCTTGCACGGCATGTCTCCCAGGTACGAGAGTTCTCCGTCGCAGTAGATTTCAAGGTTAAGGTCATAGTCTGGCGTCATCTCGGTCACATACCCGCACCAGATCTCCTGTCCGTCCTCTTCCACAGACACGATTGCTTTCTTCAGCTGAAACAGCTTCCGTGCAGGGTTCGTGACGGGCACTTTGAATGAGAAGCTCCCAGGATCGTTCTTTTCCAGAATCAGGTCGGGTTCCAGTACGAACCGGTCTTCCGTGTCGGCAGCATCGTGCAGCAGCTCCCGCTTGCTCCAGTAATATCCTTTCCCTTTTCCGGTAATGGTACCAACGAATACACGGTAGCCGGAACTTACACTCTTATAAAAGGTATAAGTCCCAGTCACTTCCGAGCATCCGTCGGTCACCGTAACGGTTACGGTATGGTTTGCTTCGCCTTCCAGCTGGTCAAAGGCTTTCTTTGTCAGTTCAAAGGTGTACTTCTCGCCGGAATATCCTTCAAAAGTCCGCCATACGTTCCCGTCCACGCTCTCGGTCACGGTCATCACATCGCCGTACTTGTCTCGGATGCTGTATGGCAGCTTGAACGGACTCCGCTTTGCGATCACGCTCTTCATCTCGAAGTAGCTGCTGGTCAACTCCGGCACGCACTTGTCCCGCAGAATACCTTCCACGTCCAGTGTGCAGTCAGCTGAAATGCACAAACATGCCATGACGCCGCAGCTGTCGCGCATCGAACGGTTATCCAGACTGACATTTCCCTTGGTGTCGAGCGAAAAGTAATAGGCATAGCACTGGTGCGAATCACCGTCGCTGTCCTCGTACATTGCTTCGACACGGGTCCAGTAAGTGCTTCCCATCCAGTTTTTCCAGATGGCGTAGCGTACCGTCGGTTCAAGGAGCGGCCCGGAATAACTGCTGCTGTCAGTATTTAGTTTGAAATCAAATTCCCGATAATGCAGTGCAAACACCTTGTGTTCTCCTGCATCTCCGAGATCCGTCGATTCCACAAGGTCACGCTGGTCAAGGCTTTGGAGATAGGTACCTTCCAGATAATCCGACAGAGCGCTGCCTGTGTATGTGTAGTTGCCATAGGAACCGGAATCATTTATGAACTGTCTTGCAGGAAGTCCACTTTGACGGACCAGCAAGGTTTTTCCGGCACTGCGATAGTTGTGCATCGCCACGATGAAGTTCACTGCCACGCCGCTTTCCCGCAGCTGGATGATGCTCCCGGGCTCCATATCGCCCACACGTCTCAATGTCATGGTATCACCTTGCCCTTCTTGCTGCGCGTGCACCAAGGCCAGCGTCGATCCAGCCGATGGTGGTCTTGCCATCAACGACAACATTCATGCCCTGAATGCTCTTACCCACACTGTCCATCCGGTCGCCCAGCACGTTCACAGCGTTCAGCAGCTCAGCATTGGACTGCATCCGTGCTTCATTTTGAAGTTCGGCAGTTGCATCCACCTGCGCGGCCATCTTCTTCGACACATCCGCGTTCATCGGATAGTCGTTAAAGGCCTGGTTCCAGGCGTCCATGCTGGCTCCGGCGTCGGTCATGTCCAGCACAGGCGTGATCGTCGGCTCGTACTGGTAATCGTCATCCATCACACGCTTGATCGTAGCAATGGCAGCCGTCAGGGAGTCGGTTGCATCCTTGGTCATGTCGTCCACGGCATCGTCTACCTGATCCTTGCCGCCGGTCACGCCGTCTGCAAAGTCCTTGTCGAGGTCGCTTCCGGCATCCTTTGCCGCATCCGACTTTTTCTTCTTGCTCCATGCAATGCCGCCAACGATTGCCGCCACTACCGCCGCGATTGCCCCGATGATGAGGAACACCCACCAGAACTCGCTTAGGAAGCCCATCAGCACACCGCCCACTTCGGTCAGAGTTGTTCCGATGGAACCAAGTGCCGCCGTGATGCCGCCGCTTCCGGCCAGTGCATTACCGGCCTGCACAGAACCATTTTGAAGAATGGCCACCAGTCCGCCTTCACCGTTCACCAGCTTGTCGATGCTGCCGACGCTGTTCTTGATGGCAGGAACCACATTGTCACTGAAGAGCTTCACCATGTCGCTCTGGATCTTCTTACCGGTATTGCTGAAGGCGAAGTCCATCGCAAAAGCAATGGCGGATGCCACAGCGCCAGCCCAGTCTCCTTGCAGTGCAGAGGTGACGGTTGAAATAAACTCAGTTCCCATCTGGGCAAACTCATCCGAGGACATCGTGTCAAAGACATCTTTAAAGGTAGCTTTCAGGCCGTCTGACATTCCTTCGGTGACTTTGTCCATAACGTTCTTCATGGCAGTGTCAATCTCTTTCCAGTGGTCCTGCATGCTGTTCGCGAGAATCAGCATAGCCTTCTTGCCGGTGTCCTCCATGTTCAGCGCATCCGCCAGATTGGACGCAAAGCCGATGAAGCTGCTCTTAGACGAAAGAATATCCGACATCTTGTTGTCGTAGTCTTCGGTTCCCGGGGTCATCCCAGACAGCTCTTCCTCGTACTTCTTCGTCTGCTGCATCTGGTAGTTCAGGTTCTTCAGCGCCGTCACGGTGCTCAGGATGGCGCTGGTGGTTCCCTGGAACTGTGCTTTCTTCGCCTGCTTGCTGTCCTTGCCGTACTCTTCCACGGCCTGCTTGTAGGCGTCTTCGCGCTCTTTCAAGCTGCCGTCGTCATATACGGTCGAAAGAATGTCCATACGGCTCTGCATGCGGCTCTGAGCGGTTTGGATGTTCTCGATCAGGATGTCCAGCCGGTCAAGCTCCTTGTGTGCCAGATCATTTTGAATTTCCAGTGCCTCGGCCTGTGCATCCAGCAGATCGTTGTGGGCTTCGATGGTACGCAGGTCGCTCTCGCCGTATTCGCGGCGCATCGTCTCGTACTGCTCCTTCGCGTTGTCCACTTTTTTCTGCTTGATAGCCAGTTCGTCGTTCTGGTACTGGGTCTCTCGGTCCAGCTTGTCCAGCTTCGTGGCGGTCTTGTCGTTCTGGGTGCTCCAGAGGTTGTACTCCTTTTCCAGCGTCTCCAGGTCGGCATCGTACCGCGTGGTGGCCGCCTCAAACAGGTTCGTGTACTGCTCAGCCTTCAGCTTGGCCAGACTGGTCTTTTCCTCCAGCAAGTCGTTGTAGGCCTCTTTCGTCTCCTGCTTATCCTTGCCCCAGCGCTTGGTCATCTCGTCGTACTTCTGCTGGGCGATGGTAACGCGTTCCGTCTGGTTCGCGATCTCGGCAGCAGCGTTCTCAGCCTTCTTTGCCATCTGGGTGTCAATGTCGGCAGAATACTGGTTTTCTTCCTGCCACAGCTCGTACTCGTTGTCCAGGATCTCCCGCTGGGTCTTGTTAGCTTCCAGCTTAGTCTTGTACTTTTCCTCGATCTGCTGCGCCACAGTTTTCTTGGTGCCGGAAGAACCTTTCTTACCACTTCTGCCTGAGCCGTTGCTGTAATTAGGTGCACCAGTCAACTGCCCGAAGAAGTCCTCTTTGGTTAGGTCAACGTTGTCATGCACGCCTTTCAGACCGTCAATGATGCAACTTGTGTCCATTTTTTTCGAGGCATCACCCGCAAGTTTGCTAATAGATTCCTCGAAATTGAGCTTTCTTCCGCCGGTCAGGGCATTCCAAATCTCACTGACGGTTCCCGACACACTATTAAGAAAATTCTCCTTAAGGGCGGCACCGGCCTCGCTGCCATTTTCTGCAGCAATCGTGACAATTCCGGCCGTTCCGTCATCCACGGTTTTTTCGACCTGATCTTTGATGTCGCCTTCGCTGTCCTTGACCGCTTTCTTCGTCTGGGCAATGGTGTTTTCTACGGCAGCCGTCTTTCCTGCATAAGCATTGATCGCTGTTGCTGAAGCATTCACTGCTCCTGTCGTATCGTTCACCGAGTTTTCAGCGTCTCTCTGGGAATCTGCAAGACTGCTTGCCGCATCCCGGATTCCCATCATGGCAGCAGCCTGCTCAGCCGTCACGCAGTATACTCTGCCACTCGCGTCAGTTACTTCAATAGTTGCTTTCTCGTAATCCTGGGTTGCCTTAGTCGCAATGTTCGTAATGCCAGTTGCATTCCGGGTTTCTTCCGCACTCTTCCTGGCAGCCGCCACATATGCATTTTCTGCATCTATCTGGTTCCTAGTTGCGGACACGTTCTGATTTTTCGCATCGGCATTATCCTGAATCCCATTCTTACGACCGGAACCTGAGCCAGAACTCGCGCGTCCACCGCCCATGCCAGAGAAAGCATCTCTAGAGAGCCAACCGTCAACCGTTCGCTTATACGGATTATCTTGGATTTCTCCGGTATCGCCGCGGACATTTCCAAACAGCCAAACATACCATGGGTGTGCGTCAAGTTGTTCCTGAATCCAATTATCAATTTTACCCCAGAGTTCTTCCAGCGCTCCTTTTATTCCGCCACCGGAGCCGTTGTTGTCCCACAACATCCCAATGCACTGCACAATTGTTTCTTCCAGGATTGCAAAGATACCAACAAGCGTAGTCACAATATAAGGAGCACCATCAACGACCACCTGTGCAATGCCCGCCAGAATCGCAAGCAGAGCAGCAGTAATATACGGCATTCCTTCCATGATGGCCTGCGAGATTACCATAAGGATCTGCACCAGAGCCGCTTTGATATCAGGAGCCGCTGTCGTAATTGCTTCACAGATGGGACCTGCAAACTTGCTTAGAATTGCGATCACACCAACAGCCAGTCCAAGCTTCAATGCGCCACCTGCAAAAATACTAAATGCCTTTGCGAGATCTGTCAGAGCACCGGTCAATACTTTGATGCCATCTGCCATGGGCTTGATTGCGCCAAAGAAGAGACTTGCACCCACCAAACCGGCAATCAGCCCAATGAACGCGACTACACCAGCCACTGCGTGCTGAAAATCAAGCTGACCAAGTAGCATCATCGCGGGTGCCAATACTAGCAATGCAGCCGAGAGTTTCAGCGCCGCGCTTCCAATCTTCTCCAGCGATTTGTCCATGCTGGGTAACAGCACCATAGCAGCACCCAATACAGTCAGTGCTCCAATTGCTGCAACACATCCAGAAAGGCCTTTTTCCACACCGGTCGTGCCCATCATCTCGATAGCCACGGCAAATAACACCAATGCTCCGGAGATCAGTGCCATGGATTCCGCCGCATTTAGTGCGTCAGTTTTCATCTTTCCCAGCACGCCAACTGCAGCGCCAAGCGAAATCAGTGCAAGCAAGGCCCCGGTAAAGCCCTGTCCATTGTCAATGGCCGCGACCTCTGAAAAAGCGTAAACCGCTCCGGTAGCCGCAGTCAGTGCTGCAGACATAATGACCATTGCTTTTGCGCTTTTCTTTACGCCCTTCAGGTCAAGTTTTCCAAGAATACCGGCAGCTGTTGCCAGGCCTGCCAGTGCTGCTCCTGCGCCGGCAAGTCCAGCCCACATCTTGTCTCCCATGGCGGCAAACGCGCCAACCGCCGCAGCCGTAATCAGCAAAGCGCTTGCCATGCCATTCACTGCCAGAACCAATGTTCCAATCTTTGCGGCAAATGCGATTGCCTTGTCAATGGCTTTTTCGTCAGACTTTCCGGCCAGTTTTTGTGCAAAGCCTGCAGCCGTCATAAGGATCGAAAGTGCGATGGCTACGCCATTGATTACTTCACAGGCTGCATCAATGTCCAGTCCGGCATTCGCGGCCATTGCCAGCGGAATCAGTGCCAAAGCTACAGCGTCCACAGCGGCTGCGGCAGCCGCAAAGCTTCCGACTCCATTGATTCCTCCAAGTTTGCTATTGTAAAGCGAAAGCAGTCCCATCATTCCGGCCAGCATGGCAGCGATGCGCGAAATGGCATTGATGCCGTTTTCCACCTGATAGGTGTGCATATTGCCCACTTTTGTCACCGCCGCAGCCATAACCGCAACTCCGGCACTGAGGGCAACCACACTTGCCACCATCTTTCCAGTGTCCAGTCCAGACAGATCTGTTGCCGAAAGTACCTTCATGCTCAGCAGCATGGTCATGATCGAAATCAGAACAGTTTTCAGCGCTTCCAACCCTGCCTCCGGGTCTTTGATAGTAGAAAGCAGATAAATGCTTCCGCTGATCATGGCCACAGCCGTTGCAATGCCCTTCGCCGCTGTCACCAGATTATTAGTCGTATGAGCCTTGTTCCAATTGTTTACGGTATTGGTCAGTGCATCAAAGAAATTTGTCACTGGGTTCTTCAGCAGGTTTTTCGTAGCGGTGCTCACGGCATTCAATGCCTTTGCAACAAAGCCGATACCAAGCGCTAGTGCTCCTACGTCCAGCAAGGCAAGCAGCCGGTAAATGTCCACGCCATTTTGAAGATTAAAAAACTCCACAACCGCATCCAGAGCCGTTTTACAGGCTGCTGCGATCGTACTCATAATGCTACCCAATGTTCCGCCAAAATCTTTCAATGCTTCTTCGGCTTTTTCCGGCAGACTCAGTACCGTGTCTCGGATCTTCTCAAGTACAGGAACGTTGCTCTGGGCAAATTCGTTTACTGCGTTGCCCGCATCCTGCAATCCGCCGAATGCCTTGCCGATCACAAAGCTGATTCCATCAAACGCCGCAAGAGCAACACCGCCAAGCACCTGAAAGACCGTTCCAATGATGCTTCCGGCTGTTTCACTGCCTGCCGTAAACCGGTCAAGAACCGCTCCTGCCGCATTTACAACCATGCCGAATGCGCCGAACTGCTGCTTTGCCTCATCAACGTCGCCGCCGCGAATAAATGTCAGAAATCCCTGCCACAAATCATAGATTGGGCTGATCAGTCCTCCCACCGCTGTCGCAAGAATCGTAAGGACATCTGTCAGGTTCTCTGCCTGTCCGAGACTTAAATCCACCCATGTCAGTACGTTGCCAATGTAAGAGCCTACCGTCAGCAGCATATCGCCGATGGGAGAAAGAATATCCAGCACCTGTTCCAGAACCATAAGCGCCGTCTTTGCAACGATCTTCACACCCTTAAATCCGACATCTAGCACACTAAAAACGCCCTTGAACACTTTCTGTATTTTTTCTGCCGTTTCCTCGCTCATCACAAACTTCCCGGTCAGCTCGTCAAAGCCTTTCAGCAGGTTATACAACGGGCTGCCGTCGGTCATGAACACTTCGCCAAATGCATCTCGCATTGGCTGCAATATGCTTTTGATTCCTTCCAGAATATTCAGAATTCCATTAAAAAAGTGTTCGCGACCCGAAAGCTGATTCATCTTATCTGCAAAATCATTGAGGCTCACAGTTCCGTCAAGGATCTGATCCCGCAGAGATTTGTAGGCATTGTACAGCTTTTCTACTTCTTCTCTCGAGCCACCGACTTTCTTGATTTCGGCATCACTCTTCTGCAGAAGCTCGCCGTAGACTTCTGCGCCCTTGTCTACAACGGCGTACAGCTGCTGTGCCGTTACGCCGCTTTCTTCCAATGCCTTCTGGAAGCTCCCTGCTTCTTTGATGCCGTCCTCTGTTACAAGGCCAACGTTCATCAAAGCTTTCTGCAGCAGATTCGTGTAATTGTCCGTTGCATCGCTGAAGCCCTCGGTGCCCAGCAGCTGGTCAAGGCCGGAATCGAATGCACTCCTCAGCCAGTTGTTGCGGGCGTCCTGTCCACCGGCGAAAATATCCCAGAATTCATCTGCCAGATCACTCCAGAAGCCCTTTGCTTCTTCGTAGTTGCCGAACAGGATGTCAAACGTCTCCATCCAGCCGGAGCTTACGGCGTCCTTCGTGGCGTCCACTGCTTCGGTAAAGCTCTTTGCTTCCTGTGCCGCTTTGAACGCCTTCACGGTCACTTCATCGTACTGGTCTTCCAGTGCTTCAATGGCCTTGGCTGCTGTCGAGTATTGTTTGGGGTCGCTTTCCTGCAGGTTCTTAACTGCCATGGTAAACTCGGCCAGCTTGCCGAAGCCCGCTTCCATGACTTCCTTGTCCGCCCACTTTTTCGAGAGGGTGGAACCGAAGCTGCCAACGTTCACCGCACCCTTTTTCAGCTTACCCTGCTCCACAGCCGTGTCGATCAACAGCTGTTTCAGCTCTGCGGTTGCAACGCCCGCCAGCTCAACGCTCTTCCAGTCCATCAGGCTCAGATAGCCCTGACTGTAGCTCTGATTCAGGTTGTAGATCACGCGGGAAAACTCGCTTGCACCCTTGCCCGCGTATGCTGTGGCATTTGCAATACCCATGATCATCGGGATCAGCTTGTCGATGTCACCGCCCGCCGCCGTCAGCTGGCCGAGGGATGCCGTCATGTCAGTAAAGCCATACGACGTCTCGTCCGAATACCACATCAGCTTGTCGAGGTAGCTGTTCACCTTCGTGATGCTCTTGCCCGTCGCGTTCATGATGGTCTGCACACTGGCAGTCTTCTGGGCGTACTTGTTCCAGCCGCTCGTCACCTGGTCGATGGAAAGGCTCTTCACTAGTTTTTCGCCGGTGTCGATTGCCTGATTCGTGATGCGTACCAGTGCGGTCACGCCCATCACTTCCAGCGCCGAAAACTTGCTGCTCAGGCCTTCCACCGCGCCCTGCATCTTGTCAAAGTCCACCTTGGCCGATGCGTCTTCGATTTTCTCGAAGCCTTTTTCCGCACCTTCCAGCTTCAAACTCTCGTTCAGCTCCTGTAGAGTCTTCATGGTCTGCCGGGTGTTCTTCTCGAACTTCGCGTTGTCAAACCGCATTTCAACAACGCGCTCGTCCACTTCTTTGCTCACAGGCTCTTTACCTCCTTCCACAGTTCGTCGGCCAGGGCATCAAAAATCGGGGCAATGGCAGGGTTGATGTAATCCACGCCCTGCACATACGCCCCGTTCCGCGTCCCGTGTCCGTATTGGATGATCACTGCAATGGGCACGCCGTCCACAATGTTGGAATTTTTCCAGCATAGGGTCGCCCCACTCTTGTCCATTTTGATTTCGTAGCTCCAGCTTGCCGCCGTCTTGCCCGTCGCCTTCGGGGTAGCATCTGCAAGTCGCTGCACGCCCAGTGCTCCGTACTTTTCCAGAATGGGCCGGATGCTCCTTGTGCGCAGGTGGGTGAAAAAGGTCAGGCTTTTCTTGAAGTCGCCTTTCTGCCGGATGGTCAATACCTTGCTCATCTTCCATCACCCCCTCGAGTGCATCTTGGCCCGCCGCTGGGCATTCAGGGCACGGGTGTGCATCGCCTGCTCCCGTTTGCCCATCTTGTCGGGCGGCATGTTTTCTTCTCCGCAGGCCCGGATCAGTGCCAGCAGCCGGTTCAGGTGCCACTTTTCACAGCTGAATGGGATGCCGTAGCTTGCCATGGCTGCGTAAAAGGTCTCGGCGCTCTGGTACCTGGCTCTCCGTTTTCCGCCTTTGCGGTCCTTGAAGGTCGCAGCGGTCATCGGGTCCTGCATATATCGTTGAATGGCCGCCATGTTCTCTCGTGTCAGCCGGTAATAAACGCTCGGGTCAACCCCCTGCGTGATCGTCATGCACCGGACATAGTCCAGTGTTTCTTCCGGTGTCTTCGACTTCGTGTCATCGAGAAACGGCTTGTGCCACTTGCTTTCCCATTTGGACAGGGAGAGCAGACTGTGTTCCAGCCGGAGCGTTGCCGGTTTGTCGTAAACGAACTCGTTCGTCCGTTCGTCCCAGCCTTCCTTGCCGGGGATGTTGATTTCCAGCATCTGCATGCCCTCCCTGTTTTTTTCAAATGCGTGCCTTGTTCAGGCAAAAATAAAAGGATGGCCGTTTTTTACGCGGTCATCCTTTTTCTGTAAAAGGCTCCCTCTCAGAGGGAGCTGGCGCGTCAGCGCCTGAGGGAGTCACCTCCCGATGTTGTTCAGCCCATCGTGATGGACGGCAGTGCCGATGCAGCGCCTGCCGTATCAGCCAGACTCATAGCGGGGTTCTGGTTTGCCTTGCCGTGGGGAACGATGCCGTTCACGAACTCCGAAGCCTTCTGCTCGTCGGTCACCAGTTCCATGTAGATCTGGCTGTAGGCCGGGTGTGCCAGGAATTCTGCGGTAATATCATCGTTCTTCACGAACAGACGGCCGTCCAGGCTCTTCTTGCCATAGCTCATCAGCACGATCTTCTTGAACAGCTTCACCAGCTCCAGCTGACTCTTGGCATCGACGATCTTCTGGATGTAGGCCTGCATACCGCCTTCCATGCTCAGATTCAGCTCGGTAACTTCAGCCTCGGTAAGGTTGAAGTAGAAGTCCTCGGTACGCTCGGTGCCGTTGTAGTCGGTGTAGGTAATCGTCTTCTTAACCATGTTGATCCTCCTTAAGATCCATTTTGAATTTTATCAGTCGGCCTTCAGCAGCGCGATCAGCTCATCGGGAGTGGGCAGCTCAGCCTCGTTGGTGCCATCGCCGTACAGCTTGTCCTCAAGCTTCTTCATCTTCTCAGTGCCCAGAACTGTGCTGTCGAACTCCATCACCGCAGCAGCCTTGTAGCCGGTGATGTTGGTGGGCACGGTGTCGCACTCCCAGCTGAAGGTCTCGGCGTCCGGGCTGTCGTTCATGCTCTCGTGGCTACGCTCGCTGGGCTGTGCGGTGGCGTTCCACACCACGTGGATGATGTAGCCGCGGTCGGGGTCCTCATCGTCACCCACCTTGGTCTGCCAGGTAAAGCCAAAGGCCTTGCGCTTCTGCTGGCCGATGCGCACACCCTTCACCGGGGCGCCAAAGCCGTCGCAGGGCTCAAACTCGGGCGGGTACATATAGGCCTCAATGGTAAAGGCGTAGTCCTCGCCGGAGATCAGGCGGGCGTACTTCTGGTTGTCGGCCCACAGGTCGTTGGGCTCTGCGCCGCTGGGGCTCTCTGTCACGCCGGTCAGGCCGTTCCATGCTGCGCCCTTGTCATAACCGGTGCCGTCAGCCTTGGGGTAAACCACACCGTGCGAAACACCAGCGTGGAACTTACGGGCGCCATCTGCATCCCAAATCAGTCTTGCCATAGTTTTTCCTCCTTTGTTTTAGTACCACACGCTGAATACGTCGTGGTATAAGTTGTCCGAAATAAAATGGCGGTCATGGCTTGCCTTCTCCAGCAAACTCATGGCCGCCGTCATTTCACTGTCCGGTTTTGTGTCGATCACGGTCACCGTGTAGTGTACCGTCTGCCGGTAAACGCTGTTGTCTGCATCCCGGTTCCGGATCTTGTCCAGTTCATAGGTGATGCAGGGGTATTTCATCCGCAGGTTTGCAGGCGGCTGGTAATAGACATTCTCGCTGCCGCACCGTGCTTTCACGATGCCGCGCAGGTAAATATCCAGTCCAATCCGCCGTTCACTCAGCTTCACTGCCATGCCATAACCCTCCCAGCGTCAGCGTCAGCCGCGGGTAGTCCACGGTTACATCGGTCACCTTCCACTTGCCGCCGTAAAGCGTTGCGTACCGGATATCGCAAAAGTGCTCGGTGATGTAAGGGTCTGCGATGACGCTCAGCGTGTTCGCAAGGCTGATATCATCGTTCACCTTGTCGCCGGACTGTAACCTGCGCGTGTTCCGTGTCAGGTCGCCGTAACAGTCACGCTCTGTCACGATCTCCGAGTATACGCTCGGCTCTGTCTCCTGGGTCGTTACGAATCCCAGCTTCCCGAACCACTTGCTCATCTTGCACTTTCACTCCATTTTGAATTTTCAGCGGCGCTCATGCCAGTTCGTCCTTGTTCAGGATGAATTGGTCAAGCACAGCGTCTGCTCTTCATGCCGGGTCGCTGGCGGTCCACGCCTGGGTCTTCACAGTCTCGCCTGCGGTCACGGTCACAATGCCGGCGGTACCAAAGGCCACGGGCACCAGGAAGTTTGCGCCCTCCACGATCACCAGACGGCCCTTCTTGAAGGAGTCCTCGATCTCGGCAGCAGTCACGGTCTCCTTCAGAGCCTTGTCCGCATACAGCTTGTGGTCAGCGGTCTTGCCATAGACCATGTAGGTTGCAACGTGCAGGTCCTTGCCCTGCTCATATAACTTATTCAGCATAACTCGTTACCTCCTTATCAGGATTCCTGGAACTCGATAGCCATGGCACTGAACGGGGTGGTCAGTGCGCCGGAGCAGCGGGTCTCGATCAGGTACTTCTGCTGGTTGTAGTCGATGTCAAAGTCATCGAACATGTTCACGGCACCGCCCTTGTCTGCACCGACGGTGTAGTCGGACAGGTTCACGATCAGGCCGAACAGCTCACCGCCCTTGGCACCCTTCATGCCAACCATCTGCGGCACGGTCACGATCTCCTTCACGCGCAGGGCCTGTGCCACTTCGCTCTCGTTCTTGTACATACGGTGGCCGATCTTGTCCTTCAGCAGCAGCATGCTGGTCAGGTTGTCCTCGGTGGTGTACAGAGTCGGGTTACCGGCACCCTTGTAGTCCTTGCGGGCACGCAGGGCAGCCTCCATGGCGGAGTCCATCTTGGTCGCATAGTCTGCGCCGGTGCCGATCTTGACCTGCACCTTGATGGTGAACAGGTCATCATCGTTGTAGATCGGGCGGATGTTGCCCTCGTTGATCTTGTCATCGCTGGAGGACAGGCGGCCGTCACCGATCAGGTAAGCGCGGGCCAGTTCCTCGTTCAGCTTCACGCGCATCTCCTGCTTCAGCCACGCGATCACGTCAAAGCCGGTAATGTCCGCCACATCGTCGCGGTCCATCTTCTGCTTCTTGTAAACGGTGGTCGGGGTGGTGGAGCGCTTCAGCAGGCCGAACACCTGTTCCTTCTTGAAGTTGCCCTTGATGTAACCCTTGGCGCGGGCGTCCTCCTCGGTCAGGTCTGCAAACATGCTCTTCACACGGCTGAACGGAATGTGATGCACGCTGCCCATGACCTTGCTCACCCAGCTCTGGTCGTTGTCGATGATGCGGGGCGGGTTGTCCAGCAGGTGGTCTTCCGGGAACAGCCACTCCACATCGTCAATACCGTGGGCAATAAAGGCATCCTTCATGCTGCCGCAGGTCTTGGCGTCTGCAATGGCTGCGTTGATCTCGTCCGCACTGTGCATCAGCACGCCCTGATCATCATCGTAGTCGAAAACATTGTGCTTCACGTCGTCGTCCTCCTCGTCATAGTCGTCTTCGTCGTCATAGTCCTCATCGTCCTCGTCGTAGTCCTCATCGTCCTCGTCGGGGTCTTCGTCAGCGCCGCCTTCTGCAGCCATGCCAACCAGAGCGTACAGCGCTTCCTTCTGCTCGTCAGTCATGGTGTTCACGACCTCTTCCAGCGTCTTGCCGCCTGCTGCGTTTGCCATATCGTCATCCTCCTCATCCAAGGGATTGTCATCGGGGTCCAGCCCATGGGTCAGGCTGATCCCGCCATCGGTATAGATAACGGCTTCATAGCCATCATCTGCATCATAGTCTGCACTGTGTGCCACGATCTCGTCGATCAGGGCACCCGGATTGCAGCCTGCCAGCACAAGGCTCAGTTCCCGGATCACGCCGTGCATCACGGTCTGTCCGGCTTTCTTCAGCCCATTCGCAAAAATGGACATGGCGTCGATGTCGCCTGCGCGCACTGCCTCCAGTGCCGTCCGGCCGCTGGGGGTATCGTTCAGTTTCACATAGGCATAAACGCCATCCTTACGGTTCTGCAGCAAAGCATGCCCCAGAACATACTCCGGGCCGGAGTGGTTGTGATTCCACACCACGGGCACCTTCTTGCCGTTATCGCCCTTGAAGGCGTTCGGCGCAATGGTCAGCCCGTCGTAGCACTTCGTGTTGGCCTTGGTCGCATAGCCGGAAAAATCATAGTCGAAATTCACAGCCATTTTGAATTATCCTCTCTCCCTCTCCTCAGCCAGCAGCCGGTCCACGGTTTCCTTGCCGCCTGCCATGGCGACACCGGTGCCGTTCTGCAGCTGCTCTGTGCTTTGGTTCAGGTTCTTGTTGCTCAGCTCGTCCGCGCGTGGATCTTTGCTCGGCTTCAGGCCGATGACCTGCCGGAACTCGTTCGAGCTCATGATCTCGTTGCGGGTAAACTTGTCGGCCATCTCGGCCACCGTGCCAATGGGTGCCAGCTTGAACGGGTCACGGAAGAACAGAATGCTCTGCTTTTGGCTCCGGGCTGTTTTGGTCAGGAACTTCCGCTTCATCTCGTCCACGATCGCGCTGATGATCGGCTCCACGATGCGGTTGTAGTAGTTGGTCATCGCGGCCTCGTCTGCAGTCCCGTTCATGATCTCGAGGGTAATACCCAATTGACTGTAAAACATGTTCGTCAGGTATTCAATCTGCTTCAGAAGGTTGTTTTCAAGGCTGCGGTTCAACTGCGTCACCCGCTCGGTGCCGTCCGTCCACGCAATACCGTATTTGCTGTCCCGTAACTGGTCTTCGATTTCCCGTCTGCGCTGGTTCGCCTGTTGGCGGCGTGCCTCACTCTTCACCACATAGGGCAGCTGGATGATCAGATCCAACTTACCGGCACCTGCCTGCTCGTCCACAACGTCCAGTAAGCTGAGCTTGCGAATCAGGCGCTGCATGGTGCTGTTGGGTTCATTCATGATGGCATAAAACGGGTTTTCGATAATGGCCACCGTTTTCTTCGGCAGCACCAGTTCTTCTTTCTGACCGGTTCGGTCGTTGTAAAGTCGTACCCGCACATGCTCCGGGTACCATTCCAGAATTTTGCCTACCCGCATCGAATAGATTTTGTAGCTGTCAGTGGTCGTCGGGTCATAGTCGGTTTCCACCGGCACCACAGCCACAACGCCTTCGTCCAGCATGCTCATCACAATGTCCTGCACAAGCCCTCGCCCGGTCTGGTCTTTGTTTGCCTCCAGATTCAGGCAGTTGTTCAGGCCGCTGTCGATGGTACTGTCATACCGTCCGTTGTCCAGCCGTACATGCTGGATGGTAATGGCGCTGCAGTCCATAGCAATGCGGTTGTATACGCTGGTTACAAAGGTTCTCTCGTTGCCCCGTGTCAGCCGCACCCGGTCAGGGCGATAGCTGTAGCCGCCCGCATACCCTCCGAAGTTCACAGGAGGGTTCCGGTTCAGAAAAGCGTTCCAGGCATGTTTCAGCCGGGAGCCGATACTCAATTCCATTTTGAATTTTCCTCCTCCCGGTCAGTCATCCTTCTTCTTTTCCTTTTCCAGGCTGCCTGTGCCCACAGCATTCGCAAGGTCAGGGTTATTGAACAGGCTCTTCACCGTCTGCTGACCCGCGTACAACATGGCACCCGTGGCCATTTTCGTTAATGCCTGCTGACTTGCATTTGTAAATACAGTTTTTACAAAGGTCTGCCCGCCGTTGATCTCCTTGCGCAGGTTCTTCACGTCCTTTTGCAGCTGCAGCCGCTCCCGTTCCAGCTTCAGTTCCCGGTTCGGGTCGTCTTCGCGTACATTGGTCTGTCCGGCAAGGTCACGGTACTGTTTTTCCATCTGCATCCGGTTGATCTGCGCCCGCAGTTCTTCGTCTGTGTAGTCGCTGGGGTTCTTCTTCGGCGCCTTTGGGGCATAATTCGGTTTTTCCTCACTGCCGCCTTTATCGCCGCCTTCTCCGTAGCGTTTCCGGCCTGCGGGGGTCAGAGTGCCGTCCGGGTTCTGATACCGGCGCACACCCCATTTCATACCCTTGATGCCCCAGTGGTAAAGCTCTTCATCCCGTACCATTCTCTCCCTCCTTCCTGTCGGCTGTCCATCAGCGGAAGTAACGCTTGTAGGTCGGCTTGTAGTAGGGGCGCTGGCGGATGTTGTCCATAATATGCTTCTGGGCTTTAACGCGCTCAACGGCTTCCTGATGGCGTTTGCGGCGTGCACGCTTGGCATCCATTTCAGCCTTCTGCTTGCGAACGTTATCGGTGGCGCGCTTGTGATCCACACTGCGTTTCCACTTGTTGCGGCTTTCAAGGGCTCGAGCACGGTCTACGCTGCGCTTCCATTTATTGCGCTTCTCGAGGTTTTCGGCACGGCGCTGCTTGCTATAGCGCTTCATGTCCATGCTGTGCTGTTCGCCAATGCGCTTGGCCTGGGTGGATTCACGCTTCTGCTTGCGGGCACGCTTTGCGTCCATTTCGGCTTTCTGCTTGCGAACACTTTCATTGGCACGTTCGTGATCCACGCTACGTTTCCACTTGTTGCGGCTTTCAAGGGCTCGAGCACGGTCTACGCTGCGCTTCCATTTATTGCGCTTCTCGAGATTTTCGGCGCGCTTCTGCCTCTGTTCACGCTTAGCATCCATTTCGGCCTTCTTGGCAGCAACGCTTTCATTCGCGTGTTTGTGATCCACACTGCGCTTCCACTTGTTGCGGCGCTCGATATCCATCTCACGCTTTTGCTTGCGAACACTTTCATTGGCACGTTCGTGATCCACGCTACGTTTCCACTTGTTGCGACGCTCGATATCCATCTCACGCTTCTGCTTGGCGATGCTTTCGCGGGTCTCTGCGCGCCGGCGAGCCTTAAGAGTACCCTTCGGCAGAATCAAGGCATCCCGGCTTTTGCCCGTCTCAGCATAGGTGCCCTGGCCCGGCGTCCCCTTATTGTTCTTATAAGCAGAGTATTCCTCCGCCGTGTAGAAATAGCGGTACTGGTTTTTACCGCCTTTGTTGCCCACAAGTTCTCGGGCATAGTATCGGTGACCAGCCCGTTCGCTTCCCTGACTATGGGCGAGATAATTCCAGTAGTCCATTTATGGCTCCTTTCTGCGTTCTACGCAATTTACTTTTGTCTTATGGCGTGTTATACTTTGGTTATAAAAATCCATTTTGATGTGAGGATTCTTTTTATGGATACGACAACTTGTCCCCATTGTGGCGCTACACTCTTTGTCGAAGACTCAACTGAGGAGTACATCATCTGCGAATATTGCGGCACTCGCGTGTACTTTCACTACGACCGCAACTTTCAGAACGGATTTGAGGATTACGCCCGACGATACCGTCAGGCAGAACGTTCCCGAAAAGCCCATATACGGAAAAGAGCTTTCCAGAATGCTGTCTCCAGCTTCATGAAAAGGCCGTACCTCTACCTTGCGGGCACGGCAGTCATCCTCTCTCTTGCTATTGGCCTCGGCATTTGGATTCCCCAAGAAAACAAGCGCCGCACAGAACAAACCCAAGAGCTTATCGCTTCCTCGCATCTTGCACAAGGCGAAGTTCAAATCCCGGAAATTCCGTGTCTTAAACGAAATATTTCTGAGATCAAGCTTGATCTGATTGATTATCGCATTGTCGAACACGCTTTTGTAAATGCCGGTTTCACTAATGTCACAACCAGAACTCAGGAATCCACTTCCGACTGGAACAATATGACATACGAAGTTACAATAGATGGCGCTTCCAAGCTTCCTGTTGGCGAATGGTATCCACACGACACGCCCATTGTCATTTCTTATTACACCTATGGCGTTGATGGTTCTAGTTCTTCGGTTCCAACAACATGGGACGATATCGCTAACAACGCCATCAATCGTATCAACAATCTTGCCGACAGCACTTATCAGGACCTCGATTCTCTCGCAGAACAGTATGACGTTTCTGTTTCACGACCCAGAGGCTGAAAGGAGTCAGAACTATGGAAAAAGAAGCTTTTATGTCCGCATCAGAAAATCTCCCGGACATTGGTGTTACTGTGGACACCTGTGAAATTCCGTTCAATTTTGGCGACCCGACACAATTCCACAAACTAGAATCTCTTGAACGGTTCGGTATCACAGTGGATTCTTTTATTCAGCTCTTGCCAAATGCAGCAGTTGCAAACAGCCTTTTATGGGCATATCACCTTCGTTTTCCCGAAGGCGTTGAAGGTACTCTGATGAAACTCGATCAGGGAGGTTTTGCCTCGACTATTATCGGCTCAAACAAAAAGATTGCCGGAAGTGCTTCTCTTTTTCCGCTGGATAAGCAAGCCGCGCTTTTTACTGCTTTTTCTCTGATTTCTTTTGTAACCGGACAATATTTCCTATCAAATATTTCAAGTGAACTATCCCTAGTCAATCAGAAGCTTGATGCAGTTCTTGATTTTCTTGAGTCCGAAAAATACGCTGCTC
>ENA-UERN01001048-UERN01001048.1-human-gut-metagenome-genome-assembly--contig:-NODE-1048-length-28089-cov-9.459803_pt1 | contig 28089 bp, 25 predicted proteins | sample MGYA00242950_ERZ507950 | MGnify/ENA primary metagenome ERZ507950 (study PRJEB26167, sample SAMN06115515) | human gut metagenome | host: Homo sapiens | place: China:Ningxia | collected 2014-11-26...
GTCAGGGCCTCCACCAGAAAGGTCGCCTTGACCTTGGCGAAGGTCTGCGCGTCTGCCTTGGTGATTTTCAGGCTGGGCAGAGGACTGTTGCTGGCGGAAACAGTGTACTGCTTGTCACCGTCGGTCACGTCCACATAGACGCTGTGGGGGGTGGGGTCCAGGGCATACCCCTCCGGAGCTTCCACCTCCACGAATGTCCACAGACCCTTGGTGACATCCTTTACCTCGATAATGCCGCCGTTTTTGGTCACATCACTGCCGACGATCTGACCGTCGCGGTAGATGTTGAACACAGCGCCATCCAAACCATGGGTAGTCCCGGCAATCACCTTCTTGAACGTGATGTCGCCATCACCGGCAACAGGAGGGGGCGGATTGTCACCGCCTTCCGGCTTATCATCCGTCACAACTTTACGGGCTGCGTGATAGGCAAAGAAGCTCTGGCGGCCAGCGGTTCCGGAAGTGGCAAGAACGGCCCACTTGCCAGACACGTCCTCCACGATGGATGCCTGCTTGCCCTGCGCGGTATATTCCTCGATCTGTTTCTGAAGTTCCGCATCCTCCTTAGCTTTCTGCGCCAGCATCCAGTTGTAATAGCCAACATAGGTTTCATAGGTGTCGGCGTTGGCAAAGCCGCCGGCATCAATGTCACCGGAGGTATCGCCGCCCGCGGATTTGTCGCTCTGGTTGTCCCAGATGTAGGTCTGCAAGGCCATGAACAGACTGCCGGGGATCTCGCCGGTATAGTCTGCGATATAGGACATCATCCATTTGACGTTTTCCTTGGTGATTGTGTCCATCTCACCCAAGCCGGTCTTGGCAACAGCTTTTTCCCACAGGGCATCTGCGTCCGCGCCAGTGGCGCTTTGGTAGGTGTAGCTGTTCAAAAAACTGGCTGTCCCGTACCGATAGGAATAGCCGAGATCCATGCAATAGAGCTGTTTTCCAGCAGCCATAGGCGGGCGGTAGGAATATTGCTGGCCGGTGGAGGTCAGGCGGGTAGACCAGAGGTTGGGGTCTGTGGTTGCTTTGATGCCCGTTCCGCTGCCGGAAGCTGCCAAAGCGGAGGTGGGCAACAGGGTCAGCAAGGTCAAAAGAGCCAACATCGCTGACAAGATCCGTGTTTTCCATGTTTTCATACACTGATTTCCTTTCACATTTTCATAATAGAAAAGCAGGCCGTATAACACGACCTGCTCTTTCAGAAAAGGGATATTTACTTGTTCATAATAGGTATATCTACCTGTGAGATCACACATCCATCGTAGAGAAAGAGCTGAACGCAGTACCAGCTTTCCTCTCCGGCAGCATTGATGCCCTTGGCAATGCCCACACCGATAGCGTTTAGGCGTTCATTGCGTATATTCCGCAGATGTGTCTCGGAATTGGCCCAGCCATCGACTGCCGCTTCCGCGAGGCTCACATCATGTTGGGAAAGGTAACGTGTGGCGATCCGATGGATGTTTTCCGCCATGTACGGGCAGTCCGTGACCGTATTGAAGTTCCGGCCATCCGGTCTGGTGTGGGAATAGACCGTGTTGGCGGCCATTTCATCGGCTCGCACCTGCGCCGCCTGCATGAGCTTGTCGCTGGTGGTCAGGGCTGCAATGCCGTTTTCCTTACGGAGTGCATTGGTACGGTCCACGATGTCCTGTTTCATTGCATCCACATCGGCATCATTGGTAGGGGCTGTGGATTCTGGATGCGATTCCGGTTTATCGGGTTCTGCCTTTGCAGGCGCTTTGCCGGTGTAGGGCTTGCCGCTTTCCACCTGCACATAACCGTTAACGCTGTCCCAATAGACCTCGAATCCCACTGCCTCGCCCATGTCCCGGAGCTTGACGTAGTTGTTGCCTTTGATACGGTAAGCTTCCATCTGCACTTCTTTTCCATCTACGACAACGCGATGGTGACTGCGCTCCGCCATGATCCCGGCGGCATAGGCCGTGGTGGTGACGCCCACCACCAGCAGGCAGGTAAGAAAACCGGCTGCAAAACTTCCTCGCTTCATGGTGTGTACCTCCAAATCCTTTGATGGGTTCATGGTATCGCGGATACCGCCGTGTGTCAAAAAATCCGCCCTGATTTTTCAGAGCGGATTTATGACTTAAATTTGCTTGCTTAAATCTCGGCGGCTATAAACGATACGGCGTACTTCTATCGTGTCGCCAATCACTACATAAAAGATGGTATAGTTCTTGACTTGGATTCGGTAATAGGGATACCTGCGCTCTTTCGCAGAGTGGTATGGCTCGAATGCTTCTGCACAGGAAAGACGATCTTGAATTGCGTTTTCTACCGCATCGACAAAATCTTCAGCTGCGATTGGGTTTTGAAGCCGAACACTGATATAGTCCACGATTTCATTCAAGTCATCTTCAAAGAGCGGCAGGATTCTCAGCTTATAATGCTTTCCGTCCATGAATCCGTCCTCTCACGCGCTTGAATACCTCGTCCCCGGAATAGCGAACATCGCTGGAATCCGCTGCACGGTCTGCCTCATCCAGTTTCAGTTCTACATCGTCAGTCAATGCAGAATACTGCTCAATACTCATAACGACCATAGAACCATATCCGTTTTTCGTCAGATAGACAGGCTCGCCAGTATTCAACACGGTATTCTCGATTTCGGGGAATTTGTTCCGCAGATCCGAAACAGGTCTAATGTTGATCATAGCAGTTCCTCCTTGCATGGTACTATTCTATCACTCCTATCGTAATTTTATCAGAATTTTATCACAAAAGCAATCGTTATTTTTCTCGCGCTTGCACACACCAGCGGTAATCCGGCTGATTCATCACACAGGTGACAAGGGTGATGATGTTCTCCGTACTGTCGCTCAAAACGCTGGTATCGTCCACGCCGATCTTACTGACAGAGTACACCTCATAGCTGCGTGTGCCGAGCTGGGTGGTCAGCTTGATGGTGTCGCCAATGTCAAGGGTGTGAATTTTGCCAAAGTGATTGTTGACGCCACGGTTGTGACCGGCGATGGCGACATTCCCCTCCCAAATGGAGGTGCTGGCAAAATGGCCTGCGCCCTTGCGGAGCGCATCCGCGTCCGTCCCCTGATACACCTTGACAGACAGACCGAGGGTGGGGATTTTCAGTGTACCGAGGTAGCCGCCGCTGTAATAGAGGTCTTTCGTGACCGCGGTGTACTTCACCAGCGTGTAGGAACCGGTATTTCCACCAGCGGTGCTGCCGGAAGCGGAGGGCGGCAGAACGGTCACACCGCCTGTGCCGTTGACCGCTCCCGTGGCCGAACCGCTCACAAGGTTTGGCGTCAGCAGTTCTCCGGCGTTCAAGGTGTAGGAGGTGGGAGAGCCAAAGGCAGGTGGGATATAGGCGGCGTTTTTGCTGCGGTCGGTATTCACGGGCTTGTCCATCGTGACATAAATCGTATCGTCCGAGGTGGGGCGTCCGAACAGCCCTGCGTCCGGGCCGTCAAAGTGATACTCCAATGCCGATGCAGGCATGGAAAAAGCCGCCAGCATACAGCAGGCGGCCAGCAGCGTGGTCAGATATTTTCTCATGCGGCGTACCCTCTTTTCTTATTGATGTAGTGCTTGTAGCCTTTGTAACCGGCGTAGCCGCAGCCGCCCAGCGCCGCCGCTCCCACGGGGAGCAGCAGCCACAGCCAGTTAAAATCAACACCGCTCTTTGCCGATGCCGCAGCGCCGACGCTGGAAAAGACCGCGGTGTAGATCACCGTATCACAGCTTGTGCGGGTGACATCACCCTTATAGTCCACCGTGACGGTGTAGCCGGTGGCGTACTTGCTGGTGGCGGTGCCGGTGTAGCTTGCCACAGCGGTATAGCGGATGGGAATGTCATAGCCGTCCGTGGGATCAACAGCCGCCTCCTGCCAGCTTACATCGGCAAGGGTCAGGGTGCGGCCATTTTCGTTCACAGACTTGGGAACAAAGGACACATCGGCGTCGGAGAGGTTGGGATAGGTGCGCTCCGCCGTCACCGTGCGGCTGCTGGTGCCGTAGCCCACCGCCTCCACTTGAATGGTAGTATGGTCAAGGGACAGGACGCCCTCATAGCCGTCCTCGGTCTTGACCTCCAGCTTCGGCTCCAGCATTTTCAGAATTTCCGCCATATCTTTGGTCTTGCTCTCCAGCGTGACCACCTCGATATGCTCCCGCGTGTCCGTTTCTGTCTGGTCATTTTTCAGCAAATCAAGGAGCGTATAGGTGCGGCCCTCGCGCTCAAAGTCAGCGGTGGGGATCGTGGCGGGATCGTCCTTCGCGGTCAGGTAGTAGACCTTTTCCAAACGATAGACGCCGTTTTCCTCGCTGGCTCTGACCTCGGCGGGATAGGCGGAAACGCTGGGGAGTGTATCTGCGGTAGAGATCATTGTGGATACCGTATCGGCTTCTGTCATGGGCTCTGCGGCCAGCGCCGCGACACTCATGCTGCACAGCATCAGCGCCGCGCAGAGAGCAAACGAAACTTTCTTTTTCACGCTTCGTCCTCCTTCCTCAGCGAACGGGCCGGTTCTGCTCCGGCTGCTTGCGATTCTGCGGAGAGATCTCACGCTGAATATCATTTTGCAGCTTACGGAAATACTTTTGCAGGCTGTCCACCACGCCGCGGCGATCCTGCACCTCCATACCGTCAAACACCTGCCCCACGCGGCTCACATCGGGCTGCGGGACCTCTACGCCGAAATTGCGGCAGAGCATATAGCTGACGCTCTCGGCATCCATGGCGCAGTCCTCGCGGGTATAGTAGGGATAGCGTCCGTGGTCATGGATACCGGCGTGGACGATCTCGCGGGAGAGCGCCGCAAAGATCTTGCTGTCGATTAGGCGGCTGGATACCGTAATGCTCTGCGTCTTAGGATCATAAACGGCGTCCTGGTACATGGTGCTGCTGGTGACCACGGGAACGGGGGAGCTGTCCAGCAATCGGCGCAGGGCGGCGTCCATTTCCGGTGTATTGTCTTTCAGGCTCAGCGCCGGAACACCGGCCTTGCCGTGGGTCTGGGAAATGTCGAACACACGCCCGATCTTATAGCCGTGATACTCTCGCCCGTCCTTCACATAGGTATCCGACACGCGAATCTTCATGCCGTTCTCGTCACGGTTGACGCTGCGCCCCAGTCGGTTCCACACCTCCAGACTGTTGATGTAGGTGATCTCCGGGTTCTGCGCCATTGCCAGCAGCACATTGGATGCGCTGTATCGCGGGTTGATGGCCTGCGTGTCCAGATAGTGGAGGTATGCGCCGGGTTCACTGGTGACGTGCATGACCGCATCGTCGGATAGCTGCCCCAATTCCTCGCGCTCCGCTGTTTTCTTTGCCTTCCAGTCCTCGTCCCTCTGCTGCTTCTGCTGGATCAAATCGTCTAACTTTGCCATGTTCATTTCTCCTTCTCAAAATCAATTTATTCCCGCGTAGGCATAGCCTTTTGAATGGCTTCCCGCACGGTGTCCTTGGTGGGAGCTGTGCCATCCCGTTCTGCCGCGGCTTGCAGTGCCATCAGGCGGCTGCGGACAGAGGGGCGGGCATCAGCCTTCTCCGCAGCCGGTTCCGTAGACGCTCTCGCACCAGTCCCGCGCTCCTTGGAGCTGTTCTCGGACGGAGCGCAGGCGTTCTCTTTTTTTGCGGCAGTATCCTCCTTCACCGGGGCGGGATAGCCCATGCGTTCAAAAATGCGGTTGATCTGCTTGGCGTCCTTGGCTTTTGCCATAATTTCTACCGTCCCGGTCTTTTCCACCTTATTGACGATGGGGTAAAACAGGACGCCATAGCGTTTGGCTTCCATCTGAAAGCCCTTCAAGTCCTCCTGCTTGACGGAAAAGATCGTCAGCTCCTCGCCGTCGTGGATCAGGCGCTTGAGGTTGGTCTTACCTGCGAGCTTCTGATTGTCGTTGGCAAGGGCAATCAACAGGGCGGCAAGGTTTTTCGCCCCCAGCCCTGCCAGCTTGAGGGCACTCTCGGTGATCTGGATGCCCTCACGCACCATCAGGTCAGCGGTTTCACCGTTGGTACTCATGCTCGTGTTCCTCCTTGTTCTTTAGATTTTCCTGCCGTTCAGCCTGCGCCTGCTGGCACTGTTGGGATACCCGCGGAATGTCCGATTGTATCCTGCGGCACAGACGCAGCTCCCCGCGCTTTTCACGCAGGGCGGCAGTCTGCTGTTGGATCTCCGTGCTGTACTTGGCTTGTGCTTCTTCATCGTTGGTGTTCCTCCTTTCCTGATAAAGTGGTTTTCTCTGTTCCTCCAACAAGCGGATGTCCCACTCCAGCACACGGATACGCTGCTCCAGCTCCGTTTCGGTAGTGATTTCGCTTGATAAAAGGTATTTGAATTGCTGCTCATACCGCTCCAAATGAATGACCTCCCGCTTGACGGAAAAGGGCAGTTTGGGCGGCAGCTTTTTCCGCCTGCCCCCACGCAGCAGGTAGAGGTAGCGGAGATAGAGTGCATGAAAGCCGGTAATTTTCTTTTTTCGGACGGTGGATAGCTTACCCTTCATGCGGTAACGCTTGACGGTATGGGTGACGGTCGGCGGGGTCATGCCGCCGTGCCGCTGGCGGGAGAGCCGCAGCAGAATATCCGCTTCGGTGTAGCCCTCGCCCAGACTGTCCAGCCGGATCGCCCGCTTTGCGCCGGGTGGCTTGACGGTGGTGTATTTCCGATTGGGGCTGCGCCGCACCTCATAGCCGTTTCGTCGCAGGAGCATGAGAAAGGTATCGTAGGTGTAGGCTTGCCCAATGATCGTGTCAATGTCGGCACGGATTACACCGCACACGGTGGGCTTGCCGCCCTGCTCCGCCTTCCACTCGGCGTAGTGCTTGCCCTTGCCCTGCGGGGCGATGACGGATAGGTCATTTTCCCGGCATAGCGCGTCCGAGGTGCCGCGCACATCGTTGTAATAGCTTTCCGGGTTGGAATGGTATTTTTGCCCATCTACGCAGGACACGGAATTGACCACCAGATGATTGTGCAGGTGGTGCTTATTCAAATGGGTGCTGATAACGACCTCATACCGTTTTCCAAACAACCGCTTGGCAAATTCCAGCCCGATAGCGTGTGCCTGCTCTGGTGTGACCTCCCCCGGCTGAAAGGATTGGATAAAATGGTAGCCGAGGACGCCGCCCATTTTGCCAAACTGCTGCTTGGTTTCCATCATTTCAGAAAGAGCGGTGTCCACGCTGCTGCAATTCAGAGCAGAAGTGAAAAAGAATTGCTCCGTCTTTTCTGGATTAGAGATGTAAGTGATGCTGGACGCCAGCGAGGTTTTTTCTCCATCGGTGATGTAGCGTACACGATCATCTAAACGGACGCGAATGGCAAAAACTTTGGTAACAGCCATTACCCCCGCTTCACCACCCTCCACAATGCCGCCTGCATTTCCATGATGCTTTGAATATCCTCCTTGCGGACATAGCCGGAGGCATTGGCGACTTTGGCGATTTGGTTGATATTTGTGCCGATGCCGGAAAGCTGACGCAGCAGCTCCGGCAGTTCATCAGGCGGACGGGGACGCAGGTTCACGCCCATGATAAGCTGCCGAATCACAGGTTCCATTTTCAAGCCGCTGTCCTTGGATAGCTGTTTGACATGGGCGTATTCATCAGCGGTCAGGCGAATGGTAATTTGCTTGACATTGTTGCGTTTCATAGAGGCTCCTTTCCTGTTGAAGTGGGGATATTAAGGGGTTTACCCCTTAACAAGCGCATTTTGATGTCAAAATGCTATGCTTGCGACTGCAAAGCAGCCGCAGGCCGCTTGCAGTCCTAAACCAGCCGAAAAAGAAAATCAGCGCACCTCGCCGCCACGGGTTCTTACCCTGCCGCTGATTCCTTTCACCATCTGGAGCTGGTCGTTGTAGTCCTTTCCGCGCCGTGGTGGGTTGTCGATGACCTCATACTCGGAAAGTTTCTTTTGAATGGCTGCGGATGCCGTCCGTCCCGGCCCGTCATTATCCAGGCACAGCACGATCCGTGCCACGCCGGGGTTGTCCTTCAGGTATTGCTCCAGCGCTGCGGGGGATCGGATGGAGCCATCCTTCCGTGGCTGATAGATGCCGGAGAGGGACAGCGTATTGGCGGTGCGCCAATCCTGCCCGCGCAGCTTCAGCAGCGTCAGGTAAGAAAGCGCGTCAATGGCGGATTCAAACACGCAGAGGGTTTTGCCACCGGCGCAAAGGGGAACGGCAAAGGAAAACCGCTTATCGCTGCCGGGAACTTCACCGGCGAAGGTGGTGTCCGAAAGGGTCCCGCGCAGTGCGCCGTAGGCAGGGTTCCCATGTTCGTAGCCCACAAATACGCAGTTATGATGCTCTGCATCCTCGTAAAGCTGCCCGTGCTTGATGCAGTGGTTGATAATTTCCGCGTCAATGCCCCGGCTCCGCAGATATGCAAAAACACGCCGGTTGTCGGCGTGTTTGGGAGGGAGGGTAAATTCAGTTTTCGGGAGCGGTGCGGCTGGCTCTGATTTGGGCGGCACACGGGGCAATTCTCCGAGGATGCGCTGAACGGCATCCAGAAAGGAAAATCCCTCCACGCGGGTCAGATAGTCCAGCGCAGTTGTGCCGCCGATATTCCGCGACCACCAGCACCATTTTCCGTTGGAGATTTTCAGGCTGTCGTGGGTGCGGGTGGCGTAGGTGTTGCCGCCGATATGGACCAGCTCCTCCGGCTCAAAGCGGCGCAGGTAGGTCAATAGGTCCATCTCGCGGGCGGCGGCGATCTGGTCTTTTGATAGGTAGGGTATGGGAAATCACCTCCGGGCATCAGAAAAGCCGTCTGCATTTCTGCAAACGGCTTCTGAGTAATATGAATCACTTATTGATCGCTCTTTTTCAGCAATTTTTGCTCAGCGCTTTCCAGTGCGGCAATGTAGTCCTTTTCACCTCTGGATAATTCGACAGACTGAAGTTCTTTGTATTTTCGGTATTCTTCCTTGGCTTTTCTCTCCGCTGCGGCCGCGCTGATCTTGCCTGCATGAGTCAATATCTCATGTTTGGAGAGTTTGAGAAAGCCATCCAGCGTGTCGATCCAGTCTGACATATACATAGGAATGCGTCGGCGGGCCTGCATCTCTGCGAGATCAAGGTAAGCCGATACAATGTCATTAAGCGCCAGCAACTCGTCCTCGGTGCAGTAATTTTTAGCAACGAGGGCATCGCTCTGGGTAGGATGACTTCCGGAAAATGAGCGCAGACCCATGTTGGGCTTGCTGCTGTCTGCGCTGTAAAAAATCTTTTCCGCCGCCGTCTGACCGTGAGCGGCCCAGTGCATTTTATTCTGAACGGTTTTGAAGAAAAGGACGGAGGCTTCCGTCCGCGGGTCATAGTCCACGCTGGTGGCGTAAATGTCCAGGACTTTGCGCCAGAACACTTTTTCAGACGAGCGAATATCGCGGATGCGATCCATCAACTCATCAAAATAGTTGCCGCCGCCAGCTTGCTTCAGAAGCTCATCATTCATGGCAAAGCCCTTGATGAGGTATTCTTTCAGCACGGAATTGGCCCAAATTCGGAATTGAGTACCGCGCAACGACTTCACGCGATAGCCCACAGAGATGATGACATCTAAGCTGTAGTATGCGACGGGTTTGTCCGAATTTGCAATGTGAACATTTTTCACATTGCTTTTTTCATCTACCTCACCTTCAGCAAATACATTTTTTATATGTTTTGTGATACCGCTGCGCTCTCGTTGAAACAGTTCCGCCATCTGCGCCTGCGTCAGCCAAACGGTTTCGTTTTCCATGCGGACATCGATTTTTGTCAAACCATCCTCGGTCTGATACATAATGATCTCCGTCTGTTCAGGATGGATGCTGTTTCCGCTGATTGCTAAATCATCCATGCATCGGTTCCTCCTATTGTTCTTGACTAAACATAGTTTCATGAGCAGAATGCTCCTGCGCTGCCAACCTGTAATGGGAGGCCAGCAGAGCCTCTTTCATCTGCTCACCAGTCAAATCGCCGTTTGCCCAGCACTGTGAGAGTATCTTGGCATATTTAGAAACGGGAACGCCTTCAATGGCATTCAAAGCATCTGCCAGCTTTACCGCCTGAATTCTGCGTTCTTTTGCTTCATCCGTCATAATAACATACTCCCACGGACTTTTTCAGTATTATACCATGCTGGGGCCGTTTTAGAAAGCTCCTTTAGAATTGAAATTACGCAATGTCCAACAATTACCGCTCCGGCGTGTTCTTTTTCACTGTCTTTTGCTCCACGCTGCGCTCCGGCTTAGCCAGTTCTTCCATTGCCGCATTGATCACGCAGGAGTGATTGTCCACAGCGTAAACGTCTGTGTGCCCGCCCATCTGCTTTTGGAGCGCCGCAAAGCGGCCTGCGGCCTGACGCGCCGGTGGGTAGAATCGCTCATCTCCCGTGCGCTGCGCCATGGTGCAGGCCAGCACGAACATACAGCGGTCCTTGCCATAAGCCGCTGTCCACTCCTTCAAAAAAGCAGGCAGCTTTCCATCGTTGTAGGCGTTGGTCGCACCCTTCTCAAAGGCTCCCGCACAGGTCAGCGTCTGTTCCCGGCTGGCCATCCACTCAAAGACCTCTCCGCGAGCCATGGCTTCCGAACGTGTGTTAGGGTATATGGGCTGCGCGGGATCTCGATATTTTTCTTCAACTCTTTTCCGCAGAATATCATCCGCACAGCACGCAATGCTGTCTCGAAAGGCATCCATCTCATCCGTATCGCGGGAGAGCCAGTCTGTGTAAAGCTGCGACAGGGGGTACTCAAACTCAGTCAGCACCGCAAGCTGTCGTTCAGAGAGACTTGTTTCATCCTCAAAAAGCATCAGCAGGTTGTCACGGCAGGCGATCTCGTAGGCATGAGAAATGATCTCGTCAGGCGACTGCGTTTTCATCTCCACAAGAAACACCTCGTTTTCCTGCGACATTTTTTCGTATAATTTGGTTTCCAATTCGTCTTTTGTAGGCATGATGTTCTCCTTATAACTCAATAATACGGAAATCGCTCTCTTTTTCCATAATCTCGCTGCTCAATAATATCAATGGCATATCCGAGTCTGCCAGCCGTCTCAGCTTGCTAATGGAAAGCGGAGTTGGTGCTTCAAACAGGGCCACAATGCAGGCCCACAGGTCAACAACATGACAAAGGCAAACGATACGTTCCGAAGAAAAGGACTCTGCTGCTTCGGGCAGCATCGTGCGTAATTCTTTCATGAGGCTTTCCTGCTCTTTTAGCATCTGCTGATGTATCTGGCGTTCTAACCGTTCTTTTTCCTGCTTTCTTTCCAATCTTTTCATTGTAAACGATCCTCCATTTCAAAAATTATCTCGCCAGCCCCGCCCGCATCCGGTGGGCGTAATTGGCAACGCTGTATCGTTTCATATAGGCGTTTTCGCTGGGAGCCGGACTATCAAAGTCCAGCCCCTCCATGCGGGGATCGTCGGTGCCGTCCAGCACCTCTTCCACCGGAATGACGCGGAGCCTGCCGGAGCATTTCAGCTCCCCGCCAAATACCCCTGCGGCACAGTGAAAGCCACGGTCGCCGCACACCCAAAGCAGTTTCTTTCCTGCGGGAATATCTCCAAAGGGCTGCTTCAAAACAATAACGGAATGTGGTTCCGCCCCGGCCACCTCATAGTAGCCGGACTGCTCCGCCTTTTCGTATGCCTGGATCAATTTCTTGAATTTGTGCTGCGGCTCGATATAGAGCCAGCTTTCCTGATAACCCATAATTTCCTCCATTTTCTATTGGTTTTACCGCTCCAACTGCGGTCTGCGGCGCTCCGGCGGCCTTTGGTCCTCGTCCGGCTCGGCGTCTACGATCTCCGGCTCCTTGTGGTCTAAATTCAGCAGGGAATTCAATTCCTCCAGCCGTGCCGTTTTGGTGTTCAGCTCTGCCTCGCGGGGAAACGGCTTTTGTACCTCTGCCTTTGCGGTTTCCAACTGCGTTTGCAGGTTGGAAAGCTGCTCCCGGCAAGCCTGTTCCTTGATAGGCAGTCCCTCCAGCGCATTGTCCATGCGCTGCAAATTGCCGAACACATCGGTTCCCAGCGTGACCGTGTGGCGGAGCTGCCCGATCATGGTCAGGCGGTATTCCCGCGCGAAGGTATCAAAGGCCAGCTCCAGCGTCAGGCCGCGATAACTGCCGATCTGTGTCGCCTCCGGGGAGAGCATCGTCTGGCACATGGTCAGCAGCGCCGCGCCCGCCTCCTTCTTGTCGGCATGGGTGACACCCGCCAGTGTAAGCGGAGAGAAGCCGTCCCCATTGGGATGGGTACTCTCCTTGACCGTGGCAATATCCGCGCCATACCCGGCGATCCGTGCCTGCGTTTCCGCGATTTGCTTGGGAAACCCCTTGCTGATGGCGTCCTCCAGCGCATATTTCTGAGAAAGATGGTTGGCTTTCAGCAGTTTCAGCTTGGACACCTCAATGTCAAGATCCATCTTTTCCTTGATCATGGGGTTGCCGCTGGCCAGTGCTTTGATCTCGGCATAAGAAAGCGCCTGCTCGTCCACATCTTCGGCGGAGCGGACAGGCGATTTGCTGGTCATGATTTGCGATATAAATTTCTGCTTGCTCTCCACAAGCTGGTAAAGGTAGGCGTCGAAGGTACCCTCGGTGACATAGCTGTAAATGTCTACCTCCGGGTTTTCGTTGCCCTGCCGGATAATGCGCCCCTCCCGCTGCTGAAGGTCGGACGGACGCCACGGACAATCAAGGTGGTGCAGGGCGATGAGCTTTTGCTGACAGTTGGTGCCAGCGCCCATGCGCTGGGTGCTGCCCAGCAGGATACGCACCTGACCGCTCCGTACTTTGCCGAACAGATCTTTCTTCTGTACCTCGCTCTTGGCGTTGTGGATGAAGGCGATCTCGTTTTCGGGAATACCCAATTCCAGCAGCTTCGCGTGAATATCATCATAAACGCTGAAAGTGCCGTCATCCTTGGGTGTACTAAGGTCGCAAAAAATCATCTGCGTGGAGCGTTGGCCAGCGGTGCGCTGCCAGATCTCAAACACATTTTCGGCGCACTTGGCGGCTTTGCTGTTGGGGTCACTGGGGAGCATGGGATTGACAAGCCGCTGATCCAGCGCCAGCTTGCGGCCATCGTTGGTGATGAGCAGCATATTGTCCTCGGTGCTGTCTACCATTCTGTTACGGACTTTTTCAGCACGCTCCGCCAGCGACGCCACGATCTCTTTCTGATACTCGGAGGGTTTCAGGGCGATGTTGTGGTAACGCGCCTCCGGCACGGGCAGCTTGAGCATATCCGCCGTCTGGATGTCCGCCACATTTTTGAATACGCTCATCAGCTCCGGTAGGTTATAAAACTTGGCAAAGCGCGTTTTGGCGCGGTAGCCGGTGCCCTCGGGGGACAGTTCGATGGCGGTGACGGTCTCGCCGTAGTTCGCCGCCCATGCGTCAAAGTGCTGTAAGCCCTGCTCCTCCAACGCCGACATCTGCAAATAGCGCTGGATGGTGTAAAGCTCCACCATGCTGTTGGAAATGGGGGTGCCGGTGGCAAAGACAATGCCGCGCCCTCCGGTGATCTCATCGAGGTAGCGGCACTTCATAAATAAATCGCTGGATTTCTGCGCTTCGGTCTGGGCAATACCGCCCACATTGCGCATTTTCGTGTAGAGAAAGAGATTTTTGAAATAATGGCTCTCATCAATGAAGATACGGTCAACACCCAATTCCTCAAAGGTGACCACATCATCCTTGCGGCTCTGGTCGTTCAGCTTGTCGATCTTGGCTTGCAGGCCCTTTTTGGTTTTCTCCATCTGCTTGATGGTGAACTTCTCCGCTTTTTCTCGCTTGGCCTCTGAAATTCCCATCATAATTTCGTCGATCTGCTGTTCCAGAATGGCCCGCTGGCGCTCTACACTCATGGGGATCTTCTCAAACTGCGAATGCCCGATAATAATGGCATCGTAGTCGCCGGTAGCGATCCTACCACAGAATTTCTTGCGGTTTTTGGTTTCAAAATCCTTACGGGTAGCGACAAGGATGTTCGCTGCCGGATAAAGCCGCAAAAACTCAGTGGCCCACTGCTCCGTCAGGTGGTTGGGCACCACAAAGAGGGACTTCTGACACAGGCCCAGCCGCTTTGACTCCATCGCCGCTGCGACCATTTCAAATGTCTTGCCCGCGCCCACCACATGGGCAAGCAGGGTATTTCCCCCGTAGAGAATGTGCGCGATGGCGTTGACCTGGTGCTTGCGGAGCGTGATCTCCGGGTTCATGCCTGAAAAGCTGATGTGACTGCCATCATACTCACGGGGGCGGTTGCTGTTGAACAGAATATTATAGGTCTTACAGATGGCTTCGCGCCGGTCAGGGTCTTTCCAGATCCACTCAGCAAAAGCGTCTTTAATGAGTTCCTGCTTGCTCTGCGCGATAGCGGTTTCTTTCTTGTTGAGGACAGCGGTTTTCCTGCCATCGGCATCGTACACATAATCAAAAATGCGAACATCTTTCAGGTTCAGGGTGTCCTCAATGATCTCATAGGCGTTGATGCGCTTGGTCCCGTAGGTGCTGAACGCCTTCACATTGCCGGGGTCCATGCCCTTGCCCTCCATGCGCCACTCGCCGGTGATGTTGGAGTAATGCACCTCGATGCGCCGTTGAGTGCTGCGCGGAGTTCCCAGCGTTTCAAAAGTAAACTGACGTACATATTCCGTATCCAGCCATGTGGCACCCAGCCGGACAGAGATCTCGCTGGCGGTCAGGTCTGCCGGCTGCACCTGCGCGAGCGCATCAGCGTTGATCTGATACTGCGGGTCCTGTTTTGCCTTGCCTTGGGCAACCGCCAATTTCTGACGCACATTGCCGGAGAGGTATTCATCCGCAGGCAGGTATTTCTCATGCCCATCGTTTTCGCCGGTGTAAGCGGGGTTCAGGAACACCACGCCGGTCAACTCAGAAAACAGCGTTTCTTCGTCCTTGCCGGTGAGCCTGCTCATATAGTCCATATCCACATGGGCTTTCTCCCCGATGGACAGGGCCAGCGCCTCCACTGCCGTGTCTACCTTTTCAGCGGGTTTGTGACTGCGGATGGTGCGCTTGGTGAACAGGTCGGCCTTCCTTTTTAGGTTCCGGTCCTCGTCCAGAATTTCCAGTGAACACAGCAGGAAGTAAGAACTGTCCTGGTCGAAGGCAATGGCATTGCCGCGGGAATTGATGAGTCCATATTTCCGGGTGAAGGCATCGTAGAGGGCATTCAGCTTGGCTTGCTGCGCCTTGATTTCTTCATCGGGATAGTCCTCTGTCTGGTATTCCAACAGCGTCCGCACACAGTCCCGCAGCTCGATCATGCCGCGGATTCTGCTCTCTGCCGTCTTGGATACCTCCACGGGGTTCATCCGGCTGTTTTCCCGGTAGTAGATCTGGCCGTCCACCAGCGTATAGGAAAAATTGCGGACAGCGGGGTCGGCCTCAATGGAATGATCTTCGCCCTCCAATTCTTCCTCCCGGTCATAAGCGGTGATCTCGCCGTGGACATTCTGAACGGCCTCCGCCAGCAGCGCTTCCAGCGGCTGCTCCGGGTACGGCTCACAGGTGGGCGTGGGGCCGAACGGCCCGGACACCATCTTCATCTCGCCCAAGATCATATCCGGATGGTCGATGAAGTAGCTGTTCATCTGGATGCCGTTGCTGTCCGTCGCCAAATGCACCCACTCAGGCTCAATATCTACCATTCGTTCCCGCTTCTGCAAAAACAGAATGTCTGAAACCACCTCCGTGCCCGCCGCGGCCTTGAACGCATTGTTGGGCAGGCGGACGGCCCCCAGCAGCTCTGCTCGCTGTGCGATGTATTTTCGTGCGCTGGCGGTGCGCTTGTCCATGGTGTAGCTGGAGGTCACAACGGCGATAACGCCGCCCGGTCTGACCTGATCCAGCGCCTTGGCGATGAAATACTCGTGGATAGGAAAATTCAGCCGGTCATAGCGTTTGTCCGGTACATGAAACTGGCCGAAGGGAACATTTCCGATGGCAACATCGAAGAAATTGTCCGGGAAGGCGGTTTTCTCATAGCCCTGCACTGCAATACTGCTTTTCTGATAAAGCTGGCGGGCGATGCGCCCGGAGAGATCGTCCAGTTCCACGCCATAGAGCTTGCTGCCGCTCATATTTTCCGGCAGCATACCGAGAAAATTGCCGATGCCGCAGGCGGGTTCCAAGATGTTGCCCTGCGTGAAGCCCATCTGCCCCAAGGCGGCATAGATGCCGCGGATGACCACAGGCGGCGTAAAGAACGCCGTGAGCGTGGATTCACGGGCAGCGGCGTATTCGGCATCCGTCAGCAGTTCTTTCAGTTCAGCGTAACGAGGATTTTTCTCGTCAAAGAAGTCCGCCAGACCGCCCCAGCCCACATACTGTGCCAGCACCGCCTGTTCCTCCGCTGTGGCGGCTCGGTTCTCCGCCTCCACGGTTTTCAGGGTACGGATCGCGTCCAGATTGCGCTGAAAACGCTCCAGCGGTGCGCCCTCTCCGATGTGGTCATCGATGATGCGGTAGTTCCGGCCATCCGCGTCCAGCGGATAGGCAAGCGCGTTTTGCTTTTTCTTTTTCGGTGGGGTGAGTACCGCAGGCGGCTTGTCCGTCTGTGGCTGCGGCGGGGCCAGCGCAGCGGGGTCCGCCTGCTCCATGTGAGCGCGGACATAGTCGATGGATTCCTTTCGGAAGATAGGAAAGCCCGTCCCGCCTTCAAAGGTCACATCCCGCAGCGATACATTTTGTGTATGATCGTCTACGCTGTCCACTTCAAACTGCCGTCCATCTATGGTCAGGCGTGTGCCAACGATAACGGGATCGGCAGTTGAAACAGGTTCGGACTGCGGCTGCTCCGGCTTCGCTGCGGTGTTCCTGGACTGCTCCACATAGAGCCATTCCGCCGCTTCCTTTTCGCTGACCGCCTTTCTGACCTGCTCCAGATAATCCTCGGCCTGCCACTCGCTGGAGAAGTGTTCGCTGACACCATCTTCATCCACATAGACTTCGTCCCGAATATCGTCCCAGACGGCGTAGCCGTCGTCCGTTTCGATCACGCTGAACCGCTCATAGGCGGGCGGCTGCTCTGCGGCAAGCCGTGCTGCATCCTCTGCGACCTGCTCCACAAAGCTGCGTTCCTGCTGAGGAGCATCATGCCGGTGATTGAACAGGCTGAACTCACCGTTTACATAGGCATAAAGTTGAAAATGAGTTTCATGGACAAATTCATAGTGGCGGTCATCTTTTTGCATTTCACCCAACCGGGCATTCAATGCGTCCATGAGCCACATTGCAGTGGACCTATCCTGCAATTCTTCTTCAATCAGCGGTACCGCCTGATAATAATCCATGCCCATGTAATAGGGACGCGGCACATTGTCCGGTGCATCGTACAGGCTGGAGTAAATGGCCCGCGCCAACTGCCCACGCTCATATTCCGGGATTTTGGCGATAGCGTCCTCGCCGGGGAATCGTTTCTGCGCGATCAGGCGCTCATACTCCTTGGCCACATTGGGGATGGTCAGATGGACGGTATCATATTTCTTGAAATTATAGTCCCGTTCGTAGTCCAGCCCTTTGTAAGTCTTGGTGTATCCATACCCCGCGCGGCTGCCGCCGCTGTACTCACCAAAGCTGCCCTTGATGAATTTCTGGCGTTCCTCCGGCGTGTGGGGATAGCAGAAGTGAGAATATACGGCCAGTCGGCTATCCAGATGGTCACAGAGGAAAAAACCGTCGATCTCGTCCTGTGTGATGAACATTTTGCACTGACGCAGAAAATTAGGCTGGGCAGTAAAGCAGCGCTCCGGGTAGGGCAGGCCGTCCAGCACAACACCGATGCGGTGGGTGTTGTAAGTGGATAGTCGCCAGCGCATAATGTTGCGGTCTTGGGCATAAGCGTCAAGGAAGGCATGATATTCCTGTGCCAGTGTTTGCAGCCCACTCTCTGTCTTAGCGAACGCCACCATGTCCTCGTCCAGCTCCGGGTAGCCCTTGTGCTGGTCATGGATGGCCAACGTCTGCGGGAATAGGCCCTGCCCGCGCCCTTCTTCGTTTAGGTCACGGGCGGTCATTAAGAGTGCGTCCATCGCTTCGTGCAGTACCTTGTCCGGAGCCTGCGCCAGTTCGGACGTGGAGAGATAAGTCCCCGCATCCAGTAGCTCCAGAATGCGAGCCGATGCCTGCTCCCATGTAACCACGGTTTTACTGTACCCGGTGCGGACACTGTCGCCTTGGGCGAGATGGATGCCGTCCTCCAGAAACCACACGGCGTACTTGCGGCCCTCGTACTCGATGCCGCGCCCATTTTCTGTGCCAAACTCCCGGCGCAGAAATGATATATTTTCCGATTCTGGCCGCTCCCGCATATAAAATACGGCGATGCGCTCCGCGCTGTTGGGTTCATTGCCGCCCGTGCAGAGCGCCAGATCAATGACTTCCTGCGGCACCATGCGGGCCGGGGCCAGAATGCCGGTGGCTGTGTCTGCCGGAGCCTCGTACACCGGGGCGTCGCCGCCCATGTCGAATAGGGCAAGCTGCTCTGCCATCATCGGCGCGTTTTGCAGACCCAGCTTGATTTTATACTCGCCGCGCTCGATCAGGCCCTCGGTCATTTCGGTGATGACCGACCATGAAAAAACAGACTCCGAAGTGCGGGAGAGGTAGCTGCCCTCCCACATCAAAAGTCCGTCTTTTTCGGCGTGGTAGCCTGTCCGAACACCGTCGGTCAGGACCTCCACCCATATATCGTTATAGCTGTTTTTGAGAAATTCCGTCCGTTCCGCAAGGCTCTTGTGCGCCTGAAAGTATTCAAAGATCTCCTGCCGCTTGCGCTTGCGACCGCCGTCGTCCAGCAGATTCGCTTCAATGAGATGCATATCCAGAAAGGCGGGCAGTTCTGCGGTATTTTGCTGTGCGGTGTCATGCTCCAGTGCAAAGGCTGCTGCCTGTTCCTGCGCCTTTTCGTCCGGATAATCACCGTAGACGCGGAGGCACTGGCGCGTTTCGGCGTCATAGACGGCAGCGCCGTCGTATGCAAAACCGTCTTCCTCCATCGTACCGGCAACATAGCCCTGCGCTGCGGCCTCCGCTTCCTCCAGTGTCTGATAGTCCAGCTTATCGTCAAAGCCGTTTTCAAAATGGTGATAGGCAGCGACCTGATACGCTCTTGTGAGCGTACGTCGGGTCTTTGGCTCGATTCGGAGCATTTCAATTTCTTCTCCGGGCTGCTTGTCCGCCAAAATAACGGGCTTATGCAAGGTGTCCAGCTGTGTAAGCTGATCTTCCATCTCAACATGAGGAATAAAGCAGACGGAGATCCGATCAGGCGTTCCTAACCGCTCCCGCTGCGTCACCTTGACATTTGAAAATGTTTCCAACAGCCGCGCGTCCTCCTGAAATGAGAGGTATCCATCTCGCAGCTTCGTAAATATGATCGCGTCTGGTTGTTGCCGCTTTGCTTCACGGTACAGCGTATAAAATTCCCCAATGGCCGGAAGGGTTTCCGCAAGATCGCCGCCTTCCGCATCAGATCCGATTGCGGCAAAGGCAGGAAGCTCATCACTTCCTGCCTCTGTAGGTTCTTCGGTTGTCAGGCGTAGATCAGATCGCTGAGCACCAGCTCCTCCGCGCTGTGCCGGAGATTGTTCATCAGACCTGTCCAGCGCAGGGGATCGGTCGCTTTCAGTGCCTCTGTCACGCCCTCGTTCTGTGCCATCCGCGCCATGGTCTGCTCCACCATCTTCCGCGCGGTCTGCTCGATCTCTGCCAGATGCTCCGTCAGCTTGCCGCTGGTCTTGAGGTTGGTGTAAAGCACCCTGCGGCGCTTCTTCAGGTACGCTCTCCGCAGCTCCGCGTACTTGCCCAGATGCACCTCCGGCGTCTGCGGCATCAGCAGGTTCGGCACCTGAAAGCCATCCTGCATCCTGTAAGTGATCTCCATACTGTTTGCCCCTTTCTCGGTCTGTTTCGTGTTGTTCTGTGTGGTCATCATATCTGCTTTTTTCACGGTTTGCAAAAAACTGATCCCGCTGGGCCTGCATGACTGTGCGGCTGATCTCCCGCAGCCCCATCTCCGCGATGTCGCTGGTGGCGATGCCCAGGGCGTTGATGGTGGTGGGCGTGTTAAATTCATAAACGTGGGCAAACTCATCGGGCGAAAAATAATCGTCTGCCCGCAGGCCCAGCCGGGTCATCAGCATATAGGCCACGCTGACCTCCAGCGCGTCCCGGTAGAACGCCTCCAAATTGAGGTCGTCCAGTTCCTCCAGCAGGCTGTCCTCCCGACACTCCCGCAGGTCTTGCAGGTAGTCCGTGAAGTTGTCCGCCACGGCGTTATGACAGGCGGAACGCACAGCGTCCGCAAGATTTTCTTTTTCGGACAGGTTGCCGAAGGTGGCCTCCAGCGTTTCGATGACCTCCGGCTCAAAGGCTGGGTGCATCGTCCAGATGGGCAGCGGACGGGCAAAACGGGACGCATGGGTATCGGAAACATCAAAATAGAGCTTCAGACAGTTTTGCCCGTCATCACCAAATACGGCAATGCTCTTGGCTCCACGGTTGACCCAGCGGCCAAACTGACGATTCCAGCGCTCCATCTCAAGGACCGCCGTGGCGTCCGGGCGCTGGGCGTAGATCAAAAGCTGCTCATCGAATGGGCATTTGTAGTTATAGCAGGCGGCGCGGAGAAAGCCCGTCCAGCTTTGATAGCTGCCGGTGACGCTCTGCACAGTCTGGTCATATAGCTCCGTAATAAGCTGAAATTTAGTAGGCAAGTTGGCACCTCCTATCTCTCCGGCTCTGTTCGCTTTTTCACTTGGAGCCGGTCACTCTTTTGCTGCTCTTTTTGGGCCTTTTCAAACGGTTTCCGCTGGTAACAGTAAATATAAAACTGATAGTCACTTTTAATCGGCGTACAGCGGAGCATATACACATACTGTTTGGTTTTTACCATGAAGCCGCAGGAAGGAAACATCGCGCTCTTGATGGCGCAGGTCCTCCCATAGCGGTCACAGCAACGGTTCATGGTGGCAAAGTCCCGCAGTGGGGAATCCGGCTGCTCCCGCAGCCAGTTTACAGTGCGGTCAATATCGGCCTTAAATTCCGGTGTGTTCAGCGTGTTATGCTGGTGGGGCCACCATGTTGTATAAAACTGCTTGCCGCTGCCAAAATCACCCCGCAGGTGTCCCACGCAACCTACGGTCTTGTCCTGTTCCTCGCTGCGGGAGAAATAGAGAGCGTGCAGTGCAGGCTCATTGACGCTGTAAAAGTCAATGACATCCTTATCGCTGGCGGGATATTTCTCCTGAAATTCCGCAAGGGTACGGCATCCGCCATCCTGAAAGGAAAGGCTGTCATTCTCCATTGGAATCCACCCATCAATGGGAAGCTGGAACGGCTCACGGGTGAGGACGGTGCCGTAGTAGTTGGCGAAAATGCTCCTGGCCAGTTCGATGGGTTCACCCCAATCCTCATCCCCGTGGCGCAGCTCGTAGCGATATACGCCCTCCGGCACAGTGGCTCGGTCAATGCGGCATTCCGTAAACAATGCCGGTCGGTCAAAAATCGTGACCTCCTGGTAGGTCACCTTCCGCGCGTCATAGTTCATCTGGCTTCACCTCGTTCCTTGTGTTTCTTTTGCACTCTCTGTTGTGCTAAAAACTCCGGGGCCTTCTTGAAGCCGATGGTATCTGCGTAGTAGGCAGTTTTCCTTCCCCCCTGCGTCAGTACCACGATGTCGCTTACGGACATGGAACGCATCCGATGGGCGAAGGGGCGGGAATCCCTATTGTGCTTTGCCCACAGATCCTCCAGCGAATTTCCCTTTGCGTACATACCGGCGTAAGAACGCTGATAATCAGCACTCCGAAGTTTCCCCTTCGCCGCTTCATAAGACCGGAAATAGTAGTCCACATCAGCGGTTGCTGGGATCTGATAGATTTCATAGGTGCCGATCTCGTCGCTGATTTTCGGCGCGCTGGGAACATAGGTGTTGCCGTTACGTTCCTGCATTTCTGCAAACTCGCAGATATGATAGGCAGAATTACCGATGCAGACATGGCAATCGTCAATGTACTTGCAAGGGAAAACCATCTTTTCACCGTCAAAGCGGGTAATGACGATGCTTTCCCCGTCCTTGATGGTAAAGAGTGTGTGGTATTCGCTGTCGATGAAGCGGATCACGCGTTGGTCCTTATCCGGGTTTGGAAAGGCGATAACGCCCATGATGTTTACCGGCTTACGGTCACTCATCGTGCTTCACCTCTTTCTTTTTTCGGCGTGGTGCGCTTTTGTTCCTGCTGCACCATGCGATTTTGTTGCTTTTTGTATTCATCATTTGCCCGTTCACAGAAATCTTCAACAGCGGCGGCGCGATAGCTTCTGTAATGTCCCCAAAAGTAATTGGGTGGGCCATCTCCATCATTTTTGCAGTTTCTCACCCATGTCACAAACGGATCGGGGGCTTTATCACATTCACCTATGGCAAACTCGGCATTACCCACACGGACACGCGCCGTAATTTGATAGTCGGCATTGATGATCCGTCCGGCAACATAACTGCCGCGCTCTAATTCCACAGTGCAGCTCCCGTTTTTTGCAAAGGTTACTTTTACTGGTATAACCGGCCTCCCACACACCAAATCTGGTTGCATGATAAATTGAGCATTCATTCCCATCAGCTCATTGGGCAGCTTGTCCATAGGCAGATATGGTTGCTGCTTCCCCATGATTTCGTAACGCAGGATTAGACCGTTGATGGGGTAATAAATGCTCATAACAGGGTCCTTGACATGCCCTTGTAGAATATTGGCATTCGCATACTTTGCATTGTCTAAGTACCACTGCGGATTTGCGCCGGGCGTATCCCACCCAAACATTGATCCGGACAGCATAGCGGATTCCTGCATATCTGAAATACCACGGCTCACGTTGTGACTGCTGGCAATGTCACGGTTTTCCTCGCGGTTTCCGGTTTCCCATTCGGAGGGATAATAGCCACTCTCGCCTTTTTTGATGATAATAAGCTGCCCGTTAGAAGGCAAAATGGAAAAGCAGGCATCGGGTAATTCATTTCGTCGCATAACTGCACCTCCTCATCGTGCCTGTTCCTACTGGCGCTTGCGGTGCCAGCCCTCCAGCAGCTTGATGATGACATCCTCCATCTGCTTTGGGGTGTAGCTGGAGGGAAAGTATTTTTGTAGACGGTCGTTGCGGATGGTGACCTTGCGTTCCAGCGGCTTTTCCTCCCGCATGATGAGGTCGATGATGTTGTTTTCCAGCTTGCCCTCGGCGCTGAGCTGCTTGAGTCGCTGGGCCTGTCCCAGCGACGGGGATACCTCGTCGCGCTCCATGACCAGCAGGAGGTAGGTCTGTTCTTTTTCGGACAGGTGGGAGAGAAAATCCGCTGCGGGAACGAACTTGAGCGTTCCCGCGTCCACCACGTCCAGCAGAGGGGGGATTAACTTGTTCAGCCGCACATAGCGTTGGATTGAAGTTACATTGTCAGTCGCTTGCTCAGCGAGGATTCTTACCGATGTCTTCTTGTTTAACTTCTCTCCAAGTTGGAGAGAAGTTAAATCTGTCCGCTGTCCCTGCCGTTTCATGGCATCCAGCTTCAGCTTGTAGGCTTTGGCTTTCTCGCTGGGCAGTAAGTCCTCGCGGTTGATGTTGTAATCCACAACAAGGATGTCCGCCTCCTCGTCACTGTAATTGCGGACGATGACAGGACGGGTATCCAGCCCCACCGCTTTTGCGCAGTAATCGCGCCTGTGGCCGGAAATGATCTCATACCCGCTGCTCTCACGGGGGCGAACGATCAGCGGCTCAGCGATGCCGATATGCTCAATGCTGTCCATGAGCCGCACCAAGTCAGGCGTGGGGCGGTCAATGGTGTACGGCTGGCGGGAATATGGGAAAACCTCTGCTGCGGGAACGATCTGGATGCGCTCCTGCCGGTCAGCTTCACGCTCTGCGTCCGTTTTGAACAGGTCATCGTACCGGGTCAGTTCGATGCCGCTTAATTTGCTTGCCAAGGCTCAGCACCTCCATCGTCAGATTTTCATACGCCAGCGCCGCCTTGCCGCTGCGGTCGTGGTCGTAAATGCTTTTGTTTTCTACGCTGATCTCCGCCGCCTTGATGGAACGGGGAATTTCGCTTGCGAACACATGACCGCCATAGGTCTTGCGGACAAGCGCGTTGATCTCCCGCGCCAGCGTGGTGCGGCTATCCACCATCGTCAGCACAATGCCGTCCACCTCCAGCTTCGGGTTGAGCTGCCGCTTGACACGGGTGATGGTTCGCAAAAGCTGCTCCAGTCCTTTGGCTGGAAGATACTGCGCCTGCACGGGGATAATCACGCTGTCCGCAGCGGTGAGGGCGTTGATCGTCAACATACCCAGCGAGGGCATACAGTCGATGAGCGCGTAGTCGTAGCGGTCTGCCACCGTGGACAGATATTGCCGCAATACCGTTTCACGGCTCATGGTGTTGACCAGCGTGACCTCCAACGCCGATAGTTCAATATTGGCGGGGACAAGGTGGACGCCGGACGGGTGGTGCAGAATGCCCTCGTCGGGGGCGATGGGCTGCTCTGCGATGATCTTCTCCATCAGAGTGGAGAGCGTGGGGGATAATTCGTCAGGCTGCGGCCAGCCCAACATCTGCGTGAGATTGCCCTGGGCATCGGCGTCGATCAGCAGAACTTTTTTACCTTGCCGAGAAAGACCAATGCCGAGGCTGGCGGCTGTGGTGGTCTTACCCACGCCGCCCTTCTGATTTGCCAGTGCGATTGTTTTCAATGGGACACCTCCTCCAACAAAAAAGGAGCCTTGCGGCCCCTGTTCTGACAAAGCTGTTGCTTCTTACAGTTATTCTTTTTTCGGGTGGTATTCTTTCTATTCTCAGTCTTGCTATATCTCAGTCTTATTAGCGTTCGATTATCGAATGTCCAGAAGTTCGGAAATCGAATGTCTTGAAATTCGATTATCGAATCTCTGAAAATTGGAGAATATTTCCGCTGCAAAAATAGCGTAGTTGGCTCATAACAGGGCAAATTATGCACCGGAAAAGTTTTTTACATAAATCAGCGTGGGCCGCCCAAGCCCCTGCCGTTTTCTCTCAATCAGGCCATGCCTTTCGTGCTGTCCAGTTCGGAAAAAAGCCGCGCTGCTTTCTCGGAGCGGCAGCGCAGGGTGTCCATGACTTCCTCTGCGGTGAAGATGATAAAGACGCGGTTCTGCTCGTCGATCCAGCCGTTCCGATAGGACAGCTCCATACGATCCAGCAGCAGTCCGTACAGCAGTTTGGCATCGGTCGAGATTTCTGCAAAGCGGTCATCGGTCAGCAACAATTTGGGGATACGGAAGAAAGCGTATTGTTCACCGGAATGACCGTAGTAATAGGGAAAATTCAATGGCATAAGATTCACCACCTCCTCCTACATAAGCAAATGGAGCATACATCATGTATGCTCCATTTGCTTATGTAGGCAACAGAATATGTGTGTTATAAAATATATCCAAGTGACGATTATAGCTGTCGAACCGCATATTACCAGACAGGGTTTCTTCACTATCTTTTGGATTAATATTTAGGGAAGATATGGGGCAGAGAAAAGCTCCTTGTGCCTTTGAACCACATGTTAAAGAAATACTATGCGCAAAGTTCCGATCAGGATGACCTGATCTCCATTGGGACCATTGGGCTTATCAAGGGGATCTCCAGCTTTGATCCCTCCAAAGGTGCCCGGCTAGCTACTTACGCAGCAAGATGTATTGAAAATGCTATCCTATCACAGCGGAACAAATGGCAGCTAAAGTGGCGGAACGGGCGCCTTTTGGGGCAAAATGGCGCCTTCTAGCGAAAGTTGGAGTCCGTTGCTATATTTTGATTTCCAATGTATCGGGTGCGATAAAAGTAGCCCCTCTTTGGATTCTTCAGTTTCCTGTGATGCTACCGCACAAGTTTCAGGATGCTGAAAAGTTTAATTTGCAGTTCTCGGATTTTGCAAAAATCACCGAAACAGCGGACAAGCTCCGCTGGCTCCGATACCAGAAGGGGCTACGGCAAAGGGATGTAGCGAACTACGCCGGTATAGACCGGAGCACCTATGTCCGCTATGAAGAATACGGTAAGGATCTCTACCCGTTGGAACAGATGGAGAAAATCGCGCAGCTTTTCGAGATGCCGGTCGATGTTCTTCTGGATGACTACAATCTATTTCTGAGAAATGGTCAGGGTGAGCAGATCAAGGAGATCCGAACGAAACTGGGGCTGACGCAGCGACAATATGCGGACAAGCTGGGCGTCAGCCTTGGCAATCTCAAGCAGTGGGAACAAAATCGCAAGCAGATTTTCAAATCCACCTGGGAGAAACACTTTAAGCAGATGATGTAAGAAGTTAAATAACAAGCACAGCATGAGAGAAGCTTTCATGACGATATACGAAGAAAACCGGACAGACTGTTTCTAGATCAGTCTGCCCGGTTCCCCTACTTGCGACGTGTTTGCACAAGCAGGGAGATATATATAGCTATGTTTGACTTTTTATATGCTTCACCACAGCATCTACCAATTCCAACTTCTGTTCTGTAGAACAGGGCAACTTTAAAATGTATTTCAGTGCTTGCTCTGCATGAAACTTTGCCAACTCATACGCGAGTTCTTTCTGTGCTTGTGGTGATTTAGGAAGAATCAGAAAAACTTCCATTGTTGCCCTCCTTTCCAGAGCGTTTGCTGCTTCAATCTATGTGCGTTTTCCAGCTTATATGCAGGTTTTTGTCTTTGCCACGCCACCACTTTGAGGCAAACATTATTTTTTGCTACCGGCGGACAGCTGATGTGCACCTGTTCCACCTTTTTACTCAACCAGAGCAGACAAGAACAATCTTTCCGCAAACCTTGCTGCGGTTTGATGTCTTGAACTTGAAAATTCTCAAATTTGGAGTTCATCATATAACCCCCTTCTACATAGATTAAAGAGCTCTTCACAATAAATGTAGAAAAAGGCCCCCTTCTGAACACCCTAAAACAAAAAAAATTTGCACTTGATAAAAAATCAAGTGCATACGAAAGGAAACAGCCCGGTTGCATTATTCTGCAACTGGGCTGTTTTCTCTTAGAGGTCTCTGCGTTTTTGCAATAATCGACCAAATTTCTTTTTCGAGTTGCACGCTACCATGAAATAGCGGTGCTAAAAAAGAAAGTCCTTCTCTTATGTTTCGGAGATCCTCACGATCAGTTCTATTTAACTGAAGGTGCTGGTGCGTTTTGTAATATCGTGCCCGCACATCCTCTGACACAGAATCAGAAACAAAGTAAGATGCAATCAGTCCGTCAATCAAAGCAGCTTCATCAATCGTAAAAAACATACAGTTCGCCCCTCCCCTCTCAACACCAGTATATAGTAACACACTTTTTCTTTAGGTACAATATAGCACATTAACAGTTGTATGTGCTGTTTATTCTCCAAAAAGCGCATACCTATCTTGCCAAAAAACGCTTGACATTGTATGTACAAAATTGGTACAATAATAAATTTTACAAAAAGGTTGTCAAAATGGTTGATTTGCAGGGGCAAGCTCTGGTATTATCTTGTCTATAAAACAAGCCTAGGAGGTTGTGTTATGGACTTTTCAAAGAATCTTTTTTTGCGAGAAAGAACAAGTTAACCATTGCAATTAAATCCTTTATTCTGCAATGCGGCAATACCCATTATCAAAAATATTTCAAAAATATAGAAGAATACGCTATATATACAAATAATGAAGTTAATTTAAAAAGCGTATTAGGAGATTATTATGAAAATGCTTCGTCAAAATATCCTTCTTTGTATCTTCAGTCAACTTAACAATACGCATCTTAAAAGCCTCCTTATGTACTACATATACTTACTGCACTATTTCTAGTGAATAATCTCATTTAAATCATTTAACAGCTTCCGGATTCTCTCATGCTCCATCTTGAGACTCACCTGATTGACAACCACGCGCGCAGAAAGCGGACAGATTTCCTCCAAGACTTCCAGTCCATTTTCCCGCAATGTCGAACCAGTCTCCACGATATCTACAATCACCTCAGACAGATCCACAAGCGGTGCCAGCTCCACCGAACCATTCAGCTTGATAATC
>ENA-UERN01001052-UERN01001052.1-human-gut-metagenome-genome-assembly--contig:-NODE-1052-length-28051-cov-47.637878_pt1 | contig 28051 bp, 20 predicted proteins | sample MGYA00242950_ERZ507950 | MGnify/ENA primary metagenome ERZ507950 (study PRJEB26167, sample SAMN06115515) | human gut metagenome | host: Homo sapiens | place: China:Ningxia | collected 2014-11-26...
GCCATGAAATCTTTCGATTTCACGGCATTTTCTGGTGCGATGGAAGGGACTCGAACCCCCGGCCTACTGATTCGTAGTCAGTCACTCTATCCAGCTGAGCTACCAACGCATACGTTCCGTTCGGAACATGATGTATTTTATCACGAAGAGCGGGGTTTGTCAACAGCTTTTTTAAAATAATTTTATATTTTCCGAAAAAGAACGTCTTTTCTTTGATTTTACTGTGTTTTTTCTATAAGCCTTCTACTGTCCCGGCGCGAAAAGCGGTGTTTCAGCCGGTTTTCGCCCGCCGGGCGGGGAGAGTTGTGCAGCGCTCAGTCCTCCTGCGCCAGCTGACGGGCGATTTTTACGCCGGTGGGGGTGGCGGCAAGGCCACCCTGACCGGTCTCGCGCAGGTCGGGGGAGAGCAGGCTGCCCACGCGGCCCATGGCGTCGATGACCTCGTCGCAGGGGATGGCATAGTCCACCCCGGCCAGTGCCATGTTGGCGCAGGAGACCGCGTTCACCGCACCCACCACATTGCGCTTGATGCAGGGCACCTCTACCAGACCGGCCACGGGGTCACAGACCAGACCCAGCAGGTTGCCAAGCGCCATGGCGGCGGCAGCGGCGCACTGCTCCGGGGTGCCGCCCTTCAGGTTACACAGGGCGGCGGCGGCCATGGCGCTGGCGGCGCCTACCTCGGCCTGACAGCCGCCCTCTGCACCCGCCAGCGTGGCGCGGGCGGCGATGACCTGCCCGAAACCTGCCGCTACATATAGTGCATCGCAGACGGCGTCCTCGTCTGCCTGCCCGGCGCGCGCCAGCGGCAGCAGCACCGCCGGCAGCACCCCGCAGCTGCCCGCCGTGGGCGCGGCCACGATGCGCTTCATGCAGGCGTTGCACTCGGCGGTCTTCAGGGCTTCCGCTGTTACTGCGGCCAGATAATCATCGCCCAGCAGACGCCCCTGCTGCCACGCCTGCTCCACCTTGGCGGCATCGCCGCCGGAAAGGCCGCTGCGGCTGCGCTGCGCGGGGTCGTATTCCTGACTGGTGGTCTGCATCACCTGCCACAGGTGCCGCATGGCGGCGCGGCTGTGCGCCTCGGTCAGGCGGCTTTCTTCCAGATCGCTGCGCAGCACCGCCTCCGCCAGCGAAATTTTCTGGCTGCGAGCAGCAGCCAGCATCTCTTCACAGGACAAAAATGCCATGGCTCATTCCTCCGTTTCTTCCGGCTCGTCCACGTTCAGGCAGGTCACCTTCAGCAGACCCGGCATCACCGCAAGCTGCCGCTCCAGCGGGTGAGGGATGTGGGAGTCGCACTCCAGCACCATCACCGCATAGCCGCCCGCGGTGGCGCGGAACACCTGCATGGACGCGATATTGATGCGCCGCAGTGCCAGCGCCATGGTCACCTCCGCAATGCAGCCGGGGGTGTCCTCGTTGTGGATGATAAGGGTGTTGCTGTCACCGCCGAAATCCGCCGGGACGCCGTCAATTTCCGTGACACGGATGCGTCCGCCACCCACCGACGCCGCCTTGAGCGAAAGCTGCCGCCCGGTGCGGCTGGTCAGGGTAAGCACGGCGGTGTTGGGGTGGGCAGAGCGCAGCTCTACCGGGTGGATGCTGAACTGCATCCCCCGCTGCGCGGCCAGCGCAAAGCTGTCCGGCAGGCGGGGGTCGTCCGGGCGCAGACCCAGCAGCCCCGCCACCAGGGCGCGGTCGGTGCCGTGGCCCTTACCGGTGGTGGCAAAGCTGCCGTACAGGCCGATGTCTGCCTGCGCCGGGACCTCGCCCAGAAGCTTCTGGGCAGTATAGCCGATCTTTGCCGCACCGGCGGTGTGGCTGGAGGAGGGCCCGATCATCACCGGACCCAGAACATCAAATAATCGCATAGGGGACAGCCTTCCTTTCCTGAGGGTTTTCCCACTTTTGCGCGGCAGCTGCTGCCGCAAAACGCGCTTTTTTCCTGCTTAAATGGACTAAAATTGCCAAAACGGCACATTTTTATCAAGTTTATTATACCGCTTTTGCTGCACTTGTGCTATAATAACTTTACTAATGTTTGAAAATGTCCCCAAAATGGCGTTCCGGCTGCTGCCTTGGCAGCGCCGCCCCGCCGCCAAGGGAACAACACGGAGGGTAGATCCTATGAAACTGGTAAGCGTGGAAACTCCTGAAAAGAGTGTCTGCAAAATGACCTTCAGCGCTACGGCTGAGGAACTGGAGGCCGCCTCCAATGCGGTCTATGAGCGCACCCGCGCCACTTATACCATCAAGGGCTTCCAGAAGGGCGAGGCCGACCGCGCACAGATCGAGGCTGACCGCGGCGAGCACACCTTCTGGTACGATGCCATCAACGATCTGATGGATCAGGATGTGCCTGCTTTGTACGAGGCTGCTTTGAAAGAACACGGCTTTGCGCCGGTAGATGATCCCAGCTACGATCTGGTAAGCGTGAAGAAGGACGAGGGCTTTGTGGCTACCGCCACCGTGGCGCTGCAGCCCGAACTGAAGCTGACCAAGACCACCGGCTTTACCTCCCAGTGCGTCACCCCGGAGGTGACCGACAAGGAGATCGACACGGTGCTGGAGCGCCGCCGCAACTATGCCGCAGAGCTGGTGCCCCACAAGGGTCCCGCTGTGAAGGGCAATGTGGTGCACATGGACTTTGAGGGCCTTCTGGACGGCGTGCCCTTTGAGGGCGGCACGGCAAAGGATCAGTCGGTGCAGCTGGGCAGCGGCCGCATGATCCCCGGTTTCGAGGACGGCATTCTGGGCCACAAGGCAGGGGACGAGTTCGAGATCAACGTCACCTTCCCCAAGAACTACCACGGCAAGGAGCTGGCAGGCAAGCCCGCCGTGTTCAAGATCAAGCTGCATGACGTGTGCGTGCGTCAGCTGCCTGCCCTGAACAGCGATTTTGCCAAGAAGATGGGCAAGGAGACCATGGAGGAGTACCGCGCCTTCGTGAAGCAGCAGCTGTTCGATGGCCGCCACGGCGGTGCGCTGAACCACGCCAAGGACATGATCCTTGGTCAGCTGGCCGATGCCGCAGAGGGCGAGATCCCCAGCATTCTGGTGGAGAACGCCTACCAGCAGCAGATGCAGAGCATCCAGCAGCAGCTGCAGATGCAGCGCATGAGCCTGAACACCTACCTGAGCCAGATCCATGAGACCCGCGAGAGCTTTACTGCCAAGGTGCGTGCCGCCGCAGAGAAGAACACCCGCGCCCGCATGGCACTGCTGCAGATCGCACAGCAGGAGAACCTGCTGCCCACCGACGAGGAGATCGACAAGCAGCTGGCTGAGCGCGCCGAAAAGACCAAAAAGACGGTCGAGGAGATCAAGGCAGGCACCGATATCGCTGCCCTGCGCCGCAACGAGGGCATCCGCAAGGCTGCCGATTGGGTCATCGACCACTCCACCATCGAGGAAAAGGTAGAGAGCAAGTAAGCGCCGACGATTTGGAATGCGCTCCGCTTTGCTTTGCGCATACACAGCGGAATTATTATTTTTAATAGAGCAATGCCGGGCGGTCTGCGGACCGCCCGGCATTGCATTTTCACGGGAAAGGCCGTAAAGGAGAACTGCATTCCTTTCTGTGAAAAATGAACCGGGAAAATCCGCAGATTTTCCCGGTTCTCAAATTTAAAATTGTTTTTCCTCTATTGATGCGCAGAGCAGCGCGGCGCGCATTCAAATCGTTTTTCAGGTCAGAAGGTTGAAGCCCATAATGACCACGCCCAGCACCACCAGCACGACGCCGGTGGCGCGGTTCAGGGTCTTGGGGGCGGCCTTGTTGGCAAACACGGCGGCAATGCGCGCCCACAGCAGGGTAAACACCACACACAGCACCCATACCAGCCAATCGGGCGTGCCGCCGATCATAAAGTGGGACACCGCACCGGTCAGGGCGGTAAAGGTCATAATGAACACGCTGGTGCCCACGGCAGTTTTCAGCTCGTACCCCAGCACGCTGGTGAGGATGAGCAGCATCATCATGCCGCCGCCTGCACCGATAAAGCCGCAGATGAAGCCGATAAGCACGCCGCACACCACCGACTGCACCGCGCGCTTTTTTGCGCTGACCCCCTGCATGGCTTCCTTGGTGGTCATCACCGGGCGCAGAATGAACTTGACACCCAGCAAAAAGGTCATGAACACCGAGAAGCCGCCCATGGTGGCGGAGGGCACCTTGCTGGCCACCCAGCTGCCCACCACCGTAAAGGCAAGCACGCTTGCCATCATGATCAGGCCGTTTTTGATGTCCAGATTCTTGTTTTTATGGTAGGTATAGGCAGACACCGCGCTGGCAAGCACATCCGAGGAAAGGGCAATGCCCACGGCCATGTAGGGGTCCATGTGCAGAAAGGTGATGAGCATGGGGCTGATGACCGCCGCCGCGCTCATACCGGCAAAGCCGGTGCCAAGACCGGCACCCATGCCGGCAAAAAAGGTGACAAGCACCGTAAACAGCAAGTGCATTTTATCCATTCTCCTTTAAGATCTCGTCCAGATTTTTCCCGATGACCTCCATGGTGCGGAAGAACGCCTCCCGGGTGGGAGCGTCCGTGTTGTCCAGCAGGCGGGCAAAAAAGTGCTCCTGCACCTCGCGTCCCCGCGCGATGACCGGCTGCGCCTTTTCGGTGCACAGCAGCTGGGTCTTGCGGCGGTCGCCCGCCACGGCGCGGCGCTCCAGATACCCCTCCTGCACCAGACGATCCACGTTCACCGAAACGAGATTTGCCTTGATCTTGCGGATCTCCACGATATCCCGGGCGGTGGTGCAGTCCGGGTTGTTGGCTAAAAACATCAGGATATCAAAGGCGGTCTGGGGCAGCTTTAACTCCTGACACAGCGGCTTGCACATGGCGCTGTACGCCTGCGCGGCCTTGAAGGTGATCTCTATGGTAGGGTTCATGGGGCGCTCCTTTTGTTCTTATATGGATAGTTCATTTTTGAAATATTATAGTGCGGATGCGGGGAGATGTCAAGAGAAAAAAGGGTCCTGAAAAGCCTACGGCTTTTCAGGACCCAAAAATCGAACCAGTATTTCAGAACACCGCCACGGCGACCAGACGCACCAGCAGGGCGCACAGCCATGCCACGGCGCACTGGTTGACCACCATGATGGTAGCCCACTTGCCGCCAAGTTCCCGCTTGACCGAGGCCACTGCCGCGATGCAGGGGGTGTACAGCAGGCAGAACACCAGCAGGGGTGCGGCCTGCGCCGGGGTGAGGGCCGCGGTCAGGGCTGCGGTAGAGCCGAAGAGGATGAGCAGCGAGGACACCACGCTCTCCTTGGCCATAAAGCCGGTGATAAGGGCGGTGGAGATGCGCCAGTCCGCAAAGCCCAGCGGGGCAAACAGCGGGGCGATATCGCCCGCGATGCGCGCCAGAATGCTAGCCTGCGGGTCGGCGGTCAGCCGCAGCTGCAAATCAAAGTTCTGCAGGAACCAGATGACGATGGTGGCGGCAAAGATGACCGTAAAGGCCTTCTGCAAGAAGTCCCGCGCCTTTTCCCACAGCAGCTGCGCCACATTTTTCAGGCCGGGCAGGCGGTAGTTGGGCAGCTCCATGACAAAGGGCACGGCCTCGCCCTTGAACACGGTGCTCTTGAGCAGCAGCGCCGCCAGTACGCCCACCAAGATGCCGGTGAAGTACAGCAGCACCATCACAAGCCCCGCGTACTTGGGGAAGAACGCCGCCGCAAACAGGCTGTAAATGGGCAGCTTTGCCGAGCAGCTCATGAACGGGGTGAGCAGGATGGTCATTTTGCGGTCGCGCTCCGAGGGCAGGGTGCGGCTTGCCATCACGCCGGGCACGGTGCAGCCAAAGCCGATGAGCATGGGCACGATGCTGCGGCCGGACAGGCCGATGCGGCGCAGCAGCTTATCCATCACAAAAGCGACACGCGCCATGTAGCCGGTATCCTCCAGCATGGAGAGGAAGAAGAACAGCACCACGATGATGGGCAGAAAGCTCAGCACGCTGCCCACGCCGGTAAAGATGCCGTCGATGACCAACGAGTGCACCGCCGCGTTGACGTTCCAGCTGGTCAGGGCGGTGTCCACAACGCCGGTCAGGGCGTCGATGCCCATTTCCATGAGGTTCTGGAAGAACAGGCCGATGACATTGAAGGTGAGGAAGAACACCAGACCCATGATGGCGATAAACGCCGGGATGGCGGTGTACTTGCCGGTAAGGAACTTGTCGATGCGGTTGGAGCGCAGCTGCTCCTTGCTTTCGTGGGGCTTGACCACCGTCTGCGCTACCAGTTCCTGAATGAAGGAGAAGCGCATATCTGCAATGGCGGCGGCGCGGTCCAGTCCGCGCTCCTGCTCCATCTGCACGATGATATGCTCGATCATTTCTTTTTCGTTGGGGTCCAGCTTCAGCGCTTCCTCAATGCGGGGGTCGCCCTCCACCAGCTTGGTGGCGGCAAAACGCACCGGGATGCCCGCCGCCTTGGCGTGATCCTCGATGAGGTGCAAAATGCCGTGGATGCAGCGGTGCACCGCGCCGCCGTGGTCGTCCTCGCTGCAAAAATCCATGCGCCCGGGGCGCTCCTGATACTTTGCCACATGGACGGCGTGGTCTACCAGCTCGTCCACGCCCTCGTTCTTGGCGGCGGAGATGGGGATGACCGGGATGCCCAGCATGGCTTCCATCTTGTTGATGCGCACCGTGCCGCCGTTGCCGCGCATTTCGTCCATCATGTTCAGCGCCAGCACCATGGGGATATCCAGCTCCATCAGCTGCATGGTCAGGTAAAGGTTGCGCTCGATGTTGGTGGCATCCACGATGTTGATGATGCCGGTGGGCTTTTCGCCGATGATGAACTGCCGGGTGACAATCTCCTCGCTGGAATAGGGGGACATGGAGTAGATGCCCGGCAGGTCGGTGACCTCGGTCTCCGGGTGCCCCTTGATAGCGCCGCTCTTGCGGTCCACCGTCACGCCCGGGAAGTTGCCGACGTGCTGATTGGAACCGGTAAGCTGGTTGAACAGGGTGGTCTTGCCGCAGTTCTGGTTGCCCGCCAGCGCAAAGGTCAGGGTCTTATCCTCCGGCAGGGGATGCTCCCCCTCCTTGGTGTGGTACTTGCCGCCCTCGCCAAGACCCGGGTGCTCCACCATTTTCCCGTCCACCGGGGCGTGCACCGCCGGGGTCTTTTCGGTGGGGGTCACAGTGATCTGTGCCGCGTCGTCCAGACGCAGGGTCAGCTCATAGCCGTGGATGCGCAGCTCCATGGGGTCGCCCATGGGTGCCAGCTTTACCAGCGTGACCTCCACCCCGGGGATCAGACCCATATCCAGAAAATGCTGCCGCAGTGCGCCTGCGCCGCCCACAGCATCCACTATGGCGCTTTTGCCGATCTGTAACTCTTTTAACGTCATATCCTTTGCCTTCTTTTATATGTACCATTCTCATATGTTAGTCCGTGTTAACAAATGTAGTATAGGCTAACTGGCAGCGGATGTCAATAGAGAATATGGGGGAGTTGCTTGCAGATTTCCGGGTGGGACGATTCAAAATGCCCTCCGTTACACTCTGGGCATATTCAGCGGAAAGATTATTTTTATTTTGCGTTTGTCGCGCTCTGCGGAGCGCGACAAACGCTTTTTCACGAGTGGAGTTTGCACAAAAAAGCACCGCACACTCTCAGGCGAGAATATGCGGTGCTCCATCTTTATAAAGTTACTTCACGGTATGGTAGCCATCGGGGTTGTTCTTCTGCCAGTTCCAGCTGTCGGCGCACATCTCCTCGATGCCGTACTCAGCCACCCAGCCCAGCTCGTTCTTGGCCTTGGTGGGGTCGGCGTAGCACTCGGCGATATCGCCGGGGCGGCGCGGGTCGATGACGTAGGGGATCTCTTTGCCGCAGGCCTTGGAGAAGGCGTGGATGACATCCAGCACGCTGTACCCCTTGCCGGTGCCCAGATTGCAGATGAAGAGGCCGCAGCCGGTCTCTAGCTTGCGGATAGCGCACACATGGCCCCGGGCCAGATCCACAACGTGGATGTAGTCACGCACACCGGTGCCGTCCGGGGTGGGGTAGTCGTTGCCAAAGACGTGCACCTTTTCCAGCTTGCCCACAGCCACCTTGGCAATGTAGGGCATCAGGTTATTGGGGATGCCGTTGGGGTCCTCGCCGATCAGGCCGCTCTTGTGGGCACCGATGGGGTTGAAGTAGCGCAGCAGCGCCACGTTCAGGCTGGGGTCAGCCTTGCAGACGTCCTGCAGAATGCGCTCGGTAAAGGCCTTAGTGGTGCCATAGGGGTTGGTGGTAGCACCCACGGGGAAGTCCTCGGTGATGGGCACACTGGCGGGGTCGCCGTAGACGGTAGCGGAGGAGCTGAACACGAAGTTGTGGCAGTCATGATGACGCATCACGTCCAGAATGACCAGCGTGCAGTTGAGGTTATTGTAGTAGTACTCGATGGGCTTGGACACGCTCTCGCCCACAGCCTTGTAGGCTGCAAACTGGATGACGGCGGTGATGTCCGGGCACTCGGAGAAGATCTTCTCCACTTCTTCGCGGCGGGTCATGTCTGCCTTATAGAAGCGGAAATCCTTGCCGGTGATCTGCTTGACCCGGTCCAGAACCACAGGAGAAGCGTTATAATAGTTATCTGCCACCACGATATCGTAGCCAGCGTTCAACAGTTCGATGCAGGTGTGGCTGCCGATGTAGCCGGCACCGCCGGAAACCAAAATTGCCATAGCCGAGTACCTCTCTCACATAGTATTATCACTTTTATCTCTTTGCGCCGGGCGCTGCCCGGTCTGCTTAAAGAATACCGCTTTTTGCCGCCGACTGCAAGGGGCGCTTTCTTTATTCGGATGTATCTTTGTTGCAGCTTTGCGCATTACACTTTTGATTAACAGAGATTTTTCGCACTTTTCACATGGAGAGAATGCGCCGTTTGTGCAAAACATAGAAATAGCGCGCTGCGCAATGAGGTTTGCCGCTGCGCGGCAAATGATGTGCTGTGCAATGATGTTCCGGCTGCGCCGGAAATGATGCAGCCGCCGCAGGCGGCCATTGTGCCGTAAGGCACACATCATTTGTCCGCAGGACAACATCATTTCCCACAGGGAACATCATGCCACGCAAAAAACGTCTGCCGGAGCAGACGTTTTTGCGTGGTGTATCATTTTTTTACAGCTTTCCGCACTGCTTGCCGGTGAAGAACCGCAGGGTGGTGGTGGCGCGGAACACCTTGCCTGCCCGCAGCACCGTGGAGGGGAACTCCGGGTGGGAGGGGCTGCACGGATAGTGCTGGGTCTCCAAGGCAAAGCCGCCGTACTTGTGCAGCGGCTCGCCGCCCTTGCCCGGGGCGGGGCAGTCCTGCAAAAAGTTACCGGTGTACAGCTGGATGCCCGGCTGGGTGGTGTACAGCTTCATGCTGATGCCGGTCTTATCACTGGTAGCCCATGCGCAGATGCTCTGGCTGGAACCGCGCGCGCGGTCGATGACATAGCAGTGGTCGTAGCCGCCGCCCACCATGGTGGTCTGGGGGAACCCGGTGTCGATCTCCTTGCCGATGGTCTTACCGGCGGTAAAGTCCATGGGGGTGTTCGCTACGGGCAGGATGCTGCCGGTGGGGCAGGTGGTATTGTTGCCCTCCAGATAGCGGGAGGCGTAGATGCGCAGCTTCTGGTTCAGCACATCGCCGCCGCCGTCCAGATTGAAGTAGCTGTGGTTGGTCAGGTTTACAAGGGTGTCGGCGTCCGAGGACACACGGTAGTCCATGCGGAAGGTGTTGTCGTCGGTGAGGGTATAGCGCACCGCGATCTTCAGGGTGCCGGGGAAGCCGTCCTCGCCGTCGGGGCTTACAGCTTCCATCAGCAGGGTATCGCCGAAGTATTTCACCCCATAGATTTTCCGGGAAAAGCAGCCGTGCAGATGGTGCTCGCCGCAGTTTTTTTCCAGCTGGTAGGTCTTGCCGCCCAAGGTAAAGACGGCGTTCTCGATGCGGTTGGCGTAGCGCCCCACAAAAGCACCGCAGCAGGTGCTGCCGGACGAGGTGAAGTCGTTTTCGTAATCTGCCATGGTGTCGTGACCCAGCACCACATCCACCGGGCCGTTTTTGGCCGGGACGATGATATTTTTGATCACGCAGCCGTAATCCAGCACACTGACGGACATACCGCCGGGGTTCGAGAGGATGTACTCGGTAACATTAGCGCCCTCTTTGGTCACACCGAAGGGCTTGGAACGGATCTGTGCCATTGGGCCTCGCCTCCTAAAGTTTTTTTCGGAAATGCAAAAGGGGGCAGACTGCCCCCTTTGCATCTTGTCTGTATTTATGATTATATCACAGTTTTACGGTTTTGTGTTGGATTCATTTTAGAATTACCATCCAATTTTTGCGGCGATTTTTTGTTAGAATCATCGAAAGTGCCCACAATAGCGCTGCTGGCGGCGCGTTTGCGGAGAAAAAACGATTTTGAATATCCTCCGCTGCCGCTCTGGATATTTTCAGCGGAAAAATTATTTTTAATTTCGCGTTTGTCGCGCTCTGCGGAGCGCTCCAAACGCTATTTTCACAGAGGGGGTCGTAAAAGGAAACGGCATTTGCAGCGCCGCTTTCTGCGAAAGCGCGGCGCTGCGGGCGTGCCCGCTCCCCCTCGGGGGAGCTGTCGCGCAGCGACTGAGGGGCTTTTAATGGAGAAGCGAAAAAAGCGTTAAAGCGATAGCGCCGACTGGCGCAGCGCTAGCTTTTTTGTGCTTCGACTTCCTCTTTAGGATTGTTAAGGGCGTGTAGCCCTTGGCGACGGGTTGCGGCACCCAGCATCCGCTTCGTGCCTTGGGCGGCACTCGCGTCTTGCTGGCCGCTGCCCCAACAACTTCTCCCTGTTTCCGCCGCTGGCGGCGGTCGCAGTTGTTGCATTGCGGGGTGGGTGGAGTCCAGAGGTAGGGAGGGGGGACTCGGAACACCCCTCCCTGCCTCTGGCCCAGCGGAGCGTCCCTGCCCGCTTGCGGCAAGCAGAAACCTTCCCTGCGGAGCGCAATGCACTTTTCTGGTTCTCTTTTGGTGTCAAAAGAGAACATCCCTCGGCGTGCGCCCACAATACCAAAAAGCGCCCCGCACTTCCGGTGGAAATGCGGGGCGCTTTGGAGATACGGGCTGTATGCCTTATGCCTCCGGCTGGGGCTGTGCCGCAGAGGACTGAGCGGCAATAAACTCGGCGGCATCGTCCGGGATGTCGTCCAAGTCCTCGTCGCTGCCGATGTCCACGTTGAGCGGCGGCTTCTTGAACAGGATATCGTACAGAATGGGCACGATATACAGGGTCATCAGGGTGGCGTAGCTCAGGCCGCAGATGATGACGATGGCCATGCCGCTCATCAGCTGGCTTGCCATATCGTTGCTGAGCACCATTTGCAGCATGGCCAGCACGGTGGTCAGGGTGGTCATCAGGATGGGGCGCATACGGGTCTTGCCGGTGGCAACCAGCGCGGCGCGGCGCTCCATGCCGCCCATGCGCAGCTGGTTGGCGTAGTCCACGAACACGATGCCGTTATTGACGACCGTACCCATCAGCACGATGAAGCCCATCATGGAGATCATAGTCAGCTGCTGGCCGGTGAGCAGCAGACCCAGCAGACCGCCGGTAAAGGCCAGCGGCACGGTGAACAGCACGATGAAGGGGGACAACAGGCTCTGGAACTGTGCCACCATGACAAGGTACACAAAGGGCAGGGCCAGTGCCATCCACTGGATCATCTCATTGGTCATATAGTTGACGCTGTCGCTCTCGCCGCCCATGGAGAAGGAGCAGCCTTCCGGCATCTCATCGGTGAGGGCAAAGGCGTCCAGCGCCTTTTTCACGGCACGCGCCTGCACCGTGGTGTTGTAGCTCGGGGCAGTCTCGGCGGTGACGGTGACGAACTGGTTCTGGTTCTCACTGGTGATGGAGTCCGGCGTGGTTCCGGTGGTCCAGCTGGCGATATCCGACAGCTTGCAGGTTCCGGTGGCGGTGGTGCCGTCTGCGGACATGACAGTGGTCTCAAAGGTCATGTCCATCATGTTTTCCTTGGTCAGCGGGTCCAGATTGTTGCTGATCTGCACGTCCATAGTGGTGCCGTCCACGGTAACAGGGGTCTGTGCCGTGGTGGTGGTGGTCAGTTTTGCCGCGATCTGCTGGTACACCTGCGCAACGGTCAGGCCGTTGGCGCGCACCTTATCGCGGTCCACCTGCAGGATGATGGTGGAATCGCCCGCACCCAGACCGTTGGTGGCGTTCTGGAAGCCATCGGTGCTGTTTACGATATCAATGACCTTCTCGGACAGGGCGGTCAGGGTCTCGGCATCAGTGCCGTAGATCTTGATGGTCAGACCGGTGGACAGCTGGCTGGTCAGGTCATCGGTCATACCGTACTGCTGGACGGTGGCAGTGCAGTCCGCCACCCCGGCCACGGCTTCTTCCATGGCCTTGCAGGCGGCATCGATCTTGGAGGAGGAGAGTTCCTCGTTGAGCTTGACGTTGATCTTATACTTGCCGTAGCCGTTGGCGGCGTTCAGCAGGTCGGTGATGGTGGAGGGCAGGCCAAGGTTGGAGACATCCATGCCCGACACGGTGTTGTCGGGGGTAATGCCTACCTCCTCCACGCCGTCCACGGCCATCACGGCCTGCACCACCTTACCGGCCACATCGTAGGACTCCTCCTTCGAGAGGGTGTCGGTGGTGGAAAGGGTGATCATGGCTTCGTTGCTGGTGCTGGTGGGCAGCAGCACGATGCCCATGGAGACCACCCGCCAGCAGCAGAACACCAGCAGCAGCACGGCGGCTGCCAGCGGCACAAAGCGATTTTTCAGCGCCTTTTCCAGACTGCGGCCATAGGCGTCCTGAATTTTGTCGAACCATGCCAGCTTTTTGGGCTGGGCGTTCTTCAGCACGGTAGCCGAGGCGGCGGGCACCACGGTCAGTGCCACGATGAGGGAAGCCATCAGGCAGTAGCCGATGCACAGGGACATGGGGCCCATCAGGCTGCGGATGAGGCTGGCAGAGAACACCGCCGGCAGGAACACGCAGACCGAGGTAAGGGTAGACGCCACAACGGACATACCCACCTGACGTGCGCCCTGCACCGCCGCGCGGGCGGCGGGCACGCCGCGGCCGCGCAGACGGTAGATGTTCTCGATGACGACCACCGAGTTATCCACCAGCATACCGATGCCCAGCGAAAGGCCGGCCAGCGTCATGACGTTCAGGTCCAGCCCGGTGAAGTACATCAGCACCACGGCAAACAGCACCGACAGGGGGATACTGACGCCGACCACCAGCGTGGGCTTGACGTCCTTCAGGAAGATGGCCAGCACGACGATGGCCAGTGCGGCACCCACCAGCATACTGGTAAGGATGCTCTTGATCAGGATGCTGATGTAGTTGCCCTGATTGGACAGCACCACAACGTGCAGGCCCTTGTACTGGGCTTCCAGCTCCTTGAAAGCGTCCAGACAGTTGGCAGATACGTCACCTGCGCTGGAACTGTCGTCCTTGTAAATTTTCAGCACCGAAGCCTGCTCGCCATTCAGGCGGGTATAGCTGTCGGCGGCGTTGTCGATGATCTCCACGTCTGCCACGTCGGAAAGGCGCACGTCGCCGTAGCCCTCCACATGGAGCAGCAGGGCCCCGCGGATATCCTCCACGCTATCGTATTCCTCGCCCACCTTCAGCAGCCACGACTCGCCGCTTTCGTCCTTGACGTAACCGGCGGGCATGGAGAAGTTCTGGGCGTAGATGAGGGTGGCAAGGGTCTTGATATCCAGCTGCTTGGTCACATCTGCGCTGGCAAGGGCCTTTTCCTTGGCGGCCTCGTACTGGGTCTTGGCTTCGCTGAGCTGCTTTTCGTACTCGTTCAGCTGCTCGCGGGCCTCGGTAAACTGCATATAGGCGACCAGCTGCTGCTGGGTAAAGTTGCCCAGTGCTTTGGAGAACTCGGCCATCATGTCGGGCACGTTGTCCATGGCCTTGATGGTATCTTCCAGCGTCTTATAGATGACGTTCAGGCTGTCCTGCAATTGCAGCTCGTCTGCCAGATCCGCAGCGCCTTCGCCCTGCGTGCCGGTCTCGGTATTGATGCGGTTCTGCAGGGTCTGCAAGGCAGAGGAGAGTTTATCGGTGATATCGCGCAGCTCGGAGACGATCTCGATCAGGGAGTCGATATCCCGCATACCGGTGTTGTTGAACTTGTCCAGCACCCGCTGCAAGCCTGCCTGCACCTCGATCAGTGCCTGCTGCACCTCGGGCTCCTTGACCACGGCGATCAGGTTATTGACGCTTTGCAGCAGTGCTTCAGCCTGCTTGCGCACCACCTCTACGGCGCTGCCGACCTCAGAGCTCAGGGTACCCATGACCGAGTTGGACACGGTGTTGCCGAAGTTTTTGTACTGCTTATCGTATTCCGCGCGGCCGGCCGCGATCTTGGCCTCGGCATCCTCCAGCTGGGCGTGCGCTGCTTCCAGCTGGGTGTCGATGAGCTCCATCAGCTTTTCGTTGATGGCATCCACCTTTTCCTGATTCAGCTGCACCTGCACCAGCTGCTCCACAAGGCCGCTGGAGGATACGCTGGACACGCCGCCCTTGCGCTGGACGTAGGGGGTCATGGTGTTCTTGATAAAATCAGAAAGCTCATACACCGAACTGCCCTCGCGGCTGACAGCCACGGTCATAAAGGCGTTCATGTTCACGCTGTACTGTATCACAGAAGGGGTCAGGGCAGTATCCGGCAGGTCGCTCTTGGCCTGATCCAGCTTGTTGGACACCTGCACCATTGCGCTGTTCATGTCCGTATCATCCACGAACTTCATCAGCAGCAGGCTGTAATTTTCAGCCGAGGTGGCGGTGATATTTTCCACACCGGGCACTGTAAGCGCGTTTTGCAGCACATCCGAGACCTCGGTCTCCACACGCTCCGGGCTGGCACCGGGATACACGGTGACCACCATCAGATACGGTGTGCTGACATCCGGCAGCAGGTTCGTTTTCATCTTGGTGATCGACACAAAGCCGAGCATCAGCACCATGATGACTGCAACCAGCACCGTAAATGGTTTTTTGACACTGAATTTTTCCATCTTATCCTACCGTTTCTCTGCCGCACCGCCCGGCGCAACAGTTCCTCCCTCTTTGGGGGCAATGGGTTCCTAACATTCCTATTATACACGCAAGGCGTGTGCTTTCAATAGCGGTGCGGCGAATCTTTTGCGAAAGTTCTGTCAAAATCTGCAAAACGCACAACTTTGCCGCCCCAAAACCGGCATTCTGCCTTTGTTCCTCCCCTCTGCCACCGGACAGAATTCCGACACTTTTTCCCATACTGCATACGGTTGAGCAGGGGGAATCATTGCAGGGGAGGGGAAAATTTAGGGGATGCCCCTTCCGTCATCGCTGCGCAGCGCTGGATGAGGGGCAGCACTCGTTAGCTCCGCACGCCCTCTCAGTCAAGCCCTGTCGGGCTTGCCAGATTCCCCCTTTTGTCACCTACGGTGACATCTTCCCCCGGAGCGGGGGAAGTCTTTCCTCAAAGGGAGAGCCAAGCCGTGAAGTCCGTTGCTAAAGTGTTAGGAGAAACTAGAACGCTCCCGGTAGTGGTCTTGCCTCTCCCTTTGGGAGAGGTGGCATCGCGCAGCGATGACGGAGAGGGCGCGCCCGTCTCCCAAAGACTTTTCTTTTTGCATAGAAATGTGCTTTTGATTATGGTATACTAACAGCAGACTGAAAAAGCTGCCCCTTGCAAGGGGCTTATCCGATACAAAAACGAGGAACACTATGAAAAAAGTTATTTCGGTCCGTTTTAAGGAAAACGGCAAGAGCTATTATTTTGATCCCGGCGATGCTGTCATCCACACCGGGGAGTTCGTGATCGTGGAGACTGCCCGCGGCGTGGAGTGCGGCGAGGTGGTGCAGGGCGTGCGGGAGCTGGCAGATGCCGCCGTGCCCAAGGCGCTGAAACCCATCACCCGCATGGCCGACAGCGTGGATATCCGCCGGATGCGCCAGAACCGCGAGGACGAAAAGCGCGCCTACCACACCTGTCAGGAGTGCATCGCCCGCCACGGGCTGGAGATGAAGCTGGTGGAGGCCGAGTACACGCTGGACCGCTCCAAGATCATGTTCTACTTCACCGCCGACGGACGGGTGGACTTCCGGGAGCTGGTCAAGGATCTGGCCGGCATCTTCCACACCCGCATCGAACTGCGCCAGATCGGCGTGCGCGACGAAAGCAAGATGATCGGCGGTCTGGGCATCTGCGGCCAGCCTTTCTGCTGCAGCCGCTTTTTGAAGGATTTCCAGCCCGTTTCCATCAAGATGGCAAAGGAGCAGGGACTTTCGCTGAACCCTACCAAGATCAGCGGTGCCTGCGGCCGTCTGATGTGCTGCCTTGCCTACGAGGAGAGCGCCTACGAGTACCTGAACAGCATCATGCCCATGGTGGGCAGCACGGTGCGCACCCCGGACGGTCTGGGCACTGTGCTGGAGGTGAACCCGGTGTCCGGCTACCTGCGGGTGCGCTGCGGCACCGAGAGCCTTGCCCCCCGGTACTACAAGGTGGGCGTCTGCGAGTATGTGAGCGGCGGCAAGCGCCCGCCCCGCCGTCCCGACCCGGACGATGATTACTCCGGCGTGCGCAACCCCGCCCCGGTGGTGGCAAGCTCCGACGATGAAAAGCGCCCCGCCTGCCCCCGCCGCCGCGCAAGCGAAAAGGAATGAGTGTCCGGGCGGTTAGTATCATAAAACTAACTAGGCTTCGTGATTTTCGCTAAAAATCTCCGGCAATTTTAGCTATAAGTTAGGCTGTGCTTTTGTGCAACCCCACAAAATATTTTATTTTGTTGTTGTGGCAGCACGGTTAGTCTTGCCTTTTCCGGCGTGCTTTGTTAAAATGCAGGCAAGGATACAAATTCCGGGGGGCGTGCGTGGCCGTGCCAAGGTACGTTTCTTCATAATTACATCGGCACGGGATAAAAAAGGAGAGTTTATTATGGCACACAAGGTTTCTGACGCATGTGTTGGCTGCGGCGCTTGCGAGGGCGCTTGCCCGGTTGGCGCTATCACCATCGAGAACGGCGCTGCAGTTGTGAACGCTGATTCCTGCATCGATTGCGGTGCTTGCGAGGGTGCTTGCCCCACTGGTGCAATCGCTGCTGAATAATCAGTAGTTTTTGCTGAAAACGCATCAAAAAGGACTGTTGCACATCTGTGCAGCAGTCCTTTTTTGTGGTATCATAAAGTAAATTCATGAAAAACGCAGTTCGGCGCGTCCGCAGACGCGCCGAACTGCTGAATCAAAAAATATTTTTCCGCTGCACATGGCCAAAGCACACGCGGCGGCCATTCCTGATCGTCCATCTTAAAAGAGGCGCTGCGCAAAACGCTGCGCAGCCGCCCCGCTTTTTGTTTCATGCACAAATTCCGCAGGAAAATACCCTGCATTTTTTGGAAGGGAAACGGCACACTGTCTATGGAACATTCTACGGAAGTTTTGTATAATAGAACTATGGTCTACTGCACCCCGGAGCACCGGTTCGGCTCGGATGCGCTGCTGCTGGCACGCTTCTGTGAGCCGAAGCGCAGCCAGAAGGCCGCAGACCTGTGCTCCGGCTGCGGCATCGTGGCGCTGGAATGGCACGACCGGGGGCATCGCGGCCCCTGTACCGCGCTGGAACTGCAGCCCGAGGGCAGCGCCCTGCTGGCGGCAGCGGTGGAAGAGCAGCAGCTTGCCCACATTATCCCCGTCTGTGCCGACCTGCGCACATGGCGGCAGGACGAGGGACAATTTGACGTGTGCGCGTGTAATCCCCCTTATTTCACCGAGGGGCCGCAAAGTAAGAACGCCGCTCATGCCCTTGCCCGGCACGAAAACACCTGCGCGCTTGAGGATGTCTGCGCCTGCGGCTTCCGGCTTTTGAAGGACGGCGGGCGGCTGGCGCTGTGCCACCGCCCCGAACGGCTTGCCGAGGTGCTTGCCGTGCTGCGCGCCCACAGGCTGGAGCCCAAGCGGCTGGCCTTTGTGAAGAACGGCCCGGAAAACGCACCGTGGCTGTTCCTTGTGGAAGCCCAGAAAAACCGTAAAACCGGCCTGCGGGTGGAGCCGGACGTGCTCATCCGCGCCGGAGCGGCGCTGTACGGACGATAAATTCAGGAGGTAATTATGGCAGGAACTCTCTACATCGTGGCGACCCCCATCGGCAATCTGGAGGATATGCCGCCCCGGGTGGCTGCCACCTTTGGCGCGGCAGACTTTATTGCCGCCGAGGACACCCGCGTGACCATGAAGCTGCTGAATTACCTGGGGCTGAAAAAGCCCATGGTCAGCTACTACGAGCACGCCCTGCAGAAGGGCGAAGCCATTTTGCAGCGCATCGAGGCAGGGGAGAGCTGCGCCTTGTGCAGCGACGCCGGAATGCCCTGCGTGTCCGACCCGGGCGAGGTCATCGTGCGGGATGCGCTGGCGCGGGGCATCAAAGTAGTGCCCATCCCGGCCGCTTCCGCCTGCGTTACGGCGCTGGCGGTCTCCGGGCAGGACACCTCCCGCTGGGTGTTCGAGGGCTTTCTGCCGGTGAACCGCAAGCAGAAAAAGGAGCGTCTGGCCGAGCTTTTGCAGGAAAAGCGCACCATCATCTTTTACGAAGCGCCCCACAAGCTGCGCACCACGCTGGACGACCTGACCGCCGCCTTTGGCGCAGAGCGCAGCATTACCCTGTGCCGGGAGCTGACTAAGCTCCATGAGGAGATCTGGAAAACCACCCTGGGCGAAGCCGTGGAGCACTACCGCGCCGCCGAGCCCCGGGGCGAGTATGTGCTGGTGATGGCGGGTGCGTCCGCCGCTGCCGCCGACGAGGAGGAGCTGACCCTGGAGCAGGCGGCGCAGCGCGCTTTTGCGCTGACCAGCGAGGGTTTCAGCGCTTCTGCCGCCGCCAAAGCCGCCGCGCAGGGCACGGCCTATTCCAAGAGCGAAGTGTACAAGCAGCTGCTGCTGTTGCAGCAGGCTGCCGAATGAGGTTAGAGGAGGATATTGTTCCGTGACAAAACTACTGGTCCTGAGCGACAGCCACGGCGCGCGTGACGCCATTAAGCGCATTTTGAACAAAGAGCAGAACAACGTGGATGCTGTGATCTTTTTGGGGGACGGCCTGCGGGATCTGGAACAGGCGCTGGCCTTTTTCCCCCATCTGCGGGTGTACTCCGTGGCCGGCAACTGCGATTACGGTGCGCTGGAGCCGCTGGACGGCCTTGCGGGCTTTGATCAGACGGTGGTTTTCTATACACACGGTCACATGTATGGCGTAAAATACGATCTGGATACGCTGGCAGACGCCGCCGCCGCCCGGGGGGCCGAGGTGGCGCTGTTCGGTCACTCCCACATCCCCCACGCAGAGCAGCGGGGCAATGTGTTTTTGTTCAACCCCGGCTCCTGCGGGCGCTGCTACACCGGCCCGGACACCTACGGTCTGCTGACGCTGGAAAACGGCGCAGTGACCGCCTATGAGCACAAAGAGGTACCCAAGCAATGAGCATCAACGAGGTGCGCTATCTGCCGGAATGCGGCAGCACCAACGCCTATGTAAAGGAACATTTCGAGGAGTTTGGCCCCGTTGCGGCGGTGTATACCGAAAACCAGACCGCCGGGCGCGGGCGGCTTGGCCGCAGCTGGGTGAACGCCGAGGGTAAGGCGCTGTACTACACGGTGGCCATCAAGGAGCCGCTGGCGCAGCCTGCTACCCTGCCGCTGCTGGCAAGCCTTGCGGTGCGCCGCCAGTTGCAGCTGCGCTACGGCGTGGACTGCCAGATCAAGTGGCCCAACGACCTATTGCTGAACGGCAAAAAGCTGGTGGGCATCCTGTGCGAGAGCGTGAGCTACGGCTACCAGCAGCAGGGACGCGGCATTTTATGCGGCATCGGCATCAACCTTGCCCAGCCCCAGAGCTATTTTGACGCCGCCGATCTGCCCCACGGCACCTCGCTGGCCTTGCAGGGCGCTGCGGTGGATCTTTCCACCGACCCCGCATGGCTGGCTGAGGGGTTGACCGATTTCGGCTTTGACCGCAGCCTGTACACCTTTGCCCGGGACGGCTTTGCGCCCTTCCGGGAGGAATACAAGGCCGCCTGTGTCAATCTGGGCCGCCGGGTCACCTTTGACCTGCCGGACGGCAGTCAGGGCGCAGGCGAAGCCGTGGACGTGGATGCCGAAGGGCGTTTAGTGGTGCGCACCGATGCCGGGGAGCAGCACGTTTTCACCGGGGAAGTGTCGGTGCACGGCATCTACGGAGCAGTGTAATTATAAAAGGGGCAGATGCACAACCGTGCACCAGCCCCTTTTATCTTTGACGATTTGGAATGCGCGCCGCGTTCGCTTTGCGCAGTTTCAGCGGAAAGCATATTTTATAATTCGCAATTCTGGAAAATCTGCGGATTTTCCAGAATTGCCTTTTCACGGGAGGGGTCGCAAAGGCAAGCGACAGATACAAAAAAGCTCCCCCTTTCGGGGGAGCTGGCGAACGCAGTGAGCCTGAGAGAGTTTTCCTTATCTTCTCCGCTTCATCTGGCGGCGGCGCTGGTTAAGGGTCAGCCCGCCGCCGCAGCGCAGGGTGACAAAGCTCAGTGCGCACAGGATCAAAATCAGGGCACAGAGCAGCAGCAGGGTGGCCTTGATATCGGTGCGGAAGTCCGACACATACTCCCGGTGGGTCACAAGGTCTACCTGTCCCACCTCGTAGCCGTCCAGATAGACGGTGGCGGTGCCCAGCTTCTGCCCCTCCTTGACGGTGGCGGAAACGCGCTCGGGCAGGTCGAAGGAATAGCTCACCTTATCGTCACTGTGACCGTAGCCGCTGACCGGGGCGGCGGCATACAGCTCCACAGACGGCTCGGTGCGGCACTTGGTCAGGTCTACGGTGGTCAGTACGGTCTTGGTATCCACCAGCGGCCGGTCGGCAAAGCTGGCAAACGCCCAGTCGAACAGGTCGTCGCACTCGGTAAAAAGATGATCCAGCGTGTCGCAGCCAAGGATCACCAGCCCGTAGCTGTGGCCGTCCTGCTGGGCAAAGGCCACGATGCAGCGGCCTGCCAGCGTGGTAAAGCCGCCCTTGACCCACTGGACATACTCCCGGTAATTGGTGCTTTCGCTGTTCATCAGGCTGTTGGAGCTGCTGATGGTGTGCTCTGCCTTGCGCAAATTGGTGGCAGGCAGCACGTAGCTGGCAGTGCCCGCCACCTGTGCAAAGGTCTGGTTCTGGGCGCAGGCGGCGGCGATCTTTGCCAGATCCTGCGCGGTGGACACGTTGCCGTAGTCAAACAGGCCGTGGGCGCAGGTAAAGTTCGTGCCGGTGCAGCCCAGCTCTGCCGCCCGGGCGTTCATCTGCTGCACAAAGCCCACCACGCTGCCCGCCACGTCCCACGCAATGACGCTGGCTGCGTCGTTGGCACTGACGATGAGCATGGCGTTCAGCAGGTCGATGCGGCGCACGGTCTCGCCGATGCGCAGGCCTATGGTGGTGCCGTTGGCGTTCTGGATATCCTTGAACTCCTGCGTTAAATCGGTGGGCACGGTCACTTCACCGTTCAGGTCCTTGCCGCTTTCCACCAGCAGCAGGGCGGTCATCAGCTTGGTCAGGCTGGCCACATATTTCTGCTGGTCGGCGTTCTGGCTCAGGATGGTCTTGCCGGTGTCCGCGTTGAACAGATACACCGCCTCAGTCTCTGTTGCAGTCTGGACGGGCATGGGGTATACTGCAAATACCGGCAGCACTGCGCTAACGGCGACCGCCAGCGTGAGCACCAGTGCCGCCAACCGGCGGCAGAACGTGTTGTGAAGCATGAAGGTACCCCCTTGAATCCCGCTCCGGCAAAACCGGCGCGCACATTTTTGTTCCTTACTTATAAGAATACCATAAAAGAACCAAAAGAGAAAGGTGGTTTTTAACAATGTTCTTATCCTTTTGTGGAAAAACGCCCCGGGATGAAGGCGCAGCCTTTGTAGCCCCCAGCGCTACGGTGCAGGGAGATGTGGTTTTAAAGCCCGGCTCCACCGTCTGGTACGGTGCGGTGCTGCGCGGGGATGACGGCACGCTGACCATCGGCAAAAACAGCAACGTGCAGGACAACGCGGTGCTGCACTGCGACATCGGCGGCTGCGTGACCCTTGGCGAAAACGTCACGGTAGGGCACTGCGCACTGGTGCACGGCTGCACCGTAGGGGACGGCAGTCTGATCGGGATGCACGCCACCCTGCTGAACCATTGCGTGGTGGGCAAAAACTGCATCATCGGGGCAGGGGCGCTGGTGCCGGAGGGCATGGTCATCCCGGACAACTCCGTGGCGGTGGGCGTGCCCGCCCGGGTCATCAAGCAGGTGAGCGCGGCGCAGATAGAAGCAAACCTGCACAACGCCGCGCACTATGTAGAGCACGGAAAGCTGCACGCAGAGCAGATGAAAAAAGGGTGAGAGCTTCTCAAACGTTTCAATTTGTATTTTTTTCGCACTGCGGTACAAAGTTTCAGGAACTTTTTTGATTTTTCACAGAAATGTAATGACTTTTTTCGTAAAATCGGGTATACTGTATCTTGCAGGGACAGTGGGGCCGCAACCACTTCCCCGCACATGATTCCTCCTCACACCAAAGCAATACCCCAAACAAGAACCCCCTCCGGTGTACCGCAAGCGCCGGAGGGGGTTCTTGTTGTTCTGTTATTTTTTAAAGGGTGCGCAGCTTTGCCGCGAACACCGAGAGCACCACCTTGGGGTTCACCTGTGCGCCCAGCCGCTGCAAGGCGGCATCTGCCAGACGCACCGCCTGCCGCGCCTGCGTGCCCTGCACCGGGGCGCGGGGGCTGCTGCGCAGTCCAGCCGCTGCCACGGCGCGGAAATCGGTCAGCAGGGCAGAAGCCGCCGCCTTGTCCTTTTCGTAGGCGGCAAGCAGCACGGCGGCGTTGTAGCTATCCCGGGCGGCAGCGGCGCGGGCAAGCTCCAGCGCTTTTTCCACCTGTGCGGCACGGGCTTCGTCCCGGGCGACCGCCAGCACCGTGCCGATATGACCATCGAACAGCTCACTGTACAGTGCGGCTGTTTTTTTGTCCACGCCCTGCGCCGCGCAGTAGCGGGTGCAGTCGGCGGGGGACACCGGTGCCACCGCAAAGCTGACGCAGCGGCTGCGGATGGTGGGCAGCACGCTGGCCAGAGAATCCGCCGTAAGCAGGAACAGCACCCCCTCCGGGGGCTCTTCCATGACCTTGAGCAGGGCGTTGGCGGATTCCTCGTTCATGCGCTCCACATGGTACAAAAGCACCGCGCGCCCCTCGGCGGAAAGGCTGGTGTTGAAAATTTCGCTGCGCATGGCGGTGACCTGACCTACCAGATACTTCCCGCCGCTGCCCATGCCGGACACCGAGATGGCTTCCCGCACGATGCCGGTCTCCACCGTGCCGCTGTCGCGTTTACCGGCCTTTGCCACGGCGCGGCAGCACTCGCCCCGCAGCAGCGCCTCGGCGGCGGCACCGCCCGCCGGGTAGAGGTAATCGGCGGCGATGCAGCGGGCGGCAAAGCCGGTGCCAAGACCGGCTTCGCCCACCAGCAGAACGCTGTGGGTCAGCCGCCGGGTGGCCAGCATCTGCTGCACGCTGGTTTTCAGTTCTGCGTTGCCTTCCATGCGGTCCAGCATCATGATGGGGATACTCCTTTTGTGAGACGGTCGTAAAACGATTTAGAATGCGCTCCGCTTCGCTCTGCGCATGAATAGCTGAAGATTTATTTTTAATTTCGGAATACCGGAGCGTCTGCGGACGCTCCGGTATTCCATTTTCACGGGAGGATTTACCTCCTATTCTTCCTCTTCCACTGCTCCCGGCGCACCCATGCGCGGAGGGAGCGGTAGGCCATGGGGACAAAGAAGAGCCAGACGTTGAGCATGGACAGCAGGTAGTCCAGCTTGCCGGGCAGGGAAGCGCCCAGAAAGCTGAATACCCACAGCACCGCTGCAAAAACGCCGAAATACTTCACCCGGATGGGGATGACGAAGAAGAGCAGCAGCTGCACCTCCGGGTACAGCATGGCAAAGGCCAGCAGCAGCGAGAGAGACAGGCAGTAGGTGCTGGCGGTCACGCCGGTGAGCAGACAGCCCAGCACCGTGCCCAGCACGCCGGACAGCAGATACACCGTGTAGCGGAAATCGCCCCACTCCCGTTCCAGCGCCGTGCCGATGAACCATGTGAAGTAGATGCCCAGCACCACGCTGAGGATGCTGCCGCCGGAAAAGGGGATGAAGATAAAGCTGATCACCCGCCAGACCTGCCCTTGCAGCAGCAGGCTGCGGCTGAGCCCCAGCCAGAAGGGGATGGTGCGGTCAATAAACAGCTCGATGGCCAATACCAAGATCTGCCCCGCCACCAGAATATTGGTCAGGTTCGGGATGCCATAGCGGCCATACTTGCGCTCCAGCCTGTTCAGCCAGTTGTTCATGTGTTTCGCCTCCGTTGCGGGATGCCCCGCCAGTTTCATGTTACCCCTATTTTACCATGACAGGCCCCCGCATTCAAGAAAATCCACGCGGAAGGCGTTGAAACTGTGCTTTCTTTCCCGGCACACAGGCGGCAAGCGCAGTTTTTTCACCCCGCAGCCGCTGGGGTGTGGAAAAGGCGGGAAAAGCACAGCATTCATGCGGGTTTCAAGTCCCAAAACGACAACCGAAAATTGTATGGATTATCCGGTCTGGAATGAACTTTTCACTTTTTCCACCGGGTTTTCCACCGTTTTTGTGAAAAAGAGACGCAGTTTCCAACGATGTTTTCCACCTTTTCCACATAGTTTTCCACATCCAGTGGAGGAAAGTCCTATACAAGCCGTAATGGATGCCGCCGCATTCTGGAAATTTGTGGGCTAAAATGTGGGCATTCTGCCTTTTATAAAAAAGAAAGTCGAAGGTTTTTCTTTTGTTTTTACAGTTTACTCCGGCTTACGGGTTTGCTTTTCTCCAATCTGGAATCTTACCCCGGGCAGTTTTCCACAAACCGCCGGGGAGAAAAACCCGGTGTGGAAAACGGACGCAAACTGTGGTTTTCCACACCAAAAAATGCCGGGCGGTCCGCAGACCGTCCGGCATTGCTTTTTTCTTTACATCATATTGCGGAACACCAGCTGTGCGATCTGGAAATAGAGGATCAGGCTGCAGGCGTCCACGATGGTAGTGATGAAGGGGGTAGCCATGATAGCGGGGTCGGCACCCAGCTTTTTGGCGGCAAGCGGCAGCATACCGCCCACCAGCTTTGCCAGAATGACGCTGAAGAACAGCGACACGCTGACCACGATGGCGTAGCCCATCACGTTGGCGTACTGGCCGGGGAAGAGGAAGGTGTACATCAGGTAGATGCGTAGGCCGTTCACGATGCCCAGCACCGCGCCCACGATGGCAGACACCCGCAACTCCTTGCCCAGCACCCGCACAAAGTCGGCTGGCTCTACCTCGCCCAGTGCCAGACCGCGCACCATCAGGGTGCTGATCTGGTTGCCGCAGTTACCGGCGGTATCCATCAGCATGGGCATGAAGGAGACCAGCAGCGGCAGGCTGACAAAGGCTTCCTCGTAGTGGGTGGTGACCATGCCGGTAAAGGTAGCGGACAGCATCAGGATCAGCAGCCAAGGGATGCGCTGCTTGGCGTGGGTCCACACGCTGGTGCCGAAGTAGGTGGTGGCGTCGTCATCCGGGAGAATGGCAGCCATCTTCTGCATATCCTCGGTGCTCTCGTCGGTCAGAACGTCGATGGCGTCGTCGATGGTGATGATACCCACGAACATGCCCTCGTTGTCCAGAACGGGCATGGCGGTAAAGTCGTAGCGCTGCATCTCACGGGCCACGAACTCCTGATCGTCGGTGACCTTCACGGTAACCAGATTATCATCCATGATCTCCGTGATGGGGGTCTTGGGGTCTGCCAACAGCAGATTGCGGGCCGAGACAACGCCCTGCAGCCGGTTGCTCTCTACCACATAGCAGGTGTAGACGGTCTCGGCGTTCTCGCCCTGTTTGCGGATGGCGGCAAAGGCCTGCTCCACTGTCATATCCTTGCGCAGACGCACATATTCCGGGGTCATCAGGCTGCCGGCAGAGCTTTCCGGGTAGTTCAGCAGCTTGTTCAGGCTCTCGCGGGTCTCCCGGGAGGATTTTTCCAGCACCCGCTTGACCACGCCTGCGGGCATATCTTCCAGCAGGTCGGCGGCATCGTCCAGGCTCATCTCCTCGATGGCGCTCACCAGCTCCACGTCCGAAAAGGCGTTCACCAGATCGTCCCGGGCTTCGTCGGACATATAGGCAAAGGCTTCGGTGGCAACTTCCTTTTTCAGCAGACGGAACACCACCAGACGGTTGTTCTCGTCCAGCTCTTCCAGCAGCTCGGCTAGGTCGGCGGGCTGCTCTTCCTCAGTCACCTCACGCAGCTTGACGTACTGCTTTTTGATCAGCAGCTTCAGCAGACGGCTCTTGGTCAGCATCTCGGGGTTTGCCTTGACCTCTTCGTCATTGGCTTCCTCCCGCTCTGCCTCCCGCATATCCTGCTTCAGATCCTCGGTGGCTTCCTCGTTCAGATCCTCCGCCAGCTTCTGACGCACCTCGGCGGGGATATCGGCGGGCAGCTCCTGCACCGGCAGGTTCTGTTCCGTGTTGGTTTCCAGCTTCTTTTCTTCCATATCCATGGGCTGCCTCCTCTGGGTACTATACGGCACGGAGCGCTTTCTCCGCGCCGGAGGATGCAGCAGGTCGGGAAACAAAAAACGCGCCGCCCGGTGCCGGAATGCCGCAAATGCAGCCATTTCCGCGCACGCAAAGCCGCGCCTTTCCTATTCCGGGGGCTTTTTAAGCCGCCGGGGGCAAAAAGGCGAACGCAGTACTTTTTGTTGTCCGATCTACCGCATCGGTGGAGCTACTTCGACTATGATCAGGGTCCATTGTCCTGCGTTCACCTCCCAGTTTTTGTAAATTTCACAGCCGCAGCACCCGCGCCGGGCGCTGCACTGGTTATATCCTTTTTTATTATAGCGCCGCAAAAAAAGGGGGTCAACCCTAAAGCGAGGTTTTGCAAAGATTTTTACGGCGTCTTATAAAAACAAAACACCCTTCTCCGTGTTGCGGCGCACAGAGAAGGGTGTTTTGCTTGGATATTGCCTTGGTGTGAGGAGGAATCATGTTACTTGGGAAGTGGTTGCGGCCCCGCTTCCCATGGCAAAAGTATAACAGCTTTTACAATTCATTTCGTTAAGAAGCTATGAAGAAACTGTAAAAAGGAAGCGGAAAATTCTGGAAGATTTTGTGATAAGCTTCTTGGTTGACGCGCACAAAAATACGCCCCGGTCACCTTGCGGTGAACGGGGCGCTAAAAACTGATGCAGTTTTTTCACTGGGGCAAGATCCCTGCACAGCAGGTCTTATGCCGCAGGCGGAGCAAGGTATCTGCACGCAGACCTTATGCTCCTGACACACGCGGGGTGTGCTCTCAAGGGCCCTCGCGGGCGCTTTGGTATCTCAAGCCCCTGCGCAAAAGGCGGGGAATGAAATCAGGTTTTCGACCGTTCTGTCAGGTACAGGGCAAAACGTTCAGCCTGTTCTGGCACGGCAAAGGCAAATTCCGCAGTTCCGCACCGCTGCATTGCGCAGTAACCGCCGATGCGGGGCTGCCGCTCTTCACACGGGAAAGAGCAGGGGCCGCTGGTTCATTTGGTGTCTCTGCCGCTGCTTAAAAACAGCTTACTTGTACAGCTCGACCAGACGGGTCAGGTGCTCGTAGCGGTCGTTTGCAACCTCCTGGTTGCGAGCGAACAGCTCCTTAGCACGGTCGGGGAATGCACGAGTCAGACGGCTGTAACGGGTCTCGTTTGCCAGCAGAGCCTGATACTTCTCGTTGTCCACAGCCTTGGAGGTCAGGGTGAAGGGGTTCTTGCCCTGTGCCTTGTTGGCGGGGTTGAAGGTGAACAGGTTCCAGTAGCCAGCCTCGACTGCCTTCTTCATCTCGTTCTGGCAGTTGGTCATGCCGCCCTTGACACCGTGCAGCTCGCAGGGAGCGTAGCCGATGAT
>ENA-UERN01001059-UERN01001059.1-human-gut-metagenome-genome-assembly--contig:-NODE-1059-length-27897-cov-9.522214_pt1 | contig 27897 bp, 20 predicted proteins | sample MGYA00242950_ERZ507950 | MGnify/ENA primary metagenome ERZ507950 (study PRJEB26167, sample SAMN06115515) | human gut metagenome | host: Homo sapiens | place: China:Ningxia | collected 2014-11-26...
GTGGAGGTAACGGGATCTGCCCAGTCCTTGCCGTACTTGGACTCGAGGTAGAACACCATCAGGATCATACGGTCGTAAGCGCCCAGGTGCATGGGATAGTAGTCAGCGCCCAGCTTGTCCTGGAAAGCCTTGCCGGCTGCCATCAGGTCATCCAGAGTCTTGGGGACTTCGGTGATGCCGGCCTTATTAAAGGTGGTCATGTTCCAGAAGAAGATACGGCCGGTCATTGAAACGGGCACGCACTGCTGGGAGTTTGCAACGTAGCAGGCATCCATGGCAGCCTTGTCCCACTGGGTCAGATCCAGGAAGTTGGACACGGTGTTCAGGTCCACGAACTTGCTGCCGTCAGCAGAGTAGTTGTACAGCCAGTTCCAGTTCACCTGGCACACATCCTGTGCGTTGCCGGCGATGAAAGCGGCAGCCATCTTCTCTTCCCAGCCGGACCATGCGGCGAAGGTGGGCTCGATGGTGATGTTGCTGTGCTCAGCCTGGAACTCCTTGATGGCGTTCTGGTAAGCCTCGTGACGGCTGTCGCCGCCCCACCAGCTGATGGTCATGGAAACAGGACCGTCAGACAGGGCCAGGCTCTCGTCTGCGGAAGCAGCGGGAGCGGATGCCACGGAAGAAGAGGCTGCAGTGCTGGAAGAATTGCCGCCGCAGGCAGCCAGCAGACCAGCTGCGCCCACAACGCCAGTGACCTTCATGAAATCACGACGGGAAATTGCCTTGCTCATTTTTGTTCTCCTCCTAAAGATGATCAAAAACATCGTCTTGCACGGGGGTTCTGCACACACCCCGTTGTATACAATTATGATAACAAAAGGCGGACAAAAAAGAAAGACGCAAATTGTGGTTATGCAACTCAAAAACGTACAAATATTGCTCTGTTTTCCGCGCCGGATTTGACGCCATTGCTGAAATGAATAAACTTCGGACGAAAAACTGTGCAACATGTATACTTCAACAGGTTGCATAGAAAACGGGGACGCAGGATGGAAAGAACAGCAAAATTTGCAATAATTCTGTAAACATTTGCATCCTGCACCTGAGAAAAAGCAGAGCATGTCCCAGCGGCGGGGGTGCATAAGGCCGGTGCCGGACGAAAAAATGACTGATATATCAATTGCGCAAAAAAAGTGCGCCGGTGCCCTTGAGTGATATATCAGTCCGCACCGGAGCAGGGCAGCTTTGCGGGAGAAATAAGAGCAGCAAATATATGACGTCGGATGTCTGATAAATCCAAAAAACCGCCGCACAGAAGTCTGTGCGGCGGCTGACGGAACAAAGTGTGTTATTTGCGGCCTGCGTAAAAAGCCCGCCGCGCGCGGAAGTAGCACTGCGGGCACATGCTGACGTACTGAACGTCGTTTTCCAGGTCGATGGCCACCTGTTCGCCCTCAAAGACGAACTGGCCGTTCACCTTGCGGCAGTTGCAGATGGCCTTGCGGCCGCAGGTGCAGATGGTTTTCATCTCTTCGATGGTGTGGGCCAGCTCCAGCAGGCGGGTGGAGCCGGGGAAGCCCCGCAGCGAAAAGTCGGCCCGCAGGCCGTAGCAGATCACCGGGATGTTCAGGTCTACGGTGACCATGAACAGCTGCTCGGCCTGCTCTGCGGTAAAGAACTGGCTCTCGTCGCACAGCACGCAGGCCAGCTTGGTGGCCTGGCTGGCTTCGCGCACCACCTCGAACACATCCATGTCCGGGCGGATCAGGCGGTCGGCCTTGCGGTGCACGCCCAGGCGGCTGACCAGTTCGCCGCCGCCTTTGGTGTCCACCTGCGGCTTGAGGATCAGCACCTGCATGCCCTGCTCTTCATAGTTGTGGGCCACCTGCATCAGGGCTGTGCTCTTGCCGCTGTTCATGGCACCATAGCGAAAATACAGTTTTGCCATGGCGTCACTCCTGGTTGCGCAGGCGGTAGCCCAGGCTCATCAGGCTGTCGCCCAGGTGAACGTTCTCCACTACCACATCGGGGTAGGGAACGGAGAGGTCGTAGTGGGAGAAGTTCCAGAAGCCCTCGATGCCCAGGTCCACCAGACGGCCGCTGACCTGCTCGGCACCGTCGCGGGGCACACAGAGCACGGCCACCTTGGGGTGGTGCTCGGCGCAGAAGGCCTCCAGCTCGTCCACATGACGGATCTGGATGCCGTTGATCTCCTTGCCCACCTCGTTCTGGGCCACATCAAAGGCGGCAATCAGCTTGTAGCCGTTGGCGTCGGTGGTGATGAAGCGGCTCACGGCCTTGCCCAGACGGCCGCAGCCGATCAGGATGGTGGGCAGGCGGTCGCCGTTGCCGAACAGCAGGCTCTCCAGAATGGAAAGCAGGTTCTCCACCGAGTAACCGATGCCCTGTCGGCCGTTCACGTCGCCGATGCAGTTGAAGTCCTGCCGGACCTGGGAGGCCGTGGTGCCCATCTGGGCGGCCAGCTCCCGGGAGGAGATGCTGGTGATGCCGTCGGCCTGCAGAGAGCGCAGGTAGCGGTAGTATTTCGGGAGGCGCTTGATCACGGGGAGCGAGGCTTTTGCGGGGGTGTTCATGAGAAAAATTCTCCTTTCAAGCAAAAAATCGCCGCGTTTGCCCTGCACGAAAAAACGCCGGCGTGTGCAGCGCGGTGGGTACGACACCGCGTATTGTCAATTCCATATCATTATAAAGTATACTGCACGGGAGACGAATGTCAAATACCAGACGAAAAAAAACAAAAAAATTACAAAAAATTAAGGGGTATGACCCTGCCGCAGAGGGATAACCGCCGGTTGGACGGGGCATGATGATGCAAAACAGAGCAAAAGGAGAACACAGAATGCCGGATACACACACCACCTCTGTGGACCAGCAGCGGCTGGAAAAAGAACGCATCGAGGACGACGGTACGGTCACCCTGACCCGGGGCGGCCATGCCATCCACTGCCTGACCGTCATCGGCCAGGTCGAGGGGCACACGGAAGCGCCGCAGGGGCAAAAGACCACCAAGTATGAGCATGTGATCCCCCAGCTGGCCGCCGTGCAGGAGGACCCCCGGATCGAGGGCCTGCTGGTATTGCTGAACACCGTGGGCGGGGATGTGGAGGCCGGTCTTGCGCTGGCAGAGCTGATCGCCAGCGTGTCCAAGCCCAGCGCCACGCTGGTGCTGGGCGGCGGGCACTCCATTGGCATCCCGCTGGCCGTGAGCGCACAGCGCAGCTTCATCGTGCCCACCGCCACCATGACGGTGCACCCGGTGCGGCACTCCGGGGTGATCCTGGGCGTGCCCCAGACCATGCACTGGTTCGACCAGATGCAGCAGCGCATCACCGGCTTTGTGGCGGCCCACAGCGGCATGACGGAGAAGCGCTACACCGAGCTGATGCTCCACACCGGGGAGCTGGTCATGGACATGGGCACCGTGCTGGACGGCCGCCGCGCCGTGAAGGAAAAGCTCATCGACGAGCTGGGCGGCCTTTCGGATGCACTGGACTGGCTGCACCGTGCGATTGAAACCCGAGAATAACACAACAATAGGTTTGCCATTTGCCCCGGTGCGTGGTACAATAATAAAATCAAGAATTGTGTCTATGCGAACTGTGGGGAATGGAGAAGAATGGCAACGAAGAAACGAAAAACAACGACACGGCGCTCAACGTCGCGCAAAAAACGCGCGGAACAGCGCCTGCCGGCAGGGCTTGGGACCCTGTTTGCGGGGCTTTTGCTGGTGGGCCTTGCCTTTGTGGAAGGTGACTCGGTGTGGAAAACGCTGCATCAGGTGCTGTTTGGCCTGTTTGGCTGCGGCAGTTTTGTGCTGGGTGCAGCGGTGTGCTGCCTGGCCGTGCTGTACACGCGGGGCGAGGATCTGCTGCCCCACATCTGCAAGCTGGCGCTGGGGCTCGTGTTTGCAAGCGGCACGGTGATCGTGTTTTCCGACATCCAGCCGCAGGGGCTGTCGGCCTTCCAGATGGTGGCGGCCTGCTACCAGAACGGTTATCAGGCGTGGCTGTCCGGCGGCGCACTGGGTGCGGTGCTGGGCGGCAACCTGCTGCTGCTCTGCGGCAGGCCGGCGGCAAACTTCATCATGCTGGTGCTGGCGCTCTGCGTCAGCCTGTACATTTTTGACCTCACTCCGGCTGAGGTCTGGCAGTGGCTGTGCGACGTGTCCGGCGGGGTGCACGCAAAGGGCGTGGCCGTGTACGAGCAGGGCGCAGCCCGCCGTGCCGAGCGCCGCGCCGAGCGGCAGGCCGCGCAGGAAGCCGCAGACGAGTACGACGAGACGGAGAACCTGGAAGAATACGAGGACGAAGCCGAAGCGGAAGAGCCCTTCCGGCTGGGTCTGCCGGACTGGATGTCCGGTGTGCTGCACTGGGGCCATAAGGTGACTCAGGAGCTGGAGCAGGCCCCGGACAGCCCGGCCGGTGCGCCGGACCAGCCTGCGCAGCCTCAGCCGGAACCGCAGGCGGCCCCAGCCGTGACGCCGGTGCGGGTGCGGGCATCCCGCCCGCGCGCTCCCTTTGATGTGGACCTTGGCCCGGACAGCACCGAGGTGAAGGAGGGCGGCAGTGAGCCCATCGAACCCTTCATCCCGGGGCCGGGCGGCACCTTTGGCATGGACCCGCTGCGCGCGGCACCCAAGCCCACCATCCGGCCCATCGTGCCGGATGCCGTGGAAACGGCGGCTGAGGACTTCTTTGCAAAGCCGGAGGAGACCCCGGCGGCAGAGACTACGGAACAGCAGCCCCGGCCGGTGCTCGGCAATCCCTTTGATACGCCCATCGCACGGCCTGCGGCTCCGGAGGAACCAGCTGCCGCGGCTGCGCCCATCCAGCCCGTGATGCCCACGCCGCAGCCGGACCAGCCGACCCGTGTGAGTGCCGAACATGCCGTGGCCCAGCGCAGCGACCCGGATGCGGACGGCTGGATCAGCATCACCGCCGAACCGGTGGAGGAAAAGGATATCAACTCGCTGGTGGCGGCAGCCATGGAAAAACCGGCGGCCTCCGAGCAGGCAGCCGCTACGGCCCCTGCCGAGGAAGCCGAGCCGGTGGACACCTACCAGTATCAGTACCCGCCCATCGAGCTGTTTGAAAAATCCAAGGAGGAAAGCGACCCCAACGCCGAGGATGAGCTGAAGGCCAACGCCCAGAAGCTGGTGGACACGCTGGAGAGCTTTGGGGTCCGCACCCGTGTGCTGGATATTTCCCGCGGGCCGTCGGTCACCCGGTATGAGGTGCAGCCCATGGCGGGCGTCAAGATCAGCCGCATCACCTCGCTGGCCGATGACATCGCCCTGAACCTGGCCGTGGCGGATGTGCGCATGGAGGCCCCCATCCCCGGCAAGCCCGCCGTGGGCATCGAGGTGCCCAACCATAAGCGCAGTGCCGTGTCCATCCGCAGCGTGTTCGAGAGCCAGAGCTTTCTGCGCATGACCTCGCCTTTGGGCATTGCCCTGGGCAAGGACATTGCGGGTGTGGCCCAGGTGGCAGACCTGTGCAAGATGCCCCATCTGCTCATTGCGGGCAGCACCGGCAGCGGCAAGTCGGTGTGCGTGAACAGCATCATCATGAGCCTGGTGTTCCGCTCCAGCCCGGAGGACGTCAAACTGCTGCTCATCGACCCCAAGGTCGTGGAGCTGGCCGAATACAACGGCATCCCCCATCTGCTCATGCCGGTGGTCACCGAGCCCCGCAAGGCGGCCGGAGCCCTGGGCAGCGCCGTGCAGGAGATGGAGCGCCGCTACCGCATGTTTGCCGAGAACAACGTGCGCGACATCAAGTCCTTCAACAAGCTGGCGGTGGAGCGGCCGGATCTGGAAAAAATGCCCTACATCGCCATCGTCATCGACGAGCTGGCCGACCTGATGATGGTGGTGGGCAAGGATGTGGAAGATTCCATCTGCCGCATCGCTCAGAAAGCCCGCGCCGCCGGCATGCACCTGATCGTGGCCACCCAGCGCCCCAGCGTGGACGTCATCACCGGCCTGATCAAGGCCAACATCCCCAGCCGCATCGCCTTTGCGGTGTCCAGTCAGGTGGACAGCCGCACCATTCTGGATGGTGCCGGTGCCGAAAAACTGCTGGGTCAGGGTGATATGCTGTTCATGCCGGTGGGCGCACCCAAGCCCACCCGCATCCAGGGCACCTTTGTGCGGGATGAAGAGATCAGCCGGGTGCTGGACTTCATCAAGTCCAGCGCCACCGTCCAGTACGACGAGGCCATGATCGAGGCCATGGAAAAGCACGCCATCCAGGACGGCAAGAAGGGCAGCAGCGGGGCCGATTCCGACGAGGATTCGGACTCCGACCCGATGTTCCAGCAGGCCGTGGATGTGGTCATTGACGCCGGTCAGGCCTCCACCAGCCTGCTGCAGCGCCGCTGCAAGCTGGGCTATGCCCGCGCGGCCCGCATCATGGACGAAATGGAGATGCGGGGCATCATCGGCCCCCACGAGGGTGCCAAGCCCCGGGCCGTGCTCATCAGCCGTCAGCAGTGGCTGGAGATGCAGATGAACCAGCCGGAGGAATGAAACCCTCTCAGGCGCTGACGCGCCAGCTCTCCCGAAGGGCGAGCTTTATGAGTGGGTAAGATATCGTCTGCCTTTAAAGAGAAACTGGATGAAAAGATGCAAAAAGCTCCCCCGAGGGGGAGCTGGCAACGCCGTAAGGCGTTGACTGAGAGGGTATTGAATCAACAAAAGGAGCATTATGGACAACTCTTCCCCAAAGATCTACACTGAATTTCTGCCCATCAGCCGGGCAGACATGGAAGCCCGGGGCTGGGACCAGCTGGACTTTGTGGTGGTGGGCGGTGACGCCTATGTGGACCACCCCAGCTTCGGCACTGCCATCATCAGCCGCCTGCTGGAAGCCGAGGGCTACAAGGTGGGCGTGCTGGCCCAGCCCCGCTACACCGACTGCGAGGACTTCAAGCGGTTCGGCAAGCCGAAGTACGGCTTCTTCATTGGCGGCGGCAACGTGGACAGCATGGTCAGCCACTATTCCGTGGCCAAGATCCCCCGCGCCGAGGACGAATATTCTCCCGGCGGCAAGGGCGGTGCCCGCCCGGACCGCAGCGCCACCGTGTACACCCGGCTGGCCAAGCAGGCCTACCCGGATCTGCCGGTCATCCTGGGCGGGCTGGAAGCCTCCCTGCGGCGCTTTGCCCACTACGATTACTGGATGGACACCGTGCTGCCCAGCATCGCCGAGAGTTCCGGTGCGGACATCATCAGCTTTGGCATGGGCGAACACCAGACTGTGGAGATCGCCCGCCGTCTGGCCGCCGGAGAACCGGTGGAGCAGATCACCGATGTGGACGGCACCTGCTACCTGACCGACTTCGACCACCTGCCGGAGCGGTATGTGGAGTGTGCCGGTTTCAAAAAGGTGGCCAGCGATAAGACCGCCTACGCCAAGGCCTGCCGCATCCAGATGGACAATCAGGACGTGGTCAGCGGCCAGATCATCGTGCAGAAGCAGAGCGAGAAGTATCTGGTGCAGAACATCCCGGCAAAGCCGCTGGTGCGCTGGGAGCTGGACAAGGTCTACGCCCTGCCTTACACCCGCCGGTATCACCCCATCTACGAGGCCATGGGCGGCGTGCCCGCCATCCGGGAGGTGCAGTTCTCCATCATCCAGAACCGCGGCTGCTTCGGCGGCTGCAACTTCTGCGCCATCCAGCTGCATCAGGGCCGCCGGGTCACCAGCCGCAGCGCGGACAGCATCGTGGAGGAAGCCGAGCGCATGACCCACGAGCCGGATTTCAAGGGCTACATCCACGATGTCGGCGGCCCCACCGCCAACTTCCGGTTCCCGTCCTGCCGCGAGCAGATGCTGCGGGGCATGTGCAATGGCGGCAAGCACTGCCTGGCTCCCACCACCTGCTCCCACATGATCGTGGACCACAGCGATTATCTCAAGATCCTGCGCCGGGTGCGGGAGCTGCCGGGTGTGAAGAAAGTGTTCATCCGCAGCGGCATCCGCTTTGATTACCTCATGGCCGACCCGGACGACACCTTCTTCAAGGAGCTGGTGGAGTACCACGTCTCCGGCCAACTGAAGGTGGCCCCGGAGCACTGCGCTCCCAACACCCTGGCCTACATGGGCAAACCGCCCATCGAGACCTTCAACAAGTTCAAGGACAAGTTCTATGAGCTGAGCAAGAAGGCCGGCAAAAAGCAGTATCTGGTGCCCTACCTCATGTCCAGCCACCCGGGCAGCACCCTGAAGGATGCCGTCTATCTGGCCGAGTACCTTTATAAGAACCACATGCGCCCGGAGCAGGTGCAGGATTTCTACCCCACTCCCGGCACCGTGAGCACCTGCATGTTCTACACCGGCCTCGACCCCTACACCCTCAAGCCGGTGTTCGTGGAAAAGACCCCCGAGGGCAAGGCCCTGCAGCGGGCATTGCTGCAATACTATGAGCCCCGCAACGCCGAAAAGGTGGTCAAGGCCCTGCGGATGACCCACCGGGAGGATCTGATCCCCCTGCTGGTGCCCGCCGAGGGCCGCCGCGCGGTGCAGCGCTCGGCCCGCCGCGCCGACAGCCCGGAGGTGACCATCCACAACGACGGCACCTACACCGTGCGCCCCAACCAGAAGGGCAAGGGCAAGCCTGCCCACGGCCCGAACCGCACCGCCGCCCCTGCCGGGCGTCAGCCCAGCCCGGGTGCCCGCTTTGCGCCGCACTCGGCCCCCGGACACAAACCCAAAAAGAATCAACAGAAAGAGAATACATCGTGGAAAACTGGAACAAAGAAAAAGTGACCCCGAAAAAGAAAGCTGGCCTGCTGCAGCGGCTGCTGTCGCTGGCCGCTGCGGCCGCACTGGCCCTGAGCCTTGTAGGCTGTGGTACCTCGGCTGTGGTGCCGGGCGGCAGTGCCGACGTGGTGCCCAACCCTTCCTCTACGGCAGCCAGCGTGGATGCCCCGTTCGAGATGCACTTCATCGACGTGGGGCAGGCGCTGAGCGTGCTGGTGGAATGTGACGGCCAGTTCATGCTGTACGACGGCGGCAATGTGGACGACGGCAGCCTGGTGGTGTCCTACCTGCAGAAGCAGGGGGTGGAAGAGCTGCAGTATGTATTCTGCTCCCACGCCCACGAGGACCATGTAGGCGGCCTGGCGGCTGCGCTGGCCTACTTCCCGGCCAATCATGTATACAGCCCGGTGACGGAGGCCTCCACCAAGTGCTTCCGGGATTTTGTCAAGTACACCCAGCAGCAGGGCCTGCAGGTGGAAGTGCCCGCCGTGGGCACCACCTGGCCCCTGGGCAGTGCTAGCGTGACCATGCTGGGCCCCGTGACGCAGTACAGCGACACCAACGATACCTCCATCGTGCTGCGCATCGACTACGGTTCCACCAGCTTTCTGCTCACCGGTGACATGGAAAAGACCGCAGAGAGCGACCTTGTGAACAGCGGCGCCAACCTGAAAGCCGATGTTTTACAGGTAGGGCACCACGGCTCCAGCACCAGTACCAGCTACCTGTTTCTGAACGCTGTTCTGCCGGAAATGGGCGTCATCTCCTGCGGCACGGGCAACAAGTACGGCCACCCCCACGAGGAAACGTTAAGCATCCTGCGGGACGCAAAGGTGGACGTCTACCGCACCGACCTGCAGGGCACCATCACCATTAGCAGCGACGGCCAGAACTTCACCGTGGGCACCGAGCGCTTTGTGCCGGACAGTCAGCTGAACCCAACCGACCCGTCGTCCTCCAGCACCGCACAGCAGGCTTACATCGGCAATGTGAACAGCAAAAAGTTCCACCTGCCCACCTGTCCCAACCTGCCTGCGGAAAAGAACCAGGTCCTCTTTTCCAGCTATGACGAAGCCATTGCCGCAGGCTATACCCCCTGCGCAAGCTGCATCAAATAAGAGTACTCCCTCAGTCAAACCCTTCGGGTTTGCCAGCTCCCTCTGAGATGGAGCCTTCTGACGGAACCGGGATGTTTCCTGTTGAAAGCGGAACGTTTCCGGACCGTCAAGGCCCCCTCCCCGAGGGGGCTGGCACGGCGTGAGCCGTGACGGAGGGATTTTTTGCATTCTCCGGGATTGATAAAATCCCATAGCTGCGGTATACTTAAAACCACTTTATTTCAAAAAAGCAAGGAGGAACCGCAGATGCAACTGGGGCAGAGCAGGACCCTGCCGGTGGAAAAACCGGAGCTGATCGACCTTGCGCAGGCAGCGCGGTATTTCGGCGCGCGCGGGGAGGCGGACACCGCCACCATGGCCCTGCTGCAGCGCTGCGCCGTACCGTTGCTGGCCGCTGCGACGCCCCGCGCCGTCTGGCTGCGGGCGGAAGTGAAGGCGCTGGCCGAAGCCGGCATCCTGCGGGGCAGCGACGTGATGCGGCATCTGGAGGGCTGTGGGCAGGCCATTCTGCTGGCCGTGACCCTTGGCCCCGGGGTGGACGCTCAGATCCGCCGCGCCGGGGTGGGGGATATCGCCGCCGGTGTAGCGTCCGATGCGCTGGGCAGCGCCCTGGCTGAACAGACCGCCGACGCGGCGGAAGCCGAGCTGCGCCAGCTGGCCGCAGCCGAGGGGACTTACCTCACCGGGCGGTTCTCGCCGGGCTATGGCGACTGGGACATCGCGGTGCAGCCGCTGGTGGCCGCCGCGCTGGACACGGCGCGCCGGGCCGGGCTGTGCGTCACCGATACCAACCTGATGACCCCCCGCAAAAGCGTGACCGCCATTCTGGGGGTCAGCGACCATCCGGTCAAGGGACATCTGGCCGGGTGCGGGCACTGTGTGCTGCGCACCCGCTGCGAATACAGAAAGAGGGGAAAGACCTGTGCAAGTGAGTGAACTTTTCAAGCAGAGCAATACCATCCTGCTGGACGGCGGCATGGGCACCATGCTGCAGGCGGCCGGCCTGAAGCTGGGCGCCCGGCCGGAGGAACTGAACATCACCGACCCGCAGCTCATCGAGGGCATCCATGCGCAGTATGCCGCAGCGGGCAGCCGCATCATCAACGCCAACACCTTTGGTGCGTCGGCCCACAAGCTGGCGGGCAGCGCCTACAGTCTGGAAGAGATCATTGCGGCGGGCATTGCCAACTGCAAGCGGGCCTGTGCGCCCTATGGTGCGCTTGCCGCGCTGGATGTCGGCCCGCTGGGCGAGCTGCTGGAACCCAACGGCACCCTGGCCTTTGAGGATGCCGTGGAGGAATACGCCCGCATCGTGCGGGCCGGTGCGGCGGCCGGGGCCGACCTGATCTTTTTTGAGACCTTCACCGACCTGTACGAGCTCAAGGCCGCGCTGTTGGCCGCCCGGGAAAACTCCAGCCTGCCCATCCTGGCCAGCATGAGTTTTGAAGCCGGCGGCCGCACCTTTACCGGCTGCACGGTGGAGAGCTTCGGCGTCACCGCCCGGGGTCTGGGGGCCAGCGCCGTGGGAATCAACTGCTCGCTGGGCCCCAAGGAGATCTTTCCCATGGCAAAGCGCCTGACCGAGGCCGTGCCCGGCAACTTCCCGGTGTTCGTTAAGCCCAACGCGGGCCTGCCCCGGGCCGACGGCAGCGGCTACGACATTACCCCGCAGCTGTTTGCGCTGGAAATGAAGCCCTACCGGGAGCTGAATCTGTTTGCCGCCGGAGGCTGCTGCGGCACCACGCCGGAGTTCATCCGGCTGCTGAACGGGGTGTTCAAGGGCTGTGTGCCGGGCCGCCCGGCCCACGCCATGCCCTCGGTGCTGTGCACCCCCATGAATTATGTCAACGTGGACGGCATCACCGTGGTGGGCGAGCGCATCAACCCCACCGGCAAAAAGCGCTTCCAGCAGGCACTGCGGGAGAATGATATGAACTACGTTCTGGAACAGGCCGTGAGCCAGGTGGAAGCCGGGGCGCAGGTGCTGGACGTGAATGTGGGTGCCCCCGGCGTGGATGAACCGGCCCTGATGCCGCAGGTGGTCAAGGCCCTGCAGAGCGTGGTCAGCCTGCCGCTGCAGCTGGATTCCTCCAACGTGCAGGCACTGGAAAACGGCCTGCGGGTGTACAACGGCAAGCCCATCGTCAACTCCACCAACGGCGAGCCGGAAAAGCTCAAGGCCATCCTGCCCCTGTGCAAAAAGTACGGCGCGGCCATCGTGGGCCTTGCCATCGACGAGCGGGGCATCCTGCCCGCCGCAGAGGACCGCGTGGCCATTGCCCGCCGCATCACCGAGGCGGCACTGGAAGCCGGAATCCCCCGCGAGGACATCTACATCGACTGCCTGACCCTGACCGCCAGCGCCCAGCAGAAGGATGTGCTGGCCACGGTGCAGGCGCTGGAAGCCTGCAAGAAGGAGCTGGGCGTGCGCACCATCCTGGGCGTGTCCAACATCAGCTTTGGCCTGCCCTGCCGCCCCTACCTGAACACCACCTTCCTCACCATGGCCATGTATGCCGGGCTGGATCTGGCCATCATGAACCCCTCCAGTGAAGAGATGATGGCCGCCGTATATGCCTACAACGTGCTGATCAACCGGGACGCGCAGAGCATGCAGTACATTGAGCGCTACGCAAACCGGGTGCCTGCCTCCACGGCCCTGAAGCAGGCAGCCCAGGCCGCACCTGCGGCGGCAGCTTCCGACGGGAGCGCTGAAATTTCCGGCCCCTATGCGGCGCTGATCAAGGCGGTGGAAAAGGGCCTGAAGGGCGACGCCGCCGCCCAGACCCGCGCCCTGCTGGCCGAAAAGCAGCCGCTGGAAGTGGTGGACGAAGCCCTGATCCCGGCGCTGGACATCGTGGGTGCCAAGTATGAGAAGGGCACCCTCTTCCTGCCGCAGCTGCTGCAGGCTGCCAGCGCCGCCCAGAGTGCCTTTGAGGAGATCAAGACCGCCATTGCCCAGAAGGGCGAGGGCAGCGCCAGCAAGGGCCGCATCGTGCTGGCCACCGTGAAGGGCGATGTGCACGACATCGGCAAGAACATCGTCAAGGTCATTCTGGAAAACTACGGCTTTGAGGTCATCGACCTGGGCCGCGATGTGCCGGTGGAGACCGTGGTGGACACCGTGCGGGAAAAGGATGTGCATCTGGTGGGCCTTTCGGCCCTGATGACCACCACCCTCAAGAGCATGGAGGAGACCATCGCCGCCCTGCATGCAGCCAAACTGGACTGCAAGATCATGGTGGGCGGTGCCGTGCTCACCCCGGAATACGCCGAAAAGATCGGCGCGGACTGGTACGCCAAGGACGCCAAGCGCAGCGCCGACATCGCCAAGGAATTCTTTGGGGTGTGATTCCTGCAAAAACAGAGAAGGAGAAAACCATGAAGAATACGGCTTTCAGCCTGATGACGGCATTGCTGGCAGTGATGAACGAAAGTGAACCGAAAGACCCGTACTATGTGCTGGCGCAGTATTTTTTGTATCACTTCGACCAGCTGCGGGATCTGAACATCTACGACGTGGCGGATGCCTGCTATGTGTCCCGCAGCGGCATCCGGCGGTTCTGCCAGTCCATCGGCTTTGACAACTTCTCCGACCTGAAGGCTGAGGCCGATGAATGGAAGCGCCAGTGCAACTACTTCATCGGCTACAGCGTGCGTCCGGACTACAAGGAATACCTTTCCGGCAGCATCAGGGAGATGATGGAGGAGATCAACCGCATTGCCACTCCCGCTGTACTGGATAAGCTGGCCGAGAGTATTCATGCCAGCCGACATGTGGTGCTCTTCACCTCGGATTTTTCCGGCATGGCGGCTCGCAGCTTCCAGCAGTCTATGGTGGTCATGGGCAAGCTGGTGCAGATCGTGTCCGATGCCCACTATACGCTGGATTATCTGAAAGTGCTGACACCGGAGGACCTGCTCATTACAGTTTCAGCCACCGGCAACTTTGCCACCCTGATGGAGCCAATGGTGCAGAAGGCTGCAGCCTATAAGGTGCTGGTGACGGTCAACCACGCCATAAAAATGTGGAAAAGCTACGATCAGGTGATCTACCTGAGCGAAAAGGACAACAGCGGTGCCCGCACGGTGTACTCCCAGTATGGTATGACCTATTTCTTTGATATCCTGTACAGCTACTATGTGAATAAATACCGGGAGACTGACCTGTTGCAGGGTCCAATTTCTGAACTGCCTTTGTCGAATTCTCAAAAAATGCGGGTGCAAAGATGTGCAGAATGACGGGTGAAACCGTGGAACTGCTCAAAAACAAAAGAATAAATTGTTCAACCATCCAAATGGGGTTCGCATCGCGAACCCCATTTTTTGTCGGAGATGTGTTACGATAGTCCTGCAAAGAATTGAACCCGCGGGGGCTTCTGCGACGGCAGAACAGACTGACAAAGATGGAAAGGATCACACTATGTATTACGGACACAACCCCAAATTCCCGGACAACTTCATGTGGGGCGCTTCCAGCGCTGCCTGGCAGGTGGAAGGCGGAGTCGCCGATGGCGGACGCACGCCGGCCATCATCGACCTGAACTCCAAGACCAAGAAGCCGTTTACGGATAATACCTATGCGGCGGATCACTATCATCACTACAAGGAAGATGTGGCCCTGATGGCAGAGTGCGGTTTCTCCAGCTATCGTTTCTCGCTCAGCTGGTCCCGCATCATCCCTCATGCAGACGGCAAGGTGAACCCCGAAGGCATCGCGTTCTACAATGATCTGATCAATGAGCTGGTGACCCACAACATCACCCCCATCGTTACCCTGTATCACTACGACCTGCCGGTCTGGGTGGATGAGCTGGGCGGCTGGAAAAGCCGCGACACTGTGGAAAGATTCGAGCACTACTGCCGCGTCTGCTTTGAGAACTTCGGCGACCGGGTCAAATACTGGCTGTCGCTGAACGAGCAGAATATGCAGATCTGCTATGGCAACTGGCTGGGCGTCAGCAAGGGCTGTGACGACTGGTTCAAGGATCAGTGGAAGATCAACCATATCATGAACCTGTGCCATGCCAAGGCTGTCAACGCCTGCCATGAGATGGTGGCGGGCGGCAAGATCGGCCCTGTGCCCGGCTGCGTGCCTATCTACCCGGAGACCTGCCGCCCCGAGGATCAGATCGCTGCTATGAACGCCGAGGAGTTCACCGAGAAGTTCTGGATCGATACCTATGTTTACGGCGAGTACAGCAACTTTATCAAGCACTACTGGAAAGAGAACGACATCGACATCGGAATGCAGCCCGGCGATGCAGAACTGATGAAGAGCGCCAAAATCGATTTCATCGCCGTCAACTGCTACCGCAGCAACGTTGCAAAGTATGCGCCGCATGACGCAAAACAGCAGGATTATCTGCTGAATAAGAACGGCGTCAAGGGCCAGATGGTGTTCCCCGTGGAGCCGGGCCGCTACGCTCTGACCCGCAATCCCTATGTCGAGTACACCGACTGGGATTGGGAGATTGACCCCTCCTGCCTGCGCTATGAGATGCGTTACCTGTGGGATCACTATCACCTGCCCATGATGATCACCGAGAACGGTTACGGCGCCCATGAGACGAAGGACGCCGACGGCCAGGTGCACGATCAGGGCCGCATCGACTACTTGCGGGAGCACATTTATCAGCTGGGCATGGCCATCGAGGACGGCTGCGAGGTCATCGCATACAACCCCTGGTCCTTCACCGATCTGCTGTCCACCGGCAATGGCATGGCAAAGCGTTACGGTCTGGTGTACATCGACACCACCGATGAGGAGCAGAACGCGGCCAAGAGCGTGGAAGAGCTGTCCATGAAACGTATCCGGAAGGATTCCTTCTACTGGTACTCCAAGCTGATCCGTTCCAACGGTCAGGACTGGGGAAAGGAGATGCTGAAATAATGGCAAAGAAAGATTATAAGGCCATGGCGGCCGGCATCATCAAGCAGGCCGGCGGAGCGGACAACATTGTCAGCGTGACCCATTGCATGACCCGTCTGCGCCTTGTACTGCGGGATAGATCCAAGTTTGACACCGATGCCGTCAAGCAGGTGCCCGGCGTGCTGAACGTCATCATCCAGAACGGCGAATATCAGGTGGTCATCGGCCAGGATGTCCCTGACCTGTATGAAGAGGTCGTCAAGATCGACGGCATCCAGGCCGGCGGCAGCGTGCAGGACGATGAGGCCGCAGCCAAGGATCTGGCACAGGATCACGGAAACATCGGCAACGCGATCCTCTCCTTCATCGGCGGCACGTTCAGCCCGGTGATCCCGGTGCTGGTGGCAGGCGGCCTGACTGGTGCGGTGCTGTCCCTGCTGACCAACGTGTTCGGCGTCTCGGCGGAGTCTGGCACCTACACCATCTTCTACGCCATCAACCAGGCGACCTTCTACTTCTTGCCCATCTTCATCGGCTTTGCAGCCGCTGCCCGCCTGAAATCCAATGGTTTCCTGGGCGCATTTCTGGGCGCGATCCTGCTGTACTCCAGCATCAACGGTGCCGAAGGTCTGGACTTCTTCGGCATCCCGGTGCAGGCTATCAGCTATAACAACACCGTGTTCCCGGTCATTCTGGGCGTGCTGTTCATGAGCGTGGTCTACAAGTTCCTGCAAAAGCATATCCCGGTCTTTCTCAAGACCATCGTCGTGCCGCTGCTGACCATGCTGATCACGGTGCCTGTCACCCTGATCGTTCTCGGCCCCATCGGCAACACCGTGGGCACCTGGCTGGCAAACGGTGTTTACGCTCTGTACCAGGCAGTTCCCGCGCTGGCCGTCATGGTCATCGGCATCACCACCCCGCTGATGGTTTTCTTTGGCATGAACAACGCCACCTACCCTGTGGTCTTTGCCCTGATGGCAGCTGTCAACTCTGACCCGCTGATCTGCACTGGCATGGCTCCCGCAAACGTGGCCGTTGGTGGTGCCTGCTTGGCCGCATCCCTGCTGTCCAAGAGTGTGGAAGAAAAGTCCGTCAGCGTCTCCGCCGGTATCACCGCTCTGTGCGGCATCACCGAGCCGGGCGTCTACGGTGTGCTGTTCCCCAAGACCTACCCGCTGATTGGCGCTATGATCGGTGGCGGCATCGGTGGTCTGTTGGCCGGTATCCTGGGCATGACCCAGTACGTCATCTCCACGCCGGGCTTCATCAGCCTGCCTGCCTACATTGACCCCACCGGTTCCAGTTACAACCTTATCGTCTCGGTCATCGTGATGATTGTGGCTGTGGTCCTGGGATTCGTTGCAACCTACGCACTGGGCAAGCGCGCCGAAGCTAAGAAATAAGCCCCTGCAACAGGAAGAAAAGCAAGATCCCATCTGCAAAAGAAGAGCCGCTGCATCACACAAGAGAACGACGCGGCGGTTCTTCTTTTTTCGGCCCTCACAGGGAAGTGCTGTGGTGGGCCGGTACCGTAAAGTGTGGCCGACAAAGCAAATAAAAACACCTTCCATTGGAGCCGTTCTGCTCCAGCGGAGGGTGTTTTACATTATACGATTTGTTTTCTCTTAGGCTTGTTTGCCAGGCTGTCAACGAGCCACGAGGCGAAGAAACCCAGTGCAAGGCCCAGCACAAGGCCGCCCAGCACATCGGTGGGGAAGTGCACATACAGGTACAGCCGGGTAAAGGCGATGAAAGCCGCCAGCACCAGCGCGGGGACGCCCAACTTCCGGTTTTGCAGCCAGAGCGCAAAGGCTGCCGCAAAAGCCGAGGCCGTGTGCCCGGAGGGGAAGGAGTGGCCATGGGGACGCTTGACCAGAATGGTGATCGCCGTGTTCACGTCGCAGGGGCGGGGCCGGGCGAACAGCGGCTTGAGGATGCAGTCCCCGGCCACCAGATACAGTACCAGCGCCGTGGCCATGGCGCACCCGGCCTTGCGGGTGCGGCGGAACAGCAGCAAAAGCAGCGTGAACGCGATCCAGATCTCACCGTGCTCACCGGCGTAGTTGAGAAAGACGGCCAGCGCATCCAGCACCGGGTTGTGGAACTGCTGCAGCCAGTCCAGAAATGCGAATTCAAACGGCATAAAGAACCTCCTGTCTGTTGGTTCTATGGTAACACATCTTCCGGCCTACCACAACCCGGCAGGCAAAAAACAGGAGTGCAGAAATAAGTTAAATTTGTTATATTGGAATGTGATATTACAATGCGGAAAGCAAAAACGCCCGTTCCGACGGCAAAGGCCGGAACGGGCGCAGGATGCGAGAGGATCAGAGGCCTATCTCGGGCAGGGTGGGGTAGCTGTCGATGGCACCGTGCTTCTGTACGCTCAGGGCGCAGAACCGGTTGGAAAAGTCCAGGTACTTCTCCAGCTTTTTGCAGGACAGCTTTTCCAGCTTGTCCACCGTCACGCCGTCCCGGCTCAGCTGCCACAGGAAGGAGCCGATGAAGCCGTCGCCCGCACCGGTGGTGTCCACGGTCCTGACCTTCTGGCAGGGGGCAAAGGCATGGGCGGCGCGGGTGTAGGCGTAGGCCCCTTTGCTGCCGCAGGTGTACAGCACCAGCTGCACATCCCCGGCAAACAGCTGGGGCAGGGCGGCTTCGATGTCGGCGGTGCCGGTGAGGAACTCCAATTCCTCGTCCGAGACCTTCAGGATGTTGGACAGCGGCAGGAACTGCAGCACGGTCTGGCGCAGCATCTCCCGGTCGGGCCAGAGGGGGAAGCGGAGGTTCGGGTCAAAGCTCACGATCGCACCGGCCTCCCGGGCGGCTCCGATGGCGGCCAGATGGGCGTGGCGCATGGGGCTGTCCACCAGCGAGACGCTGCAGAAGTGCAGGGCAAAAGCGTCGCGGAACCAGGCCAGGTCGATCTGCTCCGGGGCATACAGCAGGTCGGCCGAGGGCTTGCGGTAAAAGCTGAAGGTGCGGTTGCCGTCCTCCTCCAGGCTCACGAAGGCAAGGGCGGTGTTGGCCTTGTCGGTGAACACCAGATGGCTCAGGTCGATGCCGCAGGCTTCTAGCTCCCGTGCGATTTTGTGGCCGAAGGGGTCATCGCCCAGCTGGGTGAGAAAGCTGCTGGCACCGCCCAGACGGGCAAAGGCAGCGCAGACATTGGCCGGTGCGCCGCCGGTGCGCGGGCTGAAGGACGGCACCTCGTCAAAGGTGCATCCTACGCGGGACGGGATCATGTCGATCAGCGCTTCGCCGATGGAAAACAGAGTATTGCCGGGCATAGAAAACCTCCAGATCACAAATTGCAGAGTTCACAGGCTGCCCCGGTCAGCTTTACGCTCACGTCGCCGGGGGCAGGGTAGTACCGGGTGCTGAACACCGTGGCTCCCCCGTTCAGGAAAATTTCCAGCGAGGAATTGTCGCCCACCACCCGCAGGCTGCGGCAGGGGGCTGCCAGCCGGGCGCGGCGCACGGTGCGGCCGTCGGCCAGAGCGGGGTCGGTGAAGCGCAGGGTGCAGGTGCAGTCCTGTTCAGTATACACCAGCTGCACCCCCTGCGCAACCGTCAGGCAGAAGTCCCCGGCGGGTGCGGCGGTCAGGTCGAAGCGCGGGGCAAGGAACACTTCCTCGCCGCTGGCGGCGTGCAGGGCGGCGGCGCTGCGCTGCGCGTCCAGCTCCGGCACCGGGTTCTGCAGCAGGGTGCCGTCCGGCCCGGCCGTCAGCACGCGGGGCACGGTGAAGCAGTGCTGCCAGCCGTAAGCCACGGTGGGCGCGTTGCCGTAGTCGGCGTCCGGCATGCCCATCCAGCCGATCTGGATGCGGCGGCCGTTGCCGTCCACAAAGCTCTGGGGGGCGTAATAATCAAAGCCTGCGTCCAGCTCGTGGAATTCGCTCAGGGTGCAGTCCCCGCGCCAGTCACCGTGGATGGCAAACCAGCCGCAGCCGTAGACGTTCTGGCAGTCGATGCCCTGAGGGGACACCGCCAGATACCACTGCCCGTCCAGACAGAACAGGTCCGGGCACTCCCACATGTAGCCGAAGGGTTCCGGGGTGGTCAGGGTGTTGATGTGGGTCCAGCGGAGCTTGTCGGTGCTTTCCAGCACCAGCACTTCGCCCTTGTCCTCCAGCGTGCGGGCACCCAGCACCATGTAGTACCGGCCTTCGTAGGCGAACACCTTGGGGTCCCGCACATGGCAGGTGAGCCCGGCGGGGTAGTCGCGGTTAGTCAGCAGGCACTGCTTGCTGTCGAGGGTCACGCCGTCCTTGCTGACGGCCAGGCAGACATTGTGCCCGCGGCCCTCTTTGATGTAATCGAAATTGCCGGGGTGCTTGACGTTGCCGGTGTAGTAGAGGTACATGGTGCCATCCTCCACCAGGGCCGAGCCGGAGTAGGCACCGTGGCAGTCAAAAGGCTCGTCCGGATAGAGCATCACCGGCAATTGCTCCCAGTGGAGCAGGTCGGTGCTCACGGCGTGGCCCCAGTGCTTGACCCCGCCGTTCACGTCGAAGGGGCCGTACTGGAAGAATGCGTGGTACTGCCCGCCGTAGACGCACAGACCGTTGGGGTCGTTCAGCCAGCCTACCGGTGGCTGCAGGTGGAACCGCTGGCGGTGGGGGTCGGCGGCGGCCTTTTCCGCGCCGAGGGATTCCACCAGCGGCACCAGCTTTTTCAGGTCGCGCTGGAGTGCGTTCATGCCTTGACCTCCTCAGGGTTCCAGATGAGCCAGGTCACGGCGAAGGACACGCCGAAGGAGATGGCCATCATGATGATGTACTGCAGCGGCATGTGCAGGTGCAGCAGGATGCCGAAGATGCCGGTGACGCCGGTGCCGGTGGCACCCAGCCCCACGATGCTGGCGTACAGGGCACCGCAGGCACCGCCCAGCAGGCCGCCGAGGAAGGGCTTGAAGTAGCGCAGGTTCACGCCGAAGATGGCAGGCTCGGTGATGCCCATGCAGGCGGACAGGGCAGAGGGCAGGGCCATGGACTTGACCTTGGTGTCCTTGCTCTTGAGGGCCACAGCCAGAGCGGCACCGCCCTGTGCCACGTTGGCGGCGCTGGCCAGCGGTAGCCAGTAGGTATAGCCGTAGCGGGCCAGCTGGCCCAAGTCGATCAGGGTGTACATGTGGTGGATGCCGGCCACGACGGTGACCGCGTACAGGCCGCCCATGATGAAGGAGCCGATGCCGTAGGGCAGGGTGATGAGGGTCTGCACGCCGGTGATGATGCCGTTTTCCAACTTGGTGAACACGGGACCGATGGCGGCCAGGGTCAGGTAACCGGTGACGAACACGGACACCAGCGGGGTGACGAACAGGTCAAACATGGCGGGCACCACCTTGTGCAGCCGCTTTTCGATCTGGCACATGAGCCACACGGCGATGATGACCGGGATGACGTGGCCCTGATAGCCCACCAGCGGCACTGAGTACAGGCCGCCGAACACCGGCTGCATCACGTTGACGCCGTTGGAAACGGTCCAGGCGTTCTGCAGGTCGGGGTGGATCATGATCATGCCGATGACCGCGCCCAGATAGGGGTTGCCGCCGAACACCTTGGCGGCAGAGTAGGCGATGAGGATGGGCAGGAAGGTGTAGGCCGTATTAGAGAACAGCTTGGCGAACACATACACCGAGCCGGTAGTGTCGATGTTCAGGAAACCGTTGTTCACCATGAAGTTCAGCGCTTCCATGATGCCCATCAGGAAGCCGGAAGCCACGATGGCGGGGATGATGGGCACAAAGATGTCGCCCAGGGTCTTGATGGCTCGCTGATACCAGGGTGCCTTGGCGGCGGCCGCCTGCTTCACGTCCTCCTTGCTGCCGCCCTCGATGCCGGCCAGCTGGATGAACTCGTCGTATACCTTGTTCACCATGCCGGTGCCGAAGATGATCTGCAGCTGGCCCTGTGCCTCAAAAACGCCCTTGGCGCCCTCGGCGTTTTCCAGCTCCTGCTTGTTGACCTTTGCGTTGTCTGCGATGACCAGACGCAGGCGGGTGGCGCAGTGTGCGGCCGACAGGATGTTGTCTTTTCCGCCGATGCAGTCCAGGACCTGTTGTGCTGCGTGTTTGTAATTCATAGTGCACTTCTCCTTTGCTTGATGCTTCCTCTTTCTGCGCTGCAGGGCAGTTTTGGAATTGACTTGACGCGCGGGGTGTGCTACAATACCGCTTTGTGTATGACAATTTCCGGGAAAAAGGGAAAACCAAGATGAATCTGACAAAGCAGTTCTTTAAATATGTATCGCAGAATATTTTCGGTCTGCTGGGCACGTCCTGCTATATTCTGGCCGATACCTATTTTATCTCGCAGGCGGCGGGCACCGACGGCGTGACCCTGCTCAACCTCTGCCTGCCCATTTACAACTTCATTTTTGCCATCGGTTCCATGATCGGTCTGGGTGCGGCCACCCGCTACGCCATCCTCCGCGCACAGGGCGAGGAGCGGGCGGCACAGCGGTATTTCTCCAATGCCGTCTTTTGCGCCTGCCTGCTGGCCGTGCCCTTTGTGCTGGTGGGCATCTTCTGCCCCGGCACACTGCTGCGGCTCATGGGCGGCGATGCCGGCATCGTGGCGCTGGGCATCCCCTATGCGCGCATCTTTCTGCTGTTCACGCCCTTTTTTATGTGCAACTACATCGTGTCGGCCTTTGTCCGCAACGACGGTGCGCCTTCGCTGGCCATGGTGGCCACGCTGAGCGGCAGCCTGTTCAATGTGGTATTCGACTACATCTTCATGTTCCCCATGGGGCTGGGGCTGGCCGGTGCGGCACTGGCCACCGCCGTTTCGCCGATGCTCAGCATCGCCATCTGCAGCCGCCACTTCTTCCAAAAAGACAACACGGTGCAGTTCGTGCGGCAGCTGCCCTCGGCAAAGCTGCTGGGCCAGAGCTGCCAGCTGGGCATCTCCGGCTTTGTGGGGGAGATGTCCTCCGGCGTGACCACGACGGTGTTCAACTTCCTGCTGCTGGGTCTGGCCGGGAATGTGGCCGTGGCGGCCTACGGCGTCGTGGCCAACTTTGCGCTGGTGGCCACCGCCATTTTCAACGGTGTGGCCCAGGGTGCCCAGCCGCTGGTGAGCCGCTGCTACGGCCACAGCGACCGGGCCGGAGCCCGGAAGCTGCTCATTCTGGGCAGCTGCACCGCGCTGGCACTGGCGGCCGTGCTGTACGCGGTGGTGTTCGGCATGACCGATACGCTGGTGAGCTGGTTCAACAGTGAAAACTCGGCGCAGATGGCCCGGTTTGCCCACAACGGCATGCGGCTGTACTTCGTGGGCTACTTCTTTGCCGGGTTCAACATCGTGGCGGCGGGCTACCTGAGCGCCACCAACCGCCCGGTGGAAGCCTCGGTCACCTCCATCTGCCGCGGCGTGGCGGCCATTGTGGTCTGCTCGCTGGTGATGAGCGCCCTCTTTGGCATGAACGGCGTGTGGGCGGCCTTCCCGGCATCGGAGCTGCTGACGGCGGTGCTGACCCTGTTTTTGCTGTTGCGCCCCAAGCCGCAACCTTAAATATAAAGCTCCTGCTCGCGCAGAGCTTCTTCGGGCGAAAGCCCGGACTGCGCAGTGTGACCGGCCAGTGTCCGCCATTGTGCGGGGGACTGGCCGGTTTCTTTTTTGAACACCCGGCACAGGTAGTTGGCACCGGAAAAGCCGCACAGGCTGGCCACCACGTCCAGCGTGTACTCCCGGTGCAGCAGCAGCCGCTGGGCGGCTTCCACCCGCACCCGGGTCAGGTAGCGCCCCGGCGGGATGCCCAGCGCGGCGGTGAAGGTGCGCACCAGATGGCTCTTGGACACCCCCAGCCGCTCGCTGAGCTCCTCCACGCCGTACAGGCCCGCGTAGTTGGCCCGGATGTCCGCGATGGCGGCCTGCACCAGCGGCGGCAGGGCGGGGGCGGCGCTGTCGGCGTCGGCCAGCTCACACAACAGGGCAAAGGCCAGCTGGCTGCGCACCCGGCCCGGCAAGTCCTGCTCCGAGGCAAGGCGGTCCAGCAGCTCGGCAGCGGCGGGGCAGGTCTCGCCCCGGGCCAGAAAAGGCAGCTCGTGCAGCCCGGCCAGAAACTGGGCGCTGGCCTGCCCGGTGAGCTGGACGCACAGCAGGTGGCAGCTGCCCTCCGGCTCCAGCACCAGCGGGGCGCGGCTCAGCACCAGATGCCCGGCCGGGACGCTCTGGGGCGGCAGCAGCAGCGCAGCCCCGGCGGGCAGGGGCCCGGCAGAGGGCACACTGGCGATGCACCGCCCGCTGGAAACAAGGCAGACCCACAGCCCGTCGCCGGTCAGGGTGAGGGGCGCGCAGGGCTGCACGTCCTGCACCTGACCGGGCGCGGCCACGGCATTCCAGTCAAACAGCAATATCCGACACCTCAAATCAATAAAATGCTATTTTATATCACAAAATAATCTGTTATTATAATACCAACGAACCGAAGCGCCGTCAAGGGCGCTGCAAACACAAAATTATGGAGGCAAACGATTATGGCTTCGATTAGCTGCCAGCACATCTATAAGATCTACCCGGGCGCTACCGCTCCTTCCGTCACCGACTTCAACCTGGAGATCCAGGATAAGGAATTCATCATCTTCGTCGGCCCCTCCGGCTGCGGCAAGTCCACCACCCTGCGCATGATCGCCGGCCTGGAGGAGATCTCCAAGGGCGAAATGTACATCGGCGGCCGTCTGATCAACGACGTTCCCCCGAAGGACCGCGACATCGCCATGGTGTTCCAGAGCTACGCTCTGTACCCCCACATGACCGTTTACAAGAACATTGCATTCGGTCTGGAGCTGCGCAAGACCCCGAAGGACGAGATCGACAAGCGCGTGCATGAGGCAGCCAAGATCCTGGAGATCGAGCACCTGCTGGACCGCAAGCCCAAGGCTCTGTCCGGTGGTCAGCGTCAGCGTGTTGCTCTGGGCCGTGCAATGGTTCGTAACCCGGCAGTCTTCCTGCTGGACGAGCCTCTGTCCAACCTGGATGCTAAGCTGCGTACCAGCATGCGCACCGAGATCATCAAGCTGCACAAGAAGCTGGCTACCACCTTCATCTACGTTACCCACGACCAGACCGAGGCTATGACCATGGGCGACCGCATCGTCGTCATGAAGGATGGCATCATCCAGCAGGTCGATACCCCGCAGAACCTGTACGATATGCCGTGCAACATGTTCGTTGCAGGCTTCATCGGCAGCCCCCAGATGAACTTCCTGGACGGCACCCTGATCAAGAAGGGCGAGCTGTACGGCATTGACCTGGGCGGCGACGTGATCCCCCTGCCCAAGGAAAAGACCGCCGACGGCAAGCTGGATGCTTACGTTGGCAAGAAGGTCAAGATGGGCATCCGTCCCGAGGATATCGACGACGAGCCCGAGTTCATGGCAAAGCACACCGACTGCCAGCTGGATGCTCAGGTCGAAGTGTCTGAGATGATGGGCGCCGAGATCTACCTGTACCTGGAGTACAAGGGCAACAAGATGACCGCTCGTGTGGCTCCCACCTCCAAGGCCCGCAACGGAGACACCGTCCGCGTTGCCTTTGACCCGCACAAGGTCCACCTGTTCGACATCGAGACCGAGCAGACCATCCTGAACTAAGCTGCAATTATGTGACGATCATTTTTTGATCCTCCTATCATCATACAGAGAACCGTCGGCAGGGAAACCTCCGGCGGTTTTCTGTGTCTATGGGCAAGGCAGACAAAAAGCAGCCGTGTACCTTTTGGAAGGCACACGGCTGCTTTTGCTTTACCGGCAGCTCATTGCCGCAGGGCGGTCAGGCCCGGCGGGAGAAGTGAAACGGAGGTTATACCAGCTGGGGCCTCTCCCCGGCCAACCGGCACAAAAAAGCCCCGGAGGGCAGCTTTGCAGCCACACTCCGGGGGAAAGGATGAGGAATTATTGTTTACTTGTAGTTGGGGTTCCGAACCTGGAATGCCACTGCCACGTAGCTGTGGGTGCCGTCGGTCCGGACGACCACGCCGATCTTGGTCCAGCTGCCATTACCCTTCACGTCTACCTTCGTGCCAGGGAGCTCCTTGCCGATAGCACTCTGAATATCATTCAGAATCGCAGACACGATAAAGCCGTAGTCATATCTTCCGGTCACGGTGATGGTCAGGTATTCCTTTTCCTTGCCTTCCACATGGACCTTGCCAACCAGCTTTGCGCCAAGGACCTCAATGCTCGAGTTCAGATCCTCTCTCAGATGTTTCTCTGCAACGGCCTGCATGTTCCTGTCATTCTCTTTCAGAGCACTTGCCGGTGCCAGCGTTGTGAATCTGCCAAAAGCCTCGTCCTCTGCATCCGGGTCTCTCTTGCCAAAGTCGCTGCCGCCGCCACAGGCGGTAAGCATCAGCAGGGCCATAGCACCTACTAGTAACAGGGCCGCGAACTTCTTCAGGTTTTTCATAGGATCTCCCTCCAGTCTGGTTGTTTTTGTGGATATGTTTCGTGATTCACGAAGCTGCATCCCCGGCGGGGGGACGCTTTCCTTGTCTCAATTATATCGAACAAAAGCCCGGGCTGTCAATGGGGGAGTTCCCTAAAAAATCAGAGGCCGATTCGTGAAAAAGTCACGAAAACAGGTGATATTTGTTGCGCTATTGTAACTGCCATACCAAACTTCGCAAAGAACCTTTGCCGCTTGGAATTTCCTGCCATCGGCCCGGAGGCCGGGGCTGTTTTTCTGGCAGAGACAGTGCCCTTAAATTTGGACAGATGTGGTGTCCAGGGTGCCCTCTCCCCGGCCTCCCAGACGGCAGCGGAAATCCTGGTAGCCAAAGTGGGCCAGCCGGGCCAGGCTGCCGTCGGACCGCAAAAGCCAGATATCCGGCAAGGGCATCCCGTTAAAGGTGTTGTTTTTGCAGGTGGTGTAAATGGCCATATCTCCAAACACCAGCCGCTGGCCCGGGGCCAGAGGGGCCTTGAAGCTGTAGTCTCCCATCACATCCCCTGCCAGGCAGGTGGGGCCGCCCAGCCGCAGGGTGCAGGGCTTTTCGCCGGGGTCTCCGGCGTCCAGCAGGGGCGGGCGATAGGGCATCTCGATCACATCCGGAGTGTGGCAGGCCGCCGACATATCCAGAATGGCAAGGCGGGTGTCTCCATTCTGCAAAGTGTCCAACACCGTGGTGACGAGGTAGCCCGCGTTCAGCGCCCAGGCTTCGCCCGGCTCCAGATACACCTGCACCCCATAGGTCTGCTGCACCTGGCAGATGCACTGCTCCAGGGTGGCCAGGTCATAGCCGGGCCGGGTGACGTGGTGGCCGCCTCCAAAGTTCACCCACTTCATCTTAGGCAGCAGGTCCCCGAACGTTGCCTCCACTGCTTTCAGGGTCACGGCCAGGGCGTCGGCGTCCTGCTCGCAGAGGGTGTGGAAGTGGAGGCCATCCAGCAGCTCCGGCAGCTCCGGGTGGGCCGCTACGGCGGCGTCCCACTGGGCCCGGGTGGTGCCCAGGCGGCTGCCGGGGGCGCAGGGGTCATAGATGGCGTGACCCTCCTGGGTGGAGCACTCGGGGTTTACCCGCAGGCCCACGCTTTTGCCGGCGGCCTTGGCTGCCGGGCCAAACTGGGCCAGCTGGCCGGGCGAGTTGAACACGATGTGGTCCGCGTATTGCAACAGCTCTGCGAACTCGTCTGCCCGGTAGGCAGCGCAGAACACATGGTTCTCCTTTTCCGGCAGCTGCTCCCGGCCCAGGCGGCTCTCGTACAGGCCGCTGGCCTCGGTGCCTGCCAGGTAGGGGGCCAGCACCGGGTACACATCAAAGTTGGAAAAGGCCTTTTGGGCCAGCAGGGCCCGGCATCCGGTGCGCTGCTGCAGCTCCAGCATGATCTGACCATTCCGGCGCAGCTGGGCCTCGTCCAGCAGGTAGCAGGGGGTGGGCAGACTTTGCAGCTGCTGTTCCGTCAGGTTTGCCAGCCCCGCAAAGGGCGGGCGGCGATCCTCCAGCCGCATCAGTCCACCAGAGCCGGGCTGTGGCTCTCACTGCGGGGCAGGCCGTACTGATCCAGGGCCTCCAGGTACGGGTCCGGATCAAACTCCTCTACGGTGTGGACGCCCTTGGTGGTCCACTTGCCGGTCAGCAGCATCAGGGCACCGCACATGGCAGGCACGCCGGTGGTGTAGCTGATGGCCTGGCTGCCCACCTCCTGGTAGCACTCCTGGTGGTCGCA
>ENA-UERN01001072-UERN01001072.1-human-gut-metagenome-genome-assembly--contig:-NODE-1072-length-27660-cov-190.275532_pt1 | contig 27660 bp, 39 predicted proteins | sample MGYA00242950_ERZ507950 | MGnify/ENA primary metagenome ERZ507950 (study PRJEB26167, sample SAMN06115515) | human gut metagenome | host: Homo sapiens | place: China:Ningxia | collected 2014-11-26...
AGGGAAGTCACAGTAGAGCGGTAGAAGCGCTGATACAGGCCCGAGGCGGACATATCCACGGAGCTACCACTAAGCAGAACCAGGCGGCCCTGGAAAGCTGCAATACCAGTGATGTAGCCGTTCTCAACGAATCCTGGGTCACTGTTGTTGTCGTCGTTACCGGCAAGGCGCCCCTCCCAGTCGCGGGCAATAATGTTGTCATCCGCAGCAAGCTCTCTGGGCATGTTCGTAATTTTGGTGATACTGCCGTATGCCCCAACCTCATACCAGGTACGTTCGCTGTAATTGAACTGATACCATGCAGTCTCAGACGAGGCCGTACCCACTCGGCACATTGCCCCATCGGCTTCTGCGGGGAGCTGTGCAGGCAGGTCCTGTTCCTGGGGAACCCTGCTCTGCCCTGACGCCACTGCGTACGTATCACCAGAAGACGTACTCACTACTAAATTAGGTAGCCCGGCTATGTACATGTACGCCCCAAAGCCGACTACTGTACCCCCAGCCGCTGTGATGGCTGCCCCTATACCGGACCCGTTAGGGTCTCCGTTAATAAGTGCATTTATCACGAATGACGCAGACGCCCACTCTGCAGACGCTGCACCACTGCTGGCGTCTGGTACGTTATAGTACCCTGTGACAGATCCCCCGGACCAAGTCACCGTAACCTCCCAGCGCTTCTGGAAAGCCGCGGCCTTGACGTAGAAGAATCCAGTGGTGCTGGGGTCAATACGTCCGGAGTTGTCCACGGCAGTAACCGGAGACACCTCCGTGTTTAAGATATAAGTCAGACCCGCAATGCTTGTGGTCTGCAAGGAGGTCTGCCCTGCTGTTGCAATAAAGTATGGGTCATTGCCAGAATTAATGACGGTCTTGCCGTTCTTAGACAGCAACCACCAGTTACCGTTGCTGGTACTAATCAGCAGGTGCCTACCGTCAGTCCCACGCTCAACATACTCGGTGAACAGGGAATCAAGCCCCGGATTATCAATTGTACTCTCCCAGACAATTTCTCCAGGAGGTCTGCGGCGGATACCGGAAACCGGGTCGCTGAGCATATTCAGCTGCGCCCCCAGTTGTCCTGGTTGGCGCTCTCTCGGAACCTGCTGGGAAACACCCTGCAGCAAGCTCTGAATAGTACCCCCTAATGATTGCGCCATAACCTCTCCTTAAACCATAAAACGAGCGCGGCGGATTCTGCGTGCAAAGCGTGTCTTGCTGGTGCTGAACTTCTGATTGCGCAGATGCTCGCGCAGCACCATGCTCTTGTAGCGCTCAGCTTCCTGTGCGTAATTAGTGTAGTTGCTATCGCCGCCCAAGTCGTTGAGATATACCTGTGCAGTGGTGTAGTTAGCCACCCACATAGCGGCGTGCTCCGGCAGGTCCTCAAAGGCCAAATCCAGGACCACACGAATACGCACAGGTGCATCGAAGTATTGGTTCTGCTCTACCAGGTCGTATAGGTTCCCGTCACGTACCCCGTACTTGGATTCTGAGCAGGTGTCATATACAGCCAGCTGGTTCCACGGCACCTTAATCAGGCCGTCGGTGGTGGGTGTAACTTCACGCTCTACCACGTTAAACCAGAATCCTGTGCTGAGTAACCCACGACGGTTACGTGCGAGTGCAGAGCGAGCTAACCCCGCACTGGGGTTACTGGTGTTGATGTCCATAACCCGGGATTCCCCCAGGGCTTCCAACGTCATGTTGATAGCTTCGAGTTCTCTCATATTTGTTCCTCTATTAAAGACCCCTTGGACCCTTAAGACAGGGACAAAAAAAAAGCCCCTGGCACCCGAAGGCACCAGGGGCGCGTATTATACTTCCGTAGTATCAGCAGCTACATCAGCCGCCTTACGGGTTTTCTTGGTAGCCTTGCGGCCAGATTCAACCGAACCTACTTGAATGTGCTTCGCTACCTCGGAGGCGGCTTTAACCGCCTCACGTTGAGCAGCGTTGGCCAGGAGAGTCTCCAGACCGAACACGGCGATTACTGCCATTTAACCTCCAATTAAGCCGTCTTGGTGGTGAAGGTGAACTTAGTCACTGCCGCTGTATCCGGACGACGCAGGCCGATGTTGTACATCGCGTAGCAGTCCAGAACGTTGTTGAACTCGCGCTGGTCATCCCAGATACGCGAGGTGAACGGTTTGGCTTCTACAGTCACCAGGGTCTTGGACTTGCTGAACGTCACCATGCGGCAGTTCGCATCGTCAGTGGTAACGGTGTAAGCCGTACCCAGCGGATGAGTACCTTCAACGGTCGGGAACTCGGTGCACTCTACTACTGGCACGCCGTTCATCTTCACAACTCGGCGGTTCTTGTAACCGTCGTCGTTGGTTGCGCCGAAGTCAATGTTCAGCAGTTTCGGATGCTCCAGCAGTCGGGAGTAGGTGTCGACGTCCACCAGGGTAATCATGTCCATCAGCGGAGTCTTACGCTTGATGAGCTCGTCGATACCCGCCTTGTGCGCCAGGTTGATGTTCATGGCGTTGGCTTCCATCTCAGCCTGGGTCAGCTGCGTAGCGGAGGTGGCACCTGCGACCAGGATAGAGGCACTGACTTCGATACCGTCGTTGAACGCAGGTTTCAGGTGAGCTGGTGCAACCCAGGAACGGCCCTTGATGAGCTGAATCAGGTGCGCCTGGTCGAAGGTCTCCGCGAATTCGGAACCGTTGTTCTGACCCATCTCAGAGAGGAAGTCCGGACCAGTCCAGTCGTCCTGGTAGTCGATTGGGTTACGGATGTACAGCACCGTATCCACTACGATAATCATCTTATCGTTACGGACCGGAGTGCTATCCAGCGCGTCACCAGAACGACGACCCTTCACCGCAGAGGTATTCAGGCGGTCGATACGGTAGGTGTTAGAGCCGCTGATAGAGCGCTGGCTAGAGAGGCCTAGGAACAGCGCCTGGTACTGGAAGCGGGTGTCCACTTCGTTCTGGTACACTTCCAGGTGAATATCGACGTCAGACGCCGCGCCGCCCCAGTGTGGTCTTGTATCCCCTGCCTTGTAAATGGTATCAACCATATTTTACTTTCCTTTATTTAAGTACATGAATAGATGCATACTCATGCATCTCAGATTTTGCTGCTAGATAGGCATCCCGTGCTGCTTGCTCGCAGTCGAAATACCCGAGGTGTTTGGTTTTCCCATTTAACTGAATAGTCGCACGCCACTTGCCCTCTCGCTTAGCCCAGAAGTATCCCCTCCACTTAGAGTTCTGCATGTTGCCAGATTTATCCACCAAACGCAGGTTCTCAATCCGATTATCGCTACGGTCTAAGTTGATGTGGTCTACCATGAGCCCTTCCGGTATATCCCCATGATGCATAAACCACACCAAATGGTGGGCATACTCGCGTACTCGCCCAAGCTTCCCACGGTCCCAAGTAACTCGGCGATAACCCCAGTTGTTTATGTAGGCATCCCCGTAATTCCCAGTAATATTGCTAATCAGGCGACCATCAGACGTGTAAGTATAGCGTGCTGCAAGTTCTTTCAAGAGGTTGACCTCCGTAGTTAAATGATATTAAAGACCTACGCGCTTACCGGCCTCACGGCGTGCGAGCAAATCGTTATAACGTCGACTGAACTGTGGAGACGCCAAGCTACGGTTGCCCGCTTCCTGACGGAGTTTGGTATATTCTGCGCGGAATTCCGCAGCAGATAGTGCATTGTTGCTGGCTACACCACGTACCAATGGGTTTGTGGTCTTAATAAGACCCATATCACGGCAATAACCTGCCACCAACTCTGCTGCCTGTTTAAGCTCACCAGAATCAGCCAGGACTCGTGCAGCCTTACGCAGAGGTTCAGGGGCCTTGGAATTAAACAGCTGCGCTGCTACCTCCCAGTTCTCCTTACCGCCCACGATATCGTAAGCTTCTTGTACTGCTTTGGTGGCTTGACCAACCTGGTCTTCCAGGTACGCTTTAGCCAGCAACTCTGCATAAGCAGCGTGCTCTCCGAAACGTTCCTTAATGAAGGCCGTATCGATTAGGTTAGGGTCCTGATACTCCAGGGCCTTACCGAGTGCCCGCACCATATCAGAGTCAGTTAACCCAGAGACTTTCTGCAACATAGCTACACCGGCATCAATCGTCGGGTTGCCTGTCTTAGCCAGCTCCTGGGGCTGCTCTTTAGCGCTATCGCCACCCTTATCCAGGGCCGCTTTTAGGGCTTCGATATCCAGAGGAATCTTAGCAGGGTCGGGGGAATCTTTGCCCTGTTGCTGCTGGGTAGGGGTCTGTGCATCCTGCACGCCTTGATTGTTCGGGGCGCTAAGGGGAGCACCTAGGCCCGGAATCTTAGGGCCACCTTGGTTCTCTACCTGTGTAGTTTCTACGTTTTGACCGTTTTCTACGTTATTCATCTATGCCCCTGTTGTTAACTTGGTAATAAGCCCAGCTGCTTACCTGCTACTGTCGGGTCTGCTGCTGTCAAGCCCTGGAGTTGGTCCTGTGCTAGACCTGCGGACGTATCGGCAGACGCATCCTGAACCTGTTGCTTCTGCTGCAGCTGCTCTTCGGTGTACATGAACGGCTCGCTGACGATACCGTAGGCGTCGAAGTACCAATCTACGCACGCATCTTTGTTGAAGCGCGGAGTAATCTGTTCAAGCACTGGGATGGCCAGCTGCATGGATTGTGCCGCCTCTAACAGCTTATCCGCCGCCGCAGCTTTAGCCAGTGCAGAGGTGCCCACCGTAACGTTGATGTTCACTACGCCTTCGCTGAGATAAAGCTTAAAGCGAGGATACACCAGTGCAGTATACAGGTACGCCAGCTTACGCAGCCAGGTGTCACTCAGGATACTGAACCCGCCACCCATAGCGGCTTCCGCCTCTTTGGCATTCTGGCGAATCTCGTAAGCCGTGACACGCTCACCTTGCCGTAAGTTACCGGTATACATAAACGCACGCGACAGTTTCTGTTCGAGCATCTGAATGTTGCTGGCAATCCACTGAATCTTCTGGGCAGAGCCACCCTCGTAAGCAGTGACGGGGGACTTGTTGTTCCCGTTGGAACCGCCGCCACCAACCTGTACAGCCTCACCAGTCTCAGACGTTGCGAACTCGTCCACGTCCAGCCCAGAGCTTGCATCAATCAGCGGGATTAACCTCGCAGATTCAACCTCGTAGTTAGTCAACGCTTCCGACAGTACCGATAATCTGGCGAAGTCCCCGGCGTAGTCCTCTACCAATCCGCGCCCGTAGTGCTCACCGCTAACAAGGTTCCACACCAGCACGTTGTAAGGAAGCTCCAGCTCCGGGTAGGTGCTGCTCTCCCCGATGCGGTGTCCATCTGCTTCTTGGTACACCTCGTAGCTTACTACCTCTGCACCGTCCTCTGTCCGCTTAACTTTGCGACAAGCGGCAGTGTAGATATCAACGTCGCCGTATGGGTCTTTGTCACGGTAGAAGGTGTTCTGGAAACTCTCTGGCAGGTCCTGGACGCTTGTGCGCTCTCTGATAATGAGTCGCAGTACGTTCCCGCTGCCATCCCTTCGAACGGTAAAGTTACGGACTGAGTAGATGATGGATTTACCTGTCCGCTCATCAATATACTCCAACGCGTTACCTGTAACCAGCAGCAGCTTCACAGCTTGCAACTTCGCAGCATAACCGTCTTTCTCAAATACTTTCTGTGACGCCGTGTTCTCGACCTCGGCCAGCTTAGATTCTGCTGTAGCTGCACTGCCCAGCGAACTAATGAACTCATCCAGGTCCGAACTCTTGGAGAACCGGAAGAAGCTAGTGCCTTGAGGGAACAGCGCTCCTACAATCTTAGTGGCTGCAGTGTTGACCAGCTGCGCACCTGTGCTCTGGTAGTCCCGCTCCAGCGGTCTGCGTCTACCATCAAGGGAATCGTCCCTGGTAAAGATAGTGCTGAGCGTCCACTGCGCGAACTTCTCAGAGGCATCCAAGACGCCCGCGTCCTGGTCCTTCTTAAAGAGTTCTGCTAATGTTGCTTTTTGTTCCAAGCTACCCCCTTACAGGCCCAGAGGATTGCTCTGCCCTGCTTGTCGCCGTTTCTTCTGCTCAGACGTAATTGCATCTGCAGATGCAGAGGCAGCCCCTGCGGGGTCAATCTCAGCAATATTATCTGCGGCGCTATTAGCCTCTAAGGCAGCCTGTTGTTTAGCTGCGTTGGCCTGCTGCTCTGCCAAGCGCTGCTGCGCCTCTAATCCTGCGTTGTCAGTAAGGCCTAGCATATCCGTGGCCTTGCCTAACAGTTTACCTAAACCACCACTCATTCTGACCTCACTAAATGATAAGTTGTCTTGTACGTGTTACCAGACGTGTTCCGGCTAATGGCGATACGCCCAGCGCGTATGCACTTGGCTATTGCATGCAGGCCCTGCATAATCACAGACACTGCCGCGCCGTTGTCTGGTTTTAATACGAAGAAGTCTGTATACAGCACAGGCTCTACGTAATGACAGTCCTCTACAGCTTCTGGATAATAGCTGACAGCGCCGACTAAGTCGCCTTGGGAGTCATAGACTCCGAGTATATACTGTTTACCCAGTATGCTTCCCAGTACCCTCCAGTAGTGCTGCTCAGGAGCCAGGCCCCGACTAATGCCGTGGCCCAGTTCGTGCAGTTGCTTCACTGCGTCTGTAATATCGTCAGACTTATACAGAACCTTGAGAGTGTAATCGGAAGTTTTACTAGTGTGTTTTAACTTCATTCCTACTCCGGTAACTTCATTTATCAGCAGAAGAAGAAAGGTGATTCCAGCACTTGCCGAATGTCTAGGGTACCTACCTCAGGCATATCCAAATCCGTCAAGTCCGCCCCGGCAGCTGCCGCCGCGCGAGTAATGTCTCCAAGCAGGTCGTGCTCTTCGTAGAGTCGCACAAACTGTTCGCGGATGTGTCGGTGCAGAGCGTCAACATCGGCTGCGTGAGTAGCCAGAGAGTCGTGAATCGGCACAATATCCAGACCATCAGCGGCACACAGAACCATCATCAAGTGCGTACTATCCAGGCTATGCACAAAGTTCGGGGCAATCCCCGAGGCTGCCTTGCGCTTGTTGCAGGTCTTGAAATCCCGATTATGCACGCGCACGATTGTGAGGTTCATACAGTCAATCCGTACCCGCACTTCTTCACGCTGTGTGTAGCGGTTCATTACGAGCCCGCCCAGCGGCGTATACCACTGCAGGTGCTTGCTTGCCGGTACACGCCTAGCGAGGTTCTGCAAGTACCCCATAACTGCCGCAGCAGCAGGGTTTGCCTCCTCGATAGCGGCGCGCATACGCGGAGCCAGGTAGCACGACAGATTCCATAGACTGTTAGTGTCGGTACCTTCATACCCCTCAGCGCAAGCGCCTTCAAAGATGTAGTCACTGCAGCTGCGCACCGTGGCGCTGTAGAAGTAGGTCATACTGGGGCGCTTGGTCATGCTGCGGGTGATTTCGTTCTCTCTCCAGTAAGTGCTCTGGATAACGAAAGCCTCCTTGTCCAGGTCCAGTATCACCTTCTCGTCCGTACGGCGCTTCACATCCATATACAGGTCCGCTTTCTTGTCGTTACCCTCCCAGTACAGGTTCGTCAGACGACCGCCCACAGGGTCTCTCAGGAGCGCTGAGAGGTGCTGCCCACCTGAGTTCGTAGCGTCCATAGCCACCGGGATTCGGCTAATATACTCTTCTGGGCATCCAGAACGAACAGCATTAACCAAGTCGATAGCGGCTGCCAGGAAGCACCATGGGCTGTCTGCCTTGGCAAAAGCAGGGCAATCAAACGGAGATATTGTGAGTTGCTCAATCTCTGCAAAGTTCGCATCAACCCAAGCTGCGCGGTCTTCGAATAAGGTCTTGTCATAACCAAAGCATGTGGCGACGTGCACTTTGAGCCAGAAAAGTCCGCGCTCCCCCAAAGGTTTACCACGTCCAAATTCAAGAAGGGCTTTCTGCAAATCAGAACCTTGGGGGTGCAGCGAGGACTTGAAGTACAGGCGGTAGCGCCAGTCCACACAAGTCGGGAAGTACAGGGCTTTCTCATCTTTGAATTCCTCTGCCATTTCCAACGTAGTCAGAAGGCTGCGCAGTTGCGATACACGCTTACGGTCGGCGCTGTACCATAGAGACATACGAGTCTTCCACTCACCGAAGCGGTCAAGCTCTTCCTCGGTGTAATTCTCTTTCGGAACCCCGTCCAGATACCACTCCGGTTTCGGCTCCGGTACTGAGCGGGGCATACCTATCCCAACACCCAGGGCCCGTGCTTCTTGCACCAGTTCCAGTATGCGCTTATTAATACGGTACGGGGTTTCCTGTGCCTTATTAAGCGCTTTTTTGATGCCATCCGCGGACTTAAATGCTTCCGCTACTTCACGGAGACGGGCTCTGTCAATGTGCGAGTTATGGTAGGTTCCGCGATTGTCTATAGGGGTGAGGTACCCACCATCCCACAGAGTAGTGTGCTGCACCGGCGGTACCAGCATAGGCGGCTTCATGGTTACAGTATCAGCGGACTCTACTAGTTTCTGGAAGGCCTCCATAACGTCGTCAGCCGGATAGAGCATGCTCAGATTCCCGCTACAGTTCTTCCACTGGAACAGTCCCGTCTCAAACACTGCGGCACACAGCAGACGTCCTACGGAGATGTTCTGGGCATTGGTCCAAGGCTCGTGCCCGTAGTGTACGTTCTCGGCACTGGCACGGAGCGTACGCAGGATGTGCGTAGGAGACTTCGTACGGCGCTCTGTGAGGTACTCATACACGCGGTCCATGTACGCTGGGGCTACGTTGCGTAACTGCAGAGCCAGTAGCTCTGACTGTACGTTTCTGCCCAGTGCGGACATTACCGCCTGTGCAGTCTGACGGCGACTGGCGGACTCGCCAGGGGCGACGCTGAACGCCTCAAACATTGTGCACAGGCTCAGGGTTGTCAGGACATCCAAGGGGATTAAGCGCAGGAACCGGCGGTACTTCCCACCTATGCCCGGGGCTTTGACATTTCGCATCTCATCGATAGCGGCAGCAGCCACCTCGTATGCCGAGGTGAGCATACGCTGTGTCATCGGCAGGTTCATAATCCCGCCGTTCTGCAATGCATCCGTAATCAGCTTACGTGCCCGCTCGATTCCGCGAATCTTATAGGCCTCTTCAAGCTCCAGCTGGCGTTTCACCAGTGCTTCCTCTGGTACTACAACCGTATTCAGGGCGCTAATCATAGGCGCTTAGTCTCCTTGGTTATGTCCGGTACTTCTAACTACTGATTGCGACTTACCCAGAGATTGTACATCTCCAGGTAGTCTTTAGCGGCGCTTTCGTCGCCCCGTTCTACTGCTTTCTGCCACATCCCGTGGCACCATGCGCTAGGCGTCAATGCACTTACCTCGGTGTTGCTCGTACAGTTCCAAGTACTTGTCAGACTTAGCAATGTCCTGCTCCAGCTTATCCTTGTTTCCGGCGCGCAGCCGGTACTTGAGCCGGTTTCCCAGACAGTATCCGTAGAACTGCTCCTGCGTCATACTGCGCGCAATGACCTCGATTGCCTCCAGGTCCGGGAAGAACTGGTAGTGTTTAGGTGAGTTTACTACATCCACCGCTTGTAAGCGCTCCGGTGCATGTTCAGCCTCTGCCAGTTGGAAGCAAGGAATGTACCAATGGTCTTTGTCGTGGCCCTCTAGTATCAGTGCACTTTCACCCAGTACCTTGGTGATACGCATAGGGGACCCCGAGGGAACCCCAATACGCCGACAGAAATCTTGCCAGGTATAGTTGCGATGGCCGAGCCTACGCACTACTGTATCACCTACTTTGAACGTACTCATTTAATAGTCTCCCGTGCTTTGCGTCGTGCCCGGGCCTTGCGGGCCTTGAGCTTCTGTGCCTGCGCCTGCTCTTCCGGCGTGCGCACTGTGTAGTATAGCATATCATATGGCTCTTTGCGCAGATACTTCACTAGGCGCTCTAGCCAGTTTGCTATCTCTTCCGTATTGTCCATCCCTAATCCAGCCCAACGGCCCACTGCGTTTACCACGCGCCCTTCTGACCCGTTGCACCCACGGTGTAGTGCCCCGCGTATGTGCCCAGTAACATGTGAGTGGTCACATACTACTGAGTTACCTGTGGAGCCTCTTAGGGTGAAGTCTAGTGGCTTGTTGCATAGAGGACAAACCCCTCCCTGGTCCTTTGCTAGCTTCATAGCCACCGCCCTAACCTGGCCCCTGGTTATGCGCCTAGTACTCATACAGGTACCACCTCCTTGACGGAAGGACCAGACCGGTGCCCCTTAGTCAGTATCCTGTGCAATTGACTGGTGCCAACACCGTACCGGCGGGCCAGGGCAGGCAGCCCGAACTCTCTCGAATTGCGCACATAGATTCTTCGAATCTCGGCAACTTCTGCGTCTGTCAGTTTACAACATGCGGAGCACTCTCCAGTTGCCCTTGGGGCTTTGCCTCGCCCACATTTGTATTTATATTCCGCATTGCTCTTATGCGTCCCTGCGGCTAGGTGCTCTACGTTGATGCAGCGCGGGTTATTGCAGAGATGTTCTACAACCTCCGGCAGGAAGCCATGAGCCTTAAGGAACACAGCCCGGTGCTTAGTAGTTGTGAAGCGCCTCCCGTCCACCGTAATCCACGCGGTTGCGTAACCTAAACCAAAACCCTTGCACCCGTGGTCTATACAGGGTGTGTTTACCATAACTCAATACTCCCTACGCTATCCAAGTCAGCTTGTTCGTGAATGAGAGAATCCAAATGCTCAACCGTTCTTCGATGTGTTTTGGGTGCTCGTTCACGCAGCGCATCCAGAATAGTTTCAAGTTCATCGTGTTTCCCCTCGTAGTATAACTCAATCGCCCGCAGGCTCATTTCCTTCGCAGACATCTTCGCCATAATTAGCAAACTCTCCAAATTGAATATCCGCAGCCCTCCGATAGGCTGCGTGAGCTGCTTCGGCGCTGCTGTACGTACCCAGGGACTTGCCCCTCAACCTGGCTTCATAGTTTCCAGCCGCGGTCTTGCGCACTCCTTTGGGTAGTTCTTTTCCGGCCCACCTCTTAGAGTTGGCCGAATTTAAAACGTAGGTAGACTGTCTAAGATTACATATCCGATTATCATCTCGTCTGTTGTTTATGTGGTCTAATGGTCCATCCGGCTTAACCCCGTAGTACAACTCCCAGGCTACTAAGTGGGCCAGCTCGTGCTTCCCGTTAATACGTATTTGCCTATATCCATCCTTGCGTATGCTACCCAGAGGTCTACCAGGAGGCCACCTGTTATTTGCACGGACAGTGCGGGTGATGTGCCCAGTTTCCGGGTTGTATTCCAGGCCTAGGAGTCTGGGTTCTCTTGTACCCATTTTATATGCTCCTTGTGATATTGATGAAGAGAGTGGACCCAATCCCTTAAGCTGGGGGTTGTTAGACATTCCATTAGGTACTTGTAGGCGCAATCATCTGTGCTTCTCCTTAACCACAAACACTGCGCCTCTGCGAGTATGTCTTGGTTGTTTCGAGCATAAGCCGCTACAACGAATTCTGCGGCGTCCTGCTCTGAGGTAATAGGGTAGATAGCATCAAAGGCCGTTCGCTTCCCACAGAGCTTCCCATCAAGCAACGTGATGCCTTTGACGTTATCTGCGTCATCTCCTGCTAGCATCTGCCACCAGAAGAACTTGGTGCCGTGTGCTCGCACCGGCATAGCCTGGGTATCATCCCACTTAATCCAGCCGAATGGGTTATCCAAGGCAGGCCACACGGTTCCGGTCGGGATATCGAACCGGGCCATTGGGCTTAGCCAGGAATCCTTGTCCTGCGACATCAGGATTCCCCGGTCCCCGAAGCTGTACGAATCCATTACAAAGAGGTCGTCGGCCTCAAAGTAGTCACTGCTTACCACCTGTATGCCCTGCTCAGAATACTGGTCGGGATTCTCAATCAGGTGTCGCTTCAACGGTGCCTTGAGCGGCAGCTCCTGCCGATTAGCACGCTGCCCCTGGTAGGGCTTAGCCGTAGGCAGGTGCCAGCGCAGACACTTGGCGCAGCCAGCGGGTGTCAGATACGCCACTGCCTCTGAGCAGCCGACGAGGAACATATCCTCAAGCACCAGCTGATAGAAGCGGCGTATCGCGGTATCTAGCCGTTTCACTGTAGCAGCGGCTTTGTACACGCAAAAGTCCGCATCATACAGCAGAATCTTCCCAGAGTTCTGCGGAGCTAACTGCTCTGGGAGCTGGGATAAGTCAACCCCGTTGATAATCATTAAACCCCCGTAACCTTCTTAGTTAACTTACGCGCCCAAGATTCCCAGGCGGCCAGTGCCTTGCTGTTCTCTACCTTCTCAAACAACCAGCACAGGATGGCTACAGGCACTAGAGGGGCCACTAACATAAAATAAAATACTTTGGCAAAAACGTTTCGCATCATTTACCTTCCAGTTCAGACAGCACCAGCACGGTGCCGAGCATGTCCCCGATTACTTCCGGCGTACGCAGACTCTGGTCTACGTCGTAGATGCAGGAACCAATCTCCGCCAGGCCGACGCTGAGCGTGCCCACTACACGGATAAGCACGAGGTCATCTCCTCGTAACTTATCGGCATGTGCCGCCAGGTCGTTGTGCTCCCGGAAGGCGGTAGCGGCCAGCTCCAGGTCCATACCGTACAGGGCTGCCAGCTTTTCTAGGGCGGCATAAATGCTGTCCAGGCAGTTGATACGTACACCATACACCGCTGCATCATGCACTGCGTTACTCACTGCAATAGCCAGATTCTTGTATGCGTCTAATACTTTATCCATCAATTATACTCCCAGGAAGTTAGCTACTTCATCGCGCTTAGCGCGCAGGTTATCAGCACGACAAGCGTGCTCAGCTGCCAACTCTTTGTTGTGCTTGGAGGCCTCTACGCGCGCGCCTCGGATTGAGCAGCCAGACGCACTGCGTCGTCTGCGAATTTAACTGCCAGCTGCTCGTTAAACTGCGCTTTGGCATCGGCCCGTTTAGCTTCGGCCGTGTAGGCTGCGCTCAGGAGTTTGATAAGGATATTGATGATGTTCATAGGCTTCCTCTAAGGCCCCATGCGGGGCCATATTAGTTTAGGTTAGGGTAGATTAGGCTTGAGGTGCAGCAGGTGCAGCGGGCGCTACAGGAGCCGCGGGAGCCACTGGAGCAGCTGGGGCTGCAGGTGCTTGCGGTGCAGCGGGAGCAGCCGGTGCAGAAGGAGCGGCAGGTGCCTGCATAGCTGCCGGACTCGGAACAGAACCAGCGTTCAGCATAATATCCAGAGCACTGCCCGGGAAGTCTACGGCCTTGTACATATCCTCCTGAATCCAGTTCTTGCTCTTACCGTCGTCGAAGGTGCCTTCGATGTGTAGGCTATCCCAGGTCTCTTTGGTTGGGTTGTTCCACAGGAACAGCTTAATCTCGGAGGCATCCAGGGCAGGCATCTTGATAGGCTCGCCGGTGTTCGGGTCGAACTTCGGAATCGGGCGGATACCGGACAGGTCCACGATGTTGGACTTCTTGCCCGCAGCGCTGGTGTGCTCATCAATCGGGAAGGTGAAGGCCTGGCCCAGACGCTGTGCCGCATGTTTAATGCTGTTGTCGTAGTTGAGCTTGTCGAAGAACTTCTTGAAGCCTGCTCGCTCAAAGTTACTGATAGCCATCGGGTACGGGCGGATACGCTTCACTTCGCCGTTGGGCCCAAACACTACAATGCCGATGCGTACGTTAGCCACTGCAGGCTTACCGGTAGGCTTGCCACCCTTGGTCGGCAGGCGCTTACCGATTTCCACGTACTCGGTGAAGTAGCCGTAGTACTCACCCTTCGGCAGCAGTACGTCCTCATACGCGCCGCCCTGGGCGGTCTCCCGCATATCTACATCTTGGGTTTCGATTGCTGCGTCTACCAGAGCGTTCAGGGATGCCAGTACATTCGTAGTCATATAATTACGTCCTCGTTTAGTTTAAATGATATTTACGTGCAGATGCAGGCCCAGCCTAGCGGTTCTTAAGTGCGGACTTAATGCCGATAGCCGTAGCTGCCGCCAGTATTGCCAGCAGCAAGGCGATACCGCCGTAGAATGGGAGCAGCACCCACCACCAGGACCAGGCGATAACGCCGGTCAGTTTCAGGGTTACAAAGATAAGGCCCAGTACAGAACAGATTCCCATTTTCATATAATCTCCAAGTCTATTTGCTACACAATGTTTAAGTGTGCCTGCGCGGGTTGCTGGTACTGCCTAACCCCGTGTCTCTCGGCCACACTTTGGTACCACTCCGAGGCAGCTTCTAAGCTGTCGAAGCGCCTACTGTACTGCTTCCCGTCCACCATAAGAGCAGCCCTGTACTTGCCCCTGCTAGAGTCCCAAGAAACCCCGCGCGCGCCTGTTTTGTTGGTGGCCCGGAGCCCTGTGTTGTGCGCATTAACCTTCTTTGACACAACCCTAAGATTGCATGCGCGGTTATCCAGGGTGTTCCTGTTAATATGGTCCACCACATATCCCTCGGGAACATCCAGGCCTAACAACGTACATGCTGCAACATTAGCACGGGTTCCGCACGGCAATACCAAGTACCCATCAGGTCTTACGTGCCCAGCAGCGCTTCCCAACTTGGCACGGTTACTAACTACTTTAACCCACATGAACTCTCCGGTATCAGGGTTGTACTCTAGAACACCACCGGCCGGTGTCGTCCAGTAGCATGGGGATGATTTGTGGGCATCCATCTGTAATCACCATACACCCTAGAATCGGCTTGCTTCTTGACAACCTACCATAAGCAAATGCCAGACTCTTATTGTCGATTAAACAACCGCAGTGTGCACCAAAGTACAAGGCAGTGCTGCTTGCGGCATACTGTATATCTAACTTCCCATGGAAGTGTCCTATTACCATGGACCTACGTTCATGGGCTGCGTTGAGCAGCAGGTCCCCAGATACTTGATGTTGGAATCGCACAGCACCCAGCGGAGTATTCAAATCCCAAGCATCACCCCAACTCCACCCTGGCGCCCCATGCCCTGGGAACAGGATGTCCCGGTACTTCTTAATGAATTGTACAGGGAGTCCGTGAGCCTTGGCCCGGCGGTAGACAAGGGAGCCGTGATTAGAATCACACAGGAGCATGTTAGGAAACAGGTCGTGCAGTTTCTCCAGGCCGAGCTTGGCCTTCTCTAATTCCACCCCGGCACTATCCAACTCCGGACTGCTATCGTGAAAGCTAATGGCGTGCCCGTCTGTCTCGTCCCCTATCTGCACTACAATGTCTGGCCCGTACTCGTCCCGGACAGTGCGTAAAAAGTCGTATGCATCAGGGTGTGTGTAAGGCTCGTGCAGGTCCCCAATAACCAGCACACGCCTGCAGGTTTCAGGTACAAACGTATCCCCAATGTCATCCGTTGGGGAGGGTTGGATTAGTTTTCGGGATTGCATCAGGGCGTTGTTAGCCTTTGCCTTGCTACCATTGTTATCCACGAAGATGCTTCGCCAGTAGCGCACAAGCTGGCGGGACACTTGCGGGGCCGGAATACCCATCCCCACAACCGTACGTATTGTCCGAGCACTAATATCTTCGCCAGGAATCTTACCAAATGCTAGTACATACTCGTACGCCCAGGCAGCTTCGGCGTTACTTTGGAAGCGCTTTAAAATCGCCTGGTGCTGCTCTTTGGTGAATAGTTTAATCAAACTAATTTTAGCCAAGGTTGCCTCTCTTGTGTTGTTCCTACTCGTATCACATCAATTCTCGGGGAATCACAGAATCAAGCCAGAGTCAACACTTTTTACATTCAGGTATAAAAGGTTTTCTTGAGCCATCATAATTGGCCCTGTTCTCTGCTGGCGTTACTAGCCTAAGATTCGCAATTCTGTTATCCCACCTGTTCCCGTTTATATGGTCCACCCATAGGCCCTTTGGTTTGGGCCCGTGGTGGTATTCCCACACTATGTCGTGAACATATCCGTAATGACAGCGCAGGTACTTTGCTCGGTGTATACCCACCGGAACAAATCTATCTCGCTCGTCCAGTCTGTGCCTATAAAGCAGCAGTGTAGGGTAGTACTCAGAGTAGAAGAATACATCCCTAACACTTAAGCCTCTCCTGGCGGCTTTAATTCCTAACTTTGTTTGCACTCTTTACTTCTCCCTTGTAATGTGCTACCCTAACACCCTACACCACCCAAGGGTCCACCTATCACTACTCTTCTATAAGCCTATATTCCCCCGGGAAGAAGGTGACACCGTCCCCCGGTCTACTCACTACCAGCCCAGGGTAGCTTAGTTCTATCTCCCCAGTAACAGGGTCGAAGAATAGCACCGTGTGTCTTGTACCTGGGGTGAAGTATGCGGCATACCGTGGGTCTATCGGCTCAGGCCCCAGGTCCATCAATTCCACAATACTACCAGACTTTATATTCATTCAACCTTCTCCTTACTGTACATACTCGTACCCATCTCAGCCTCTGCTGGGAACGGGACCTCACCAATGATGCCGTAGTTAGGCCAGAGCTGGTGAATACGCTTAGGTGCATCCTCCATGCACCGCTTAACCAGTAGGCTCGCCTCACGTCCAACCTCCGGGTTGGCGCTGTCCAGATACAATGCATCGTGTACGTTCGTAATCAGGCACACCTGATTGTCGAACCAGTCACGGGCCAGGAGCGCACGTAGAACCATACCAGCCGCCACCGCCATCAGGAAGAACGCTTCCCCCTGGCACCAGTAGTTCGCCATCTCAGTTTCCTTGTAGTCCATTACCTTCTGCTTACGCTGCCCGGGCACAACTTCCTTCCACTGCTCCTTCTGGCGGAAACTGTAGCGGGCACCTGCTGGACTGGTCCACGTCCCGATGCGGTAGATTCGGTAGCTGCCGTCGTCAGCTTGCTCCCGGTACATGCGACCCTCCGCACCAGTACGCTCTACCTCTTCCTTGACAATAGCGCGGAAGCCGATGGTTGTTGGGAACATACGCTCTTCGTTATCTAAGAACTCTTGTGCGAATTCCACTGTACAACCCGCGGCGAAGGCTACACCCCTTGCGGAAGCCCCATACTGCGCAGCAAAGCTAGGGGTCTTGATATGCGAACGCTTTGTCTTCCACGTACTATAGTCTTGGTAAGTCTTATCGTGACAGCGGTAGTACACCTCATCGTAATCCAATCCTTCACGGAAAGCTAGGCGGTAACAGTGCATATCCGTACCACTCTGCAGCAGTCCCAGCAGTTTCTTGTCACCCGTGTGTACACAGGACATAACCACTTCCAGTGCCGAGTAGTCAACCTCAGTGATACGTCCGTTGTCTCCGAATCTACTGGTGAACACCTGCTTCACCTTGGATTTAGCCACACCGTCGCCATCCTCATCCGGGCGGGGTAGGTTCTGCAGGTTCGGGTTAGAGCTACTCAAGCGCCCGGTTACAGTGGCACAAGTATTCAGCCGGTGGTGTATGATACCGGAACCATCAGGACGCTCCGGGATTACGTACTGCAGCATCCCCTTCCGCTCTTTGACCTTACCTTCTGCGTCCAGGACCTCTCGCAAATAGTAAGTTCCGGTATCCTTCTCCAGCGCCGCCAGCTCGTTCACCAACTTACAGAACTCGAACCCTTGTCGAGCCAGCGCCTCCATTGCATCAGTGCTGGTGCTATACACAGGGGTGCCATCCTGCAGGGTGCGCGCCTGCCGGAACTCCCCGCGCTCTGCGTACTTCTCCCGGATAACTTCCGGAAGCTCCTGGATGTTCACTAGGCCCGGGCAGAAGTAAAGGTCGTCTTCCCATTTAAGTTTCTCTTCCTCGGTATCGAGGCGGAATACTTTGGGGAGCCCCTTGTTCTTACCCGCACGATATGTCACTACACGCCACCATCCGCCTTCCGTTTGAAGTTCTTGCATGTGCGTGTCGTGTACAGGTATATAGGTGTGCGCACCCTCTTCGTCCTCGTACTTATAGAAGTCGGCCTTGACGTACTGCGGCGGGTCATATGGCACCTTCTTGCGGTACTTGATAGGCCCGCCGTACACCAGTGCTGACATATGGAAGTCCGACCCGAAGTTGAAGTCAAGAGTCTCCGGCAAGTCCTTCGGGATGTACTGCTGCAGCTCCTGCTTAATCTCACGGATGCGCTGCTCCTGCTCCTCCTGGTTCTTGCGTGCAATCGGCATATTAACGAACAGGCCGAACCATTGACAATAGCTCCAAGCCAGTGCGGCCTCCATGCGTTCGTATACATATTGCATCTGATTACGTTGGGCGAATAAAGCGCATTGCCCGTAGAAGCACAGCCCTGTATTTGGTATATCACCATTGACGAGATAGTCATGAAGCAGGTACGGGTCTATTTCGGAAGTCCTCTTCCCTTGCTCCCATAATATCTTCACCCCGTCAACTTTGTGTTGACCACCCCATTTTGGGGCGGTCTCATCTAACCCCGGATACATCTCCTGGAAGTCCGAGGCTATATACTGCCCGTGCTGTGTACAGTATACCCGGCCGCCGCGCTTTAGGAAGTCCTCAAAATGTTTCCGCTGGTAGGATAAGAACCAGGACACCTCGAAGCTGCTGTTGTGCGCGACTATCATAGTGCAGTGTTCTGGTATGGAAAACCACCTGTGAGGGCCTCCGTTGTCTTCCAGGAACTCGGCCCTACTGTTGAAGCGGATACTGAATACGTCCCCCATATGCAACTGCCCGGCGTCATCTACTGTGTCTATGCGATATGCGCTTTCTACAACGTAGTTATCGGGACAATACGGGGATGCCACGTTGCCATAATACTCAAAGTTCTCGACCTCTAAATCCACTATCATAATCTGGTACATACTAAACCTCTAAATATCCCAGGGGGTTGGCGGCTGCCGCTCTTGCAGCAGCGGCCTCTTCCAGTGAGGGGAATCTTCCCAAACGCACTTGCTTTCCGTCCCGGTTTACGTATGCCACCCAACGTTTTCGTCTGGCATCATAGGTCACTCCGGGAACGCCTGAACTATTGCGCTTATCTATGGTTTTGTTTCGATTATTTAGTGTCACAGGAACCGCCCTGAGATTGTCGATACGGTCATCTTCCCTGTTGCGATTTATGTGGTCTATAACACACCCACTAGGAATCTCTCCGTGGTGCATTTCCCAAACAATTCTAGCACGTTTGTATGCCTTCCCATGCAACCCCACTACCCAGCGGTTATGGTGTCTTTCTAGGTATCCCGCCAACTTGCCCGGCTGACATGCTCCGTTCGGACTTGTGTGGGTCCAATATAACTTACCGTCCTTGTACGTGAAGTGTTCTTTCCAGTTTATTTCCACTTAGCCCTCCGAGCCTTATTAATAGCTAGATGCACAATCAGCTGGCTGCTGTCCAGCGCGAACCGTTTACGGAAAGTACCTGCAGACGCAGCGTACGCCTTGATTACCTCTTCGTCGAGGTAGTTAATGTCTGATGGTTTAAGCATAGTAGCCTCCTAGTGTACCTACATAGCGCCCTCATAGAAGGCGCTAGGGAAGTCACCGGTTAATCTGGCCCTCGTCAAAGCGGCAACGACCCGGCTCGAATCCCACCTCGAATTGCAGGAGCGACTCTTTACCAGACAGCGCCATCTTGTTCTTCGGAGTACTGATACCGCGGACGTTTTGCATGTGCGGCTGCTCGTTTCTGTCCAAGCATCCCATCATAATAGCCAAGTCCAGGGCACCCTGTACGCCAATCTTGCTCTGCTTCATAGCGGTGAGCGGCGGGAACAGCATGTTGTAACCTTCGAGTGAAAGTTGCATAGTGCCTACAATAGCGCAGTCGTTCTCGCACCCAAGGATACGCAGCTCCTGCCAACGTGCTTCGAGGTTCTGGTGCTCGGTCTCCATAGTGCCGCCACGGATGTTAGCCACCATGTCGATGATGATTACCGCGGGGCGCATCTCCTCCATGAGCGTGGATATCTGGGCCATCGTCAAGGAGTGCGCAGCCTTAACACGAATCCGGTCAGCCCTGCCTACTTTCTTGAGGTAGGCTGGCACGAACTCTTGCTTACTGTGCCGGTCCTTAATCTCAGCCAGAGTCCAGTGCAGCGCCGCTTGATATACCCTCGGCACTGTACGCGTCGCCGGACCCTCGTTAACCAGCCAGAGAATCGGGCGGTCCCCGTATACTTCCGGCTGCTGCTGCATCTGCTCAGCAAAATCCACAGCAATAGCAGCAAGCAGACTAGTTTTACCAGAGTCCACAGGAGCAGCCACTGCGATACAGTCCCCGCCGCGTAGACCTCGGATGTTGCTAGCGAGTTGCTCGAACACGCCTAGTTTAAGACCACCACTCTCGTCAGTCGCGGCAAGTATTTCGTCAACACTACCGCTCTCCCATTCAAGCAGCGACTCATGCACCGCAGCGCCGTCACCGTACTTGCGCTGTAGGTGCTTCATTTCCAGCAGGTAATCAATCTCCTCGCCGTCTTGGTAGCGTTGCGTAAGCGCCGCTACCTCCCCGCTGTAGGCCAGCTCATTCAGGGTCTGGACAATCCCTACCACAGAATCCTGTGGCACGGCTTGTACTCCCCGCATAAGCTCGTCCATGATTACCCGCTCTTCCCGGGATAAGTGCCCCGCCCGGAGGTTGAGCATGCTCTGCATCGCATCCCATTGCACCTCCTGGTGCTCCGGGTACGTGTTCCAGTACAGCCCCACCCAGTCCAGAAGGTTCGACGTATCCGGCGCAAGCATCGACTTAGGAATCTGCTCTCGCAGTCGGTTCCAAACCTTCTGCGTGCACATTGCCTTAACAACTATTAGGTCCAATTAGAGCCTCCAGAATCTCTTTGATTTCTGCATCCTTCGGGTCCGCAGCGAAGTAATGCTCACGACACTGCATGAACGGACGCAGTGCGCGGCGCGCCGCCGCTACCCCAGCGTGCCCTGCCGGGTCATTGTCCAGCATCAGAATCACTTCCGGGCGATTCTGAATCAGCCAAGCCCTCAGCGGCGTGGGCAAGCGTGTACCCAGCATAGCTATAGCCTGCACGTTCAACGCACTGTAGCTCGTAACTGCGTGCTGTATCTTCAGGGCTGAGAGTAAGTCCTCGGTGAGCACGACCTTTAGAGGTGCGCCCGCAGCTACATCCGGTGCTACGGCAGGTGCCGCGACAGCGAACGCCACAGGCTGTCCGTACATTACCCACTTCGGTTGCTGCTTGGCATGCACCGCACGGCCCAGAGCAGCGCTTCCGACACGGAAGATTATACGCTGTTTCTCTTTGCTCCATTCTGCATCCCCCACCATTTCAGGCATGATTCCCTTTGTAGTCAGGAATCCGTAAATAAAACTCTGCGTTTCCGCAGGCGCTTGGCTAATGCAAATTGCCTCTGCAGGTGCAGAGGGCTGCACCCTCGGCTCTTCCTGTAACTGTATGCGCTGGTACTGCTTGCGCTCGTTAACCGTCTTGTGACACCTAAAGCAATACATACTCCAGGCGTCGGGTTTATTGTAGATTACTGCTGCGGGCGTCTTTCCGCAGCATCTGAATCTACTAGATTGCCCTATAGCTAGGCGCTTGCAGGCTCTAAGCCACGGCTCGTCCATTACTTCTGCTCCCGCTTTATCTTCATAGCCATGCGGCGAAGGTCGTGTGCCAACTGCAGGGCTGCATCCGGTTCCATATTATAACCGAGCACTTCGGGCTCGCCGCGATAACGCAGGCTAATAAGTACATTAACTGAATCACCATTGATGCCCGCCACCAGCTTACGCCGCCCATTTTCTTTTAGGTAATATACACTACGCGGAACCGGGGGCAGCTTGTCCTCCGGTTCTTGGTACAGTTCGAATTTACTGGCGTACCAGGGGTGCTTGTCGGCCCCATCTATCCACCCATCCACCTGCAGCCAGTAATCTCCGATAACAGAGGTCACAGTGTAGTAGATTTCCTGGCCTAACTTAGACAGAAAGTGTTCATCTTTGCCACAATCCTTTGTACGCACAACCTTATCACCAACTTTAAACTTAGACATAATCAACCCTCTACAATATTATCGTATCCGCCCCAGTCTTCTACGACTCGGGTGCCTAGTTCAATCAGTTCTTCTTTAAAGCCATAATCGGAGAATACCATGATGTACTCCGCCGCCTTCTCTGGATTCTCCCGTACCCAGCTAACCAGTTGTTGTTTAGAAAGCTGAGAAACTTCCCGGAACGCTGCCAGCAATTGCGGGTCCTCGTCCGGCGGCATATCCCACGGCTGGCGTAAATTGAGTGTCGGTGCAGATAGCCATTGGTCTGGCTCCAATACCTTCGGGTCCCGCTCAATCGGAAGGTGCGAGAACGTGCCATCTTGTAGTACCCGCTCAAGCACTTGCCCCAGGATGTTCAGGTCCAGCACCTCATCCGGGGTGTGCTCGTGCATATACCCTACGCCGACGTTGGTGCACTCAGGAATGATGCCAACGAACTCAGCCGAGTCAGTATATACCCCCTTCTGTAAGTGCTGCTCCGTGCGTCCCAGGCGCGCTGCTAAGGTCTTTGCAAAGGTATCAGAGCAGCAGCGCATATACCTTTGATGTGTAATGATACCGTCGCCGCGGCGGTCGAAGCTAATCACCGCCTTGACCCCAGTCCAAAATCCAGAGTCATCCTTGGCCGATGCAGCGCTACCCTCGCAGCCTACCTCTTCATCCACGAAGAAGCAGTAGCGTCCGTGCACACCCAGCCGCAGCATCTCCAGCATCAGGTAGATACCAGCACCGCAGTCCGCCCCCAAGCAGTCAGCCTGCTGCGGATTCTTTACGAACAGTACGCCCTTGTTAGTGCAGCCGACGTCCGGCGCAGCGCTGGTTGGGCGGGCCACCGTATCGAGATGAGACGTAAACGCTACGTCACTTTGCTCTGAGTCCCCCACCAGCACGAAGTAGTTCCCGTGCTTGTCTTTTACGTAATGCATACCGCTACCTAGCGCCTGCATAAGCAGAGGCTCAAACCACTTAGTGCTTGCCCAGCTGGGCCGGTGCGTTTGCAGTATCTGCAAGAGCAGCTGCATATCAATCCCATGCGGATTCAAGAACATTAAGCTGCCCCCTCTACTTCTTCTTCGTCATCGTTGCCCAGGTACTTCTCTCCCAAGCAATCAGCTGCATACTCAGTGAGAATTAACCCATGCACTGGGTGTTCTTCTGCGTGCTCAATAAGCACCTGCCGGTCCTGTGCAAACACCAGCTCTTCTTGGTCGTGCACTACACCCTCTACCGCACAGTGCTCAATGTCTCCGTCGTATACATAGGCGTCGTGGTAATCAGACCAAGTGCAGCCCCCGCGATTATATAGCCCTTCCCGGCCAACTACGTATACAAACTCCCCCTCTTCAACGCAGCCACCGCACACCATTTCATCGCCGGCAGTTACGTGCATGTCATCGACGGGGTAGCGCTCACCGCAGCAGCAGCACCGGACAGTCTCTGTGCCTACGTAGATGTACCCCTCGGACTCTTGCGCCCCGTACTCGTAGTCATCACGGATTACAAAGGCGTCACTGCCTTCTTCATCAACACCGCGCTGGATGCTATCGAGGTACGGCATCAGTACCGCACCAGTATATGTAGGGTGCGGTATACGCGCCAGTAGCACCCCTTCGAGGCACTCGGAGTTTCTGGTGTACCCATGCCCGCGCAGGATTGCATCCGCAGCGTTGCCGTAAGCACGAACGTACTCTTTAGTTTCAGGTTTTACGATTGCCCGTGCCTGCACTTCAAAGTCATCCCCGAACAGTTCCCCGGTGTACTGTATGAACATGCGCAACCCATTATCCGGCAGCCCGTGGCTAGTTGTAGCATACGCACGCACGGGGCTATGCCCAAAGGAGTACCCGCTCATGCAGCTACTCGGGCCGTTCTCATAGGCGTCGTACCATTCCTGCTCGGTCTTGCACAGGTACGTTGTAGGTTCTACGTTCATAGCTTTGAGGTCTTCGATAGCATCGCGGAAGTCTACGCCGTTGCCGTAGTAGTTAGCGAGCCACTTACCGACTCGCATCTCCATGCAGCGGTACCCAGTAACCGCAGCGAAGTCCTTGTGCATCCTCGGCTGCCCCAGCATTACTACGGGTTCGCCGTTGCGGAAACCAAAGCCCAAGGGTACGGCGAAGCGAGATACCACAAAGCCGTGCAACTTCATGAGCAGCGCCGCGGCGTGTACATCTCGAATATGGCCGCCGTAATCGTAGCCCGTATACACCCGGCGCTGCTGCTCTTCTGGTGCAAGCATAATGCGTTCGAATAACTGCAAGGCTTGCTTGTGCACCTTGTAGCCGGTGAATGCTTCTACGCTGGCAAGTACTCGCTCAACCACTACATCCCCGTTCTCGTAGAAGTCGCGGCGGCGCTCCCAGAACTTACTGTCGATGGTGATTCGCGCTGGTTCAAAGAGTTCGTAGAAAGTTCCGGAACGGTACAAGTCCACCTTTTGTAGCGGGCCACGAGTCAGCATTACATCGCGATACTCCGGATGCAGTATTCCGCCTATAGCTACCCCTAAGCCCGGGGTGTACGCGCTAACAGTACGGAGGCCCATAAGCGCCTGCAATGGGCCCTCAGTGTGAGGATGGTCAGCGCCCTGCATTTGCAAGTCCTGGAACGGGGCCCAGTAATCACCGCTGGAATACATGGAACACTTCATTGGCAATGCGTTTGCACCTTCCGGTAACATTACTTTCCACTCTATAGGTGCTGTGTTAGTCTCTTGCATTTTCATTTGCTCCTGGGTTAGTTGTATTTCATCGTGCGCTGAGAGTTCAGCGTGCGTACCAAGCAGCGAGCTGCGCTTGCTTATAATATGCCCGTACTGCCGCCCTAAATCTTGCGTATGCTCCACAGTACCCATACCGCTGCAGCGCTTCAACCACATCAAATGCAATATGCTCTTGCAACTGCCGCGCGGCAGACTCAGTGTACTCTCGATAGGTTGTGAGAACAGTGCCAATACCCTCTTTTCTAACTCGGAGTAATCTACGCTCAACTGGTACGATTTGCTTGAGTTCATTAGGAACCCCTTTGAATGTTTCCCAAGTGCAACCGCACTTGCCCTGCGTTTCCAGCAGGGCCCAGCACAGCAGCGCTGTTTCGTCTACTGTTAGCATGCTTTGTCCTTGAATACCACGTTGCGGGCCACGAGTACCGACTGCTCGTGCAGCAGTATGAATGCGCTACTGAATGCACAATCTTCGAAGTACACACCCAGATGCTTGCAGTACCACTCTGCAGGGTGGTCTAGTGGGCGGTCAACTGCTACGCGGTAGTATGCGCCGCGCAGGTTGTATACATCATACATAATTTGCTTACTCATACCACACCCCGCACATTAAACCGGAAGCAGTAGCCGCGCAGGGTCATACCCAGGCGCTGCGCTTGTTTCTCATAGTGCTGGCGCAGTGCTGCCTTCGCGCTGTACTCCCGCGCCAGTCCGTCTATTGCTGGTCGCTGCTTACGCATAAGCAGCGTTTCAGGATTCTTTCCGTACATGCTCTGCCTCAAATTTCGTTGTTGCTCTTACCATCCACAGTGAGAGTCACAGCGGCGTCCGGGTACTGCTCCTGCACCGCCACAAGGATGCTATAGGCTGTAATTAGTAAACTCTTCACTTCTTGCTAACGAACAGGATAATGAACAGTAATCGAAGAATCGGGCCGACAAGAAAGAATGCGCCAACTACTGCTAAGAATGTCATCATACTAACCCCCTAATTGTGAATTTACAGTGTACCAGCCCTTGGGCTCTTTGCTGCTACCCTTAGTCTTGGTCTTGCCACGCACCGTGGTGCTGAACGTGGCGGATTGCTTGGTCTGCGTATACCCTGCACGGTTCAGGGCGTCCCGGCGCTTTCTCAACTCGGAGCCTGATAACTTCTCAAGTCCCTCAAATTGTTGTTTCAATTTATCTTTGTACTTCATGTTCCCGCCTTTATGTGCCCTTTCAGTCTGGCAAGCTCGGTGCGCATACTAACTAACGCCGTTACCTGATTAGGGGTGAGACTCTGCAACGCAGAGAAGTATTCTATTGTCCTCTCCAGTACTGCGATGCGCTTCCTCCACGCGGTTGCGTTTTGTCTGCGCCACCTATAACCAGCGTCTATCAGTCTGCTCATGGTTGCTCCTGTATAACACTCAGCTAAGCATAGTTGCTTAGGTCAGTGTTATAGGTTGGCGGGTTACTGATTCTAGTCAGCACCTGTACAACCGCGTTGATTCAGCCTCTTCGTGGTTTCCCCCGGCTCCCCAGTCGCTCTGGGCTTGATGATTTCGTTTTCAGGGCACAATCATCTAAGCGCACCCGCCGTTTGTCGTCTCAGCTCTTGACGTTACATCTTTACTACTATCATGTATCTAGGGTTAGTGGTCAGAGCACCTTTAGGCGCTACACTGCTCCGCAACATGATTCAAACTATAAAAGCGTTTACTGCTATTGTCAATACCTGTTTTTCATATGACTTATCAGGCTGTCTACTTATCCAGTTGACTCTGGAATCTAGAGCTACCCGGTAGACCGTATCGCTTTCGATGGGATAAATATACACCTAGCAGATTTAAAAAAAGCAAGTACTTTCTATAAATATTTATCACTGAGAGCAAAAAGGGTAAGCAGACCCTAAAGGTCTGCGTGTAGTAAGCTATTGTAATCTCCGTAAGTTACGTCGAACTCTCGCCAGTTAGTGTCGTAGTCTGGGCTGGCTAATAACTCCTCCTTTGTGAAACATCTCCTTTCCTGACTCTGTGCTAAGTGAATGGCACGGTGAGTGCTGGAGCTAACCAATATCAGGTTATCAAAGGCGCAGTTAAGGCGGTTACTGTCGCAGTGATGTACATGGTACCCAGAGCCGTAGCTAGTGATACCCAGTGCATCCATAACCACGGCCCTGTGTAGTGCCATAGTCCTACGGTCCTTTTTACCATTCTTACGTATACACTCTGGACCAGCACCGTTAATCACTGGGTAGCCTTCTTTATCAACCACAATCTTAAATGTTCTAGCCAAAACAATATCTCCTTACATAGTGATTAGTAGCGTAACCATAGCGACGATATCCCGGAGGGATAGGAGCGGAGGTTACAAGATTCTAGGTATGTCAGCCTACTGCGTAGGCACAGGGACATACTAGTGAGTACTAGTGAGTGCACAGTGAGTAGTAGTGTATATAGTGTCCCTAAACCCCTCCTACTCCGGTTACTTCATTTCATAATAGCTTTCGAATGAAAGTAAGAGCAAAGGGATAGCATTGGGATAGCGCTGGAGTGTGGAAGTGCGCCCTAGTGGGGAGCGCGCAGCGTAGCACAGAATCGGCACAATGTAAAGCACTATGGATAGCCCTAGCGATAGCCTAGTATGTACTAGGGATAGCACTACAGCGCACTAGCTGGCCCACTGTGGCCCCACTACTGGCACACTAGGCAGGCACTGGGCAGGCCCACTGGACAGGCACAAAATAAGCAAGGCAGAGCGCACCCCTATGGCCCACAGAGAGCTCGCAGGGATAGCCCCAGTGCCCCGTAGGGCGCATAGGGGCCACACAGTGCCGCGCACAGGGATAGGCATAGGGTAGCACTGGCAATAGCCCTAGAACGCAGCACAGGCCCGCTGAGGCCCGCTGGTGCGCACTAGTAGGCCCATCCAGTGCCCCCCCCCCCTAAATTCTCCCAGGCCACCCCCTATGGGGGCAATTGGCGTCGCTGAGGG
>ENA-UERN01001092-UERN01001092.1-human-gut-metagenome-genome-assembly--contig:-NODE-1092-length-27309-cov-10.467869_pt1 | contig 27309 bp, 16 predicted proteins | sample MGYA00242950_ERZ507950 | MGnify/ENA primary metagenome ERZ507950 (study PRJEB26167, sample SAMN06115515) | human gut metagenome | host: Homo sapiens | place: China:Ningxia | collected 2014-11-26...
TCATTTTAATCTCAAACCCATCCCGGAAGTGGAGCAGGTCACAGCCTGACCTGCCCCGCCGGGGCGGTTCTTAAAAAACTCCATAGATATTTCTTGACACGCCGCCGCCCGCCATCGAGCCGGTTTCCTACACCTATTTGGGTATGAAACAGCTGATGTCCGGCGGCGGTGTCATCCTCATCGGCACCCAGCTGATCCCGCTGCTCTCTGGTCTGTTCGGCTAATCAACAAGCGATAGGAGGAAAACCCGCCATTGTTCGATAATATTTTCGCTGCAATCGAAAAATGGATGAGGGAACTTCTTTCCGGCATGGTGGAGTCCAACCTGAGTACGATGTTCACAGCGGTCAACCAACAGACCAGTGAAATCGCTGCTCAGGTCGGGCAGACACCGCAAGGGTGGAACAGCAGCATTTTCAGCATGATCCGTAACATTTCGGATTCGGTGGTGATTCCCATTGCGGGAATCATCATCACGCTGATCCTCTGCTACGAACTGATCTCGATGCTGACAGAGCGGAACAATCTGCACGATGTGGACACATGGATGTTCTTCAAGTATTTCGTGAAGATGTGGATCGCGGTCTATCTCGTCAGTCATACGTTCGATATTGCAATGGCGGTATTTGACATTGGACAGTCGGTGGTAAATTCTTCCTCCGGCATTATCCGTGGCAATACCGCCATTGATATTAGTTCTCTTTCCATGCAGATGCAGGCGGCAATGGCAACGATGGCGATTGGCGAACTGGTGACGCTGGCATTGGAAACCCTTGTCGTAAGCTGGTGTCTGAAAATTCTGTCGGTGATTATCACGGTAATTATGTACGGCAGAATGATAGAAATATACCTCTACACTTCGCTTGCTCCGATTCCATTTGCAACTATGAGCAACCGTGAATGGGGTCATGTGGGTACGAACTACTTCCGAGGGCTGTTCGCGCTGGCATTTCAAGCGTTCCTGATGATGGTCTGCGTGGCAATCTATGCAGCCCTCATCGGCAGCATCCGGGTGTCTTCGGATATTCACTCGGCGTTGTTCGGCACGATGGCCTACACGGTGATTCTTTGCTTCTCGCTGCTCAAAACGGGAAGTCTGTCCAAACAGATCTTCGGCAGTCACTAAATCCGGGAAAATCCAATGAAAGGAAAAGACAGCAGACAACGCCGTTTCCCGGCGGCGGTCTGGCTGTTCTGGTGATAAATGGCCTATGTAACGATTCCCAAAGACCTTTCCAAAGTGAAGAATAAGGTCTTTCTGAACCTGACGAAGCGCCAGCTAGTGTGTATGGGGTTTGCAGCAGGCATGGGTGTTCCGTTTTATTTCCTCATGCGCGATACGCTGGGAACCAGCAATGCAGCGGCAGGCATGGTACTTCTGATGCTGCCGGAGTTTTTCTTTGCGCTGTATGAGAAAAACGGGATGCACCTTGAAACCATCCTGACGAATTTCATCAGCGTCCGCTTCAAACGTCCTGCGGTACGCCGCTACGAGATTGAAAATCTGTATGACAGAGAACTGGAAACCGCAGCACCGATCCAGAAGAAAGGAGGCATCCTTGGTAAAAAGTGAACCGAAGAAGAAACCGCAGCCGGGCGGCTTCTTCCAGAAGTTCTTCCGCAAGCCCGAAAAGAGTGAAAAGGAGCAGCGGCTCACCGTACAGCGTTCCATTCCATATCTGGAAATGGGGCGCGACGGTATCTGCCGGGTGGAGGAACATCTGTATTCCAAAACCGTCCGATTCTACGACATTAACTACCAGCTGGCACAGAACGAGGATAAGAACACCATCTTTGAAAGCTGGTGCGACTTCCTCAACTACTTCGATGCCAGTATCCGCTTTCAGTTGTCGTTCATCAACCACAAGAGCGATATGAGCGAGTACAACAAGGTCATCCAGATCGAGCCGCAGCACGACGCGTTTGACGATGTGCGTATGGAATATGCGCAGATGTTGAAACAACAGCTTGCCAAGGGTAACAACGGTCTGGTTCGGACGAAGTACATCACGTTTAGCATCGAAGCAAAAAGCGTTCGGGAAGCAAAGCCCCGGTTGGAGCGTATCGAAACCGATATTCTCAACAATTTCAAGGTGCTGGGTGTGAAAGCCTACCCGCTGAACGGCGTGGAACGGCTTCAGATCATGTACGAAACCTTTCATCAGGAGGAACAGCAGAAGTTCGATTTCAGCTATGACCGCATCCTGCAGAGCGGCATGACGACTAAAGACTTCATTGCCCCGACCAGCTTCCTGTTCAAGAGCGGAAAGGACTTTATGATGGGCGACACCTACGGTGCAGCATCCTATCTGAACATCCTTGCCCCGGAACTGACGGATAAGGTGCTGGCTGAGTTTCTGGACATGGACAAAAATCTGGTGGTCAGTATTCATGTGCAGTCGGTAGACCAGCTGAAAGCCATCAAACTGATCAAGGGCAAAATTACCGACCTGGACCGTATGAAAATCGAGGAGCAGAAGAAAGCTGTGAGGTCTGGTTATGATATGGAAATTATTCCGAGCGACCTTGCGACTTATGGCGGCGAGGCCAAGAAGATTCTGGATGATCTGCAGAGCCGCAATGAGCGTATGTTCCTTGTTACGGTGCTTTTCCTCAATACGGCCAAGACCAAGCAGGAGTTGGATAGTGCTGTGTTTCAGACTGCTGGTATCGCTCAGAAGTTCAACTGCACTCTGAACCGTCTGGATTATCTGCAGGAGCAGGGGCTTATGAGCAGTCTGCCGCTGGCAAATAATCTCGTTCCCATCAAGCGCGCACTGACTACCACTTCCACTGCGATTTTTGTTCCGTTTACGACGCAGGAACTTTTTATGGAGGGCGATTCCCTCTATTATGGCCTGAACGCGGTATCCAACAATATGATTATGGCAGACCGCAAGCAGCTTAAAAATCCCAATGGTTTGATCCTCGGTACACCGGGCAGTGGCAAAAGTTTTTCGGCAAAGCGTGAGATCACAAACGTGTTCTTCACCACAACGGACGATATTATCGTTGCAGACCCGGAAGGCGAGTATTATCCGCTGGTGGAAGCGTTGGGCGGTCAGGTTATCCATATTTCGTCCACCAGTAAGGACTACATCAACCCGATGGATATTAACCTGAACTATGCGGACGATGATAACCCACTGGGTATGAAATCGGACTTTATTCTTTCCCTGTGCGAACTTATCATGGGCGCACGGGATGGTATGGAGCCAGAAGAAAAGTCGGTTATAGACCGCTGCCTGCCGCTGGTCTATCAGAAGTATCTGAATGACCCGAAGCCGGAGAATATGCCGACGCTCGGTGATCTGTACGACTGCCTGCGGGAGCAGAAGGAGCGGCAGGCGCAGCGTATCGCCACGGCACTGGAAATCTACGTCAATGGTTCTCTGCGGGTGTTCAACCACCAGACGAATGTGGAACTGGATAACAGAATTATCTGCTTCGACATCAAAGAGTTGGGCAAACAGCTGAAAAAACTGGGTATGCTCATCGTTCAGGATCAGGTCTGGAACCGTGTCACCATCAACCGCAACAGCAAAAAGAACACCCGGTACTATATAGACGAGTTCCACCTCCTGCTGAAAGAGGAACAGACCGCAGCATACAGTGTGGAAATCTGGAAGCGATTCCGAAAATGGGGCGGTGTACCGACAGGCATCACCCAGAACATCAAGGATTTGCTCGCAAGCCGGGAAATCGAGAACATCTTTGAGAACAGCGATTTCATTTATATGCTTAACCAGGCATCCGGCGACCGACAGATCCTTGCCAAGCAGCTGAATATTTCGCCGTTCCAGCTGTCGTATGTGACGAATAGCAACGAGGGCGAGGGACTGCTGTTCTACGGCAACACGATTATCCCATTTAAGGATAAGTTCGATACTTCGCTGAAACTGTACAGTCTGATGACCACTAAGCCCAATGAGATGGGAAAATACAAGGAGAAGAAAGAAGCATGAACACACCGAACATTTTTGACCGACTGAGCCGTAAGATTCATCATCACTCTGACATGGAGCCGCACGAAAGCGATTCCGGCCCGCCCTTTGGTGAGGTGGAGCCGCTCAACTTCCACGATGAAGAATCGGTGGTGCATACGGTGCTGGAAGATTTCTATGCCGTTGGCACACTGGCCGATGAACTGACTGACGGCTTTCACATGGAAGCCCACGGTTATCTTGACCGTGAGGAAGTGAATGCCCGTCTGATCGCCTTTGCCCGGAAGCTTGAACAGGTGCTGGATAAGTGGGAAACCCACGCAGCCCTGCTCGCGTGACGGCTCCAGCCGGAAGGAGGTGATTTCCATAGCAGACAAAAAGTTTCGGGGCAGAGATAAAATCGTCCAGAAAATGACCAAGGATGGTCTGGTGGATGAAAACCTCCGCACCGGGGAACAGAAGTCCGCAACCGCAGCAGAAAAGCCGGAGCAGGAAGATTCGGCAAAAGAAACTGCGGAAAAGGAAACAGACAAAGAACCTGTCATGGACGAAATCTGTATGGATGCCGAGGATGGAAAGGAGGAACCACCCCGGCATCACAGCACCGCCAAGCAGAGCGCAGACTATTATAAAGCCCATCAGGAGGATGGCAAGCCGAAGGATGCGCCTGCGGAATCGGATGCAGAGCCGCAGACCAAGAAAGGCCGACTTTCTTTTGAAGATGAAAAAGGTGGCATTGTCCGTGGCGTAGGAATGGGTGTTAAGAAGGTGGCCAAGAAAGGAGTGGATACCGCCACCGGGTTCGCCCATCAGAAAGTACATCAGGTAGAAAAGGACAATTCCAGTGTGGAAGCTGCCCATAAGTCGGAAGAAGCCGCCGAACGCCTGCACCACTTTGTCAAAGGCAGAAAAAAGCCCAAAGAAAAATCTGCCAGAGCGGAGAAAAGAGGTGGGGAGGATCAGAAATCCAGCCGTCTGAAATTCTCCGAGAGCGAGGGCGGCAAGGGAGAAAATGCAGCAGAACCGCAGCTGAAAAAGAAACAGCCCCAGCCGCCACCGACTGCCGCAGGAGGTGAATCAAAAACAGTCGGCGCGAAGTTTTACCAGAAAAAACAGTATAAGGATGCTTATGCAGCCGCCAAGCGCGGCCAGAAAGCCGGAACTGCCGCCAGCAAGCAGACGGCAGCGGCAACCAACACCATTACGGAGAAAGCGAAAGCGGCGGTGCAGGAGATCGTCGTGCAGAACAAAACCCTGTGGGTCAGTATTGGTGTAGGTATCCTGCTGGTGATGGTAATGCTGGGAGCCTTTTCAAGCTGCGGTGCAGCAATTCAGGGAACAGGCAGTACCTTTGTAGGAACGACCTACCCCAGCAAGGACGCCGATATGAAAGGTGCGGAAGAAGATTATCTGGAACTGGAAAAGGAACTGGATAAGCAGATTCGGCAGATGGAATCCACCCATCCGGGCTATGATGAATATCGCTATCAGCTTGACGAGATCGGGCATGACCCGTACCAGCTGATTTCTCACCTGACAGCGGTTTATGAGCAGTTCACTAGAGGACAGGTCAAGCCTGTTATCAAGGAACTGTTCAAACAGCAGTATCTCCTGAAAGTGTGGGAAACCATTGAGATTCGCACTCGCATGGAAACCAGAGTAGGGGTTCGGCCAACGATAGACGCTTTTGGAAACGTCAGCATGGAAACCTATACCTATCAGGAAGAAGTGGAGTATGAGTACAAAATCCTCAATGTCCTGCTGAAAAATAAGGGCTTCGATACCATCGCGCGGAAGAACATGAACCGGAAGCAGACCGGGCGATACGGTGCCTACAACCTGACCTACGGCAACCGCCCCGAACTGTTCGGCGCAGGATCACCGACCTACAGTGGTGGTACAACAGGTAGCATCGGTACGGGTGGCGGTTCCGGTGGTTCCGGCAGTGGTTTCCAGTACGATATTCCTTCGGAGGCTTTGTCGGACGAAAAGTTCGCAAAGATGATAAAGGAAGCTGAAAAGTATCTGGGAATGCCGTATGTGTGGGGCGGCAGTTCCCCAAGCACCAGTTTTGACTGTTCCGGCTTCGTATGCTGGGTCATCAATAACTGCGGCAATGGGTGGAGCGTTGGGCGTACAACGGCCAACGGTCTGCGAGGAAAATGCAGCTATGTCTCTCCTGCGGATGCACAGCCTGGTGACTTGATTTTCTTTGAGAAAACCTATAACACCGTTGGCGCGTCGCACGTTGGAATCTACGTCGGCAATGGCATGATGATCCACTGCGGCGACCCCATTTCCTATACCAGCATCAATTCGACCTACTGGCAAAGCCACTTTTTAGGCTTTGGCCGTATCAACTGAGAGGAGGAACGATGGGCAAAAAATTACAGAAATATCTGGATGAAGCCGAAAAGACTGAACAGCAGATCGCGGAACTGGAAGAACGGCTGAGAACCATCCGGGCAGCACAGAAAAAGGAAGAGGACAGCGAGATCATTCGTGCCATCCGCAGCACCAAGATGGGTGGGCGCGAACTGCTGGCTCTGCTGGACAACATTCAGGCGGGCAATGTGACGTTCCTGACCGCTGTAAACAACGCTTCGGAAGAAGCAGAAACGGAGGAAGCGATTGAAAAAGATGCTTAAACGGCTGGGAGTTGTTATCCCCAGCACAATTCTGACCCTGCTGATGGCAGTGGGCTTTTCGACCCCGGCCTTTGCCTTTGTGGACACCACTGAAGTGATGGAGGAACCGACACAGGTGATCGAGGAAGAGGAACCGACCGAGGAAGAAAAAATCCCGTTCACCATCGCAGGCAACGGTGAGGTGGAGGATAACATCGTGGATGACCCCAGCAAGGAGTTCTTCACAGTAAAGACCAAGGGCGGCAACACATTTTTTCTGGTGATCGACCGGGCGCGAAACAGCGAAAACGTCTATATGCTCTCGATGATCGACGAGTACGATTTGCAGGAGTTTCTGGATGATGAAGAGCGGAACGGCAAGCAGGAAGAAGAAACGCCTGCGGTAGTTCTGCCCGAAACCAAACCCGAACCTACCCCGGATGTGGAAATCGAAGAACCGAAAGAGGAATCGAGTGGTGGCATGAATAAGATTCTGCTGCTGGTATTCGTGGCGGCACTGGGCGGTGCAGGTGCTTTCTTCTACTTCTACATTTATAAGCCGAAGCCGAAAGAAGAAACGCCGCAGAGTGAAAATCTGGAAACCGACCAGAGCCTTGCGACTGTGAACGAAGATAATCAGTCCGGCAACGAAAATGGCACATAAGAAAACCGTAACATAAGGATGCAGGGGTAGTCGAAAGGCTATCCCTGCTTTTTTCAAAAAGGAGAAAGCGTTGAAATATCTGGTGATTGCAGAAAAACCGAGTGTATCGAAATCCATTGCAAAAGTGATCGGTGCATACCGACAGGAGGACGGGTATCTGGAGGGTGGGGATTGCGTGGTAAGCTGGTGTCTGGGGCATCTGGCAGAGTATGCAGCCCCGGAACATTACAATGAACGCTATGAGAACTGGCGTTTTGAAGATTTGCCGATTCTTCCTGCTGAGTGGAAACTGCTGGTACACAATACCAAGAAGCCACAGTTCAATGTCCTGCGCAAACTGCTCCGCAGCAAGAAATTTGATTATGTGGTGAACGCCTGCGATGCAGGGCGCGAGGGTGAAGCAATTTTCCGCCGTGTGTATGCTCTTGCCGGAAGCAAACTCCCCATCAAGCGGCTGTGGATCAGCAGCATGGAGGATGCCGCCATCCAGCAGGGCTTTGAAAACCTGAAAGATGGTGCGGCGTATGATAACCTGTTTGCAGCGTCCGAGTGCAGGGCAAAAGCAGACTGGCTGATCGGCATGAATGGAACCCGCGCTTTTACGAAAAAGTACGGTAGAAAGCAGACCATTGGCCGAGTTCAGACCCCGACGCTGGCGATGCTGGCCGAACGGCAGACCAAAATCAAGAACTTTGTAAAGGAACCCTATTATAAAGTGGAACTGTCCGGTGCGGGTGTCGTGGCGGTATCGGAACAGATGGGGCGGGAACAGGATGCCGATACCATGCAGGCCGCTTGTGATGGTCAGTGCGCGGTGGTCGGCAGTATCGAGCGCAAGCGAGTGGAGAAGAAGCCCCCGAAGCTGTATGACCTGACGACCTTGCAGCGAGAAGCAAACCGCTATTACGGCCTGACCGCCAGCCAGACCTTGCAGGCATTGCAGGAACTGTATGAAGAAAAGCTGGTGACATACCCCAGAACAGACAGCCAGTTTGTGACCGAGGATATGCGCAAGACAGTGGAATCTCTGGTGCTGGCTCTGGATGGCCAGACCGTGGATGTGAGTTGCGTTATCAACAACAGCAAGGTCACAGACCATCATGCGATCCTGCCGACTACGCAGAGCGTAAAATGCAGCAAGGAGAAACTGTCCGAAACCAAACAGAAGATTCTTTCACTCATTATCTGGAAACTGGTGCAGGCCGTGCAGTCGCCGTTCATCTATGAGGATGTGCTTGTGACGGTATGCTGTCAGGGACAGAATTTTACAGCAAAGTATAAGAACGTTCTGCAGCCCGGTTATACTGCAAAACCTGTTCCGTTTGTGGAGCCGGAAAAGAATAAAGATGTACCTTTCCCGAAAAAGATGGAGCAGGGAATGGTTCTTCCTGTGGTACGGGCAGAGAAAAAGCAGGGCTTTACTTCACCGCCGAAAGTCTACACCGAAGATACCCTGCTGTCGGCCATGGAAACGGCAGGCAACAAAGAATTTGAAAAAGATACCGAGAAAAAGGGTCTGGGAACCCCTGCAACGCGCGCCGCAATTCTGGAAAAGCTGGTATCCGCCGGGTATGTTGAGCGCAAGGGCAAGCAGATGATTCCCACGGAGGACGGTGTGGCCGCAATCCGCAATATCCCCGACTACCTGAAATCCGCCAGCATGACAGCTGAGTGGGAAAATGGCCTGCTGCGGATGGAGCGCGGTGAGATCAAGTCCCATGATTTTATGCAGGGCATCCACGGACTGCTCGATAAGATGCTGGCCGACTTGCGGCAGATTCCTACCGTTGCGGCGGCTCCCTATCATAATAAGGTAAGCGTAGGAAGCTGCCCGGTCTGCGGAAACCCTGTGCATGAGAGCAAACTCAGCTTTTGTTGTGCAGATCGCAGCTGCAAATTTGCCCTCTGGAAAGAAAGCAGATACTTGTCCAACATGAGCAAAACGCTGGACAAGAAGATGGCGGTAGACCTTTTGAAGAAGGGACGCACCCATGTAAAAGACTTTTATTCCGCGAAAAAAGATAAGACATTCGCCGCTGACCTTGTGATGCGCGTCGAAGAGGGCCGCGCACAGTACAGCCTGGAATTTCCTAAAACACCGATGCAAACGAAAACGTAAAGGAGGTTTGACCCTTGCCACAGATTAACGATATTCGAGAATTGGCGCAGCAGAACGCCCGGTATGTCAGTAACTCGCCACAGGACTGGATGAGTTATCTGGATGTGGCGGCGCGGCTGTACCGCTATTCGTTCACCGATGCGCTCCTGATCCACGCGCAGCGGCCCGATGCAACCGCCTGCGCAGAACTGGAACTCTGGAATCAGAAAATGAGCCGATGGGTCAACCGTGGCGCAAAAGGCATCGCGCTTCTGGATGATACCGGACCGCGTACCAAACTGCGGTATGTGTTCGATCTTGCTGACACCCATCTGGTGCGCGGCGGAAAAACACCGCTCTTATGGAATCTGGACAGCCACGAGCACGAGCAGATTATCCTAGACCATCTGGCAGATACCTATGGCTTATCCCAGACAGGCAGCATGAATACTGCCCTGCTGGAACTGGCACAGCAGCTGACCGCCGACAATCTGGATGAAGCGATGGATGGTCTGGCCTATGAGGTGAAAGGCACTTTTCTGGAGGAACTGGACGAAGATAACATCCGTGTCCGCTTCCGGGAACTGATGACCAACAGTATTTTCTATACGCTTTCCCGCCGCTGCGGGCAGGAGCCTATGGATGTGCTGGACGATGATGACTTTATCCGTATCGTGGATTTCAACAAGCTGCCGGTACTGTCGTTCCTTGGCAACGCGGTTTCCGAACAGTGCGAAGCGGTTCTTTTTGACATTGGCCGAGAGATGCGGAAAATTTACAAAAAAGAAATCACGCAGCAGCTTGCAAAATCCGTTGACAGCTTGTATAATACCAATACGAACTTTAGCACATTAAAGCGTGAAACCGAGGATAACACGACCAAAGGAGGACAAGAAAATGGAGTTGACGTATTACCGCAAGGGAGATTATCTGTTCCCGAATCTGGCCGTGAAGGACGAGCCGCAGACCATCGGGAAGTACGGGATGCTGCGCAGGACGTACCTGAAAGAGAACCGCAAGAACTGGTATCAGAGTATGCTGATGAGCGGCAGGCTGAACCAGCATCTGGCGCAGATCGAGGAAGCAGCGGAAAGCCGGGTAGAAACCCTGCTGGACAGCCTGAACGAGAAGTTCCCGGCACCGAGCAAGGAGAAGGACCCGCTGGCATGGGCAGCACATCAGAACAGCCTGACGGCGATGGCAGAAGAGATCATCTTGAAGGAATTGGTGTACAATTAACGGAAGCGACAACGGAACAGGATTTGAGCGAAGCAGAGGAAGAAATTGCCTCTGCTTTTTCTTTTCCTGATTTGCCCACCGTGGAACAGCAGATCCGCGCCATTGAAGCACCGATCCGGGCGCGGTATGCGGACGAGATTGTACTTGATTCCGAAGTAGTCGATGAAATCCTGCGCACGGGCAGCAACCGCAGCAAGGGTCAGCTGCGTCTGATCTACAATTTCATGGTCGAGAAAACCCCGGAAGAATACACGGAGTTCGTGAAAAACGAATATGGTACGGGCGGCAAAGGCTTTGAAATTGACGGTGTAAAGTATGCGGTCTGGTTCGATGATTTGGGGCTTCGCATTGCAGCAGGTGACACGGCTAAGGGCGGCACGATTGTCAATGCGTTTCTTTCGTGGGAGGATGTCAGCAACCGTATCCATGAACTGCTCCGGCAGGGCGAGTATGCGCCGCAGGCGGTTCTGGATGTTGCACGGCAGAACGCCTTACAGGAACACGCGCAGACGTTGGCTTATATGGAACGTGATTTGGCCGATGGTGTTGCCGAAGCAGTCTTTCAGGATACAGAAATCTTCAGGGGCGGTTTCCCGGAACTGACGGACAGGCTGGCAGGCTTGCTAGATGATACGGATTTTCTGACTGACCTAAACGACAGATTATCTGCGCTGGGGGAAGCCTACGCCGAAGATAAAGACCTGATGCGGATGCACTTTTATAAGCCGGATAAAGTAGCGGCTCTGTTCCAGCAGTTTGCAAAGCCTCATCAAAACTACTCGGCGCGGGATGGCTTTCACTGGAATGAGTACAAACGATTCATCACGGAAGATGAAATCAATGGATATTTCACGCGGGGAAGCAATTACTCGGATAGTCGGCTGGCAATCTATTCGTTCTTTCTGAATCATGAGGACAAAAAAGAACGGGCTGACTTCCTGAAAGAGCATTACGGGATCGGCGGCAGCAGCCATGCACTCTGCGGGGCAGACGATTCTCACGAAGATCACGATGGCAGGGGCATTTCTTTGGAGCGTGGCTCATACGGGAACCCGTATGCCAGCGTTCATCTGAACTGGAATCAGGCCGCAGGCCGAATCGACCAGCTTATCCGTGACAGTGAGTATTTGAAGCCGGCAGACTACTCCCGGATGCCTGCTTATGAGCGTGAGCGGATGGCAATGCGGGTGATGGGCTTCTATCACCATCTGCCGAACGACGTGGAGCGGCCTTATCCGCAAGACCTTTACCATGAAGAAGGACGAAAGGCTCTCGTTGAAAAGCTGGAAGCCCCTGAACAGGCGGTGGAACTGCTGGAGCAGATGGACAATGCACTGCTGTCCGTGCCGCTGGATTCGGGAGAATATGAGCGTAAGGCAGAATCCCTCTCTATCCTGCACCAATATGTCGAGGGAACGTACACGATTTTCCCGGAAAAGAAGAGGGCTGTTGAGATTGCGGTTCCTGAACAGGGGCAGATGTCCATGTTTGACTTCATGGAGCAGGAGCCGCAATCGAAAGAGCAGTCAACCGCCGCAGCGGTTGAGAAACCCAAAAAAGATGCGCCTCTTGCAGATGAAAAGTATTCGGAGCAGACGCTGCAGCCCCTGCCACTGGATGCCGCCAACGAATATAACGCACTGAAAGTGCGCTACCCGGATGCTCTGGTCGGCTATGAGCAGTACGGAAACTTTGAGTTCTACGGCGAGGATGCAAAGCGCATTTCGGAACTTCTTGGTAGCAAGCTGTTGGAAAAGGAAACCGCACTCGGCAAGGTTGAGGTATCTGGTTTTCCGCGTGAACAGTGGGTTTCACAGGCAATGAAGCTCTGGAAGCAGGGGGAGAGTGTCTATCTGTCCGGCCAGCAGGAAGATGGAACCCATGCGCAGACAAAGCATTTCCGCAGAGAGGAATACTTACCGATTAACACAACCATCGAACTGGAAGATAGAGAGTTCCGTGTGGATTCGGTCAACTTTGAACAGGGAACGGTCAGTTTGCAGGACATGACCCTTGCGAAAGAAGCCCGGTATCCGATCTTCCGAACGGAACCACTGGAGTACATTCGGCATTTGTATGAACAGGCAGATGTACCGATGGAAGAAGCGGTGGAAATCACAGTCTTTACGGCTCTGCATAATGCTGGTGTGGCTTACGAGGATTTTTCCCCGGAGCAGATGGATGTGATCTATTCGGTGGCAGAATCGGGTGGCGAGTTGGAAGAACTGCTGAATCCCGACTTTCCGCCGGAACAGATGCAGCTGATCGCAGATGTGCAGAACCGAACGGATGCCATTAGCCGCGCAGCGGCAGAGGAAGCCCTTGAACCGCTGACGCAGCAGCCTATGACCCCGGCAGAGGTCAACCATGCACGGCGGCAGCACAATCTTCCGCTGGACAGTGAAGCAGAAACAGAACTGCCTGTACAGCCCAAACAGGAACCTATGAACTTCCGTATTACGGACGATGATCTCGGCGCAGGAGGGCCGAAAACAAAGTATAAAGCCAATGTGGAAGCCATTCGGGTGTTGCAAACGCTGGATGCAGAGCAACGGCAGGCTACCGCAAAGGAGCAGGAGATTCTTTCCCGGTATGTGGGATGGGGCGGCATTCCGCAGGTGTTCGATGAAAGCAATGCGGAGTGGTCGAAAGAGTATGGCGAACTACAGTCCCTGCTCACGGCAGATGAGTATAAGGAAGCCCGCGCCAGTACCCTGAATGCGTTTTACACTTCTCCTACGGTCATCAAGGCAATGTATGAAGCCCTGGGCAATATGGGATTGTCCAAAGGCAATGTGCTGGAACCGTCCTGTGGTGTCGGCAATTTCATGGGTCTGGTGCCGGACAGCATGGAGAAGATTCGGATGTACGGCGTGGAGCTGGATAGCATTTCGGGCCGCATTGCACAGCAGTTGTACCAGAGAAACAAGATTGCAGTGCAGGGCTTTGAAACGATGCAGTTCCCGGACAGCTTTTTTGACTGTGTTGTGGGCAACGTACCTTTCGGCAATTACAAAGTACCGGACAAGCGGTATGATCGCCACAATTTCCTCATCCACGATTATTTTATCGCCAAGAGCCTTGACCTTGTGCGTCCGGGCGGTGTGGTAGCGGTGGTAACGTCCAGCGGTACGATGGATAAGAAGGATTCCTCTGTCCGTGAGTATCTTGCCAACCGTGCTGATCTGGTCGGTGCGATTCGTCTGCCGAACAATGCGTTCCAGCGCAATGCCAACACGGGCGTGGTTGCTGACATTCTGTTCCTGCGGAAGCGTGACCGTGCAGCGGTGGAGCGGGCAGACTGGGTAGACCTTGGCGAAACGCCGGAAGGCTACTCCATCAACCAGTATTTTGCGCAGCATCCTGAAATGGTGCTGGGGGAGATCACCACCGAAAGCACTCAGTACGGCAAGCAGGAAACTACGGTCAAGCCCATCGAAGGCGCAGACCTTGCCAAGCAGTTAAAAGAGGCGGTCGGCAACATCTATGCCACCATCACGGAGCCGGAAATCTCCGACGATGAACTGGATGTGCAGGAAGAACCTATCCCGGCAGACCCCAGCGTGAAGAATTTCAGCTTTACGAACGTAGATGGGCAGATTTATTACCGCGAAAATTCCTTTATGAATAAGGTGGAACTGCCTGCCGTGACAGCAGAGCGAGTGCTGGGCATGATCGCTCTGCGGGAAACCACCCGGAAACTGTTGGATTGTCAGCTGCATGATGGTTCGGATGCGGAAGTACAGCTTTTGCAGAATGAACTGAAACAGCAGTATACCGCATTTAAGGCGCAGTATGGTCTGATCAACAGCACTGCCAATAAGCGGGCTTTCCGACAGGACAGCAGCTATTGTCTGCTGGCATCACTGGAAATTCTGGATGAGGAGAAGAATCTCAAACGGCTTGCCGATATTTTTACCAAACGTACCATCCGTAAGCCGGAGCCTGTTACCTCAGTGGACACGCCAAGCGAAGCCCTGGCACTTTCCATTGGAGAGAAAGCAAAGGTGGATGTGCCGTTTATGGTGCAGCTCTGCGGCAAACCGGAACAGGAAATCACGGATGAACTGGCAGGTGCGATTTTCCGAAATCCTGTGACACAGCAGTGGGAAACCTCGGATGAATACCTGTCCGGCAATGTTCGTGAAAAACTGGCCACAGCAGAAATCTTTGCGGCAAACCATGCAGAGTATCAGATCAACGTGGACTACCTCAAACGGGTACAGCCCAAGGATTTGGATGCTTCGGAAATTGAAGTGCGGCTGGGTGCAAACTGGGTAAAACCGGAGTACATCACGCAGTTTATGAAGGAAGTGTTCAAAACCCCGAACTACTATGCCGGGATTGACATTAAGGCAACCTATTCCGAAATTTCAGGTGCATGGAACATTTCGGGTAAGTCGCTGGATCGCGGAAATCCGCTTGTCACCAACACTTACGGAACCCTGCGCGTCAACGGTTATAAGCTGCTGGAAGATGCACTGAATCTCCGGGATACCAAAATCTACGATACGATTCACGATGCGGATGGCGACCATCGTGTGCTGAATAAGCAGGAAACCATGCTTGCACAGCAAGCGCAGGAATCCATTCGGGAAGCGTTTAAGCAGTGGATTTTCAAAGATTTAGATCGCCGCGAGGATTTGTGTGCGACCTATAATCGGATTTTCAATGCGATTCGTCCCCGTGAGTACGATGGCAGTCATATCCGCTTCGAGGGCATGACCCCGGAAATCTCTCTGATGCCGCACCAGAAAAATGCAGTGGCGCACATTCTGTACGGCAACAATACGCTGCTGGCGCATTGCGTGGGCGCAGGCAAGACCTTCCAGATGATTGCTGCCGGCATGGAGAGCCGCAGGCTGGGCCTGTCGCAGAAGAATCTCTATGTGGTACCGAATCACCTCACTGAGCAGTGGGGCGCAGATTTCCTGCGGCTCTATCCCAATGCGAATGTGTTGGTGGCAACGAAGAAGGATTTTGAACCCAGCAATCGAAAGCAGTTCTGCTCCCGCATTGCAACCGGTGATTACGATGCCATCGTGATCGGTCATTCGCAGTTTGAGCGAGTGCCGCTCTCCCCGGAACGGCAGAAAGCCATTGTAGAGCGTCAGATCGACGACATTACGCTGGCCTTGGCAGATGCCCGGAGTGAGGACAGCCGCAGTTTTACGGTCAAGCAGATGGAAAAAACAAAGAAAACACTGGAAGCAAAGCTGCAAAAGCTGAACGACCAGACGAGAAAGGATGATGTGGTTACATTTGAGGAACTGGGTGTTGACCGTCTGTTTGTGGACGAGTCGCATTTCTATAAAAATATGTTCCTCTACACAAAAATGCGGAACATCGCAGGTATCGCCCAGACCGATGCACAGAAATCCAGCGATATGTTTGCAAAGTGTCAGTACCTGGACGAGCTGACAGGCGGCAAGGGCGTGACCTTTGCAACCGGAACCCCGGTCAGCAACTCGATGGTGGAACTGTACACCATTATGCGGTATCTCCAGTATGATACCCTGCAGAAGATGGGACTGAGCCACTTTGACGATTGGGCGGCATCCTTTGGTGAAACCGTCACGGCAATCGAGCTTTCCCCGGAAGGAACTGGCTACCGTGCGAAAACACGTTTTGCCCGGTTCTTCAATCTGCCGGAGCTGATTTCTCTGTTCAAGGAATCCGCAGATGTACAGACAGCGGATATGCTGAACCTGCCTGTGCCGCAAGCAGAGTACATCAATGAAGTGCTGAAACCCAGCGAAACACAGGAAGAAATGGTAAGTTCCTTTGCAGACCGTGCCGAGGCCGTGCGCAATGGAAATGTGAATCCCAGATTCGATAATATGCTCAAGATCACCAACGATGGCAGAAAACTGGCACTCGACCAGCGTCTTATGAACGAGATGCTGCCGGACGAGCCGGAGAGTAAGGTGAATCGCTGTGTGGACAATGCGTTCAAGGTCTGGGAAGAATCTGCGCCGGACAGGGGAACACAGTTGATCTTCTGTGACTTATCGACACCAAAAGCCGATGGCACATTCAATGTTTATGATGATGTGCGGGAGAAGCTGGTGGCGAGAGGTGTTCCCCGTGAGGAAGTGGCGTTCATTCACGAGTATAACACGGAAACCAAAAAAGCAGAGCTTTTTGCAAAAGTGCGCGCCGGACAGGTGCGTATCCTGATGGGGTCTACGCCGAAACTTGGCGCAGGAACCAATATTCAGGATCGGCTGATTGCCCTGCATCATCTGGACTGCCCGTGGAAGCCGTCTGACCTGGAACAGCAGGAAGGACGTATTCTCCGGCAGGGGAACCGGAATAAGCAGGTAAAAATCTATCGTTATGTCACGGAAAATACGTTTGACTCGTACATGTGGCAGATTTTGGAAAATAAGCAGAAGTTCATTTCCCAGATCATGACTTCCAAATCGCCTGTCCGTGCCTGCGACGATGTGGACGATACCGCGCTGTCTTATGCCGAAATCAAGGCACTGGCAACGGGTAATCCCTACATCAAGGAAAAGATGGACTTGGATATTCAGGTCAGCAAGCTGAAGCTGCTGAAAGCCAATCACACCAGTCAGATTTATAGTCTGGAATCCGATATTGCGCGCCGCTATCCGCGAGAAATCGCTGTGGCACAGGGTCAGATCGAAGCACTGAAAACCGATATGGAAGCGGCAAAACCGCTTCTGGCGCAGGATAAAGACCACTTCTCTATGGAAATCAGCGGCAAGGTGTACACCGAACGCAAGGAAGCGGGCGCGGCCATCATCGAGGCTTGTAAGGCTTTGAAGGCGGCTGGTACCGAGGGCAGAATCGGCAGCTACGGTGCGTTTGAACTGCATTCCCGGTTTGACAACTTCGATAAGGTGTTTCGTTTGTCCATCAAGGGCGCATGGAACTATTCGATGGAAGTCGGCAAAGACCCGCAGGGTAATATCCTGCGCGTTACCAATGCACTGGCAGGCATCGAAAGAGCATTGCCGCAGGTAGAGCGCAGACTGGAAACCTTGGAACAGCAGTTGGCGCAGGCAAAGGAAGAAGCCAAACGTCCTTTCGCGCAGGAAGCAGAATTGGCCGAAAAATCTGCGCGTCTTGCGGAGCTGAACGCTCTGCTCAACATGGATGAAAAGGGTAGTGAGGATGCGCTGGGAGTGGACGAGGATGCAGCCGAAACCGAGGTTGCAGACAGGCCGCGACAACCTGTGAACTATGCAGTCCGCGTTGCTGAGCGCACTGCGGACAATGTTCGGAAACCCTCTGTACTCGCACAGCTTCATGCAAAGCAGGCAGAGCGCAGCGCAGAACCGCAGAAATCCCCGAAGCGGAAAAATCACGATACAGAACTGTAAATTGGATACCCCCGTTAGATCTCTGCAAGGAATCTAACGGGGCATTTTAAAAAAAGGAGGGCATTTGCTGACATTAACACCGATCAATCTGAAAACGGCAAACGCATTTGTACAGCAGTATCACCGCCACCATAAGCCGACACGAGGGCATAAGTTCTCCATCGGCGTATCAGAAAATGGCGCGTTAGTGGGCGTTGCTATCTGCGGCAGACCCGTAGCGCGGAGGCTGGACGATGGCTACACGCTGGAAGTTAATCGCCTGTGTACGGATGGAACGCCGAACGCCTGCAGCATCCTGTATGCGGCGGCATATCGTGCAGCACGGGCCATGGGCTACAACAAAGTTGTTACTTACATTCTGGACACGGAGAATGGCGGCTCCCTAAAAGCTGCCGGCTACACCTGTGAGGGCAGAGCCGGAGGCTTGGAATGGAACGGTGCAAAAGCACCAAAACAGGCCGACCAATATCCGCGCCAGATGAAAACACGATGGGTCAAGAAAAAGGAGGTCTTGCATGGCGGTTGACCGCAAACAGCAGATGAAAGAAATCACGGAACGGCTGGAGCAGGGCGTAAAGGACATTTTCACTTCGGAAATGTATACGACGTATCTGCGCACGATGGCAAAATTCCATAATTACAGTTTTAATAATACGCTGCTGATCGCTATGCAGCGACCTGATGCCACACTGGTGGCAGGGTTTAACGCATGGAAGAATAAGTTTAACCGTTACGTCAAAAAAGGCGAAAAGGGCATCCAGATCATTGCCCCGGCTCCCATCAAGGAAGTGGAAGAACGCGAGAAAATCGACAAGGATACGGGCCTGGCCGTGTTGAACGAAAATGGCGAGCCGGAAATGGAACGTGTGGAGTATGTGGTTCCGCGTTTCCGAGTGACGACGGTTTTTGATGTTTCACAGACCGATGGGGAACCGATTCCGTCGCTGGAAGTGAACGAACTGACCGCCAGCGTTAAAGACTATGCGCTGCTTACGGCGGCAATCGATCAGGTATCGCCCGTGCCGATGCGGTTTGATGAAATCAAAGGGGATGCCAAAGGCTATTACAGTGATGCAGACAAAGAAATCTGTATTCAGGTCGGCATGGGCGAGAGTCAGACAGTCAAGACGATGATCCACGAGGTTGCTCATGCGATGCTGCATAACAGCGATTTCATGAAGAAGAACGGCGAGGAAAAAGACAGGCTCACGAAAGAAACCGAAGCGGAGAGCATTGCGTTTACGGCCTGCTCAGTTCTGGGTATTGATACGTCCGACTATTCTTTCCCGTATGTGGCAAGCTGGGCCAGCGGCAAGGAGATGAAGGAACTGAAAGATTCGATGGATACGATTCGATTGACCGCAGCCGACTTTCTGGAAAAGCTGGAAGCGGCAGTCGCGGAAAGGAGCGCAGAGCGCATGACCTCGATGCAGTATGCGGAAAAGTTGATTGCCAATAAGGAGCAGGAAAAAACGATTTTCGATGATGAGCAGCGAAATCTCATCGTAAATTTTGCTTTCAAGCTGGATGACCGGGCTGCAACGGAAGAATTGGTGAACGGTCTGGCGGCGGCACTGGCCGAGGATGACAAAGAAGAAGTCAACCGCCTGATGTACGATGTGCAGGAGAAAATCGAAAATCTCCCGGATGGGATGATTGGTCTTTCGGAAATGCACGACTATGGCTACCGGAAAGATGATGTGCTGCCGCTGACGAAAGAAGGCGCACGGGAATGGCATCGGCTTGGTGAGAGAATCTATCCGTTGTTCCGTGATGGTACGGCAGGTGATTATGTAAGCCAAGAGGAAATCGAGCTGCACGATGGCATTTTCGGCATTAAGGCTGACGCATGGGATGCGATTTTGTTAGAACAACGGGAAGATTATGCTGAGGACGAGTACGCGCGTCCAGACTTTCAGTTGACAGTAATAAACCGTGAACAGGCTCTGCGGCTGTATGACGAGGGAAAGCAGATTTATCTCGTCCGCGTCAGCCCGTGGCCGATTCTTGTCAAGGCACGAGAGGAAATCGAGCGCGGAAGTGATACCTTCCAGATTGCAATAGCAGATTTGGAACAGGAGCGGAACATGACAGAACAGGAAAATATGCTGCTGTATGGCAGCGAGAAGCAGTTCGGTATTTATCAGATCACAGAGCGTGACCCGGAACACGACTACCGTTTCATGGGGCTGGACTATGTGGAGAAGAAAGGCATGATAGTTGCCCGTGCAGATTATGACCTGATCTATGCCGCACCGCTTACGGAAAAGGATACGCTGGATGGCATTTATGAACGATTCAATATTCAGCGTCCAGCAGACTTTACGGGGCATTCGCTGTCGGTCAGTGATGTGGTGGTGCTCAACGATGGCAGTACAGTCAAAGCCTACTATGTGGACAGTATTGGATTTGCTGAACTGCCGGAATTTTTCAAGGAAAGGAATATGGATTTGCAGAAAGAAAACCTTTTGAACGAGGAATTGCAGGAAATCAAAATCTTTGATAAGCCCGGTCTTTTCAGCAATGGCCGACTGCGGGATGAAGATGTGCCGGAGGGCTTATATCGCTATGATCTGCGCGGTTCGGACTATGACCCAGGCCAGCCCATTACAGTGGAGAAAACTGTGGTGGTGAACCATGCGGCATCTGTTCTGATGACCGAAGAACTTGACCTTGGCGCAGAGGGACGGCTGGAACTGGGTGAGGAAGGACTGAACTTCACAGGCGCAGAGTTGACCGTGCGAGAGTTCATGGAGGAACAGCAGCAGAAAAGAAATGGACTGATCCACGGCGATTCCGACCATATCGCAGTCGAGGGGCATATCGGCACATGGTACGCTATTGATGAAACGGAGATCGGCGGCGAGAAGTTCTTCCTGCTGGAGCATGAGGAACACGGCGATATGGCGGCTTGTGTTGCAGTCAATGAGCAGGGCAAACTGGTGGCAGAGGATTTGTGGAACGGCTTTGATGAGGATTTTCAGGAGGCTGTGCAGAAATATTTCTCTGAAAAATGGAATATGCCGAAAAAAGAAGATGTGGTATCGGAGATCATTGAAAAGGCTGTGCCTGTGCCGGACAACAGCGCACAGAACTATTCGGATGTGCCTGTTTACTATGAGCCGTTCAGCTATGCCAAAGAAAACGACGAAGTGGATTTATACCGCACATCCTATCGGCTGAACAGCGAGTGCAAGCAGGCAATCCAAGAAGCGATTGCGGACAACTATGACGGAATGTACCTTGGCGATAGCGCGGTCGATCAGGTGGTGCGGCAGTACGGCATGGAGCGTGTGGGCTATATTCTGGCGAATACTCTGCACCATAAAAGCTACGATGGCCGCTTTTCTCGTCGCAACAAGGAATGGGCAGAGCAGGTAAGTACCCCAGAGCATAATGCAGACCGTATGACCTTCCGCACAGACTGGGTGGTTGACAGCCACCCGGCTATTCTGGATGGCTTTGTGACGATGTTCAGGGAAGAATTGGAAGCGCAGAAAAAACTGGAACAGGAGCAGCCTTTCGTAAAGCAGTTCTATGTGGTCGAAAATCTGCAGGATGCTCCTTTGAAAATCGAGAGGTTCGGAAATCTGGATGATGCAATGTCACAGTATCAGGCACTTCCGAATCATTACATGAAAGCCTTGGGTGTGGAGAAAAATCCTGATCCTCTGCCGGGTTCACTGGATGTTTTGCAGTGCAGGAACGGCATTGACACCATTGTGGAGGACTACAAAACGGTTCCGGGCTGGGATAACCCGTATATCCAGAATCATGTTGTGCAACCGTTGCAAGGGGCTTTGGCTGTGCAGGATGTGGAACTGGCCTACGAACTCCCGGATGCCTATTTCCACATTCAGACCTGTGACGATGGCTTCGACTATACCTTATATAATAAGGACTTCACGGAGCGGGATGGCGGCATTCTCGAAACGGACGGAGATAAGCCTGTGCAGGAGGCTATGACGGAGCTGCTGGCAGAGTTCGGCTGTGATGCGGCAGAGGGCAGGATCATGGACGCGGCAGAACTGCGGGAACAGGCTGATACGGTAGCTGAACAACAGGCAGAAGTTTTGAAAGAAAAACTCGCCGCAGAAAGACCTGCGCCGGAAGAAACGCTCAGCTTTTATGTCGCGGAGTGCTTGGAGTTCACGTTTGCGGGAGAGTTCCACGACCATTTGACAATGGAAGAAGCATTGGAAGCCTACGACAAGATTCCGTCCGAACGGATGAATGCTGACAAGTGTATTGGATTCTGCATCGAGGAAGATGGTGGCTTTGTTGGAATGTATGAGTTGGTCGTGAACGATAAAGTGCAGCGCGAGAACATCAACTCCATCAACTATTTCAGGGATGATAAGCTGGTGCAGCAGGCGATCTCTGATATGGAAAAGCTGATGGCGGCACGACAGCAGAGCAAGGAGCAGGAACGCGGCAGTACGAAAAAGTCTGTTATGGATGCCCTGCGCAGTCTGAAAGCCAAGAAACAGGAGCAGCCTGCACAGGAACAGGATAAGCCGAAGAAAGCGAAAAAGAAAGGAATGGAGTTATGAGCAATGTACGCTTTGATGAACTGGAATTGATGCTGATGGCGATGTTTGAGCAGCCGACGCTCAGGGATACGATTAAGGTGTTGACGGAAGCCCAGCCGCTTGTGGCAGAGGATGCGGAGATGTCTGCGCTTGTCCAGCAGACCATCCCGAAGATGCAGCAGTTGAATGAGCAGCAGTTCAAGGGGCTGGAGTTGGAGTGGCATAGGCCGGAGGAGCCGGAAAAGGAGAAAACGTAAAATGATAAACCAGTATAGAGTTTTCCAAATCAAAGAGGTTCATCATCAGCATTGGGCAAAATCCTATGTACAGCAGGTAGAGGACGGGTTCCTGATCCATCATCAGAATTACCAGAGTGCGTACAAAGGAAAGCCTGCACCCAGCGATACGCCAATGACAGCTCGGAAGCGGTTGGAAGAAAAGCGGCCAAATACATTTATTGGACGCGCCTTTGGTGTTGGCGATGTGATCGTATGGGATGAAGAAAAGGGCCGAAAGTTTTTCTATGTCGATAAAGAAGAACTGGTGGAGTTTGGTGGTTTTATGGATGCTGACGCAGCCGGAAACACTGTCGTCTACATGGTTCCCAATTATCAGATTGATGGAAAGACTGGAACATGGCTTCCGTATGACAGCGAAGTTGTAGAAGACGTTTGCTTTTTTATGATGCGTAACGAGCAGCGCAAAGATGCCGTTTCTCCAATCGTGGTAGATAGCAAAGGTGTATTTGTGACGGATGCGCCGAACGGCTTTGAAAATGTTCGCTCTATCCTTACAGAGTACGTTCACCGCGATAAAAAGAAACAGCCGAATATGACCGAGCATGAAAAATGCTTGACGAACGGAACGTATGAACGTGCGCGAGAATCCGGTACAGAGCAGAATTACGACATGATAGATGGCTGCGTGAACAATGTACCGAAGAAGCCACGGCGCATTGGTGGCAGATGGTCGGTGCTGGATCGGCTGCATATCAAGCAGGCAGAGCGGAAACAAAAGGAGCAGACCCAGCAACAGCAGCAGGAGCGAAGCCGGAAAGGGTAAGTTGTAAAAAGTAAGGGTTGCCATTAGGCAGCCCTTACTTTTTGTTTGTTGGCTAGCTTGAGCGAACAACAACCACCAGCTCCGCTGATGGAGTAGAAAAGTGCTTTAGCTATAAGATTTGAGCGAAGCGAGATGACAAAGAAATTGTCATCTTAGAAGATGCACTTTGCAACATAGCTCGTTAGAGCGGTAGGGCATGTAATGCAGATGAAAGATGCTTGCTCGTGGCCCCTTATAAGGGGCTTTGCTAGTATTATGCCCTTCTAGGGCTTACTCAAGCCACTGGCTCAGCCGGTGGTTTTGACTATGTGTGTAAACAAAAATGGTTCAGCCCAAAAATTGTGCACCATTTTTGGGGAAGAGTGATTGATTTAACTACAAAAATGTGGCATTATAAAAGGCAGGATAAGAGTTGATAGTAATGTAGCCAGTAGAGGAGGTAGTTATGGAATTCTTGAATTATATACTAGATAAGGTGGAGCCAATCAAGAATGCAGCGGATCTGTTGATTCTGATTTTGATGGGCGTTTGCTCGGTACATTCTGTAAAAGATAGTAGAGAAAAGGCGGCAAAGAAAGTAGCAGCGATTGTTGCAGTAGGACTGATTGGAATTTTTGTTGTAAATTATGTTTTTAATAATGTAGAGAAAACTGAGGATGTTACTGCATCGTCAAATTTGACAGTTGATACAGTTATAGTTCCAAATGTTGTTGGAATGAACACTTATGAAGCAGAACAAGTATTGGCGATTTCTGGGTTATACGTCAAAAATAAGACTGAAGAACAAAGTACATTTGTTAGCAAGCAAACTTTGACACCTAACCAAGAGGTTAATCGTGGAACTGAAATAGAACTGACAAATTCCTTGGAGCAGATTGAAATTCCAGAATGGACAGTTCAGGATTACTTCCATAAACTGATGATGGATAATACGGAGGCGTTAAGAATAGAAGAAGTTGCCGATTTTATTTACTGGTCTAAGGGAATGATAACAGTCAGAGGGATTGACCTGAATAAAGAAGAGAATCCAGATCAGGTTTCGACAGAGCGAGACTATATACCGAAAGGAATGTGCTTTGCACAATTGGATTTTAGTGGCGTTGATATTTCTAATATGGGAATGGAAATCTACTATGAATACCGTGATGATACCGTAGATAGAGGCTTTCCATTTAGAACGGAAAATAATTCGACTATGATTGCGGTTCCAGCAGGAGTTTACTTGATTCGTGCAGTTTCAGATGAAGCTACATGGAGTAAGGATGTGTATATTGATAGCTCTGCTGAGTATACAATTCAGTTAGAAAAAGATGATCAATAATGATGTGAATTAGTTTGAAAATAAACAGAGAAAAGAGCCAGACATAGGACTTTGGAAAAGTCTTGTGGATGGCTCTTTTTATGTCGATTTTAGAATGATGGTTCGTGACTGTGCTTGGGCTGGGTACGGCTGTGCTGCTGCGTGTGTTCCGCTCCGAGAATCATATCAACATTCCTGCAAGCGGTTTGCAGTTCGTGGTAGTAATCTTTGAAATAGATGTAGCTTTCGTATTGTGCGGTTCGAGCAGAAAGCAACTTTTCCTTTTCTGCTCGTAAATTTTTCATCGTGGGAATTGTGCCATTCGTGGAATTGCGTTTCAAGAATTGAACGGCTTCTTCGTATCTGGCAATTTCATCCTGATGTGCAGAACGGTACATCTTCTTGTTGCCCGCCTGCAAAAATTCTTTGTATGTAGCCTTTGTGGAAAGATACTGCCCCAGATAGTGAATCTTCTCATTCAGCAGCTTTAAGTCGGCATCGGTAGATTTGGCGGTGTTGCGGGTATCTGACATTTTGGCAGATAATTCATCGCGCGCTTTTTTCAAATCATCGTAGCTGTCGTAGCCGTGCTGCTGTACATAGACGATGGTATTTGCCATCTGCTGCAAATTGGAAATTTTGACTTTCTGAGCATAGGCGCGACTTTGCTGGGCTTTTACGCAGTCCTGCAAATTCACTACCAGACGAAGATTGGACTTGATATAGAGAACGGCAATGGGGTCAGCAACACTCCATTGCTTTTTTTCTTTTGCAGCGGTAATCGCATTACTTTCAAAAAGCGTCAGAAGATGTTCACGGTCAAAACTGGTTCCCAGAGTTCTGGCAGAGATGTGTTTTTCTCTGTCCGGGAGAAGGTAGCTAAATCGACCACGGTGGTCTTTTACCAAAATGTTGGATTCGGTTTGGAGTAGGCGGCTGAATTCTTCAAAAGATTTTGCTTTCTTTGCCGCAGCAGTAATGGAATCGCGCAACTTATCTTTCTCCGTTTGAAATTTGGTTTTCATGGGAGTGAAACCCTCTGCAATAAGCTCAGCGTTCAACTTGTCCAGATTGATCTGCCCGCGCTGTTTAGCATAATACTCCTGCTGCGTAATTTTGTTGACAGACGGGGAAAGCAAATCGACCTGATTGAGATTTTCCCTCAAGCAGATATTCATAAGAGATTGCTGTAAATGCTTTAGGTAATCTTTCGTCAGATGGTGTTTGTAGCCCGCCTTACAGTCGATGGGACGTTCCATAAAGGGCTGCTGCGGAACATCCAGCTTTCGCAGACTGTTGATTACGATATGCACATGGATATTGCCGCTGCCGTTGTGACCGTCCATGTGGGTGCAGACCAACGCCTGATGCCCCGGAAAGTTGGCTTTTACATATTCCATGCCGATGGCCTGCGCCTGTTCACCTGTCAGTCCACACTCGTCTTTGTCGGCAGGATCGAAGCTGATGAGGTAGTGGTGCGTCTTGATTTCGTCGTAATTCTGATTCTTGTGGTACTGCGCATTAAGCATTTCGCACTCCACATCAAAAAGTTCCGGTTCACAGTTTATGCCCTCCAGAAGAATATCTCGACGGAGTACCCAGTTCCCGTTTGCATCCAGCAGGGGTCTCTTCAGAACTTCGTCATGCTCATATTTCAAATAGTCGAGTGCAGCACCATAGTCTGCACTTTTACCCGCGACGTGTTTTAAGATTGCCACGATAATCACCTGCCAGTCCTGCAATTTCTTTCCGCATAGCGCGGAGGTCGGTCATGCAACGATTGATTTCTTCCAGCATGGCACGAGATTGGATGCCGCCGCTGTTGAAAAAGGCTGCAATTTGGTTCAGGTTATTTCCGATATGGGAAAGCTGTCTTGCAAAATCTCGCAGTTCTGCAATGTCGGCAACGATGTTGTAATGAACGTGAAGTTTTTCGGTTATGGCCTGTTTCCTTACATAAACGGCAACGGGATAGCCAGCCTGTTCAGCAGAACACGAAACCAGTGTGTACTCCACATCGGTAAAACGAACCATTACATTCTTAGTCCGTTTGATGCTTTCATCCTTTTTGGGGCGAGCCATAGTGTGATCCTCCTGCATTTTATAGTTGCGGAGCAACTCCCGATAAGCCGTAGGCGTTCGGCTGCGAACACATTCATGTGGAGCCAGATAGCCAAAATCCAAGATTTTGTGCGTACCGTGGGGATGGGGAACGGAATCCCCATCAAGATTGCCGGGAATGAAAAATCACGAAAGTGAGTTTTGAGTTACCATAGGCGAATCTTGCTCTAAGACAGAAAAAGACCTGTCTTTTATCGTATGCCGTAGACCTATCAAAAGAAGTCCTTCTATAAATAGGAATCCGCAGCCCCTATTTGGAATACACTTTTCAATTTTTTTGAAATTTTTTCAAAAACTGTATTCCAAAATGCCCTTCTGGATTCCTATTAGTAAAGGGGGATTGATTTCTATGAAGCAGAAAGCACGATTT
>ENA-UERN01001096-UERN01001096.1-human-gut-metagenome-genome-assembly--contig:-NODE-1096-length-27257-cov-6.546652_pt1 | contig 27257 bp, 18 predicted proteins | sample MGYA00242950_ERZ507950 | MGnify/ENA primary metagenome ERZ507950 (study PRJEB26167, sample SAMN06115515) | human gut metagenome | host: Homo sapiens | place: China:Ningxia | collected 2014-11-26...
GCCCGCAAGCTGACTGACGACTGACGGGCGCATATAGAATGCGCCCCTACGGAGTTTTTTGAGCGGAGCGCAGCGACGCGATCCACAACATTTATTATTTATTATTTATTCTTTCTTATTTAAAAATCGAGGGGTATACATAATGAGCAACTTCAAATCGGTAAGCGGCGGCATCTGTGCGCCGAAGGGCTTTTCCGCGGCGGGCGTGCATTGCGGCATCCGCCATAACCATTCCAAGCTCGACCTGGCGCTGATCAAGGCGGACGTCCGCTGCGCGGGCGCGGGCTGCTATACCACCAACAAGGTCTACGGCGCACCCATCACGGTGGACCGCGAGCACCTGAAGGACGGCTATGCACAGGCCATCGTTGTGAACAGCGGCAACGCCAACACCTGTGCGCCGAACGGCGTCCAGCTGGCGAAGGACACCTGCGACATCGTCGCGAAGGAGCTGGGCATCCGCGCGGACGACGTGCTGCCGTCCTCCACCGGCGTCATCGGCCAGGCCATGAGCATCGAGCCGTTCGCCAAGGGCATCCCGGAGGCCGCCGCCAAGCTGGCCGCCGACGAGGCCGGCAGCCACGACGCGGCTACCGCGATCATGACCACCGACACCCACCCGAAGGAAATTGCGCTGGAATTTGCCGTCGGCGGCAAGGCCGTGCGCATCGGCGCTATCGCCAAGGGCAGCGGCATGATCCACCCGAACATGGCCACGATGCTGCTCTTTATGACCACCGACGCCAAGGTCGCGCCCGCCGCGCTGCAAAAGGCGCTGTCCACCGTCGTGCCCGCCACCTTCAACCAGATCTCGGTTGACGGCGATACCTCCACGAACGACACCGTGCTGCTGCTGGCCAGCGGCCTGTCCGGCGCAGAAATTGCCGAGGGCACGCCCGATTACGATACGTTTGTCGCCGCGCTGACCGAGGTCGCCGAGCATCTGAGCCGCGAGCTGGCCGGTGACGGCGAGGGCGCAACGAAGCTGCTGGAATGCACCGTGACCGGTGCGCCCGACCTGGCGACGGCCCGCGCCGTGTCCAAGAGCGTCATCCACTCCACCCTGTTCAAGGCCGCCATGTTCGGCGCGGACGCCAACTGGGGCCGCGTGCTCTGCGCCATCGGCTACACGCCGGGCGATTTCGACATCAGCAAGACGTCGGTGCGCCTCAAGAGCAAGGCCGGTGAGGTCTTTGTCTGCGAGAACGCCGCCTACCACCCCTACAGCGAGGACGAGGCCGCCGTGGTGCTCAAGGAGGACGAGATCGACATCCTCGTGGACCTTGGCAGCGGCGACGCCACCGCCAAGGCCTGGGGCTGCGATTTGACGTATGATTATGTGAAGATCAATGGGGATTATCGCACCTGATATAAAGATAAAAGATAATAGATAAAAGATAATAAAAAGTGTGGAGTTTTGGCCCGAAGGCCAAAACAAAAACGTAGGGGCGGATTCCATATCCGCCCGGACACAGGCAGCCGCCTTGCGGGCGCATATAGAATGCGCCCCTACGATGCACATTTTTTGAGCGGAGCGCCAGCGACGCGATCCACCGCATTTATTATTTTTTATTTATTCTTTATTATTTGAGCACCGCTTACTCTGCCAGTCGGCTGATGATTGCCTGAGTAAACTCCTTCGTTCCCGCGGTGCCGCCGATGTCGGCAGTGACGACCTTGCCCTCCTCGACCTGGGCCAGGATGGCGGCATTGAGCTTGGCGGCCTTGTCGGTCTCGCCAAGGTCGTTCAGCATCATGGCAAAGGCCATCAGGATGGCGCTGGGGTTGGCCTTGTCCTGCCCGGCAATGTCGGGGGCAGAGCCGTGGACGGCCTCATAGATGCGGGTGCTGTCGCCGATGTTGGCGCTGGGTGCAAAGCCCAGGCCGCCGACGAGACCGGCGCACAGGTCACTGATAATATCGCCGTAGAGGTTCGGCGCGACGAGCACGTCGAACTGCTCGGGCTTCTGCACCAGCTTCATGCACAAAGCGTCGATGATGCAGTCGTCCGCGGCGATCTCGGGGTACTCCGCGGCGACCTCGCGGAAGGTGCGCAGGAACAGGCCGTCGGTCAGCTTCATGATGTTGGCCTTGTGGACTGCCGTGACCTTTTTGCGGCCGTTTTTGCGGGCATAGTCAAATGCAAAGCGGCAGATCTTCTCGCACGCGGGGCGGGTGATGAGCTTGACGCCGTTGGCGATCTCGTCGTTCAGCATATACTCGATGCCCTTGTAGAGATCCTCGGTGTTCTCGCGCACGATGACAAGATCCACATTGTCAAAGCGGGTCGGTACGCCCGGCAGCGTGTGCACCGGGCGCAGGTTTGCATAGGTGGAAAAGCGCTGGCGCAGCTGCACATTGATGCTGCGGAAGCCCTTGCCGATGGGGGTGGCGGTGGGGCCCTTGAGTGCCCAGCCGCACGCTTCGATCGCATCCAGCGTGCCGGGGGCGATCAGCTCGCCGCTCTCGGCGGCGTACTCGGCACCGGCAGCAAACTCCTGCCATTCAATGCCGGTGTTCAGTGCGGCGGATACCTCGCGGACGCTCTCGGCAATTTCACGGCCAATGCCGTCGCCCGGAATCAGAACTGCTTTCATAAATAATACTTTTCCCCTTTCCCTGTCTTACTCTGCATTTTCTGCGGTATACCTAACATACTACCCGCTTTGGGGCCGGTTGTCAATCCGCATTTTTACACAATAGGCACATTTTGGGCCGCTGGCTTAATTTTTTAAAGCATTCTCTTGAAAAATTTAGAAAAATTTTAAGTTTTCCTTGACGAATTTGCGGAAATGCTATAAAATCAATCTATCAGGCATATTGGTAAGGGAAGCCAGCAGTGATATGCGCCTGTATAAGTATGCAAAGTATATAAAATTGGTCAAAGAGAGGGGTACGCATGATGTATTACCCAGACGTCCCGGCCCTGGAGCCGGATGAGCTTGAGCTGCTCTGCCACGAATATCTGGAACACAACGCCACCCTTGACCCGCATCTGGCGGATCAGATGGGCGTCAAGCGCGGCCTGCGCAATCTGGACGGCACCGGCGTGCTGGCCGGCATCACGAACGTTTCCAACGTTATCGGCTATGACAAAAAGGAGGACGGCACCATCGTGCCCATTCCGGGCCGCCTGGTCTACCGCGGCATCGACATTGACACGCTGGCCGCCGAGGCCGACTCCCATGACCGCTTCATGTTTGAGGAGGTCATCTGGCTGCTGCTGTTCGGCTCCCTGCCCACGCAGGAGCAGTACGCCAAGTTCCGCAAGCTGCTGGAGCATCACCGCGAGCTGCCCCAGGGCTTTGCCGACGACATGATCTTAAATTCGCCGTCGCCGAACCTGATGAACAAGATGGCACGAAGCGTGCTGGCCATGTACAGCTACGACGAGCACGCCGAGGACAACAGCCTGCCCAACATCCTGCGCCAGAGCATCAACCTGATTGCCGAGCTGCCCACGATGATGGTCAACGCCTACCAGATCAAGCGCCGCGTCTATGACCGGTCCAGCATGTACTTCCACCTGCCCACCGAGGGCCAGAGCACGGCGGAGCATATTTTGAGCACCTACCGCGCCGACCAGAAGTTCACCCACGAGGAAGCGCGTCTGCTCGACCTCTGCCTGCTCGTCCACGCGGACCACGGCGGCGGCAACTGCTCGACCTTCACCTGCCGCGTGCTGTCCAGCTCCGGCACGGACACCTATGCGGCCATCAGCTCGGCCATCGGTGCGCTGAAGGGTCCCAAGCACGGCGGCGCGAACCTGAAGGTCATGCACCAGCTGGATTACATTCTGGAAAATGTCGAGGACCCGTCCAACGACGACGAGGTCCGCGAGTTCCTGCGCAAGATCCTCCGCAAGGAGCGCGGCGACGGCAGCGGCCTGATCTACGGCATGGGCCACGCCGTCTACACGATGAGCGACCCCCGTGCGCAGATTTTGAAAACCCACGCCAAGAGCCTGGCCTACAAGAAGGGCTACGACGAGGAGTACGAGCTGCTGTGCAGCATTGAGCGCCTGGCCCCGCAGGTCTTTGCCGAGGAAAAGCACGGCCCGAAGAAGGTCTGCGCCAACGTGGACCTGTTCAGCGGCCTGATCTACCGTATGCTCGGCATCAGTGAGGACCTGTACACCCCGCTGTTTGCGATTGCCCGTGTGCCCGGCTGGTGTGCCCACCGCGTCGAGGAGGTCGAGTTCGCGAACCGCATCATCCGCCCCGCCTACAAGTACCTCGGCAAGCCGCAGGAGTACGTTCCGCTGGAGAAGCGATAAGATCGGTATTTTCCCGGTGCAAGTGTGCACCGGGATTTTTTGTTTGGGCAATACCGCATAATTCCCGCCTTACGGCTTAAGCATCGCCCCGGGGGCCCTGCGGCTGCCGCCTCGTTTTACGCCTTCTCGCTCTCCCACCGGGCCACCAGCGGGGCGGCCACAGCGGAAAGCGCCTCCCGTGCGGTGTTGATGGCATTCACGTCCACGGGGGTCAACTTGTCGGCCTTTTTGTGCTTCAGAACGCGCTCCAGCGTTCTTTCTGCTTCTTTGATTTTAGTACGGGTCTCGCGGTCCAGCGCCTTGCCGGCCTTGCTGCCCAGCGCGGTGTTCACGCGGTAAAGCGCGGCCTCGCCGGCGTTCAGCGCCTCCAGCGCGGCCTTGCGCTCCTTGTCCTGCCCGGCAAAGGCGGCGGCGTTCTCCTTGGCGCGTTTGATCTCATCCTCGGTCAGGTTCGATGTGCCCGAGATCGTGATGCTCTGCTGCTTGCCGGTGTCCATGTCGCGCGCCTTGACCTTGACAATGCCGTTGGCGTCGATGTCAAACGTGACCTCGATCTTCGGCACGCCCGCCCAGGCGCGCTTGATGCCGCGCAGCGTGAAGGTGCCCAGCAGCTTATTGTCCCTGGCAAACTCGCGCTCGCCCTGCAGCACTTTAATTTGCACCGTGTTCTGGAACGGCGCGGCGGTGGTGAATACCTTGCTGAACCGCGTCGGGATCGTGGAGTTGCGCTCGATCAAATGCGTTGCCACGCCGCCGACGGTCTCGATGGAAAGGGTCAGCGGGGTCACGTCCATCAGCAGCAGATCCTCTCCGGGGCCGGAGAGCATCTCGCCGCCCAGACGTCCGGCCTGCACCGCCGCGCCCAGTGCAACGCACTCGTCGGGGTTCAGCGATTTGGACGGCTCCAGACCGGTCATCCGCACGACCTTGGCCTGCACCGCCGGGATGCGGGTCGAGCCGCCGACCAGCAAAACCTGATCCAGATCGCTGGCCGAAAGGCGTGCGTCGCTCAGGGCGTTGCGCACGGGCAGGGCGGTGCGCTCGATCAGATCGGCGCAGAGCTCCTCAAATTTAGCGCGTGTCAGCGTAGTTTGCAGGTGCAGCGCACCGTCTGCCGCCATCGTGAGGAACGGCAGATTGATGTCGGTCTGCTTCGCGCTGGAAAGTTCTTTTTTCGCCTTTTCGGCCTCCTCGCGCAGGCGCTGCATTGCCACGCGGTCATTCGTCAGGTCCACGCCGTGTTCGGCCCTGCACCGGTCTGCCAGCCAGTTGACGATGCGCTCGTCAAAGTCGTCGCCGCCCAGAAAGTTATCGCCGCAGGTCGAGAGCACCTGCACGATGCCGTCGCCGATGCGGATGAGCGACACGTCAAATGTGCCGCCGCCGAGGTCGTAGACCATGACGGTCTGGGTGCGGCCATTGTCCAGCCCATAGGCCAGCGCCGCGGCTGTCGGCTCGTTGATGATGCGGCGCACGTCCAGCCCGGCAATGCGCCCGGCGTCCTTCGTGGCCTGGCGCTGGGCATCGTTAAAGTAGGCGGGCACGGTGATGACCGCCTCGGTGACAGGCTCACCGAGATACGCCTCGGCATCGGCCTTCAGTTTTTGCAGGATGAGGGCGCTCAGCTCCTGCGGCGTGTAGCATTTTCCGTCGATGGGCACGCGGGTCTCACTGCCCATCAGCCGCTTGACGCTGGACACGGTGCGGGGGGCGTTCGTCACGGCCTGGCGCTTGGCGGGCTCGCCCACCAGCCGTTCTCCCACCTTGGTGAACGCGACGACAGAGGGCGTCGTGCGCTGCCCCTCGGCGTTGGGGATGACGACGGGCTTGCCGCCCTCGACCACCGCCACACAGCTGTTGGTAGTCCCCAGGTCAATTCCGATTATTTTTGCCATGGTGGTGCTTGTCCTTTCAAAAAAGACACTTTTGAATCATAATTCTATTGTAGCGCCTGCCGCCGGGAAAAGTGTTGCGATTTCGTAAATAAATTTGGGCGAATTTTATAAACCTGCTGGGCTGCCTTCCCCCAGGGGGAAGGCTAAGAAAATGTTGACGCACACGCCCCAACGTGCTATAGTTAGTTTAAAGCACTAAAGAGGGGGATTCCTATGGCACGCACCGCGACAGTCACCCGCAATACGCGGGAGACACAGATCACGCTGACGATCGACCTGGACGGCACCGGCAGGGCCGACCTGCACACAGGCATCGGCTTTTTTGACCACATGCTGGACGGCTTCGCCCGCCACGGCCTGTTTGATGTAAGCGTCACCTGCCGCGGCGACCTGGACGTAGACTGCCACCACACCATTGAGGACATCGGCATTGCGCTGGGCACGGCCATAAAAGAAGCACTGGGCGACAAGGCCGGGCTGGTGCGGTACGGCAGCTGCATGCTGCCGATGGATGAGACGCTGGCACTCTGCGCCGTCGATCTGGGCGGGCGGCCCTACTTTGTGTACGACGCCAGCTTTGCAGGCCAGAGCTGCGGCGGCATGGACACCCAGATGGCGCGGGAGTTTTTCTACGCCGTATCGTACAGCGCCATGATGAATCTGCACCTGAAGGTGCTGTACGGGGAGAATGACCACCATAAGCTGGAGGCCATGTTCAAGGCGTTTGCCAAGGCGCTGGACGCCGCGACGCGCAGAGATGCGCGGATCGACGGCGTTTTGTCCACCAAGGGGACGCTGTAAGGGAGATGCTCGGCGGCGGGAACGACGGGCGCATAAAGTATCCGCCCGCGGCCGTTTCCCGCCGTGGACAGCATATACATTAGGAGGGAAAGCAGTATGTACAAGGACATCATCGACACCATCGGCTTTGTGGAGAGCTACGACCCCGAGCTGGGCGCGGCTATGCAGCGTGAGCTGGGCCGCCAGCGGCAGAACATTGAGCTGATCGCCAGCGAGAACATCGTTTCCCCCGCCGTCATGGCGGCCATGGGCAGCGTGCTGACGAACAAGTACGCGGAAGGGTACCCCGGCCACCGTTATTACGGCGGCTGCCAGTACGTCGATCAGGTCGAGCAGATCGCCATTGACCGCGCCTGCAAGCTGTTCGGTGCGAAGTATGCCAACGTCCAGCCGCACTCCGGCGCACAGGCCAACCTGGCCGTCTACTTTGCACTGCTGAACGTCGGCGACACCGTCATGGGCATGGACCTGTCCCAGGGCGGCCACCTGACCCACGGCTCCCCCGTGAATATGAGCGGCAAGAACTACAACTTTGTCCCCTACGGCGTCTCCGCCGAGGATGGCCGCATCGACTACGCCGCACTGGCCAAGCAGGTCGCGAAGGTCCGCCCCAAGCTGCTGGTCGCCGGTGCATCGGCCTATCCCCGCGCCATCGACTTTGAGAAGCTGGCCGAGATCGCCCACGGCTACGGCGCGATGCTGATGGTCGATATGGCGCACATTGCGGGTCTTGTTGCAGGCGGCCAGCACCAGAGCCCCGTACCCTACGCCGACGTGGTCACCACCACGACCCACAAGACGCTGCGCGGCCCCCGCGGCGGCCTGATTTTGACCAACAACGAGTATATCATCAAGCGCATCAACTCCGCCATCTTCCCCGGCACGCAGGGCGGCCCGCTGGAGCACGTCATCGCCGCGAAGGCCGTCTGCTTTGGCGAGGCGCTGAAGCCGGAGTTCAAGGAGTATGCCCGCAAAATCGTTGAGAATGCGAAGGCGCTTGAAGCCGAGCTGACCGCCCGCGGCGTGAAGCTGGTCTCCGGCGGCACGGACAACCACCTGCTGCTGATCGACCTGACCGACGAGGACTGCACCGGCAAGGAGCTGGAGCACAATCTGGACGAGGTGCACATCACCGCGAACAAGAACACCGTCCCCGGCGAGAAGCGCAGCCCGTTTGTGACGAGCGGCGTGCGCATCGGCACCCCCGCCGTCACGACCCGCGGCATGGGTCCCGACGAGATGAAGGTGATTGCCGACTGCATTGCAGACTGCGTGTTTGACTTTGCGAACAAGAAGGACGAGGTCGCCAGCAAGGTCGAGGAGCTGACGAAGAAGTTCCCGCTGTATGAATAAGCCTTGATTGAAAAATAGAAAGCCGCTGCCTGTTGAATGCACATGGGCAGCGGCTTTTGTTTGTGCGCGGGGTTGGCGGCGGCGGAAGGTTTACGGATCGCCGCTGTAGGGGGCGGCGTCCCCGACGCCCCGCGGAGGTGAGCGGCGACGGGAGGTACACGGGAGGGCTGAATCCCTCCCCTACGGATATACCGTTGACGGCAGTTTCCCGGGAGGTGGCGGAGGGGTCAAGACCCCTCCCTACAAAGCAAACCGTTAAGGGGGGTTCAACCGTTAGGCTGCGGGCCGGGCATGCCCGGCCCCTACAGGGCATTCACGATAGCCACGCCCTCGCCAGCGCCTGCGCCACCTTCTCCACATCGTCCTCCTTCAGGGCCGAGTACCCCGCTACCACGGTATCCGCCCGGCAGCGCTCGGGCCGGGCGAGATAATACTCACTCAGGCCGCGCAGCCGCACGCCCTGCTGTGCCGCGGCGGCGACCATGGCACGCTCGCCGCCGGCCCCCGGCAGCGTCAGCAGAAAATGCAGCCCGCTGTGTACGCCGTCCAGCTCCACGCCCGGCAGCGCCGCACGCAGCGCTGCCGCAAACGCCTCCATGCGGCGCTTGTAAGCAAGGCGCATCCGGGCAAGATGCCGCGTGAAATACCCGCCCGCCATGAACTCGCAAAGCGTCTGCTGCTCAAAGCGGCTGACCGTGTTGGCGTAGGTCGCAAAATCCCGGCGATAGCGCGCCAGCAGGCTTTGCGGCAGCACCATGCAGGCAATGCGGATGCCCGGGGCCAGGCTTTTTGAAAACGTCGTCAGGTAGACCACCGGGCCGTCCGGGCCCGCCATGCCCTGCAAGCTGGGCAGAGGGCGCGTATCAAAGCGGAACTCCGAGTCGTAGTCGTCCTCCAAAATGTACCGCCCGGGCCGGGCCGCTGCCCAGGCCAGCAGCTGGGCGCGGCGGGTCGCAGGCATTGTAACACCCGTCGGAAAGTGATGACTGGGCGTCAGATAGCAGAGGTTTGCGCCGCTTTTTTCCAGCGCGTCGGCGGGCAGGCCTTCGCGGTCAATGTCCACCAGCGTGCAGGGAATGCCGCTGTTCTGCAGGACCGTCCGCGTGCGGAAGTAGCCGGGGTTCTCGATGGCCGCCATGCCGTCGCTGAACAGGTGCGCCAGGCACCCGAGCAGATACTCAATGCCCGCGCCGACGACGATCTGCTCCGGCGTGCATTCCACACCGCGGTACACCGACAAATATTCCGCGATCTGTGTGCGCAGCGGGGCGTCGCCCTGCATCTCGCCGCGCTGTAAAAGCTCGGGCCGCTGGTAGAGCAGCTCCTTCTGGATGCGTCCCCAGCTGCGCGCCGGGAACAGCGCCGTGTCCACGCTGCCGGTGGACAGGTCGTAGACCGGCTGCGGCGCGGCGGGCGGCTGCGGTGCAGGTGCGGCGGGTGCGCGGCGGGCGCGGCTGTGCAGCATACCGTAGGTCTTTTGCACATAAAAGCCGCTGCGGGGGCGCGGCTCGGCCAGACCCTCGGCGGCCAGCATCTGGTAGGCGGCGTCCACCGTGTTGACGCTGACACCCTGCTGCGCAGCCATCGTGCGGCGGCCCGGCAGCGGCGTTCCGGGTGCGCGCTGGCCGGTGCGGATCTCATCCGCCAGGGCGGCGTACAGCTGCTCATACAGCGGCGTTTTTTGGTCGGCATCCAACTCTATCATGACAGTCCTCCATACTGGCCCCATAAAAAATTTAAAAACTGAGCATTTATTCAGAGCCAGAAATCAGTATAATAAAAACATACCTTCCCGGAAGGAAAATGTCAATAGAGGTGTACGAAACTATGTCTACCGCAACGATGTGGCTGCTGCTGTTCGTCGTAGCAGCCCTGGCACTGCTGATCGCAGCGCTGACTAAAACGAAATTCACCGTGCAGAAAATCAGCATCATCGGCATCATGGCCGCGCTGAGCTTTGTCGCGTATGAGTTCTTCCGCATCCCGAACGTCTTTGGCACGGGGTCCAGCTTCCATCTGGGCAACACCTTCACGGCGCTGACCGCCATGCTGCTGGACGGTGTGTCCGGCGGTCTGGCCGGTGCCATCGGCCTGGCGCTGGCCGACGTTGTCGCCGGTGACCCGGGCTACGCCATCACGACCTTTATTCTGAAATTCATCATCGGTCTGGTCTGCGGCGCGGTGTCCCACAAGGTCATCCACCTCAGGACCTTCCCCACCGGCAACAAGTTCAAGTACGTGGCCGCCGTCACGGCCTCGGCCTTCAGCGGCCTGCTGGTCAACGTGTTCACCGACCCGTTCATCGGCTATTTCCGCAACCTGTACATCTTTGGCCAGCCCGCGGAGTTCGTCTCCGTCGTGACCAAGATCGCCAGCGGTGTGACGCTGGTCAACTCCCTGCTCTCCACCGTCTGCGCCGTTGTCCTGTACATCGCCCTGCGCCCCGCCCTGGAGAAGGCACATCTGCTGCCGAAGGAGTGATTCTCCCAAAGCCTTCCCCCTGGGGGGGAAGGTGGCCCCGCAGGGCCGGATGAGGGGGAAGTTGCCGGATGCAGACCGTAAACGGGTACTGCTGGCAAACTCCGCCCTCATCAGTCCGCTTCGCGGCCAGCTTCAGTCTCCGCGTTAAGAGCCGCCTCCGGCGGTTGCGCTCCGACACGCGCCTGCGGGCGCAGCCCCTCAGGGGAAGCCTTTTAACACAGCTATCCTCATTTCTGTTTACCCCCGCTTCGGCGGGGTTTTTGTTTTGCGGCAAATTATGTAAAAATTGCGAAAAGACTGGCGTTCCGGTGGAAAATGGTGTAAAATGAATTTATATATTGTGTAAACACTCCATGCTCCCACGCGAAAGGAGCCTTTCATGGCAGGCAAAACCAAATCACAAAAGAAAAAAGCGCTGGATATGCGCAGCAAGATGTATCTGGTGCTGGCTCTGTGCAGCGTCATGCTGCTGGTCAGCGTCGGCATCTCGCTGGTGCTCATCGGCGGCATCGACCTCGGCGGCGCGGACGCCCAGAGCGTCTCCACCGTGGACAGCGCGTCCATGGTCGTCGAGAGCGGCTATAATAAAGAGGAAAACACCATTGATACCCAGGCCTACACCTCGACGATCCTTGAGCAGTCCGCCGACGCGGGCGACAGCTATGTGGACGAGACGCTGTTTCTGGGCGACAGCAACACGGCCCGCATGTACCGTATGTTCGACTATTGCAGCTACGACAACGCCATCGGCTCGGTGGGCATGACCGCCAAGAGCCTGGTGACCTTTGCCTGCGTGCAGGTAAGCACTTCATCCGGCTACATCACGATGCCCCAGGCCGTGGCGAAATTGCAGCCGCGCCGGGTCATCCTGACCTTCGGCACGAACGACCTGAACCCCGGCTATAAGGCCGCGGACTTCGTCAAAAACTACCGGACCGGCATCGAGGCCATCGTCACCGCCTACCCCAGCGTGGACATCATCGTCAACGCCATCCCGCCCATCGGGCAGCAGCACTCCAACCAGAGCCTGACCCAGACCCAGGTGGACGAGTACAACAAAGCGCTCGTCGAAATGTGCCAGGAGAAGGACTGGAAGTTCCTGAACAGCGCCGAGGTGCTGAAGGATTCCGTCACCGGCTACGCCAAGAGCGGCTATGTGGAGACGAGCGACGGCATCCATCTGACCCGCACGGCGATGGACGCGCTGTTCAACTACATCCGCACCCACAGCTACATTACCGAGGATGACCGCCCCGCGCTGACGACGATCCCGAAGCACACCGGCGACAAGGACGCCGTGGTCTACACGGTGCCGGTGGTCAGCTCCTCCAGCACCGCCACGGCGACGGCCACGCCCGAGCCGACGGAGGAGCCCGCCAACAGCGAGAGCACGAGTGACAGCTATGTGGAGACCACGCCGACGCCGACCCCCGAGGTCACGGCCGCCCCGTCCCCGACCCCCGAGGTCACGGCCACCCCGTCCCCGACACCCGAGGTCACGGCCACACCGTCCCCGACGCCCGAGGTGACAGCCACCCCGTCCCCCACGCCTTACATAGAGGAGCCGACCCCGACGCCGACCGTAGAACCGCCCCCCACCGACGACACGCCCACCGAGACAACAACGGAGTGACGGTCTCTCATAAGTTCTAAACAACGCCGCCCCTGCGCAGTGGAAAACTGCACAGGGGCGGCGCTCTGTATTTACTTTTTCCTGCCGAGCAGTTCGGTGCGGATATACCGGAAGCAGGCGTCCTCGCCCTCATCGCGCAGGATCAGCAGGCAGGTCTCCAGCTCCTTGCGGGTCTCGGGGTGCAGGATGTAGTGGTCCCTGCTGCGGTCATAGTACTCCCACGCCGCTGCGTCGGTGTACTTGTCGCCCTTATAGTTCTTGCTGGCGGCAATGCGGTCACAGACCATCTCGGCCACGTAGCGGGCGGGCATCCGCATACCGGCCATGGCGTGGTCGCCGTCCGGCGCGTAGTCGATCCAGTATTCCAGATGGTGCTTGTTGCGGCCCTTATGGTGCAGCCAGGCGGCGCTGTAGCCCTCGGCCTGGCGCTGGGCGTTGTTGGGGCTGCACGTCCCCTGCCAGTATTTGGCCCCGGCCCAGAACTCCACGGGGGCCAGCTTGCTTAAATCGTGGGTCAGGCCCTGCCAGTACAGCCCGCAGCGGAAGCAGTTTTTCATCACCAGCATTTTGTGATGGCGGATCGTTTTGTAGTGTTTAATGGGATGCCACAAGGTCTTTTTCCCTCCCCGGGATCATGAGTTTTGCCAGCACCGGCAGCAGCATACAACTGATCGGCACAAACGCAAAGTGCCACAGCATCGGTACAAGGTGGGTATGGATCGCAGCGTGCGCCTTGGACAGCACCATCCAGGACGCCGGGGCCGCCAGCCCCAGCCCCCAGACGATGCACGGCGGCACCAGCTGCGCCGCCGTGCCGCGGCGCAGGCAGACAACAACGCTCACCGCGCCGACCAGCAGCGCAAACAGCAGCAGCTGCCATGCCGTGACGCTGACGGGCCCGAGCTGCAAAAGCGGCTCCGTACTCTCACGGAAATACTGCGCGAGCACCTGCGGCACGTTCACGTCCCGCACTGCGCCGTCCGTCAGGCTGACGCGGTCCGTGACGGCCCGGGTCATGTTCTGCCAGGCGTCCGCCGCGCTGCCGAAGCAGAGCCATTCCTGTGCGAACCAGAGCGCCAGCGCCGCAGTCACACCGCCCAGCGCCGAGACCCCCGCCCCGACGGTGCGGCCCAGCCAGACGAGCGCGCCGTGCGGGTCGCGCCGCACAAAATACGCCTTGGCTGCCGCGTAGCAGAGCGGGATCTCACACAGGATCAAAAATGTTGTGATAAATTCAAACCCGCACATGCAGCGCACCATGCAGACGGCAGCCACCAGCGGCCAGCACCCGCGGGGCGTTTTGCCGCGCACACGGGTGCAATGGCAGAGCCAAAGCGCCGCCAGCAGCGGCAGCAGCCAGGTCCAGAGGCACCAGTACAGGTCCTTCATGCCGCGCTGCAGCCAGGGGGCCAGCAGCACCGACGCAAACCCGAACGCTGCCGCCAGCGGGCCGAATTCTTCCCACACGGCCAGCGCCACAAGCAGCTCCGCCGCGTAGAACAGCGTGCTGTTCAGCCAGTAGAGGGCGGTCTCCCGCGCCAGACCGTCGGGCAGCCGGTGCCGCAGCAGACGGTTGACCCTGCCGAACAGCCAGCCCTGCAAGCCCGACTGGTGGGTGTAGGGGTGGAACGCCGCCGCGTCGGTGGGGGTGTCGTCCCGGAACAGTGCGCGGTTCGTGTCGTCGCTCCAATCGTCGGTGTAGACACCCAGAAAGCCGCCGGGGGCGTACTGCCCCTGCTCCATCTGGTGGATGCGGCCATAGACGAGCGTCTGGGAGCCTGTATCCCACACGCCGGTCAGGTAGGCGCTGGCATTGTGCCGCACCGTGGTCAGCAGCGCGGCCAGCGCCAGCACTGCCAGCAGGGTCGCCGCGCCGCGCAGGGGTGCGGGCAGCATCTGCCATATTCCTTTTGCTTTTGTCAATGTTATCGATCCCATTTGTCGCACAGCGCAGCGATCTGGCCGGCAAATTTTGCAAGGTCCTTGTTGGCCCCGCCCCGGTTGTGACGGATGACCTCCAGCAGGCGCTGGCCCATGTTGGCCAGACGGTCATAGGCCGCGCTGGTGCGCACGGTCTCGGCGGATTTCGTCTTGATGATCTTCCGGGTGTTGCCGACCTCGGCGCAGGCGACGCGGCCCTCGGCGGCGATCCAGATCGAGCCGTTGTAGGGGGCGTCGGCCTCGTAGCCCTCCTCCTTCAGATGGTTGGCCCAGTGCTCGGCGACGGCGTCCTCGCCGTGGTTGACAAAGACGAACTTCGGCTTTTCGTCAAAGGCGCGTAGCCAGGCTTCCAGCCCGTCCTTGTCGGCGTGACCCGAAAGCCCGCCCAGCTGCGCAATGCGGGCCCTGACCTGCACCGGCTCGCCAAAGAGCTTGACCTCCTGCGCACCGTTGACCAGCGCGTTGCCTAAGGTGCCGGGGCTTTGGTAGCCGACGAACAGCACCGTACACTCGGGCCGCCAGAGGTTATATTTTAAGTGGTGGCGGATGCGGCCCGCGTCGCACATACCGGCGGCGGAGATGATGACCTTGGGCGTCGGGTCGCCGTTGATGGCCATGGATTCCTCTTTCGTCTCGCTGACGTGCAAACCCGGGAACTGCAGGGGGTTCCGGCCGCTCTGCACCAGGGCGAGGGCTTCGTCATCGTAGCACTCGGCAAAGTTTTCCCGGAAGATCGTGGTGGATTTGCTCGCCAGCGGGCTGTCCACAAAGACCGGGAAGTTTTCGTGGCCCTTGATACGGCCCTCGGCCTTGATCTGGCGGATAAAATACAAAAGCTCCTGCGTGCGGCCCACGGCAAAGCTGGGGATGACGACATTGCCGCCCTTGTCGAACGTCGATTGCAGCACGGCGCTCAAATCGCCGATATAATCCGGTTTCGGGCCGTGGCTGCGGTCCCCGTAGGTGGATTCCATGACAAGGTAATCCGCGTGGCCCGGGTTGGACGGGTCCTTGATGAGCGGCTGATGGGTGTTGCCGATGTCGCCCGAGAAAACGATGATCTCCGGCGTGCGGCCCGGCTCCGCAATGCGCAGCGAGACGGACGCGCTGCCCAGCAGGTGCCCCACATCGGTAAAGCGCATCTCGATTTTGCCGGTCGGCCCGTCGAACAGCGTCTGCCACGCCTCATAGGGGCAGGGCACAAACTGCTTCATGACGTTCTGCGCGTCCTCGACGGTGTAGTCCGGCTCGATCATCTCGGCGCCGCTGCGCATGGCCTTGCGGTTTTTCCACTCGGCCTCCTGCTCCTGAATGTGGGCGGAGTCCTCCAGCATGATGGCGCAGAGGTCGCGGGTCGCATCGGTGGTATAGATGGGGCCGCGGTAGCCGTTTTTGTACAGGTACGGGATGCGGCCCGAGTGGTCGATGTGCGCATGGGTCAGCAGCAGTGCCTCATAGCTGCCGGGCGCGCAGGGCAGGTCGGCGTTCTCATACACGTCGCGGCCCTGCTCCATGCCGCAGTCGATCAGAAAGCGGTGTCCCGCCGCCTCCAGCTGTGTGCAGCTGCCGGTCACTTCCCGGTCAGCGCCTAAGAATGTGAGCTTCATGTGGGAGAACCTCCTTTATTTGGGGATGTTGCGGGGGAAACTGGGAATGGCGGCCACGGAAAGCCCGTCGGGACCCTTCAGGCCTCGCAAGCTCGGCCAGCTTCCCTAAAAGGGGAGCCTTTTTGCGCGGGCGGAGCCCGCGAGGAAAGCCTCCCCATCAGGGGAGGTGGCCGCGAAGCAGGCCGGAAGGGTTCGGGAAGTTGGCGGGAGGCTGCCGTCCCCGGTTCAGCCTCTGCGTCCGACCCCGTACTGCGGGGCCTCCGGCAGCACAAACTCTGTGGTAAAGTTGGCGGTCAGGTCGTTAATGTTCATCCGAACACTCCAAAAGACATCGCCGTAATCGCGCAGGACCGTGTACTCCGCACCCAGACCGGCCAGAGTCGCCGTGTCGGTGACGATGTAGACTACATCCCCCTCGGGGGCGTACTCGGTCAGACTGTTCTGGTAGACGCGGCTGACCGTGCCGCCGTCGGCCAGCGCCCGGGCGGCTTCTGCGGTGGTGCTGACCAGCTGAATGCGCGCTGTCGCGGGCAGGGCGGCCATCAAATCCCCGCGAGTGATCTCGCCGTATTCCGGCTCGGTCACGCCGCCCGCGAACGCCTCGACGGACGCACCCTCCGGCAGCCCCGTGGCCGGGTCATTTGTGACGATCTCGGCGTAGAGCGCCGCCAGATAGTTGCCGAAGCTGATGGTTTTGTTGGCGTCGGGGTTCGCCGCGTAGGTAAACAGCGGCGTGTAGAGGATGCTCTGGTCGTCGGCGTCCAGCGTGGCGATCTCCGCCGCGGCGCTGGTATAGGCGTCCGCACCGGCCTGCTGGGCCTCGTCTGCCGTCTCGGTGGGGGCGGTGGTGTCACTGCCGCCCACGGCCTCGGTGTCCTTGCCGGGGTCGGCGGCATCGGCAGCGGTGTCGGCCTGCGCGGCGTCGGCGGTGCTCATCGCCAGCCAGGTGGCGCGGCGGCTCTCCATCTCGGCAGCCGCCACAGGCTGCCGGACCTCGACGCGGCAGCCGCCGCCCTGGGTAAAGACCAGGTCCAGCTGCGCCACGCCGGTCAGACCCAGGTCCGCGCCCAGCACGTTCGTGCCGTTTTCCGCCGTTGTGCCGTCAATAATAGCCGTCACGCCCTGGTTCAGCAGGGCCTTCTGCCAGTCGCCCGCCGGGGCGGTGGAGACAATCGCAAGGATGGCATCGCACCCGGCGTTCTGCAGGGCGGTGATCTGCTCGGCGGCGGTGTCGTTCCAGTCGCGGGCCGTGATGAACTCCCCGTTGGACGCCGAGATGACCGCGGCCTGCGCCGGGTCGTTCAGCACAAAGAAGCCGATTTTATACCCCGCGCGCTCCACGACGGTGTAGCGGCCATTGGTCACGCGGTTGCGGCTCCAGCTTGTGGAGCGGTAGAACACAGCGGTGCCCTCGTTGTTCAGCAGGTTGGACGCCAGCGACGGGCCGCTGCCCATGTTGGCGTCGCTGACCAGGCGGGTCGTGCCGTAGGCAAAGTCGGTCAGCGCCATGGCGTGCAGGTCGTACCCCGCTGCCGAGAACGCCGACAGCATATCCATGCCGCCGGTCAGACTGGCGCTCTCGGTGCCGTGCAGGCTGTCGCCCGCGTCCAGCAGAATGGAATCCGGGGTCGCGCCCTTGAGCGCGGCGGCGTCCGCCAGCGTGGCGCGGTCCCCGCGCAGACCCGCCGTGGCAAAGATCGGGACCGTGATGTCCCCGACCCGCACGCGGCAGGTCAGGCTCTCGGTGCCGTCGGCCAGCGTGGCCGTGATCGTGCATTCCCCGCTGTCGGTGCGGGCGCGGACCGTGCCGTTTTTGTCCACGGTGGCCACGGTCTTGTCGCTCGTCGTCCAGTAGACCCTGCGTCCGCCGTCCTTCTCGCCCGGCTCGTTCGTCGCCAGCGTGGCGTAGGCGTCCTTGCCGTCCATGTGCAGCTCGTCGGTGTAGGTATCGTTCAGGAGCACCGGCGCGGCAGTCTTGCCGTTGCAGGCGGACACGCCGGTAAATTTGAACGGTCTCATGACAAAATCCAGATCCACTGTCTCACTCTGGACGCCGTAGTCCGCGCCCGGGGCGCTGAAGGTGCACTGCCACATATCGTAGGTGCCCGCGTAGTCCAAATCGTCGGAGAACCGCGCGATCCAGAGGTTGTCGCGCCATTTGTCAAAGACGGGATCTGTCATGCGGGCGCGTACCCAGTTGCGGGAGGCATACAGCCCCTGCGCACCGGTGTAGCCGTACTCGGTCAGGCGGTCAAAGAACGCCTGCGTGATCTCGGCCATCTCGGAGGGGAAAACGCCGCTGATGTACTTATCCTCGAGGTCGTAGTAGACCGGGTAGCTCAGCCGGTAGGGCGCGGCGGTGTAGTCGTCCAGCCCCTCCTGCGGCGGGGCGGTCAGGCCCAGCAGCCGCGCGACGTGGTCGGCCTCGCTGCGGGCCTCCTCCACCGTCGTGGCGTAGGAATAAAGGTACGCGCCGAACGGGATGCCCAGCCGGGTGCATTCGTCGGCGTTGCGCCGCCACTGGGGGTCATCCTGCGCCCAGTTTTCCTCCTGGCCGTCCCACTCGCCGCCGAAGCCGCAGCGGATGATGGCAAAGTCGATGCCGGCAGCCTTGGCCTTTTCCCAGTCGATCTCGCCCTGGAACTTGGAGACGTCCATGCCTTTGAGCACCGCGGCGGGCATGGCCCGGCCACTTGTGTTGAAGTAGTAGCCCAGATCGTTCTTCTGCCAGGCCGCGGCGGGCGTGCCGAAGTCCGCCTCGGCGGGGCCTTTCTCCTCTGCCGAGCAGCGCACCAGCACCACCGACACAATGACCACGACCAGCAGACAGAGCAAACACAGCCCCAGCACAAGGCGGCTGCGGCGGCGTTTGGCGCCGGGACGTTTCTTTTTCTTCGGCGGCGGGGGCGCGTCGGGGCGCGGGGCCGTTTGCCCGGCCTGCGGGGCGGGCGCAGCCGTCCGGGCAGGGCGGCGGTAGACTTTGCGTTCTTCTGGCACGGTGCGTTACCTCTCTTGGGCAGATTTTATGCTGTGGATAGATAATATTAGTGTAGCATTTTGTCGAAGAAATTACAATCGGAAACGCGGGATATTGGGGAATTTTTACAGAATAAAAAAGCGGCGGCCAGCTCCCTGACCGCCGTTCTTTGCCTTTTCCCTCGGGGACAGACTCCCCCGATACGGGGGGGAGGTGGCGCACAGCGCCGGAAGGGGTGCGGTGGCCCCGCAGGGTCGGATGTGGGCAAAGTTACCGGAATCGACTATTTTACGGGATGCCGCAAGAACTCTGCCCTCATCAGTCAGCGGACGGGGCCGCTGACAGCTTCAGTCTCCGCGCTAAGAGCCGCCTCCGGCGGTTGCGCTTCGACACGCGCCTGCGGGCGCAGCCCCGAGGGGGAAGCACCGCAGCAGCGGCACCGCATACAGAAAGAGGTGCCCCAGCGGGGCACCCCAGCGTGTCGAAAAACCTCCCTCTGCGAGACAGACTCCCCCGATACGGGGGAGGTGGCGCTTGCGCCAGAGGGGGAGCGGTGCCCCGAAGGGGCGGAGGGAGAGAACCTTGCCATAGCCCGAAATATTTCGGATTGCCGTACAGTTCTCTCCCCCACCGCCTGCGGGCGGAGCCCCCTCGCAGAGGGGGCCAAGGAGGGAACGCATCTTTTCGACAGTCTGCGGGCCGCACATGTGCGGCCCCTACAGGGCCGCAAAAAGGAGCCCGTCACTAGGGGACGAGCTCCTCGGCTTATACTGTATTTTACTCTCCCAGCACCGCGGGATGGCCGGTCGGGGTGTGCTCGCTCTGGAACTTCAGCGCGGCGGCGATGAAGCCCTTGAACAGGGGGTGCGCACGGTTCGGGCGGCTCTTGAACTCGGGGTGGAACTGCGCGCCCAGATGGAAATCGCGGCCCGGGATCTCCACAGCCTCCACAAGGCGTCCGTCCGGGCTGGTACCGGCGATGACCAGACCCTTCTCCTCGAACTCAGCGCGGAACTCGTTGTTGAACTCATAGCGGTGGCGGTGGCGCTCGTCGATCTCCGTCGTGCCGTAGCAGTCGGCCATCTTCGTGCCCGGCGTGATGACGCAGGGGTACTTGCCCAGACGCATCGTGCCGCCCTTCGTCTCAACGCCCTGCTGGTCCGGCATCAGGTCAATGACGTTGTGCTGGCCCTCGGGCGTAAATTCGCTGGAGTTGGCGTCGGCGTAGCCCAGCACGTTGCGGGCGTACTCCATGACCATGATCTGCATGCCCAGGCAGATGCCGAAATAGGGCACGCGGTTCTCACGCGCGTACTGCGCAGCCTGGATCATGCCCTCGATGCCGCGGTCACCAAAGCCGCCCGGCACAATGATGCCGTCCACGTCGCCCAGCTCGTCGGCGCAGCAGTTCTGGTCGACGAGATGCTCACTGTCCACCCACTTGATCTCGACCTTGCTCTCGTTCTCAAAGCCCGCGTGGTACAGGCTCTCCATGACGCTCAAATAAGCGTCGTGCAGCTTGACATACTTGCCGACCAGCGCAATCTTGCAGGTCTTGCTGCGGGTCGCAATGCGGCTGATGAGCGCCTTCCACTCGGTCAGATCGCTCGGCGGGGTCTGCAGGTGCAGCTGGCGGGCCACGACGTTCGTCAGACCGGCAGATTCCAGCATCAGCGGGCACTCGTACAGGCTCGGCATCGTCAGGTTTTCAATGACGCAGTCGGGGCGCACGTTGCAGAACATGCTGATCTTGCGCTTGATGTCGTTGCCTACAGGGCCGTCGGCGCGCAGGACGATAATGTTCGGCGCAATGCCCATGCCCTGCAGCTCCTTGCAGGAGTGCTGCGCGGGCTTGGACTTGTATTCGTCGGAGCCGGAGATGTAGGGCACCAGTACGACATGGATATAGCAGCAGTTCTCGGGGCCCTGCTCCAGACCGACCTGACGGATGGCCTCCAGGAAGGGCTGGCTCTCAATGTCGCCGGTGGTGCCGCCGATCTCGGTGATGACGACGTCCGCCTCGGTGCTCTTGGCCAGATTATAGATGTAGCTCTTGATCTCGTTGGTGATGTGGGGGATGATCTGCACGGTCTGGCCCAGATAAGCGCCCTGCCGCTCCTTGTTCAGGACGTTCCAGTAGACCTTGCCGGTGGTCAGGTTCGAGTATTTGTTCAGATTTTCGTCGATGAAGCGCTCATAATGGCCAAGGTCGAGGTCTGTCTCGGTGCCGTCGTCGGTCACGAACACCTCGCCGTGCTGCAGCGGGCTCATCGTGCCCGGGTCAACGTTGATGTAGGGGTCCAGTTTCTGGCTGGCCACCTTCAGTCCGCGGGTCTTGAGCAGACGTCCCAGGCTGGCCGCTGTGATGCCCTTGCCCAGGCCCGACACAACGCCGCCGGTCACAAAAATATACTTCGTTGCCATAATTCACCCTCCATGTCGGCGGATGCCAAACAACAGCGCCCGCCATATCCCAAAAATTATCCTTTCCATTATACATCGGAAAAAACAGCTTTTGCAATATGGCGGGCATATTTTCTTTATTAAATTTGCAAAAAGTGGGTTTTACTTTGGATTCTTCAGCGCGCGTCCGTGTACTTCAGGATCTCGCCGATCAGCACCTTCATGTCCAGCGGCTTGCCCACGTGGCTGTTCATGCCCGCGTCCAGGCAGGACTTCACGTCGTCGGCAAAGACATTGGCCGTCATGGCAATGATGGGCGTGCCCTCGCCGGGCCCCTTGCCCTCAAACGCCCGGATGCACCGGGTAGCCTCCAGTCCGTTCATCTCGGGCATCATGACGTCCATCAGAATCGCGTCATAGGTGCGCGGCGCTGCGTTCTGGATGGCTTCCAGCGCCAGTCTGCCGTTCTCAACGGCGGTGATGCTGGCACCCTGCTCCTCCAGCAGGGCTGTGGCAATCTCGCTGTTCAGCTCGTTATCCTCGGCCAGCAGCAGGTGCAGCCCGGCCAGCGGCAGCACAGTTTCCGCTGCAGCGGGGGCAGCCGCGGCAGTCTCTGCCCCCGCGGCGGGGGCATCGTCCCAACTGCTGCCGGACGCGGCTGCCGATGCGGCATGCCGCACGACCACGGACGGCTCGGCCTTGGTCGGTGTGCCCAAGGGCAGCGACAGCCGCACAATGAAGGTCGAACCCTTGCCGGGCTCACTCTCGACATCGAGCGAGCCGTGCATCTGGTCAACGAGCTTCTTTGTGATGGCCATGCCCAGACCCGTGCCCTTGTAGTGGGTGCGGCTCGAGCGCTGCTCCTGCGTGAACGGCTCAAAAATATGCTGCAGGAATTCCTCGCTCATGCCGATGCCGTTGTCCTTGATCTCCATCCGCAGGTGGACAAGACCTTCTTCAAACAGCGTTTCCTTGGCGCGGAAGTTGATCTCGCCGCCGTCGGGCGTGTACTTGACGGCGTTGGAAAGAATGTTGATAAGCACCTGCCGGATATGCAGCTCACTGCCGATCAGGTACGGGTGCCAGAACGGGCCGATCTGCTTTGTGAAGGTCATGTGCCGGTCCACGATCTGGCCCTCCACGATGGAGCAGCAGGAATCCAGCAGCGCCCGCAGATCAAACGATGTGTCCAGCATCTGCATATTGCCGGATTCGATTTTGGTCATGTCCAGCACATCGTTGATGAGGGAGAGCAGGTGGGACGCCGCACCGCGCATCTTGGTCATGCAGTCCCGCACGCGGGCCTTGTTGTCAAAGTTGTCCTCGGCAATGTCCAGCATACCCATAATGCCGTTGATGGGCGTGCGGATGTCGTGGGACATGTTGGACAGGAACTCCGTCTTGGCGACGCTGGCCTCCTCGGCCTTGCGCAGGGCTTTTTCAGTCTCGGCGCGGAACCGTTGGGCGCGGATGACCAGTGCGATGCAGACCGCGGTAACCAGAACGCACAGGCAGGTCAGCACGATAATGGCCGGGTACTGATAGGCCAGCCGCGTCAGGGAGAACGGCTGCTGCCCCAGGTTGACGTAGGCGTTGGTGATGGTGCTGATCTCGGCGCGGGTCAGGCTGTCGATGCTCTTGTTCAGCACAGTGCGCAGCAGCACATCGTAGTCCTGCCGGACGCCGATGCAGAAATTGCGCTGCTCGCCGCTCAGCATCGAGCGCAGCTCGTTGCGCGTGTCGTCAAAGACCGTGCGCTCGGCCTGGTAGGTGTAGGTATAATAGGCATCGACGGTCCCGGTGCGCACGGCAGCCAGGCAGTCATCAAAGGAATCCAGGTGTTCTACATGAGCCGTGTCGCTCAGGCCGGGCATTTCCAGCGCGGAGGGGGAAAAATCGTATGCGACAGCGACTTTGTTCAGCGCGCCGTTGTGGCGGCGCAGCAGCACCCAGGAAAACTCCGCCGACAGATAGCTGTCGGTCAGCTTGTAGCCGTAGTTCTCCGCCTGGGACATGTCGTCGGTCAGGTCAATGACAAAATCCGCCTGCCCGTCCGCCAGCATGGCCTTGTACTCGCTGCGGTCCGCGGGCTTCAGGAATTTGTAGCGCAGCCGCGCCCGGCCTGCTGCCGTTTGGAAAATATCCACCATGATGCCGGTGGGCATGCCGTCCGGCGTCATGTAGGAGTAAGGGTAGCGGTCCGGGTTGACAAGTACCGTGAACGCCGTGTCTGCGTCGTTGCAGGCGATGACATAGTTTTCCTCGGCGTCGGTCAGGTAAATTTTGCTGCTGGTATGGCTGCCGGTGTAGTATTTGTTGAACAGGGTCGTGCGCCAGCTGGGGTCGTTGCGGCTGATTTTGCTGATGGCATCGTTGACCAGCTGCTGGGTGACGGTGTCATCCTTGCGCATGGCCATGTAAATGCTCTGCTCGTCGAAGGTGTCAATGATCCATTCGTTCTTCGTCTCGCGCAGCCGGTTGGAGGCTGCGGCGGTGATCTCCCCGGTGCGCAATGCACTGGACAGCTCCTCGTCGGTGTCATAGTACACCGGGGTGTAGCGGAAACCGTGCTCCTCGGCGTAGGCTAGAAAGCTCTCATTGCGGCCATTGCCGCTGCGGCTCATGCCGACAGTCATGCCGTCGAAGGTGTCGTAGTCGCCGGCCACAATGCTGCGGTTGCCGGCTTTGACGGTCAGCATCGTCGCCACCGTGCCGATGGGCTCGGCGGAAAAGGCAAACTGCTCGTCGCGCTCCGCGGTCCTTCGCAGCACCGGGATCAGGTCGATCTGCCCGGCAGCCAGCTGCTGCATGGCCTGCTGGGTGTTGCCGTTCAGGCAGGAGTATGTAAAGGTTACGTTCTCATGCTGGGCAATGTCCTGCAGCAGCTCATAGGCGTAGCCGCTGCGGCTGCCGTCTGCAGCGGTGGCCATGTAGCCGGTGTAGGGGTAGAAGCCGACGCGCAGGGTGCGCAGGGTGGTCCGGCCATCGTCCGCGGCGTGCACGGGCATGGCAAAGCCAAGCAGAACGCTGACAGCCAGGCTGAACAACAGCAGCATGACTGCCCCGCGTCTGCTTACGCCGGGATTCTCCTTCTTATTCATCGAAAACAGCTCCGGTCTTTTTAGCGCGGCAGCAGGGCAGGGATGCAGGGCCCGCGGTGCCGCACGTATATTTTGCAGGTATGGCCCGGGCAGCTTCGGTGTCGTCCGCCGCGGGCATCATCTCGGATATTTTTACAGCTCCCGGATCGCGGCCAGCACTTCCTCATGCGCGGCCACCACCGGCGGCCAGAGGCTGGCATCCTCCAGCGGCTTCGGGCCGCGGACTGCGTCGCAGAGCGTGGCGGCGGTCTTATACAGGCGGTCCATGCCAAGGTTCTGGGCCACGCCCTTCAGCGTGTGGCTGGCGCGGAAGGCCAGCTCCCAGTCCTGGGCGGCCAGCGCGTCCTTCAGCTGGTTGAAGCTGGGGTCGCCGGGGTATTTCAGCACAAACTTTTTGATGAGTGCCTCGCTGGGCAGTCGGCTGATGGTTGCCTTGTAATCGCCGCCGATGCGGTCATAAAATTCCTGCAATGTCATAGGGGACCTTCTTCTTTCTTACAATTTATCGGATTCCTGATTTGGCTTTGGTTTTTCTGCTTCTTCTGCGGAAAATGCTGCGGTGATACATTTGTTCCGGCACTCCTTGGCCTGATACAGCAGCTTGTCCGCCTGACGGATGCCGGGGTCAAGGGGGCAGGCCCCGTACACACCGCCGATGCTGACCGTCAGATGCAGGTCGGGGTATTCGATCATGTGCAGCGCCTGCACCGTCGCGCGGATCTGCTCAAGCCGCTTTATAAAGACATGCTCCGGGATATGCGGGAAAATCAGCAAAAACTCGTCGCCGCCGTACCGCACCAGTGCATCGTTGCGGTTGCGCACGCAGGCCGTTACCGCACTCACCAGAATGCGCAGCGCGTCGTCGCCGGCCTGATGGCCGTAGACGTCGTTGATCTGCTTGAACTGGTCAAGGTCCAGCATGGCTATGGCATCCACTTCCACGAGCTTCCGCAGCTGCTTCTCAAAGAAGCGGCGGTTATAGGCGTTGGTCAGGACATCATGGTAGAGGTCATAATGGTAGTCAAAAAACTGCTCTGCAGGGTCGGCCTGCCCGACAGCGCCGATATACGTGGGTACGCTGTCATCGCTCCACAGGGAGCACAGGCGCACGTGATGCCAGCGAAGCTCGCCGTCAACGGGCAGCAGCATCGAAAGCTCGGTGTAGGGGTGCTCTGCGCTGGTGGCGCGCAGCGCCTTCTGGATGCGCGCAATATCCGCAAGGGGAAACCCGATTTCCTCGACTTCATCGGGCAGGAGCAGATCCTTGGGCACGCCCATGTGCTCCGCCGCCCACGCCGAGAAGGAAAGATGACCGGTAGGCTCGTCATAGTCAAACTGTATGCAGCGGACGCTCTGGTTGAAGAACCGGCCCTTCTGCTGCAGGCGGGACAGCGACTGCACGATATGATTCTGCCCGGGCAGTGCGTTCTCCCGCAGGAGGGCATCGGAAATATGCTGTGCGTCTGCCAGACGGTGCAGCTGGCTGCCGGTGTCCGAAGCAATGCTCAGCTCGGCATGCAGCTGCGCGCCGCACTCGGTCAGGCATTCCAGCAGCAGCGGGTTGAACTGCCCGCACTCCCCGTTCAGGATCATCTTCACCGCGGTGTCGTGGTCGAACGCTTTTTTGTAGCAGCGCTCGCTTGTCAATGCGTCGTACACATCGGCCATAGACACGACCTGCGCGGCGATGGGGATCTGCTCACCTTTAAGCCCGTCCGGGTAGCCGCGCCCGTCCCAGCGCTCATGATGCCAGCGGCATATAGCGTAGGCCGTCTTGACAAGGTCGGACTCCTGCTGGAACGGCAGCTTTTCCAGAATCTCCGAACCAATTGTGGTGTGGGTTTTCATGACCTCGAATTCTTCCTTCGTCAGCCTGCCGGGCTTGTTCAGGATGGATTCGGGAATGTTGATCTTGCCGATGTCATGCAGCGCCGAAGCGGTGCTGATGAGCGAAATATCCGCGGCGGTCAGGTGGTATTTGTCGGTTTTCTGCACAAGCGTGTGCAGCAGAATATCGGTGGCTGTCTGGATATGCAGCACGTGCATACCGCTCTCCCCGTTGCGGAACTCCACAATATGGCTCAGTATGTTGATCATCGTGGAGTTGCTTTTCTCTTTTTCATAGACCTGCTCGGACACAAGGCGGACCAGCCGCTTTTGTTTGGCGTAGAGCATCAGGGTATTGATGACGCGGCGGCGCACGACGGCCATGTCAAACGGGCGGCTGATATAATCGGTAGCGCCCAGATCATAGGCACGCTCGACGTAGCTGGACGCATTCTCCGCCGAAATCATGATGACGGGGACCTCGTCGATCCAGTGGTATTTGTTCATCATGGCCAGCACTTCAAAGCCGTCCATCTCGGGCATCATAATATCAAGCAAAAGCAGGTCGATGTCCGTCGCGGACTGCAAAATGGCCACAGCCTGTCTGCCGTTTTCTGCCTCCAGAATCTCATAACCGTCACCCAGCATTTCCGTCAGGATGGCGCGGTTCATCGCGGAGTCGTCTGCAATCAGGATTTTCTCTTTATCACTCATGACTTCACCTATAATTACAAGCGGAGCAAACGCGCGGTAAAAATGTACATTCTCCTATACTTTATCATTATAGTATAATAGGAACCGCAAAAGCAACCAATTTGTGCAAAATAATCGAAAAATGTTCCCAAAGCGCAAAAAAAGATGGAAAAATGTGCCAAAAAGAAAAAGCCTCCCTTGTCAAAGGGAGGTCAGCGTGTCGAAAAACCTCCCTCTGCGAGGGAGGTGCCCCGAAGGGGCGGAGGGAG
>ENA-UERN01001108-UERN01001108.1-human-gut-metagenome-genome-assembly--contig:-NODE-1108-length-27115-cov-48.883941_pt1 | contig 27115 bp, 24 predicted proteins | sample MGYA00242950_ERZ507950 | MGnify/ENA primary metagenome ERZ507950 (study PRJEB26167, sample SAMN06115515) | human gut metagenome | host: Homo sapiens | place: China:Ningxia | collected 2014-11-26...
GTGCGGCTGTTAGGAGTGTATACAAAATGAGTGATTTTATCGGAACCAAGCTGACCATGAATCTGGGCGAGCGCAGCTACGACATCATCGTCAAGCGCGGCTCGCTGGAAAACCTGTATCAGTTCGCCCGGCTGGACCGCCGGGTGGCGGTGGTCACCGACAGCGGTGTGCCCGCACAGTACGCCCAGATGGTGGCAGACCAGTGCAAGGACGCTACCATCATCACCGTGCCGCAGGGCGAGGCCAGCAAGAGTTTTAAAATTCTGGAGACCGTGCTGCGGCAGATGCTGGACTTCGGCATGGGCCGGGGCGACCTTGTGGTAGCCGTGGGCGGCGGCGTGGTGGGCGACCTTGCCGGTTTTGCCGCTTCCATCTATATGCGCGGCATCGACTTTATCAACTGCCCCACCACCACCCTTTCCATGATCGATTCCTCCATCGGCGGCAAGACCGCCGTGGACCTGGGCGACACCAAGAACATCGTGGGTTCCTTCTGGCAGCCCAAGCTGGTCATCGTGGACCCGGACACCCTGTCCACCCTGCCCCGCCGCCACTTCATCAACGGTCTGGCCGAGGCGGTCAAGGCCGGGCTTCTGGCCGACCCGGAGCTGTTCTCCATCTTTGAAAAAGAGGACGTGGACGACCGCATCGGTGACATCATCTGCCGCAGCCTGCGCTTTAAAAAGAGCATCGTAGAGCAGGACGAGACCGAGCAGGGTATGCGCAAGGCGCTGAACTTCGGCCACACCATCGGCCACGGCATCGAGGCCGTGAAGGGCATCAAGGGACGCCGCACCACCGGCCTGTTCCACGGCGAGTGCGTGGCGCTGGGTATGCTGCCCATGATCGAATCCAAGGCGCTGCAAAAGCGGGTGCGCGGCGTGTACCGCCGCTTAGGCCTGCCTACCCGCACCGCCTACGATAAGGAAAAGGTGCTGGCCGAGATGCTGCACGACAAAAAGGCGCAGGACGGGCAGATCACCATCATCAAGGTGCCCGGCCTTGGCTGCTGGCGCGCCGAGACCATCCCTGTGGAGGGGCTGCGCCCGCTGCTGGGCATGGAGGACTGACCCATGAAAAACACCTTTGGCAGCGACCTTTCGCTGACCATCTTCGGCGAGAGCCACGGCCGCGCCGTGGGCGCGGTGCTGGACGGCATGGCCGCCGGTGTGCCGGTGGACGAGGCTTTTCTCGCCGCCTGCATGGATAAGCGCCGTGCCCGGGGCGACGGCCTTTCCACCCCCCGGGTGGAGGCGGACGCGGTGCAGCTGCTGTCCGGTGTGGTGAACGGCCACACCACCGGCACCGCCATCGCCCTGATGATCGAAAACCAGAACACCCGCAGCGGCGACTATGCCAAGACCGCCGACCTTCTGCGCCCCGGCCACGCGGACTTTACCGCCTATGCCAAGTACCACGGCTTTCAGGACGCCCGGGGCGGCGGGCACTTTTCCGGCCGGGTGACCGCTGCCCTCGTGGCGGGCGGCAGCCTCGTGCTGGCCGCATTGCAGCGGGCAGGCATTGATATCACCACCCACATCGCCCGGTGCGCTGGTCTTGCAGATACGCCCTTTGCACTGGACGACCCCGCCGCCCTTGCGGCACAGGTGGGGACACTTGCCAGCAAAGCCGAGGGCTTTGCGGTGCTGGACGCCGCCGTGGAAGAGCCCATGAAAGCCGCCATCCGCGCCACCGGTGCCGAGGGCGACAGCGTGGGCGGCGTGCTGGAAACTGCCATCCTCGGTCTGCCCGCCGGCATCGGCGAGCCCTACTTTGACAGCGTGGAGAGCGAGATCGCCCATCTGGCCTTTTCCATCCCGGCGGTCAAGGGCATTGAGTTCGGCACCGGCTTCGGCTTTGCCGGGCTGCGCGGCTCGGAGGCGAACGACGCCTTCCGCATGACGGCAGAGGGCGCGGTGGTCACCGCCACCAACCACAACGCGGGCATCAACGGCGGCATCGCCAACGGGATGCCGGTGGTGTTCCGCACCGCCGTCAAGCCCACCCCCAGCATCTATAAGCAGCAGGATACGGTGGACTACATTGCAAAAAAGGACGCGCAGCTGTCCATTCAGGGGCGGCACGACCCCTGCATCGTGCCCCGGGCCGCCATTGTGCAGACCTGCGCCGCCGCCCTTGCGGTAGGCGACCTGCTCACCGCCCGGTACGGTGCCCGGTGGATGACCGACCCCACCGGCTACCGGAAGGAGGACTGAGATGGAATACGGACTCATCGGCGGCAAGCTGGGACACTCCTACTCCAAGACCATCCATGAACTGCTCTGCGGGTACAGCTACGAGCTGTGCCCCCTGCCCACCGAAGCAGACGCCCGCGCCTTTTTGCAGCGGCGGCAGTTCAAGGCCATCAATGTGACCATCCCCTATAAAAAGCTGGTGATGGAGTATTGCTCCTTCATCGACCCCCGCGCCCGCGCCATCGGTGCGGTGAACACGGTGGTGAATAAAAACGGCCTGCTCTACGGCTACAACACCGATTATCTGGGCTTTGCCCACCTGTGCGAAGCCCACGGCGTGGAGCTTGCGGGCAAGACCGTGCTCATTCTGGGCACCGGCGGCACCCACAACACCACCCGCGCGGTGGCGCTGGACAAGGGCGCTGCCAAGGTGCTGACGGTCAGCCGCACCCCCGACCCGGAAAAGGGGGAGCTGAGCTACGCCGAAGCCGTGCGCAGCGGCGCACAGGTGGTATTCAACACCACCCCCGCCGGGATGTACCCCAATGTGGGCGTGTGCAGTCTGGACGTCGCCGCCATGCCCGGGCTGGAAGCCGTGGTGGACGTGGTCTATAACCCCAACAAGACGGAACTCATTCTCCGCGCCGAGGAAGCCGGTGTGCCGGTGGCCGTAGGCGGGCTGGAGATGCTGGTGGCACAGGCGGTGTACGCCGCCGAATACTTTCTTGGCCGCAAGTTCGAGGACGCCCCGGGCGAGGTGCGGCGCATCACCGCCGCGCTGCGCCGAGAGACGCTGAACATCGCCCTTGTGGGGATGCCCTCCTGCGGCAAATCCACCCTTGGCCGCCTGCTGGCAAAGCAGCTGGGCAGACCGCTTGTGGATCTGGACGAGGAGATCGTCAAGGCAGACGGGCGCAGCATCCCGGATATCTTTGCCGCCGAGGGCGAAGAGGGCTTCCGGGCAAAGGAAGCCGCGCAGATCGCCCGTTTCGGCAAGGAAAAAGGGCTTGTGCTCTCCTGCGGCGGCGGCGCGGTGAAGCGGGCAGAGAACGTCCGCGCCCTGCGTCAGAACGGCGTGGTGCTGTTCATCGACCGGCCGGTGGAGGCGCTGGCTGTGGGCGGCGACCGTCCGCTTTCCTCCAGCGCTGAGGCGCTGCGCACCATGGAAGCTCAGCGCCGCCCGCTGTACCTTGCCGCCGCAGATGCGGTGATTTCTAACACCGGCACGCTGGCCCAGACGCTGGCAGCTGCACAGGAGGCACTGGATGAAATTTTTGATTCTTAACGGGCCAAACATCAATCTGGCGCGCTGGTCTGAGCCAGGCGTGCCGGGCGAAGTGGATTACACCGGCCTGATGGACTATGTGCAGGCGGGCTGCGACCAGCTTGGCATTGAAACGGATATCTGCCAGTCCAACCACGAGGGCGATTTGATCGACGAGATCCAGTCTGCCCCCGGGCGGGTGGACGGCATTGTGCTGAACCCCGGCGGCTACGCCCATTACAGCGTGGCCATTCTGGACGCGCTGCGGCTGTGCAGCGTGCCCGCCGTAGAGGTGATGCTGGACGCCCCGGACGAGCGCGAGCCCTTCCGCAAAACAGACGTGGTGTCCTTTGGCTGTCAGGGACATTTTATCGGCGAAGGCCCGCAGGGCTACCTGCACGCCTGCATCTGGCTGGCGCAGCTGCTGCGCACCGACGGCTCCAGTAAGGCGCATATCGTGATGTAAAACAAACAGGAAAGGAACGACCTCCCATGATCATCTCCACCAAAAAAGGTACTCCCAAAGAGGAGCTGGAAAAGATCGTTGATAAATTCGAAAAGCAGGGTCTAGACGTGACCCTGATCACCGGCAAGGACTACAACGTGTTCGGTCTGGTGGGCGACACCACCAAGATCGACGAGCGGGACGTGCTGGCAAACCCGTGGATCGACAACGTTACCCGCGTGTCTGCGCCCTATAAGCGCGCAAACCGCCTGTTCCACCCCGCAGACTCGGTCATCGACTGCGGCGGCGTGAAGATCGGCAGCAAGGAAAAGATCGCCGTGATGGCGGGCCCCTGCAGCATCGAAAACGCCGAGCAGGCACTGCGCATCGCGCAGGGGGTCAAGGCGGGCGGCGCGGCACTGTTCCGCGGCGGCGCCTACAAGCCCCGCACCTCTCCCTACGCCTTTCAGGGGCTTGAGACCGAGGGCATCTTAGACATGGTAAAGGCCCGCGAAACCACCGGTCTGCCCATCGTTTCCGAGCTGATGAGCGAGGACCGTATCCCGGAGTTTGAGGAGTATGTGGACGTGGTGCAGATCGGCGCACGCAATATGCAGAACTTCCAGCTGCTCAAGGCCGTAGGCAAAATGCACAAGCCCGTGCTGCTCAAGCGCGGCCTGTGCAACACCATCGAGGAGTGGATCATGAGCGCCGAGTACATCATGGCCGGCGGCAACGAGCAGGTCATCTTCTGCGAGCGCGGCATCCGCACCTTTGAAAAATACACCCGCAACACGCTGGATCTTTCCGCTGTGCCCATCATCCACGAAAAGACCCATCTGCCCATCGTGGTAGACCCCAGCCACGCCACCGGCAAGGCCAATCTGGTAGAGCCGATGATGATCGCCGCCGTGGCTGCCGGTGCGGACGGTCTGGAGGTAGAGGTGCACTACGACCCCCAGCACGCATGGAGCGACGGCGCACAGTGCCTGACCCCGGACGCCTTTGCACAGGCCATGGCAAAGTGCCGTCAGGTGGCTTGGGCTATCGGCCGGGATATGTAAAAACGCTTACCCCCTCAGGCGCTGGCGCGCCAGCTCCCCCAAGGGGGCGCCTGAAGCGCTACCCGGGGGAAATCTTCAAAAGGATAACACCGCTATGCTAGTAACCATCAGACCTGCCCCCGGTGGCATCGGGGGCGTGATCGCCGCGCCGCCCAGCAAAAGCATGGCGCACCGCGCCGTGCTGTGCGCCGCGCTGGCTGTGGGGCGCTCCCATATCACCCATCTGGAATTCAGCAAGGACATCTCTGCCACCCTGTCCGCTGCCGCACAGCTGTGCGCCGCCGTGGACACCGGCGAGGACGATGCCACCGTGCAGGGGCTTGGGCATTTTCTGCCCCTGACCGCCCCGGTGGACTGCTTCGAAAGCGGCAGCACCCTGCGTTTTTTGATCCCCATCGCCAGCCTGACCGGCCAGTCGGTCACCTTTACCGGGCGTGGGCGGCTGATGGAGCGCCCGCAATCCGTATACGAAACGTTATATCGTGAGCAGAATCTACGGTTTGAGCAATCCCCCGCCGGGCTGACCGTGGAGGGCGCACTGACCCCCGGGGACTACCGGCTGGCGGGCAACGTATCCAGCCAGTTCATCAGCGGGCTGCTGTTCGCGCTGCCGCTGCTGCCCGGGGACAGCCAGCTGCACCTTATTCCCCCCGTGGAGAGCTGCAGCTACATCGACATGACCCGCGCCGTGCAGGCCGCCTTTGGTGTGCACAGCCGCTGGCTGGACGAAACCACCCTGCTGCTGCCCGGCGGGCAGCAGTACCACCCCTGCGACTACAACGTGGAGGGCGATTACAGTCAGGCTGCTTTCCCGGCGGTGCTGGGTGCAGTGTGCGGCGGGGTGACCATCACCGGCCTTGCACCGGACACTTTGCAGGGCGATGCTGCCATTCTGGACATCCTGCGCCGGTGCGGCGCGGTGTTCACCCGCACGGGCGACAGCGTCACCTTTGCAAAAGCCCCCCTGCACGGGGTGGATATCGACCTTGCGGACTGCCCCGACCTTGGCCCGGTGCTGATGGTGCTGGGCTTGCTGTGCGAGGGCACCACCGTCATCCGCAACGCCCAGCGGCTGCGCCTGAAAGAGAGCGACCGCATCGCGGCCATGGAAGCCGAGCTGCGCGCCTGCGGCGGCGTACTGGAAAGCGATGGCGGCACCATCACGGTGCACGGCTGTGCGGAGCGTCTGCACGCCCCCGCCGCTCCGCTGCACGGCCACAACGACCATCGGGTTGTCATGAGCCTTGCGGTGCTGGCTGCTGCCGCCGGGCTGCCCCTGACCGTGGACGACGCCGAAGCCATCCAGAAGAGCTGGCCCGGCTTTTTTGCAGATGCAGCGCCGCTTGGCGTGGAGGTAGAAGATGCTTGATAAAACAAAACGTTATCTCGTAGTGGGTCTGGGTCTGCTGGGCGGCAAGTATGCGCTGGAGCTGACCCGTGCAGGCTTCCATGTGGACGGCATCAACCGCAGCGAAGGCCATTTGCAGTACGCACTGGAGCACGGCTATATCGCCAGCGGTAAGACCCACGATTTTGAGGACCTTGTCCGGCAGGCCGACCATATCATCTTTGGCCTGTACCCCACCGCGCTGCTGGACTGGTTCCGTACCTACGGTTCCCTGCTCAAGCCCGGGTGCATCTTTACGGATGTTTCCGGCGTCAAGACCGGCCTTGTGGAGCCGGTGCAGGCGCTGTGCCCGGCGGGGGTGGAGTTCATCGCCAGCCACCCCATGGCAGGCCGCGAGACCTCTAGCGTGGAGCACGCCGCCGAGGTGAATTTTGCCCCGGCAAACTTCATCATCACCCCCACCGAGAAGAACACCCCGGCGGGCATCCAGTGGGCAAGGGAGCTTGCCGAGGTGCTGGGCTTCAAGCACATCTGCACCCTGACCGTGCAGGAGCACGACCGGATGATCGGCTATGTCAGCCAGCTGTGCCACGCCATTGCCGTAAGCCTGATGTGCGCCAACGACAACTCCTCGCTGTGCGAGTACACCGGCGACTCCTTCCGCGATCTGACCCGCATTGCACGCATCAACGACAAAATGTGGGCAGAGCTGTTTTTGTGGAACAAGCAGAACCTGATCAGCGAGATCGACCAGTTCGATTCTGCTTTGCAGGAGATGCGCGCCGCCCTTGTGGCAGACGACCGGGACAAGCTGGAACAGATGTTCCGCCTTTCCACCCAGCGCCGCGCCGCCTTTGACAAAAAGCTGCCGGAATAAACCGTGACGGAGGTATTGCCCCATGCCCAAGCAGGAAGGACAGAAATCCAAGCTGGTAACGCTGCTGCGCATCCTTGAGCAGCGCACCGACGAGAACCACCGCCTGAACGTGCCCCAGCTGGTGCAGCTGCTGGAAAATCAGGGCATTCTGGCCGAGCGCAAGAGCATTTACAGCGACATTGACACCCTGCGCAGTCTGGGCTACGACATCCAGCTGCAACGGGGGCGCGGCGGCGGGTACTGGATGGCCAGCCGCGCATTCGAGCTTTCCGAGCTGAAGCTGCTGGTGGATGCGGTACAGTCCAGCAGCGTCATCTCGGCGCGCACCAGCAAGCGCATCATCCACAAGCTGGAAGCCCTCTGCTCCGACTACGAGGGCACCCAATTGCAGCGTCAGGTGTATGTGGACGGACGTCCCAAGACCGACAGCCAGACTCTTTTGTACAGCATCGACGCCCTGCACACCGCCATCAACCGGGGGTGTCTGGTGCAGTTCCGCTACAAGGGCAGCAGCGCCGTGCGCACCGTAAGCCCGTGGCAGCTGGCGTGGGAAAACGGCTGCTATTACCTGATCGCCTATCAGGACGAAAAAGCACCCCCGGTGCGCCACTACCGGGTAGACCGGATGGCCGGGGTTCTGGTGCTGGACGAGCCGCGCCGGGGCAAGGAGTTCTTCCGCACCTTCGACCTGCCCGCCTATCTGCGCAAGCACTTCAATATGTTCGGCGGCACCGAGTACCGGGTCACCCTGCGGTGCGCTGCCGACCTTGAGCCGGTCATGCGGGAGCGCTTTGGCCGCGAGCCGGTGTTCTGCCCGGAGGACGCAGAGCACTTCCACTTTGACGTACCCATCTGCGTCAGCCAGCAGTTTTTCGGCTGGGTGTGCGGCTTTGGCGGCAAGGTAGAAGTCACCGCCCCCGCCGCCGTCCGCGCCCAGCTGCACGAGATGGTGCAGAGCCTTGCGGAGCAGCATGAATAAACAAAAAGGGTTCCAGAAACGCCTGCGGGCGTTTCTGGAACCCTTTTTCATAATAATTTTCCCTTATTCCTCAAATTCCAGATCGCTGGGCTGGATGAGGTCAAGGGGAGCGGCGGGCTCGGCGATAAGGCGGCGGCTCTGGTTGAAGATAGCCTTTTCCAGCGTGTTGCGCGCCAGACGGCCATTGCCGGCGGTGCGGCTGTCCAGCGCCTGACGGCGCTTGTAGTAGCCCAGCAGCGGGAAGGTGCAGCCCTCAGCAAGGCGGTAGCCCTTGCCCTTGGCCAGCACGGTGGTAATGTCCAGCAGCTCGTCCGCGGTGTAGTCCGGGAACTCGATCTTGTTGGGGAAGCGGCTGGCAAGGCCGCTGTTGGCGGTGAGGAACACCTCCATCTCCTTCGTGTAGCCCGCAAGGATGACCACCAGCTCGTCCCGGTGATCCTCCATGCCCTTTACAAGGGTGTCGATGGCCTCCAGTCCAAAGCTGTCCTGCTGGCCGCGGTACAGGCTGTACGCCTCGTCAATGAACAGCACACCGCCCAGTGCACTCTCGATGACGCTGTTGGTCAGCGGGGCGGTGTGGCCGGTGTAGCGCCCCACAAGGTCGGCGCGGGTCACCTCCACCAGCTGCCCGCCCTTGAGTGCGCCGATGGCCTTGAGGTACTTTGCCACCAGCCGGGCAATGGTGGTCTTGCCGGTGCCGGGGTTGCCGGTAAAGATCATGTGCATGGACAGGCTTGCGGTCTTGAAACCCGCCGCCGCGCGGCGCTGCTGCACCTGTAAATTGTCTGCCAGACCGAACACATACTCCTTGACCGGGGCAAGCCCCACCAGCGCATCCAGCTCGGCGCGGATCTGCTCCACTGCGCCGGTGTAGGCCGCCGGAAGCAGGCTGAACAGGTCTGCGGGCGCAGCGCCGTTCAGCGCAAATTGCAGCCCTTCGGGCGCGGCGGTCAGCGCCACCGTGCCGGAAAGCTTTGCATCGGTCTGCAAACAATACTCGCTCAGGGCGCGGAAGATGCGCTCGCAGCAGTCTGCCAGCCCCTCTGCACCCTTTTCCTTGGAGCACTGCGCCGCCACATAGTCCCGCACATCTGCCCCGGCGGCAAGGGTCAGCCCCAGACGGCTGTGCACCCGCTGCGCCAGCGCGTTCAGCTGCTGCGCCGCCAGCGCCGCCAATGCCTCCGGGGTGAAGGAGACGGTCTGGCACACATCCCCTACCGCCGCCACAAAGGGCGCGCCGAACTTATCTGCCAGCGCCTCCCGCCCCTTGCGGGAGAAGAAGATCAGGTACTTGCCGCAGGGGTCGATGCGGCTCACTGCGCCGGGGGCAAGCGCTGTACCGGCTTCCACCAGAATGCCCTCCTTGTTCACCAGATACCGGCTGGACAAAGGCGCACTGCCCTTGACCGCAAGGTCAGAGAGGATGCGTAAAAAGCCGGGGTGGCAGCTCTCGTAGTGCTCGAACACCACGATCTCGCCCGGGGCGTGCAGCGCGGCGTACAGGTCCTGCAAAAACAGCTTTTCCGCGCCGGGGTCGGGGTAGAGCGCAAGATCCATCACCGCCATCCGGTCGCTTTGCAGCAGCCCCCGCGCCGCCATGATGCGGGCAGTCTCGGTCAGCGCAAAGTGCCGCCCCGTGCCCGGTGCACCCCACAGCAAGATCACATTGCGGGCGGCTGCGCCCTCGGTGCCCAGCACAAAGGGGCGGCGCATGGCCCGCACCACGCTGTCCACAAAGGCATCCTGCCCAAGGACGGTCTTTTTCACCTCGGCGGCAAGGCCTTCAAAGCTGCCAAGCTGCTCCGGCTTTGTGTCTGCCGTGCCCTTGGCAAGCAGACCGTCTGCTTCCATATCCCGCAGCATCTGACGGCTGTCCTCCAGCGCCGTCTGCACCCCGGCATCCTGCGCTTTCAGCCGGGCGTTTTGCTGCTTCAGCATTTCGTCCAGCCGCTTTTGCTGTTCCAGCAGCGCTGCGTTCAAATCTGGCAGGCCGTTGCCCGCCGGTTTTTCGGGCTGCGGCTTTTCCGGCTGCGGCTGTGCGCCGCCGAACTTCAGTTTGCCGCCCGCGCCGAACACGCCGTTCATCAAGCTTTCCCAATCATCGGTGTATGCCATGGTGCTGCCCCTCCATCGGTGTTTTTTCTTCCAGTATAGTGAACTGCGCGGCATTTTGCAAGCATAAAAAAGCTCCCCCTTTCGGGGGAGCCAGATGGGGTCTATGCTGTTTTCTCAGCCCTTGCAGCCCTGTTCTTCCCAGTCGCCGAAGTCGTTGGCATCGGCGATCTTGGTGGCATCGAACTTGCCGCTCTCGTCCTTGGGGGCAACGGCGGGACCGGCCTCCACGGGGTTGGCGTTCGGGGCTTCGGGGTCGTACACCGGGCGCTCTTCAGCGGTCTCCGGCTGGGTCTGGGGTGCGTCCTCGGCAGGGGTGGAAGCCTCCGGTGCGGCTTCCTCGGCAGCTTCTGCGGCGGCATCGGCAGCCTTTGCCTCTTCCTTGGCTTCGGCTTCCGCGTAGGCTTCGGCGGTCTTTTCGGCCTCCTCGGCGTCCTTTTCGGCTTCCTCCGGGAACTCGACCTCCTCCACATGGAGCGGGTCTTTCTGGTTCAGGATCTTGTCCAGCACCACGATGGCAGCGCCGGTGACGGCCACGGCAGCAGCCGTGCCAAGAATACGGAACAGAGTTTTCATACCAGAACCTCCTTGTTATAAAGAAACGTTAAGAGAACGTTACGACCTCTTCCAAAGGCTTTTCGGCGGGCTCTACCGACACGGCGGTCAGCACCGGGCCCTTGCCCCGGTAGATATTGTGGAACTTGTAGCCCACCTTGGCGGTCACCCGCACCCATGCGCGCTGCTCCAGCGCCTTGTAGCCATCGTAGCTGCAGGGGAAGCCCACAAACTGGATGTCCTGCACGCAGCAGGTCATGGCAAAGCGGCCGGGCACAAAGCTGTTTTTGCCGGCGCGATTGGTCTGGCAGACCTGTGCCAGAAAGCGCACCGTCTTGCCGGTGTACTTCTGGGGCTCGTCCTGACAGTCCATGTACCAGATGCCGAAATCGTCATCCGGGATGTCGATGGGGTCGGCGTTGATATCAAAGGGCAGCGGGTCGGGGATATCATCGTAGGCTACGCTGCCGTCCTTGAACTCGTAGGCGATATCGCACTTGCGGGAGGCCTGCCGCACCAGCTTGTGCAGCTCCTGCCGGGCGTCATCGTTATTCACGGCCTCGGCGCGGTTGAACACGATCAGCTCGCTGCGGGCGATCTTGTCCAGCATCAGGCTGCGCATAGAGTTGTCGCGGGCGTAGGTCAGGGCGGTGGTGCCGTCGGCGGTGGCGATGCACTGGTACACCAGCCAGTTTTCGGGCAGCGCCTCGGCCAAGTCCTGCAGCAGCCACATTCCGTTATACTCGATGACCACGCGGCCTGCGTCCGCTTCCTTGCCCAGCTTTGCAAGGTTCTGGGGGTTCAGCTCGGACTTGTCCTCCAGCACCTTCACGGTCACGCCGGGGAAGGCGAACTTCTTCTCGTTATACTCCTCTTCGCCCTCCTCGCAGATCAGCAGCAGGGTCTTGTCGCCGGAGTCGAAATTGGGGTCTTCAAAGGTCTCCTGAATAAACTTGGTCTTGCCGCTTTCCAGAAAGCCCACAAACAGGTAGACCGGGATCTCTTTTGCCATAATAAATGGTTGCTCCTTCTCTCAATAATGGGGTTCTCAGCAGCCGAACAGCTGGGCGATGGCGGTCTCGTTCAGCTTGGAGCCGATGACCACCAGCTTGCCGCCCACGTCTGCGCTGCGGCTGCGCACTTCCCACTCGCCGGGCACATAGTCGAACTCCAGCCAGCCGTCTGCACCGCCGTCCACGATGCCCTTGCTGCGCAGGATCATGCCGTAATTGCCGGTATCCAGCTCGGTGAGAGCGTGCTCCACCTCGGCCTTGGTGAACTTGCGGGCCGTCTCCACGCCCCAGCTGGTGAACACTTCATCGGCGTGGTGGTCGTGATGATGATGACCGCAGCAGCAATGGCCGTCATGGTCGTGATGATGCTCGTGCTCCTCGTGATCATGATCGTGGTCATGACCGCAGCAGCAGTGGTCATCATGGTCATGTTCGTCATGATCATGGTGATGATGCTCGTGTTCGTCATCATCTTCATCATGATCGTGGTGGTGGCCGCAGCAGCAATGATCCTCATGATCGTGCTCGTCGTGGTCGTGGTGATGATGCTCGTGCTCGTCATCATCGTCATCATCATCATCGTCGTGATGATGGCCGCAGCTGCACACACCGTTCTCATCGTAGTGATGATGGTGATGCTCGTGCTCTTCTTCCTCGTCCTCGTGGGCGTGCTCTTCGTTTGCCTTGGCAGCCATGGCGATCAGCTCGGCCTTGAAGTCATCCTTGGTGGACATGGCCTTCAGGATCTGCTCACCGGTCAGGTGATCCCATGCAGTGGTCACGATGGTGGCGGTGGGGTTCTTTTCCCGCAGCATTGCCACAGCAGCGGCGATCTTTTCCTCGCTGGCGGTCTGGGTGCGGCTGAGCAGGATGCAGCTTGCGTGGCTGATCTGGTCATCGTAGAACTCGCCGAAGTTCTTCATATACATCTTGACCTTGTTCACATCGGCCACGGTGACAAAGCTGTTCAACTGCACATCCAGATGCTCGGCTACGCCCTCCACGGCGCGGGTCACATCGCTCAGCTTGCCAACGCCGGACGGCTCGATGACGATGCGGTCGGGGTGGTACTGCTCCACCACCTGCTGCAGAGCGGTGCGGAAATCGCCCACCAGAGAGCAGCAGATGCAGCCGGCGTTCAGCTCGTTGATCTGGATGCCGCTTTCCTTCAGAAAGCCGCCGTCAATGCCGATCTCGCCGAACTCGTTCTCGATCAGCACCACCTGCTGGCCCGCAAAGGCCTCGGTGATCAGCTTTTTGATCAGAGTGGTTTTGCCGGCGCCAAGGAAGCCGGAGAAGATATCAATTTTAGTCATGTTCCAGATGCCTCTTTCTTTTTATCGCAATATTCGCAATTGTTAGCGCAAAGGGCCGCAGAGTGCTGACCCAAAAATACTACACCTCTATTATAACAAGGCTGTCAATGGGAAACCGGCCTTTTTCAAGAAAAATTTGTAACTTTTTTTGCAAATTGACGGCGTTTTGGGGGGAGTTTTGCCCCCGCATTGCATTCTTCCCCGCAGAATGATACAATAGCAGCAGCAAACCATCGCCGCCGGACGTTTTTCCGGCAAATGACAGAAAGAGGGCTTTTGTTATGAGTATGAACACGGTTCCCGAGCGTCTGGCCGCGCTGCGTGCCGCTATGAAGGCAAACGGCGTGGACGTCTATCTGATCCCGGTGGGCGACCCGCATTCCAGCGAGTATCTGCCCGACCACTACACCTCCCTGACCTACTTCTCCGGCTTCCATGGTGAGAACTCCAACTTTGTGGTCACCATGACCGAGAGCGCCGTCTGGGCAGACGGCCGGTACTTTGTGCAGGCAGAGAAAGAGATCGCCGGTACTGAGATCCAGCTGATGCGCATGGGCGAGCCGGGCGTGCCCACCGCCGAGGAATACTGCGGCAAGGTGCTGCCCGAGGGCGGCACGCTGGGTCTGTGCGGCCTGACCGCCAACTGTGCACTGGTCAACAACCTGAAAAAGGAGCTGGAGCCCAAGCACGGCAGCATCAAGACCCTGTTTTTGGAGGACGAGCTGTGGGTGGAGGGCCGCCCTGCCCGCCCGGCTACCCCGGCATGGATCCTGCCCAAGGAGTACGCTGGCTTCTCCCCGGCAGAAAAGCTGGAGCAGCTGCGCGCAAAGCTGAAGGAGCTGGGCTGCACCGCCCAGCTGGTGGGCAAGCTGGATAATCTGGCATGGCTTTTGAACCTGCGCGCCATGGATATCGAGTGCACCCCCTACGCCATGGCCTACTGCTACGTTACCCCCAGCCGCGCCGTGCTGTTCATCAATCAGGCGCGGGTCACCCCGGAGGCTAAGGCAGAGCTGAAAGCCAACGGCGTGACGCTGGCCGACTACGACAGCATTCTGGACGTGATGGCTGCCGAGACCGAGCCCCAGACCGTGCTGGCTGAGAGCGCTACCGTGAACTACGCCGTGTATCAGGTGCTGGAAAACAACCCCGCCCTGACCGTGAAGGACGCCGCCGACCCCCTGCTGGCCATGAAGGGCGTGAAGAACGAGGTGGAGCTGGCACACCTGCGCGAGACCCATCTGCGGGACGCCGTTGCCATGGTACGGTTCCAGATCGAGCTGGAAAACCGTCTGGCTTCCGGCGAAGAGCTGACCGAGCTGACCGTAGACGAGATCCTGCACAAGTACCGCAGCGCGGACGAGAAGTTCCTTGTGGAGAGCTTTGGCACCATTGCAGCCTACGGCGGCAACGCAGCCATGATGCACTACCACGCTACCCCGGAGGATCACGCCGTTTTGCAGCGCAAGGGCTTTTTGCTGGTGGACAGCGGCGCCACCTACATGGACGGCACCACCGACATCACCCGCACCTACCCGCTGGGCGAGCTGACCGAGGACGAACGGCTGTTCTATACCTGGACTTTGCAGTGCCACATCGACATTGCCAAGGCCGTCTGGCTGGACTACTGCGACTGCCACATGCTGGACACCATCGCCCGCGAGCCGCTGTGGCGTCACCTCATCAACTACCGCTGCGGCACCGGCCACAGCGTCAGCTTTGTGGGCAATGTTCATGAGGGTCCCCACGCTCTGAACGGCCGCAACACCACCCTGATGCGCCCGGGCATGATCGTCACCGACGAGCCCGGTGTGTACGAGGCCGGAGAGGTGGGCATCCGCATCGAGAACGAGATCGAATGCTACCACAAGGCCGACAACCAGTACGGCACCTTCCTTGCCTTCCGTCCCATCACCTTTGTGCCCATTGCCACCTCTCCCATCGTGCCCGGCGTGCTGGACAAGGAGCAGGTCGCTTGGCTGAACGACTATCACCGCAAGGTGTTCGAGCAGCTGGCACCCCGCCTGACCGAGGACGAGCGTGCATGGCTGGCTGAGAAGTGCGCCGCCATCGGCTGCTGAAAATAAACCCTCTCAGGCGCTGACGCGCCAGCTCCCCCGAAAGGGGGAGCTTTTATGGATTCTCCGGTCAGCGCGATGCCTGAGAGGGTTCGGCGCGCAAGCGGAGGATATTCCAAATCGTCTACCCTGCAAAGGAAGCCAAACCATGATCTTTCACATTGCGATCTGCAGCCCGGACGGGGCGCTGCGCAGCAGGCTGGAACACCAGTGCATGGAGTTCTTCGCCCGGCGGGAGGACGCCTGCATCGTGGAGCAGCTGCAAAGCCCGGAGGCGCTTTTGCAGCAGGATGCCGCCGGGCTGCGGTACGAGCTGTACCTCATCGAGCTTGCGGCGGTGGCCCGGCCCGAAGGGCTTACGGCGGCGGCGGAGCTGCGCCGCCGGGGCCGCCGCGCTCCGCTGGCCTTTGTGGCACGCACCCCGGCACACGCATACAGCGCCTACCGGGTGGACGCCATGCAGTACCTGCTGCAGCCGGTGCACCAGACGGAAGTCTCTGCCCTGCTCAAGCGGGCGGTGGAGCCGGAATACGGCCCTACCCTTACCGTGACCACCGCAGACGGCGTGCGGGCGCTGGCCTATGCAGAGATCGAATATCTGGAATGCACCCATCATATCGTGCACTTCCACCTGACCACCGGGGAGGATGTGGCCTCCCTCTCGCTGCGGGTGCCTTTTTCCGCCGTGGCACAGCCGCTATTGGCGGACGGACGCTTTGTGCAGCCGCACCGCTCCTATGTGGTCAATCTGGAAGCAGTGCAGCTGCTGGCACCCGGCGAGGTACGGATGCGCAGCGGGGCACGCATCCCCATCCCACGCGGGCGGGAGACCGCCGTCCGGGAGGCTTTCTGCGCCCGATTGGGGTAAAGAAAAATGAAGAAGCCGCTGCAAGCAAATTCGCTGTGCAGCGGCTTTTGTTTTACGGAAAATTATCACTTGGACTGGGTTCTGCGCTTCAACAGGGTCTGGACAGGGCCTGCGGGCGTGAAACGCTCCGACTGGGCAATAAGGGTGTGGTACAGCCGCATCTGATTGCCCCGGGAGAGCCCCAGCTCGGTCAGCAGCTGCTTGTAATGAGGGAACATCTGCAAGCGGCTGTTCACGATCTTACCAAGATCCACATTGGTGTGCAGCAGGCTTTGGGGGTTCTGGATGTAGTAATAACCCGGATCGGCAAGGGCGGTATAGGCCTTTGCCAGCCGGAAATACCGCACGTTGAACAGCTGATCCTCGTTGTAGATCTCGCGGGTGAACCAGAGCCCCGCGTTCATCAAAAGGCTGCGGCGGTACAGCTTGTTCCACAGCACGTTGAAATAGAAGGAGGAGGGCTTTTTCATGTATTCCTGCACAAACTCTTTCTGGCCATAGTTCCCGGCGGGCAGAAAGCTGTAAACGTTCACCTCCGGCTCGGCGGTGCCGGTCTGTACGCCCAGCTGCATCAGCAGCTTTTCGGTGCGCTGCCCGCTTTTGCTGGAATCCGGTGGGATCACCATCCAATAGGGTGCAATGACCAGATCGGCATAGTTCTTCTCGGCGGCTTCCACCATGCGGGCGGTAAAGGTGGGTTCAATATAATCATCGCTGTCCACGAACTGCAAATACTTGCCGTGGGCAGCGCGCATTCCGGCATTGCGGGTGAGGGGGATCCCCTCGTTCTCCTTGCTGATGACCACCACGCGGGGGTCTTTTGCCCGGAACTGCTCACAGATGGCAAGGCTGCCATCCGGGGAGCCATCGTTCACCACGATGATCTCAAGGTTCTGGTAACTCTGGCCGCAGATGCTTTCCAGACAGCGGGCAAGGGTCTTTTCCACGTTATAAACGGGCACGATCACGCTGACGAGCGGGGTGTTCATGAGGTTCCTCCTTCACAGGCTTACTCCGTTCCGAGCTTCTGCTTTTTCTTGGCGGCAGCCTTTCGTCCGCTGCGCTCGGCGGCAAGCTCCGCTTCCTCGTCGCTGCCGGCAAAAAAGGCGTACCAGTACTCTGCCGCATCGCTCAATGCTTTCTGGATGCTGAGGGTGGGGCTTACGCTTTCCGCCAGCCCCAGCAGCGAGGCGTGCAGCTGGGTCTGCACCTCCTCGTAAAGGCCGAGTTTCGTGTAGAGATCCTTATAGTAGTCTATCATTTGCAGACGGTTCTGCATGATGGTAGAAAGATTGATCTGGGTGTGGCAGATGCTCTGGGGGTTCTGGACATAATAATAGCCCGGCTCTTCCAGCGAGACCACCCGCTCCACAAATTCCAGATACAGGATATTGAACTGCTGATCCTCGGCGTGGATCAGCTCGTTGGTAAACTCCAGCCCGTGGGCGTTCAGCACGTCCCGGCGGTAGAGCTTGTTCCACACCACATTATAGAAAAAGGTCACGGGCTTTTCCATCAGGTGCAGCGCATAGCTTTTCTGGTCGTAGACACCGGCGGGCAGAAAACCGTACTCCCGGTACTCCACCTCCGGCTTTTTCCGGCGCAGCTTCTTTTTGGCGATGTCCTCCGGGTTGCTTGCCTTGGCCTTTTCCCGCAACTGTTCCTTCTGGGTATCCCGGGGGATCTCCATCCAGTAGGGTGAGATGACCAGTGTGGCATCATACTGCTCGGCGGCAGTCACCATACGCTGGGTGAAATCCGGAGCAAGGTGGTCATCGCTGTCCACGAACTGCAAATATTTGCCCTGTGCCAGCCGCATTCCCACATTGCGGGTGATGGAAAGGCCCTCGTTTTCCTTGTCCACCACCGTCACACGGGGGTCTTTTGCACAAAACTGATTGCAGATCGTAAGGCTGTCATCCGTAGAGCCATCGTTCAGCACGATGATCTCCAGCTCCTGATAGGTCTGGCCGCAAATACTTTCCAGACAGCGGGCAACACTATTCTGCGCATTATACACAGGCACGATAATGCTGACGAGCGGGTTTGTCATGACAGGGATCTCCTTTTGACGATAAGGTTTGGTTTTTTCGCTTCACCAAAGCACATCTTTGTAAAAAAGACGTAATTATTTATATTATCATACTCCTGTGGCACGCAAAATGCAAGAGGATGGGCGTTTTATCCATCCGGGCGCAGATAGTTTATACTTGCGCCCAGTCCAGCGCGTTCCAGTCCGGCAAGAACTGATTGCATATCCGGCGCAGGGCGGGGGCATCTGCGGCACTGGTGGTGTCCTGAATGCCCACCAGATAAAAGCCGGCGTCATGGGCGGTCTGGGCGGCGTAAAGGGCGTCCTCGCACACGGCGCACCCGGCGGGGTCTGTGCCGCCAAGGCGGTGCAGCGCCTCCATAAAGGGGGCGGGGCCGCTCTTGCTCATAGCACCCCGCGCCTCGATGTAAAAATCAAAGTATTCGTCCACCCCAAGGCGGGTCAGCACGGTGCGGCACTGGCTGCTCCATGTGTTGGAGCAAACGCACATCCGTGCGCCCTCGGCCCGCAGCCGGGCAAGGGCGTCCCGCACGCCGGGCTTCAGCTCCACCTTCTCGTACAATTGGGCGATCACCTCGCGCATCACGTCCAGATAGCCGTTCCTGTCCAGCGGCAGCGCATATTCCCGGATGAGGTACTGTGCGCCGTCCTCCATGCCCATGGTCAGCAGGGTCTCGTGCAGGTCTGCTTTCGGGGTGCGGCCAAAGCGCGCCAGCAGCGCCTCCGGGGCACCCTCCCATACCACCACCATGCTGTCGGTCAGGGTGCCGTCCATATCAAAGATCCATTGTTTGCAGTGCATACTTTCCTCCTGTTGTGCGCCCCTCCGGGCGGCCTCTATACTTATCTCCGGCTAGTATAGCACGAAACTTTCACAGGAAAAAGGCATGATCTCCGAAAATTCGGGAGAATTTTCCTTAAAAGTATGGTATAATTATAACAATCTCAGAAAATACCGGGAACGTGCACGGGAGGGTTTGATATGGAACGCAGAGATCCCACGCAAAAGGCGCTGGTGCTGGCAGGCGGCGGCGCGCGCGGCAGCTATCAGGTGGGCGTCTGGCGGGCTTTGATGGAGCTGGACTGGCACCCGCAGATCATTACCGGCACCAGCGTGGGCGGGCTGAACGGCGCCATGTTTGTGCTGGACCTGTACGAGACTGCCCGGGATATGTGGCTGACCATCCGCAGCCGGGATGTGATGGAGCTGCCGGAGGAAAACGCCGACCTTTCTGCCCTGCACCAGTTTCTGCGCCGGGTGGTAAAGGAAGGCGGCATGGACGTGACCCCGCTGGAGGAGATCGTGGAGCGGGTGCTGGACGAGGACGCGCTGCGGGCTGCGCCCATCCGGTTCGGCATCGTAACGGTGGAGCAGCGGGGGCTGCGGCCCCGGGAGCTGACGTTGGAGGATATCCCCGCCGGGCAGGTGCGGGACTACCTGATGGCTTCGGCGGCTTGCTTCCCCGCATTGCGGGCGCGGCAGATCGACGGGGTCAAGTTTCTGGACGGCGGGTACAGCGATAACATGCCCACCGGCCTCGCCAAGACTATGGGCGCAGAGGAACTGGTCTGTGTGGATCTGGAGGGCGTGGGCATCACCCGCCCCAACCTGACCGGCCTGCCCACCACCATGATCCGCAGCTACTGGGAGTTGGGCGATATCCTCCACTTCGACCCTGACACCGCAAAGCGCAACATGGAGCTGGGCTACTACGACACCCTGCGCGCCTTTGGCCGCATCCGGGGCTGTGCCTACGCGGTGGACAGCGGTGCGGACAGCAGCGCCGATGCTGAAGCCTTCCGCGCAGCCTTTGACGCAGTGCAGAAGGAGGTGCGGGAGAAGTACCCCGTCACCCTGACCGCAGACGCCGCTTTGCTGCTGGCGCGGATGAAGGACGCCCAGCTTGCCCCGCTGGAAGCCGCCGCCGAGGACGCCGGGGTAGACCCCACCCACTTTTATACCACCCGGACGCTGGCCGAGGCGTTTCTGGCGGCGTGCGACAAAGACCGCATGGAAAGCTTTGCTCCGCTGTTTACGGGCAGCAGCACCGCCGGACAGGCGGCGCTGGCCGCTTTGCTGCCCAATACATTCTTACAGGCGCTGGTGTGGCGCACTTTGACCGCATCGGCTTTGCCGGAGGTGACAAAAGATGAAGGTTTATAAAGGCGTATCCGCTTCCCCCGGGCTGGTGCTGGGACAGGTGAGCCGACTGGAACATCATGTGGAGACCTTCAGCCATGGGCCTTTCAACCCGGAGCGGGAGCTGCGGCTGCTGGCAAATGCCGTGCACACAGCGCAGAACGAACTGGACTCCATGGCGGAGCGCGCCGCCCCCACCGAGCAGGCCATCTTTTTGTTCCAGAGCATGATGCTGGACGACGAGGGCATGATGAACGAGGTGCGCTTTTGCATCAATGCGGGCATCAGTGCCTCGGCAGCCATGCATCAGGTGGGGCAGCGCTACGCCGACCAGCTGGCCAACATGAAGGATAACCCCTATATGCAGCTGCGCAGCGTGGATATTCTGGACGCCACCCGCCGGGTGATCAATATCCTGACCAACCGCCCCCGGGTGTGGCTGGCACTGGACCATCCGGTGATCCTTGCCGCCGACCGGCTGATGCCCACCGACCTGTTCAGCGTGCCCTCCGGCATGATCTTAGGCGTCATCACCGCCGAGGGCAGCGGTCAGAGCCATGCCGCCATCATTGCCCGGGCAATGAACATCCCGGGCATCGTGCAGGTGGGCAAGGATTTTCTGGACGACTGCGACGGACGCACCGTCATTCTGGACGCAACCAACGGCAACTGCATCCTGGACCCGGACGCCGCAGCCCGCCAGCAGGCGGAGGCCAGCATCTGCCAGCTTCAGCGCGAGGACGCGGAGATGAAGCAGCTGCACAGCCTGCCGGACGAGACGCGGGACGGCGAACCCTTTGAGCTGCTGGCCAACTGCTTCGGCCCGGAGGATATCGACACCGCCATGCAGTCCGGTGCCAAGGGCGTTGGGCTGCTGCGCAGCGGCTACATGATGCTGCCCGGGCGCATTCTGGACGAGCAGGAGCAGTATTTCTTCTATTGCTCCTGTCTGGCGGCGGCAAACGGCTGCCCGGTGACCGTGCGCACCTTCGACTTTGGCTCCGACCGCACCGTGGCCGACGCCAATCAGGGGCCGCAGTCCTCCAAGCTCGGGCTGCGCGGCATCCGCAACAGCCTGCGCCAGCCCCAGCAGTTCCAGACCCAGATCTGCGCCTTGCTGCGCGCAGCCGCGCGCGGGCCGCTGCGGGTGATGTTCCCCATGGTGACCGATGTAGAGGACTGGGACGCCGCCATGAGCATTGTGGAGCACTGCCGCCAGAGCCTGCGGGAGCGGGGCGTGCCCTTTAACGAAAACACCCCGTTCGGCGTGATGCTGAGCATTCCCGCCGCCTGCCTGACCGTGGAGGACTTTATAGCCCACGGCTGCGATTTTCTGGTCATCGGCACCAACGATCTGACCCAGTACACCCACGCCGCCGACCGGGAGCTTGCCAGCGCAGAGCACTACTACCGCCCCGCCAGCCCGGCCATGAAAAAGCTGATCACCATGGTGATGGATGCCGCGGGTGCGCACCACGTCCCGGTGACCATCTGCGGCCTTGCCGTGGGCAACCCCGCCAACACGGCGCAGTACCTGCACCTTGGTCTGCGCAGCTTCTCGGTAAGCCCCCAGAACCTGCTCAAGGTAAAGCGAGCTCTGCTGGACACCGATGCCCACCCGGACGCTGGGGAAAACGGCTAAAAACATTTACAAAACGTAATATAACATAGAGTAATAAAAGGCTGCTGCACAACCCCCTGTGCAGCAGCCTTTTAATGTTTATTACTCCAGATTCCCGGTCAGGGTCATGACGGCGGAGAGCACCGCCAGCGGGGCGGTCTCGCACCGGAGGATGCGGGGGCCAAGACCCACCGTTTTTGCCCCGGCTTTGGCGGCCATTTCGGCCTCCTCGGCGGCAAAGCCGCCCTCTGCGCCGGTCACGATGGCAAGGCGCAGCTTCTGCCCGTCGGCGGGCTTTGCCTCCGCCAGCAGCTGGCGCAGGGGTGCGCCGCCGCACTCGTAGCAGAACAGCACAAGATCGTACTGGTCAAAGCTGCGGCACACCGCCCCAAAGTTCGGCAGCGGCAGGGCTACGTCCGGCAAAACGCCCCGGCCGCACTGCTTGGCGGCTTCCAGCGCAATGCGGTTGTAGCGCTCGTTCTTCTGCTCCTCTTTTTTGGGTGCAGCCACGCAGTAGCGGCTGAAAAAGGGCACGATGTGCGCCGCGCCCAGCTCCACCCCGTGCTTGATGATCTGTTCCAGCTTGTCCTGCTTGGGGTAGCCCGCCAGCAGCGTCACCTCCACGGTGGGCTCGGCAGCGCTGGGGTAGCCCGGCTCTACGGCAAAGTCTACCCTGTCCTCCCCAAAGCCGGTGATGGTGGCGGTGTACTCCACGGCGTTGCCGTCGCAGAGGATGACGGTATCTCCCGGCTTTGCCCGCATCACCCGGGCAAGGTGATGGGCGTCCGCACCCCGCAGGGTGGCGGTGCCGCCGGCAATTTCAGTGGTAAAGTAGCGGTGCGGCATATTGTGCGCTCCTTCTTACAATATTTGAATCTCAGGCCTTTTTGCAGACGATGCACTCCCAGCCGCGCTTTTCCTTGACTTCCACCACGGACAGCCCGGCCTTTTCCAGCCCGGCGATCACCTCGTCCTTGCGGCTGTCGATGATGCCGCTGGCAATAAAGGTAGCGCCCTCGGCCATCAGGCCGGGAACGGCGGGCGCAAGGCTGAGGATAGCGTTTGCCACGATGTTGGCAGTGATGATATCATAGGTGCCGCTGGCCTTATCGGACAGGTCACCCACCAGCACGGTCAGCTTATCCTGCACGCCGTTCAGGGCTGCGTTCTCCCCGGCGGTGCGCACCGCCACAGGGTCGATGTCCACGCCCTCGGCGCTGGCAGCGCCCAGCTTGAGGGCGGCAATGGCAAGGATGCCGCTGCCGGTGCCGATATCCAGCACCCGCTCGCCGCCGCGCACCTGCTCGTCCAGCGCCTCAAGGCAGAGACTGGTGGTCTCGTGGCCGCCGGTGCCGAAGGCAAGGCCGGGGTCAAGGATCAGCTTTACCCGGTTGGTGTCGTACTGCTGCCACGAGGGCACCACAGCCAGACGGCTGCCGATCTCCATGGGGTGGTAATATTTGCGCCAGCCGTTCTGCCAGTCCTCCTGCTCCACGCCCTCGGTCTCCACGGTGTAGGCGATGCCGGCGGCTTCCATGCGGGCGGCGATGAGCGCCAGCGTTTCCACCTGCGAAGCGCCCGGCTCCAGATACAGGTGGATGATCACGGTATCCCGGGGCTTGTCCAGCAGCTCCTGCTCGATCAGGTCCACATGGGCGATCTCGGCCACCTGCTGCTCGATGTCGCTGTAATCCTCGATGTAGATGCCGCCCTCGGCGATCAGGGTAGCAACGGCTTCGGCGTTTTCGGCATCAGCCTTGGCCACGGTCAGGCGGATATCGGTCCATTCCATAGTACAAGTCTCCTTTTTGTATGCTTGCCCTTCCGGCAGCGCCGGAGGGAAAAATTCTGTCACCTGTATAGTACCCGATTCTGCGCCCGGATGCAAGCCCCTTGGCAAAACCGGCGGCGCTGCCGCCTGAAAGGGCGCACAGATTGACTTTATGCAGAACATCCGTTATGCTATACTGGAAAAAACGTGATGCTGCGCAAAGCGGCATCGGAAAGGGTTCTTTATCGTATGTGTACCAAAACCTTCACATGGCGGCTGCTCACCGGCCCTGAGCTGACCGAGGTGTATCTGAACGAGATGCGCCGGGACTTTCCCGCCGGGGAGCTGAAGCCTTTGAGCATGATCCTGAACAGCGAAGCGGACGGCACCGCCCACACTTGGGGCGTGTTTGACGGCGACACGCTGGCGGCTTATCTTTTGATGGTGCGGCCGGAGGGCTGCCGGGTGAGCCAGCTGGATTATTTTGCCGTGGTGCCCGCCTACCGCGCCCACGGCATCGGGGCGCAGCTGCTGGCGCAGCTGCCCGCCCAAGAGGGCGACGCCGAAGCGATTTTGATTGAAGCCGAAATGCCGGAAAAGGCCGAGGACGCCGCCATGGCCATGCGGCGGCTGGGCTTTTACGCCCGCTGCGGCGCGTGGGACACCCACTACACCGAGCATCTTTTTGACGCATGGTTCCGCATTCTGGTGCTGGACTGCCCGGGCTGCTCCTCCCTTGCCCCGGAGACTGCGGTAGAGGCACTGACCGACTGCTACCGCCGCACCATCAGCCCCACCCAGTGGCAAAAGCACGTTCAGTTCTTTGCCCCGGACGGCAGTGTGCGTGGGTAACAGAACCATCAGATGCGCAAGGACACGGAGGAAGCTGCCATGGTGATGCACCTGAACTTCAACCGCGGCTACATCAAAAAGGTCTACGATGGCGAGAACCCGGAGGACGGCACCATTGGTATGGCGGCGTATGTCATGGATAAAAAAGAGGGTTGAACCCTCTCAGTCATCGCTGCGCGATGCCAGCTCCCCCAAAAGGGGGAGCTTTTTTGCGCCTGCGTGACCCGGTCACGGAAAAGCGGGCGGCGTATGGGGTATACTGATATTGTCAGTAAAACACAACACCCATTCAGGAGGGAAAAAATATGGCAGTCATCAACATTACCAAGGAAAACTTTGCACAGGAAGTGCTCCACAGCGAAAAGCCGGTTCTGCTGGACTTCTGGGCCAGCTGGTGCGGCCCCTGCCGGATGCTGAGCCCCGTGGTGGACGAGGTGGCCGAGGAGCGCACCGATGTAAAGGTGGGCAAGGTGAACGTGGACGAGCAGCCGGACTTGGCGGCACAGTTCGGGGTAATGAGCATCCCCACCCTGCTGGTGTTCGAGCAGGGCAAGCTGGTGCGTCAGGCCGTGGGCGCCCGCCCCAAGGCCGGTGTGCTGGAGCTGCTGGGCTAAATTATTGTTTTGAATGTGGTACAGCGGAACGCCTGCGGGCGTTCCGCTGTACCCTTTTTTACGGAAATGGTTGGCATCAATTCAAAAAAATCATCCACGCTTCTACAAATGGAATCACAAAACCAAAGCAAAAGAAAAACAAAAGATCCAGCACAACTTTCATCCATCTGGCAGAGCGTGTGCCGAAGGACATGGCATGGATGATGAAAAGGTTGATCTCGCCACAGCGGCGATAATAGCCGGTCTGTTCAAAACTGTTCCAGATCTCCAACGATAAAAATTCAATGCCTGCGCACAACGGGAAAATGACGAGAGAATGCATCCAGCCGTCTGCCCGAAAAGAACCATCGCCGAGACCATACCAGTGCACCGCAATGGTGCCGGGACAAGCCAAAACGCCCCATAAGGCAAGCGCAATGCTCAGCCCAAGCAGGGCGGTGCGCACAGAATGCCAATCTACGGCGTGCTGCCGGCGCAGCATGGTAAAGAAATCTTCCAGCTGGATGGTCGGTGCGGTGTCGGCTTCTTCCGGCGCACGGCAATGCATAAGGTCGGCAAGGGTCAGCCCCAGAGCATCTGCCAGCGGTTCCAGTGTGTTGATATCCGGCAGACCGATGCCCCGTTCCCAGCGGCTGACAGCCTTGTCAGTAACGTGCAGCTGTTCCGCCAGTTCTGCCTGTGTCAGCCCCTGCGCTTTGCGCATCCGGCTCAGATAATTTCCGAAAGTTCTGGCATCCATTTTATCAACTCCCTTGGAAAGAGCATAGCATAAGGCCGCACAAAACGCAATCGACGCTCTGTTTACCCGGACAAAAAGTGTTTGGATAGCTTGAATGCAAACAGCAAAGCGCCCGCCCTATGGTTCGAGCAGAACCACGGGGCGGGCGCTTATTTTATATGGAGTTCAGAAGAAAAATGCGGGTGTTCAGCTTACAGCTGGGGGCCTGCGGAGACCAGAGCCTTGCCGTGCTCGTTGCCCTCGTACTTAGCGAAGTTCTTCACGAAGCGGCCAGCCAGATCCTTTGCCTTCTCTTCCCACTGAGCGGCATCTGCGTAGGTGTCGCGAGGATCGAGGATGGCGGGGTCAACACCGGGCAGAGCGGTGGGAACCTCAAAGTCGAAGTAGGGGATCTTCTTGGTGGGAGCCTCGTTGATGGCGCCGCTCAGGATGGCGTCGATGATGCCGCGGGTATCCTTGATGGAGATGCGCTTGCCGGTGCCGTTCCAGCCGGTGTTGACCAGGTAAGCCTTTGCGCCGCTGGCCTTCATCTTCTTGACCAGCTCCTCAGCGTACTTGGTGGGGTGCAGCTCCAGGAAAGCCTGACCGAAGCAAGCGGAGAAGGTGGGGGTGGGCTCGGTGATGCCGCGCTCGGTGCCTGCCAGCTTTGCGGTAAAGCCGGACAGGAAGTAGTACTGGGTCTGCTCCGGGGTCAGGATGGAGACCGGGGGCAGAACGCCGAAGGCGTCAGCAGACAGGAAGATCACGTTCTTTGCTGCGGGAGCGGAAGAAACGGGACGCACGATGTTCTGGATGTGGTTGATGGGGTAGGACACACGGGTGTTCTCGGTGACAGACTTGTCAGCGAAGTCGATGTGGCCCTCGGCATCCAGAGTGACGTTCTCCAGCAGAGCGTTGCGCTTGATGGCGTTGTAGATATCGGGCTCGGACTCCTTATCCAGGTTGATGACCTTGGCGTAGCAGCCGCCCTCGAAGTTGAACACGCCGTTATCGTCCCAGCCGTGCTCGTCGTCGCCGATCAGCAGACGCTTGGGATCGGTGGACAGGGTGGTCTTGCCGGTGCCGGACAGACCGAAGAAGATGGCGGTGTTCTCGCCGTTCTTGTCGGTGTTGGCGGAGCAGTGCATGGAGGCAATGCCCTTCAGCGGCAGGAAGTAGTTCATCATGGAGAACATACCCTTCTTCATCTCGCCGCCGTACCAGGTGTTGAC
>ENA-UERN01001115-UERN01001115.1-human-gut-metagenome-genome-assembly--contig:-NODE-1115-length-27002-cov-10.867892_pt1 | contig 27002 bp, 22 predicted proteins | sample MGYA00242950_ERZ507950 | MGnify/ENA primary metagenome ERZ507950 (study PRJEB26167, sample SAMN06115515) | human gut metagenome | host: Homo sapiens | place: China:Ningxia | collected 2014-11-26...
TCTCTGTATTCCCTCTCCGGCTGAAACGAACTCCTGTCGCGCAGCCTCCCCACCAGTCAACATTTTTGCGGGTGGGGCCGGGGAAAGGAGCGTGTGGGTGTCCCCCACTTTTGAAAAAAGCTCCCTCCCCCGGTCTTCCCTCCCCAGCGAGGGAACCCGTGCACGAAGCATCCATCGTCGCAGGCATGATGCATATCCTCGAAGACGAGGCCAGACGCCACAACGTGAGCAGGATCACGCGGGTGCGGCTTTCGGTGGGGCTGTTCACGGCGGTGGAGCCCAAAACGCTGGAAGCGTGCTTCGAGCTGTACGCGGAAGGCACAGTGGCGGAAGGGGCCGAACTGGACATCACGACCGTCCCCGCCGAAGGGCGCTGCCTTGAGTGCGGGCACGGATTTCCCATGACCTCGCCGCGCTGCCGCTGCCCGGAATGCGGAAGCCTGCGGCTGGAAGGCAAGGGCGGCCGGGACTTCCTCATCACCGGCATCGACGCCTGCTGACACCCCAGATTGACTGCGAAAGTTCGTAAGGAATATGCCATGAGCCGTTACATGATCGAATCGGTCCCGGAAAAGTGCAAGGCGTGCCGCCGCTGCGAAATCGCCTGCATCGCCGCCCACCACGGCCTGACCTTTAAAGAGGCCCTGAAAAAGCGCGACGAACTCGTCGCCCGCGTCCATGTCGTCAAGAGCGGCTCGGTGAAGTCGCCCATCTCCTGCCGCCAGTGCGAGAACGCCCCCTGCGCCCGCATCTGCCCCACCGGGGCGCTCCAGCAGGACGACGGCATCGTGACCATGAACGCCCAGATCTGTTCGGGCTGCCAGCTCTGCATCATGGCCTGCCCCTACGGCGCGATCTCGCTGGAATCCATCGGCCTGCCCTCCGCCACGTCGGAAACGATGGCCCAAAAGAGTATGCGCTCCGTGGCCGTGCGCTGCGACCTGTGCAAGGACTGGATGAAGCGCGAGGGCAAATCCGTGCCCGCCTGCGTCGAAGCCTGCCCCGTCCACGCCCGAAGCGTGGTGCAGATAGGCTGATCCCAGCGCAATCATTGATGGTGTAAGCGTGCCGGGGCGGGGCTCCGGCACGCTTTTATTCACCGGGCATTTATGGTACAGGGCACGGATTATGAGCGAATCCATCGGCATTATTGCAGGAAGCGGACAATTCCCGCGCCTCGTGGCGGAAGACGCCAAGGCGGCGGGTTATGGCGTTGTGGTCTGCGCCTTCCACGGCTTCACCGATCCCGGCCTTGAAGCGCTGGCCGACGCGTACACGACCGTCTATCTGGGCCAGTTCGACAAGGTGATCGACTACTTCCGCAAGCACGGCGTCCGCAGGCTGTGCATGGCCGGAGCGATCAACAAGCCGCGCGCGCTGGACTTGCGCCCGGACTTCCGGGCGGCGCGCATCCTCTTCTCCCTCAGGGGCAAAGGCGACGACGCGCTGCTCCGGGCCATCATGGCGGATCTGGAAAAGGAAGGCTTCACGCTCATCCAGGCGGCGGAACTCTCCACCTCCCTGCTCTGCCCCGAAGGCGTCCTGACCCGGCGCGGCCCCTCAGCCGAGGAGATTGCGGAAATCGACTACGGCTGGCCCATCGCCGAAGCGCTCGGCCGGTTTGACATCGGCCAATGCATCGTGGTCAAACAGGGCATGGTGGTGGCCGTGGAATGCCTCGAAGGCACGGACGCCGCCCTGCGGCGCGGCGGCGAACTGCGCGGCGAAGGTTGCGTGGCGATCAAACGCTTCAAGCCCAAACAGGACGAACGCGTGGACTTGCCGTCCATCGGGCTGCAGACCGTGCGCCTCCTCATCGAACAACACTACCGCTGTCTTGCCGTGGACGCGGGCAAAACGCTCTTTTTCGACAGGGCCGAAGCGCTGGCCCTTGCCGACAAGCATAACTTCTGCATCGTCGCGCTGACCGAAGACTCGTTCGGGAAGCTGCGCCTTCAGGCGAAAGCCGACTAGACACACGAAACCCGAGAGGAAACCAAGTATGGGCAAGGCCGACCGTTATCAGAAACTGTACCCCGTCACATGGGATCAACTCCACCGCGACGCTAAAGCGCTGGCATGGCGCCTTCTGGAACAGGGACCGTTCAAGGGCATCATCGGCGTCGCGCGCGGCGGGCTTGTCCCGGCCGCCATCGTGGCCCGTGAGCTCAACATCCGTCTGGTCGACACCCTGTGCATCTGTACCTATCAGGGCCGCGAACAGACCGGCGGCGAAGAAGTCCTCAAGGCCATCGAAGGCGACGGCGACGGCTGGCTCGTCGTCGACGACCTCGTGGACACCGGCAACACCGCCACCATCATCCGCAACATGCTCCCCAAGGCCCATTTCGCCACCCTGTACTCCAAGCCCGCCGGAAAGCCCCTCGTGGACACCTTCATCACCGAAGTCAGCCAAGATACGTGGATTCTTTTCCCGTGGGACTCCGAAGTGCAGTATACCGCCCCGCTGGTGGAACAGAACTAGGCGTTAAGACGGGAAGCCCCCGGCAGACGGCATTATAAAAAAAGAAAACCGGGACAGCCTCGCGCAACAGGCTGCCCCGGTTTTCCGCATAGGAGAGAAGGAAGGATGGCCGTCGGCTTCGTTGCTGTCGGACACCGAAAGCCTTCGGGAAATGTCTCCGGATCGGCAGCCCGTGACTGCCGCCAATCCGGGGCTCCGCCCTTCCCGCCGGGTGGCCGGAAGGGCGAAGCGGTTTGGGAGGGAAGGATGCCAAAAGGCAATCCGTGCGGAGGAGCTTCAGCCGCGCGGCGCGAAACGCATCCTTGGTTTCCCCTCCCGGTTCAGCAAAGCCTGTTCTTAGAAAGCGTACCGCATGTTGACGGAGGCCTTGTAGGCGTTGCGGTTGGTGTTGTCGAGGACGTTGCCCCAAACGCCGTCGTTGAGGCTCAGGTGGATGTACCCGAGTTCCACGGCGAGGGTCAGATCCTTGTAGATCTGGTAGTCGGTGTCGAAGGTGGCTTCCCACGCGCCGTCCTTGGTGGTCAGGTAGGTGGAGCCCACCATGCTGCCGGTGGCATCAGGATAGCTGGCATGGAAGGTGGTCATACCGGCGTTCGCGGGCATGTTCTTGTTGTTGGTACCCCGATAGTAGCCGACCTGAATGGCGTGAGTCAGGTTTTCCATGAAGGAGATGTCCTTCATGCGGAGCGCGACGCCCCACGTGCCCACGGGGCTGGTGCCGAGGATGGTATCGCTGGAAATGCCGTAACCGCCGTCAAAGCCGAAGGAAGAACCGGACCAGCCGGCGTCCACGGTGGGCATACGTTCGGAGCCGTCATACGGATTGGAGTTGTCACCGGAGCCGTACCACAGAAGCAGGCCGGGAACGCCGAAATCAAGCTTGTATTCCGCGATGGCGGAAGCCAGCCAGCCGCTGCGCTTCAGGTCGATGGTCTTGCTGGTCGCGCCGTCGTATCCGCTGAGCGAACGGACCGTGCCCATATCCACGGAGCCGTAGTTGAAGTCACCGGCGAGGCGGAAGGGGCTGAACGTGGTCATTTCACCCGTGATGCCAACCCACCATGCGTTGCCTTCGCTGCGGTTGCCTTCAAGCGTGGTCAGATCGCTGCCGCTGGGGAGCACGGGGAGCATCCCGGCGCGCATGTCATCGATGTCACCCTTGGCGTCGCCACCAAGGCTGCGGCTGCCCACGAAACCATACATGCCCCAAGGCGTGATCTTCACACCGTCAAAGGTCAACGGCAAGGTCAGGCCAACGAAATCCATGGCGTTGTTCTGATCGTCATGCCACTTGCCATAACCATTGGTGTTGTCGTTTTCAGCGCGCAGCCAGAAGAGGTTCGCGCCGACGTTTTCGGTGAAGTTTCCGCCGATGGTGATGCCCGCGCCGTCGCCGTCGAGCACGGCGGAACCGGCCACGAAGCCAGGCATCACGAAGGGCTGCAAGCCCATGCGGACCAGCACGTCGGTTTCGGGGATGGCCCAGTCGATGTAGGAGTAGCGCACTTCAACGGTCCTGCCGTCCGTGCCGAGGGAAGCGCCGTCCTTGGCATGGCCCCAATGCGTGTCGCCGATTTCAAAATAAACGACGCCCTTCAAGCTTTCAGACGCGATCACGTCGATCTGGGTGCGCAGACGCTGCGCCGCGCCGAAGCGGTCGCTGCTGTTGTGCTTGTCGAACGAATCGTTCGTATACTCAAAACTGAAGTCCCACATGCCCTTAGCCTTGATGTCGGCTGCATTGGCGGCGGAGAATGCGGAGCAGATAAGCCCGGCCGCAAGCAGAAGCGTGGTGAGTCTCTTCATGACGAAAATCTCCTTTCTTCATGGTGAAGGTTGGGGTATTTCCGACCTCTTCCTCTCAGAGCCGGAAACACCAAAAGCTTCAGGATCCGAGGTGAAGCTTTCAAGGGCATTTTCTCTCACCGAAATAAATATTCAATTATTTGTACGATCTTTATAACAAGCCTCTAACGAAGGCTCTCTCGGCCCCGCTTGCAAAAAGAAAAAAGAGGGGCTCCGCGACACGCCCCCTTCCCGCTTTTCCTTGCCCCCCAAGGCAAAACCGAAAGGCCCTTTCCACCGGGACCACCCCCTCTCTATTAGACCTATCCCTTGCCTGGAGATGACGGTTCCACTCCGGCGGATGCAGAAGCGCATCCCTAAGCCCGCCTCCCCGCACGATGCCGGAACAGGGCCAGCCCGAGGAACAGGTTCAAAAGCAGGCTCACACCAAGCACCGCCCGGAAAAGGACCGGCAAGGCCCACAGCGATTCGCTGAATCCGGACGGGGCGACCTCGCGTTCCACCGTACCTTCATCGGAAAGCGTGATTGTCATGGGATGGGAAACCTTATGCCCCATGTTGTCCGCAACTACGATGGTCCACGTGCCGGGCTTGTCCGGAAGGAACGCGAATCTTCCCTGAGCGTCCGTACGCCCGTTCTGAAATTCCACATCCGCGCTGTCCGGGCCGTACAGCTTCGCTTCGGCATACGCCGCCACGTCGCCCGTGGAATACGAGAACGCCACCACACGGGCATCTCCGGACGCCAGCTCCTTCGCCAGCAGCGCGTGAGCCTGCGCGTCCGCGGAAAACCAGCCCAGAACCAACAGGGCGGCCAACACTACACGTCTCAACATATCTTCTCCTTGGAAAGGGAACACCGGAAACGGAGCCTCCGGGCACTCCACTTTCATCTCACACTCAATCCGCATCGGGCTTTCCCCATCCAGCCGGGACACCCGCGCATCCTTCCCACGAACAATGCCGCCGGGCCGCGCCCCGACACAACAGAAACGCTCTTTCCTAGCGCCCCGCCGGGAGACGTATTCCCAACGGAAACATTTCCATGCCGCCCCACCCTCCATCGGCCCTTATGGAAATTTTTGGAGGGGGTTGGGGAGGGGCGAGGGAACTGGGGGTGCTCCCCCTTCTTCAGAAAGGTTCCCTCGCCCCTCCCCAGCCTTTCTTTTCCCTGCTCCCTACTTCATCACCGGGAAAACATAGGTAGCGCGCATGTTGCGCTTGTCGGCGCTGCCGTCGGTGAGCTTTTCGGTAACTTCGGTACGCAGCATCCACAGGCCGGGCTTGGTCACCTTGAACGACGCCATGCCGTCCGCGCCGGTTTCAGCCTTGGCCATGTAGGCATCCTGCTCGGCGCTGTACCCGTCGTAGGTCAGGCCAAGCGGGGCCTTTACCGGCTTGCCGTTCAGCAGCACTTCCGCCTTGATGTCGTCACCGGCCTTGATCTCGGCGGGATTCGTCAACAGCACGATCTCAAGATCGTGCCCCAAAACCTTCTTGTACAATCCGTCATTCGCGGCGGGATTGAGCATGGTCTTGGCGAACTTCTCATACTTGCCGACCTTGAGGACCTTCTTGCCCTTGGCTTCGAGATCCTTGCGGCCGCCCTCCAGCACGCCTTCAGTCGTGTCGCTCCAGGTCTGCGGCAGACGATGCCCGACGATCATGGCGGGGCCGTCCGCAGGGAGGGCCGCCTTGCCCACAAGCGCCTTCACCTTGGCGTCTTCGGCAAGCTTCACGGGCTCCTTGGCGTTGCCCTGAATGAGTTCGACCACCACGGTCTCCACCGGCTCGGCCTCTTCGCTGATCATGAATACGTGCGCCGCCTGCGCCTGCACGCCCACGCTTTCGCCCTTGGCGGCCTGCGTTTTGTCGGGTTTGACGATGAATTCATGCGCGGAGGCAAGAGTGGCGGTCCCAACGAGGCAGAGTGAACACATCCCAGCAAGCAACACTTTGAAAAGCATGGTGAACTCCTTGTTTTGAATAACACGGCACAATATTGTGTTATCTTTTTCAAAAAGGTATTACCCGAAAAAATGATTTTCCGTCAATTCAATTTTTATTTTATTTCCGCATGTTATAATCATTTACCCAACAATTCCGACACTGTTCGTACTTTTTTAAAAAAAATAACACGCATACTCGGCGACACACACCCGTGCCCTGAAAAAACAGGTTCCTCCTTCCAAAAGCCATCATCGGCGCGGGGTTGCAAAATGACAAAAAGGCAACTGCTTGCCTTTGTTCAGCTATCCGCGTAGATTATCCCCTTTCGCGCCAGCCGGCCCGGTTGGGGTGCGCCCCTCGGCTTCAACGCAGTCCAGACAAAAGGGAAGCATATGAACCTCACACAGAAAATCATCGGCAGTCACCTTGTTTCCGGCACCATGACGCCCGGAAGCGAAATCGGTCTGCGCATCGACCAGACCCTGACCCAAGACGCCACCGGGACCATGGCGTGGCTCCAGTTCGAAGCCTTGGGCATCCCCCGGGTCAAGACCGATATTTCCCTGAGCTACGTGGACCACAACACGCTCCAGATGAACTTCCGCAACCCTGACGACCACCGCTTCCTGCGCACCGTGGCGGCCAAATTCGGCGGCGTGTACTCCGGGCCCGGCACCGGCATCTGCCACCAGCTCCACCTCGAAAACTTCGCCAAGCCCGGCGCGACCCTCGTGGGCTCCGACAGCCACACCCCCACCGCGGGCGGCATCTGCTCGCTCGCCATGGGCGCGGGCGGGCTTTCCGTCGCGCTGGCGATGGCGGGCGAGCCCTACTATATCCCCATGCCCAAGGTCGTGCGCGTCTTCCTGACCGGGGCGCTCACCGGATGGGCCTCCGCCAAGGACGTCATCCTCGAACTGCTCCGCCGCCGCACCGTCAAGGGCGGCGTGGGCCGCGTGTTCGAGTACGCCGGGCCCGGCGTCGCCACCCTCTCCGTGCCGGAACGCGCCACCATCGCCAACATGGGCGCGGAACTCGGCGCCACGGGCACCCTCTTCCCCTCCGACGGCGTGACCCGCGCCTTCCTCAAGGCCATGGGCCGCGAAGCCGATTGGCGGGAACTCGGCCCTGACGCCGATGCCGCGTATGATGAAGAGGAAGCCATCGATCTTTCCGCGCTGGTCCCGCTGGCCGCGCAGCCGCACATGCCCGACCGCGTGGTGCCCGTGGCCGAACTCGACGGCCTGCCCGTCGAGCAGGTCTGCATCGGTTCCTGTACGAACTCCTCCTACGCGGACCTCAAGCTGGTCGCGCAGATCCTCGACGGGCACCGCATCAATCCCGGCACCGACGCCATGATTTCCCCCGGCTCCAAGCAGGTGCTCACCATGCTGGCGCAGGAAGGGCTCCTTGAGCCGCTCATCGGCTCCGGCGCACGCCTGCTCGAATGTTCCTGCGGCCCGTGCATCGGTTCCGGCGGCGCACCCGTCACCTCCGGCGTAAGCGCCCGTACCTTCAACCGCAACTTCGAGGGGCGCAGCGGCACCAAGGACGCCAAGGTCTATCTGGTCAGCCCTCTGACCGCCGCCCAAGCCGCCCTGAACGGCAAGTTCACCGATCCCGCCACATGGGGGACCCCGCCCGCCAAGCCGGAACTGCCCGCCGATCCGCCGTCCATCCGGCACCTGTTCGTGTTCCCGCCGGAAAACGGTGACGGCGTCGAAGTCCTGCGCGGCCCGAACATCGTGGCGCTGGAGAAATTCCCCCGCCTCGACGCGTCCGGAGACGTGCTCGAAGCCAACGTCGTGATCCGCCTCGGCGACAACATCACCACCGACCACATCATGCCCGCGGGCGCGGAAATCCTCGCCCTGCGCTCCAATATCCCGGCCATTTCCGAGCACGTGTTCGTGCGCGTGGACCCCGATTTCGTGAAGCGCGCCCGCGCCGTCTCCGAAGCGGGAGGCAACGGCGTCATCGTGGCTGGCGAAAACTATGGTCAGGGCTCCAGCCGCGAACACGCGGCGCTGGCCCCGCGCCATCTCGGCATCAGAGCAGTCATCGCCCTGTCGATGGCCCGCATCCACCGCGCCAATCTCGTGAATTTCGGCATTCTGCCTCTGGTCTTCGTGAACAGGGAAGATTATGCTAAGGTCGCTCAAGGTGCGGATATCCGCATCCCGCTCACGGAAATCACGCCCGGCGGCGTGACGAACATTGAGATTGCGGGCGTGGGCGTTCTTCCTGTAAGGAATGATCTCTCGGCAGCCGAACTGGACATCATCCGGTCCGGCGGCCTGTTGAACGCCGTAAAAGAAAAAATGTAAGCCGGATCCCGGGAAGCCGTGCGGGGCGCCGTACGGCTTCCCGGGGCCCGTAACCTTTGAACTGGAGCTGTCATGCTGGATCTCATTCGAGCCAACGCCCAATCGTGGGGCGTCAAAATCGCCTTTGGCATCATCATTCTGGTCTTCGTCTTCTGGGGCGTCGGCGGCCTGACGGGCGGCCCTTCCACGGTCATCCTCACCGTGAACGGGGAACCCATCACCATTCAGGAGTTCCAGCGGAAATACGAACAGCTTGAGCAGCAGGTGCGCGCCCAGTATCCCGATCTCGATGCGGCCGGCCTCAAGGCGATGCAGCTCAAGCAGCAGCTCATCCAGAACCTCATTCTCGAAAACCTCATCATGCAGGAAGCCAAGCGCGTCGGCATCGTCGTGACGCCCGTGGAGCTGCGCAAGCTCATCGAAAGCTTCCCCGCCTTCCACAACGCCGAAGGCAAGTTCGATCCCGACGCCTATGTCCGCGTGATCAAGGCCCAGCGCAACACCCCCGGCAACTTCGAAGCCGAGCTCCGCAACAACATGCTGATGAACAAGCTCCGCGCGGACGTCACCGCCGGGGCCTTCGTTCCCGAAGCCGAAGTGCGCGATCTCTTCCGCTATGAAGGCGAACGCCGCATTCTGGAGTATGTTTTCTACCCGCTGGAAGACTATACCTCCAAGGTTACCGTCGACGACGCGCAGATCAAGGACTATTACGAAGCCAATCAGGCATCCTTCACCGTGCCCCCGCAGGCCGACGTGGAATACCTGCTCATCGGCGCGGAAGCGCTGGCCGCCGCCCAGAACATCAGCGACGCCGCCGTATCCGAGTACTATGAAAAGAACGCCGCCCAGTTCGCCACCCCCGAAATGGTGCGCGCCCGCCACATCCTCATCCTGAGCAACGCCAAGGCTTCCGCCGAGGATCAGGCCAAGGCGAAGGCCAAGATCGAAGAAATCGCCCAGCGCATCAAGGCTGGCGAAGATTTCGGCACCGTGGCCAAGGAAGTTTCCGAAGATCCGGGCAGCGGCCCGCAGGGCGGCGAACTCGGCTGGTTCGCGCACGGGCAGATGGTTCCCGAGTTCGACAAGGCTTCTTTCGCCCTCAACCCCGGCGAGCTTTCCGAGCCCGTCAAGACGCAGTTCGGCTGGCACCTCATCCAGCTTGAAGAAAAGAAGGCCGCCGGGCAGAAGCCGTTGGATGAAGTGAAGGATCAGATCCGCACCCGTCTGGCGCAGGATGAAGCCTCCGGCAAGGTACAGGAAGCGCTGGAACAGGTTCAGCTCGCGGTCATCGGCGGCAAGTCGCTGAAGGAAGCCGGGGAACCGCTCAAGCTGGCCCCGCAGGAAACCGGCCTCGTCAACACGACCGAATTGACCGAAAAGATGGGCATCAAGCCTGAAAACCTGCCCGCGCTGCTGGCCGCCAAGCCCGGCACCGTGCTGGACACGCCTTTCGTGACCAAGACCGGCTATGTCATCGCCAAGGTAAACGAATCCAAGCCTCAGACCGTGAAGCCGCTTGACGCCGTGAAGGACGACATCAAGGCTCGCCTCCAGCAGGACAAGGCCCGCACGCTTGCCTTCGAGGCCGCCAATGCCGAACGCAAGACCTTTACCGCCGCTCTGCCCAAGGAACTTCAGGGCAAGCTCAAGAAGACCGAACCGGTCGGCCGTCAGGGCTACATGGGCGAGCTGGGCATGAACGCCGAACTGGCCAAAGCCGCCTTCGCCGCCAAGGTGAACGAATGGTTCCCCGTGGCCTACACGCTCGACGGCGGCGCGGTCATCGCCCGCGTGGTCGAAGTCGTGACGCCGAGCGACGAAGACTGGAAGACCGCCGCTCCGCAGATCACCGACGCCGTGCTCAACGCCAAGCGTGAGCAGATGTTCCGCGGCTTCCTCAGCCTGCTCCGTTCCAATGCCAAGATCGAACTGAAGAACGAGACGATTCTGGAGGATTAAGAGTAGTAGCCTATAAATAAAAGGAGGCTTCCTTCATTGGAAGCCTCCTTTTTGCTTACCAGCAAAAAAGCTTATTTCAGATATGCTCTCTCGATACATGATTTAATGCAAGCGATACCACTACGATACTTTTCCTCTCGATATGCTTTGATATTTTCTCGCATTTGACTCCACTCTTCCTGATTCATCTGTATAGCTTCAACCATCCTCTCGCCAAGCTGATTATCACAGTAGAGCAACGCATTCTCCTTATTGAAACCATATGCTGTGGCAAATGTTTCATCAATGAGAGCCGGTACGGAAAAACCTAAGATAAGCTGAATAGAGCCAGAGGAAACCGTTTCTTTATATTTAATATGTTCTTCCAACGTAGGATCAAATAAAGGAAGGAAAAAGTCTGCACGGCACATTTCTGAAAACATATCAGGGTAGTTAACCCGTCCTCGAATATGAATAAAAGACTGAATATCTTGGGGCAATTCCCCAAAATTTCCACTGCCGACAGCCACGACCTCGAATTGATCATATCCTTTTTTCAACAGAAAACGGATCGCATCAATAACAAGTCGAGGATTACGGCGCGATAAGTCAAACCCACCTACAATAAGAAAAACCGGTTTATTGGCCTTTTCTTCCTTTTCAGGAAATGAACCAAAATAACTAGGGTTAAGCTCTAATAGGTGTTTATCCCTATTAAAATTTGTAATGACAGAGAGCTTACCCTGCCGATATAGATCATACTCTGCCACACTATGTGGTACATTGTTCAAATTGTGCTCGACAAGAAGTAGCCTGTTCGCATTTTCTACACAAAATGATTCAAATTCATTGCAAAAAAGGCTTCCATCTTTTTGATACAGCTGAGATGTAGAAATAAAAATCAGTTTATAGTTTCTACGTGCTATAACGGACAGCCATTTTTTTAAAAAGAAAACATTAGTAGAAAAAAGCCGAATGGAAGGGTGGGGTAACATGCCACAGAGGGGACGCTCCTCCGCAACCGCAGAATCAAGAACCACATCTACACGATAGCCAGCCTTAATAAAATAATAAAGATAGCCAGGGGCGATTTCACCGTGTGCGTCGCTAGGTTCAATGTATAGAATCTCTCCCCTTTTCTTCTCAAGTAAAAAACGAAAGAAATCCACCAAGTTTTTAATCGGCTCCATAGTGCGCAGAATGTGCCTCACATGGCGTCTTCGATGTTTATCGAAAATCCCAGCAACGAGTATCTCTGCGACTATTTTTTTACATTCTCTAGCCACCCTCATCACTTACCTCTTACGCTATTTCCGCGCTTAACTTCCTCAGCTTCTTCTCAAACCGCTCGTATTCGCTGAAAATACACGCACAGTAGTTCTGGCGGTACAGGCCCATTTCCTTGGAGCGGTCGATCCCGGCCTGCCACAAGGGGCGGAAGTCCCGGTACAGGAACTCGGAACCGAATCCGGCGTCGGTCCCGTAGTCACCGGACGCCGCGACGCGGGTTCCGATTCCCCGGATGGCGTCGTGCTGCTGGTGCCGGGAATACAACAGGCTTGTGGTAAAGCAGTCGAAACCGTTCTCCGAGGCGATGGCGCAGGTCAGGGCAAGACGGCTCTCGTAGCAGTAGCCGCAGCGGGCATACCCTTGATTGTCCGCGATACCCAAATCGTGCACCATCTTGAGCCAGCCGGGCAGATCATACACATCGTCCTGCCACAACATGGGCAGATCCATCTGTTCCGCCACCTGTTCCATCGCCTCCCTCCGCCGAAAATATTCGGAGACGGGATGGATGTTTGGGTTGGCGAAGTATCCCGTGACGTCATAGCCCTCGTCTCGCAACGACTGGATGCACATGATGCTGCACGGCCCGCAACAGGCGTGCAGGAGCACTTTCTTGCCGTTACCTGCCATTGTTCTGCCCGTTGTGCTGATGGCCCTGCTGCTGTGCTGGAGCTGCCGGCGCGGAAGAAATACCCTCGATGCGGATATCCAGACGGATGTGGAATTCCTTTTCCATGAGCGAGAGCCGTTCGCGCTTGTGATTCAGAAGATACAGCCCGAGCTCAGCGTCCACGCTGTGGGCGTACTCGGTCTGCCCCGCCGCCGCAGCGCTGCGCATGGCGCGGTGCAGGTCGCGAAGCGTCTGTACGGACTGCCACTCCATATTGCGGCGCTGGCCCGTCCCCTTGCAGTGGGGACAGGTCTCCATGCTGATAGAGATCGCCGAGGAGCCGGTCCGCTGGCGTACGATCTGGAGCAGGCCAAAAGAACTCATCTTGCCGATGTCGTGACGGGCGCGATCGCCCTTCATGGCGTTGCGGAGTTCTTTTTCAACCTCACGGCAATGCTCGGGATCGCGCATTTCAATGAAGTCGATGACGATCTGCCCGCCGATGTCGCGCAGGCGAAGCTGGCGGGCGATGGCCGTCGCCGCTTCCATATTCGTACGGAAGGCCATAGCCTCAAAATTCGTCTTGCCGCCGATCTTGCCGGAGTTGATGTCGATGGCCATAAGCGCCTCGGTCTGGTCGAACACCAGACGCCCGCCGGACGGCATGAGCACTTCGCGGGAATGTACCTGCTCGATCTGGTTGAGAAGGCCGAAGTGTTCCCAAAGGGTCTTGTCATGCTTCTCATAGAGGTGCACGAGGTCGCCCTTGCGCGGGAACAGCAGGGAAGCCATCTCCCGTATGGCTTCGGCGGTTTCCGCGTTGTCCACCCAGACTTCGGACACGTCGTCGGACAGATAGTCGCGAACGCTCCGGCTGGCGAGGCCCGGTTCCTGATAGATCAGGGAGGGGACCTTTTCCGTGGTGGCGCGCTTGCGGATATCCTTCCAGACGCGCTTGAGGAAAGAGAGGTCCTTCTGGAGCGTGGTCTTGCTCGTGCCCGCGCTCACGGTGCGGACGATGGCCCCAAGCCCTTCGCCGGGCTCAAGGCCCCGGATGAGCTCGCGCAAACGGTTGCGCTCCTCGCCGTCCTCCACCTTGCGGGAAATGCCGATCTGCTCCTGCCCCGGCGTCAGCACGAGGAAACGCCCGGCGAGCGACAGCCATGTGGTCAGGAACGCGCCTTTGGAGCCGTTGGGCTCCTTCACGACCTGCACGAGGACTTCCTGCCCGGGCTTGAGCACTTTCTGGATGGGCGGGTATTTGCGGCCCTTGGTGGGTTCGTGGGGCTGGAGGTAATATTCGGGGTGCACTTCGTCGATCTGCAGGAACCCGTTCTTCACGTTCCCGTAATTGACGAAGGCGGCTTGCAAATTGGTGTCGATGTTGTTGATGACGCCTTTGTAGATGTTGCCCCGGATCTTGGCCTGATGGGTCATCTCCACGTAGTACTCGCGCACGGAGCCGTCTTCGGTGAGCACCACCTCGACCATATCGCCGGGCAGGACGCTGACCAGCATCTTGCGGTCCACGCCGGACGCGGCGGCCTTGGCGGACTTGCGGCCCTTCTTGGCGTCCTGTTCCTCTTCGCCTTCCTCGGCGGACTCGTCCTCGGCTTCCTGCAGCGCGGCGGCAACCGAGGCCTTCTTGTTCCGGCGGCGGCGCGGCTTGCGCGGCACGCGAGGCGCGCGCGCCTCCTCACCCTCGGCTTCGGCGGGAGCGGCAGCGGGTCCGTCGTCGTCATCATCATCATCAAAAACGAACACCTCATCCTCGGGCACGGCGGCCTGCTGGTCCTTCAGCGTCTCCTCAGCCTGTTCGGCGGCGGGACGCGCGGGTTTGCGGCGGCGGGAACGGGAGCGGGGTTTGCGGGGAGCCTCTTCGCCCGTGGCGGCGGATTCCTGCCCGGATTCAGCCCCTGCGGGCTCATCTTCGACGGCGGGCGCGGATTCGGCAAAGGCCTCAGCCGGAGCGTCGGCGGCTACGGGCTCATCAAGGATGGGCGTTTCACCCGCTTCCGGCGCGGCTGCGTCAACGGCGGCATCGCCTTCGGCGGGACGGCGGCGGCCCCGACCGCTGCGGCGGGAACGGCGGCGCTTCGCGGGTGCGGCGGCATCGCCTTCGGCGGTTTCGGAAGCATCGGCGGCAGCGGATTCCTCCGGCGAGGCGACGGCAGGGACGGCGGCGGGTTCGGACACGGCGGGAACGGCGGACGCAACCGCCTCGGCGGGCAGAACGGAAGCGGCGACGGCGGGAATCTGAACGGGATGTTCGGTCAACACGGGCTGTTCAGGCTGCTTCGGCTCCACAGGCGCCTCAACAGGCTGTTTCGGCTGCTCGGACTGTTTCCGGGCTGTTTTCGCCGCAGACTGCTTCGGCGCGGGGCGTTTCCGTGCGGGAGCCTCGGGCGCGGGCGGGGCCGACACGGACTGTTCCTCCACGGGTTGCGCCGGCACGGCGTTCTCCGGAGCGGAAAGTTCCAGCGTGGCCTGCTCCACGGCAGGCTTCTTGCGGCGCGGGCGGCGGGGCTTCTTTTCGGGAGCGGGCTCGGAAGGGGTTTCAACGGCATCCGCAGCGGCGGACATGGGCTTTTCGGACGCAGCCGGCTGTTCCGCCGGGGCTGCGATCTTTTCAGAATCGGTCATATGTTTCCTCAAAAAAACAAAAAAGTATCGGGGTGCCGTCCGGCTGGCGCGGGCGGCCGCAAAAATCGCGGGCTCGGACGCGCCGTTCGCTCGGCGTCTCCGAAGGAGCCCCATGCATACGGGCCTCGCCGGGAGAAAGCCTTTCCGGAGAATACGGAAGGCGGGCAAGGCCGCAAGACGCGGGTTTCCAAAAAATTTTTCCGGCGGTGACAAATGCCCCTGCGCACGGACAGGCCAGCGGTCCGGGCGGGGAAGCGACGATCCGGGCGAACCGGTCAGTCCAGCATGTGAAGCGTCACCGACAGGTCGTCCCCCGCAAGCCGCAGGACGGCATAGCCGCCCGTCGCAAACGCGCCGGGATTGACCAGCACGGTGCGTCCGAGGCGATCCACGGCGCGGGATTCATGGATGTGTCCGCACAGGCACACATCAGGCTGCGCGTCCAGAATGAAGTCACGTACGGCGGAGGAACCAACGTGGATTCCGTCCCCGACGATGTCGCACAGCGTGTCATGCGGAGGCGTATGCACGGAAAGCACCACATGACGATACGTCCGGGCCTCCCTCCACATGTGTTCGAGCCAGTCCGCAAAGCGGGACTCGGGAAATTCGCTCGGCGTACCGAACGGCGTGAACGTGGAGCCGCCAAGCCCCATGAGCGCGACGCCGGGAGCCAGCTCACGTACGCATAAATGGGTATTCCATCCCTGCTTGGCAAGCCAGTCCGTGACTTCGGCGCGATCCATGTTGCCGATCTGCGCGTAAATGACGGGATTGTAGCGGGTGAGCTTCTCAAGCACATTACGGGCCTGCGCCGCGCCGCCGGTGACGGTCAGATCGCCGGTGACGATGATGCCGTCGGCCTCTTCCAGCCCCTGGATTTCGCCAAGCCGGGCTGCCTTGTCGTGAAGATCGCCCATGACGATCCATGTGCGGACCCCGGAGGACGGGGCCGCCGCACCGGAAGTTCCGGAAGCGGGGACCGCAAAGGACGAAAGAGGCTGGGCGCTTGGCATGTCGGCAACTTCCTTGTACTGTTGGGGTTGCAGGGTATACCGGCTTGCCTTTCCCTGCAAGGGATTCCGCTTCACTGATCTTTCGTACCCTAACCTATTGTTTCAGGTTTGACAAAGGTGCGCCATGTCCCTTCCCCCGACCTCCCCTCCCGCGACGGGTACGCCCTCCGGCCTCGCCGCCCCGGACAGAAATGTCTTGCGTTCCGAGCTGATACGCGCCCGTAAAGCCCTTGACCCCGCCGAGTGGGAACGCCATTCCGCCGCCGTCCAGCGGCGTGTCCTCGCCCTCCCCGAGTGGCGCGACGCCCGTACTGTCGCCATGTATATCGCCGTGCGGAACGAAATCTCCACCGATGAAATTATCAGACGCGCGTGGGCCGAAGGCAAACAGGTGCTCCTGCCCCGCTGCCTCCCGCCGAGCGCGGGCGAAGGAATCATGGAATTCGTCCTGTGCCGGGGCTATGATGAACTGACGCCCGGCGCCTTCGGCCTCTCCGAGCCCGGCCCCGCGTGCGTACCCCTGCCCCGCACGGGATGGGGGCAGGACGCCGCCGGAACCTTCGTCCCGCCTTCCGGGACGGATGCGTCTCTCCGGCTGCCGGATCTGATTCTGGTCCCCGCCGTGGGCATCAGCCCCGCCGGGGCGCGCCTCGGGTACGGCAAGGGCTTCTACGACCGCCTGCTCGCCCTGCCCGGCTGGGGCGGCGCGAAGCGGCTCGCGCTGGTCCACTCCCTCCAGCTCGCCGCATTTCCCGCCGGGCCTCTGGACATTCCCATGCACGGCTACGCTACCGAAAAGGAACTCATATGGCTCTGAGCTTCATCCCCTTCGCCTTTCCCGGCGCCCCGGGCGTCCGCTGCGCCTTCCAGACCCGCGACTGGGGCGTTTCGGAAGGGCCCTATGGAGGCGGGAACATCGCCTATACGGTAGGGGACGATCCCTTGCGCGTCTCGGCCAACCGGCTGGATCTCGCCGCATCTCTTGAGCTTGCCGAAATCGCCGAACTCGATCAGATCCACGGCGACACGCTCGTTTTCGATCCCCCGCCCTCGCCGCTGGAGCGGTTCGTGGAGCCGCCCGCCTTTCCCAAAGGGGACGGCCTTGCCACGGACAAACCCGGCATCGGCCTGATCATCAAGACCGCCGACTGCCAGCCCGTCCTCGTCGCGCACAAGGAAGGGCGGCACATCGCGGCCTTCCACATCGGCTGGCGCGGCAACCGCCTGCGTTTCCTCCAGTCCGGCATCGCGGGCTTCTGCGGGCGCTACGGCCTCGACGCCCGCGATCTGCTCGCCGTGCGCGGCCCGAGCCTCGGGCCGCAGCGCTCGGAATTCGTCAATTACGGCAAGGAATGGGGCCCCGATTTCGCCAACTGGTTCAACGCCCGCGACAAGACCATGAACCTCTGGCGGCTGACCCGCGATCAGCTGCTGGAGGCGGGCCTGCCGGACGAAGGCATCTTCGGCCTCGATCTGTGCACGGCGTCCATGCCGGACAGCTTCTTCTCCTACCGCCGGGACGGGATCTGCGGGCGTCAGGCCAACGTCATCTGGATAGCCTAAATGCCCATGCTGCTGGACATCCGGGATACGGTGGCCGACTATGCGGAACTCATCGCCCGCGTGGTCGGCGTGGACGTGGAAGTCGTGGACGCGGGCCTGAACCGCCTCGCCGGGACGGGCCTCTATGCCTCCGGGGTCGGGGAAAACATCCGCGCCGAGGGCGAAACCTACCGCCATGTCATGCGCATCCGGCGCTCGTTCGTCATGGAGACGCCCCGCGAGCATTTCATCTGCACCCGCTGCCCGGGGCGCGACCTCTGCCGAGAAACCCTTTCCATCAGCACGCCCATCATCGACGGCAGCGACGTGCTCGGCGTCATCGGGCTCGTCTGCTCCACCGACGAGGACCGCGCCCGTGTCCTCGGGCACAAGGACGTGTACGTCCAGTTCATCGAGCGCTGCGCGGAATTCATCCTGCACAAGCTCCACGACCACGCCGACCTGCTCCGCGCCCGGTCATTCCTCGACATCATGCTGCGGATTCTCGAAATCAACAGCCGGGGCATCGTCATCTTCAACGCCAAGGGCGGCATTTCCTACCTGAACGACATCGCCCGCCGTGATCTCGGGCTCAAGGACGACGGCCTGCCCACGGACGTGCAGTTCAAACGGACCGGGGAATCCTTTTCGGATCTCGAGGAATTCGTGGTCACCGCCCGGAGCCGCAAGCACACGCTCATGGGCCAGATGACCCCGCTCGCGCCGTCGGACTACCATTTTGCCACGGTCTTCACCTTCGAGTCCCTGCCGCGCATGGCGGATCGCGTCTCTTCCCTCGGGGACTCCCTTTCCGGCGTCGAAAACCTCGTCGGGCGCTCGCCCGCCATGCTCCAGCTGAAAGATCAAATCCGCCAGATCGCGGGCTCCACGTCCACGGTCCTCGTCACCGGCGAATCCGGCACCGGCAAGGAACTCGTCGCCCGGGCCATCCACGCCGCCAGCGGCCGCCGGGACAAGCCCTTCATCGGCATCAACTGCGGGGCCATCCCCGACGCCCTGCTCGAAAGCGAGCTGTTCGGCTACACGGGCGGCGCGTTCACCGGAGCGAGCGCCAAGGGGCGCATCGGCAAATTCGAGCTGGCCCACAAGGGCGTGCTGTTCCTCGACGAAATCAGCACCATGCCGCTCTACCTGCAAGTGAAGCTGCTCCGCGTCCTGCAGGAACGGGCCTTCACCCGCCTCGGCTCCAACCGGCTCATTGAGGTGGATATCCGTATTATCGCGGCGACGAACGAAGATCTTGCCGGAGCGGTGCGCCAAGGCCGTTTCCGCGAGGATCTCTTCTACCGCCTGAACGTGATCCCGCTGCAGGTGCCTCCCCTGCGCGATCGCCACGGCGACATCGAGCTGTTGTCCTCCCATTTCCTCGCCCGCTACAGTGCCCGGTTCAACAAGCCGGTCCCGTCGCTCGGCCCGGACATGCTCGCGGCCCTCTCCGCCTACCCTTGGCCCGGCAACGTGCGCGAGTTCGAGAATGTGATGGAGTTTATGGTCAACATGGCCCCGTCCGGCGGGGTCCTGCATCCTGACATGCTCCCCGCCTCCGTGCGCGGGGCCTTGCCCTCTTCCGCGCCTTCCCCCTCCGCCCCCCTCCCGCCCGGCGGGATCATCCCGCTCCGCGATCTGGAACGCAACGCCATTCTGGACGCCGTCCGCCGCTGCGGGGACGACACGCCCGGAAAGAAGGCCGCTGCCGCCGCCCTCGGCATCGGCGTCGCCACGCTCTACAGGAAGCTGAAGGAGTATGAGGACGAAGCGGCGGCTCTCTCCCGTACCACCTAACCCCACCTGAACAGGATGGAACTTGCGATTTTTGGGATTTCGCAGTAGAGTCCCTCCTTTGTGTGCCGACTGGCGAGAGTGGCGGAATTGGTAGACGCACTGGACTTAGAATCCAGCGGATTTCCGTGGGGGTTCAACTCCCCCCTCTCGCACCAGAAAGCCTTCCGGTGCATTCATAAACCTCGTGTTTTGATTGATAAAAAGCTCGTCCGTCCGCCCTTGAGCAGGTCGGCTCCCCTAAGGAGGGAATCCCCATGGAATTTGTCGTTGAAAACCTTTCCCCTACCCGGAAAAAGATCGCCTTCACCCTGACCGCGGATGATGTGAACGCCGCTATCAACACCGCCGTCAAGGGCTTCCAGAAGGATCTGTCCCTGCCCGGCTTCCGTAAGGGTAAAGTCCCCGCGTCCGTAGTGGAAAAGCGCTTCGGCGAAGACGTGTACGCCCGCGCCACGCAGGACGAGATCAACGGCCTCCTCCAGAAGACCCTCAAGGACTCCAGCCTGACCCCCGTTTCCAGCATGGAAATGGACAACCATGACGCCTTCGCCCGCGATACCGAATTCAAGTGCAACGTCACCTTCGACGTGCTGCCCGAAATCGAGTTCCCCAACTACGAAGGCCTCGAAGTCGATCAGGCCAAGGCCGACGTGTCCGACGACGACGTGAACGAAATCATTGAAAACCTCCGCGGCCGCATGGCGGAACTTACCGAAGTGACCGAAGATCGCCTGCCCCAGGACGGCGACACCGTGGATGTCGACTACTCCGGCACCGATGAGGAAGGCAACAAGATCGACGACGTGCAGGGCGAAAACTTCGGCGTGGCCCTCGGCCAGGGCCAGGCCCTCCCCGATTTCGAAGCCCTCGTGAAGACCGCCAAGGTCGGCGAAGAAAAGACCGGCTCCGTGAACTTCCCCGCCGACTACCCCCACAAGCCGCTGGCCGGCAAGACCGTCATCTTCACCATCAAGGTGAACAAGATCCAGACCAGCCAGAAGCCCGAAGTGAACGAGGAGTTCGCTCAGAAGGTCGGCCAGGAAAGCCTGGAAAAGATGAAGGCCTCCATCGTCGAGCACGTTTCCGCCACGAAGGCTCAGGCCGCCCGCAGCGAAGCCATGAAGAAGCTCATCGACGGCCTCCTTGAAAAGGTTTCTTTCGAAATCCCCGATTCCATGCTGAACGCCCGCGTCGAGCGCGTGGTGCAGGAACAGGCCATGAAGCTCCAGCGCATGGGCCTCGACGACCTCCGCAAGGACCAAGCTCAGGAAGAAAAGCGCGAAGAAGCCAAGAAGGAAGCCCTCGAAACCCTGCGTCCCCAGGTGTTCCTGATGGCCCTCGCCCAGAAGGAAAACATCACCGTCAACGATCAGGAAGTGGAAATGGCCATCTACGGCATGGCCATGCGCGCCCAGCAGGACTACAAGAAGGTCAGCGAAGCCTATCACAAGAGCGGCCTGATCTATGAGCTGCGCGACCGCATCCTCGCTGACAAGGCCCTGGAAATGGTCTACAGCAAGGCGAAGATCAACGAAGTCCCCGCCGTGAGCCTGAGCGAGCCCAAGAACGCGGACTAGTCCGTTTTCCGCCCGCTTTTTGGGAAAAATAAGGAGAGGGGAGTGTCCGCACTCCCCTCTTTATTGTATGGGGGCCCTGTGCTATTCCCGTTTTTATGGCTTCATCCCGAGACAACGGCGCAATCGTGCTTATCTGACGGGGAAAGCCCTGATGCCCAATTATCATATGGAGACAGTATGCAAGATATTCTTGATATGACGGTGCCCATCGTCGTCGAAACGTCGGGCCGCACCGAACGCGCTTATGATATTTTTTCCCGCCTGCTGAAAGACCGCATCGTGCTCCTCGGCTCCGAGGTCAACGACGCGGTGGCGTCCCTCATCTGCGCCCAGCTGCTTTTCCTCGAATCGCAGGACCCGGAAAAAGAGATTTATCTCTACATCAACAGCCCCGGCGGCTCCGTCACGGCGGGCATGGCCATCTACGATACCATGAACTACATCACCCCGCCCATCGCCACCGTGTGCATGGGCCGCGCCGCCAGCATGGGAGCCTTCCTCCTCAGCGCGGGCCAGAAGGGTATGCGCTACGCCCTGCCCAACAGCCAGGTGATGATCCACCAACCCCTCGGCGGATTCCAGGGACAGGCCACCGACATCGACATCCATGCCCGCGAGATCCTGCGTATGCGCGAGACCCTCAACGGGCTGCTGGCGAAGCATACCGGCCAGCCCATCGAAAAGATCGCCCAGGATACCGAACGCGACAACTTCATGACCGCCGAAATGGCGCAGGCCTATGGTCTGGTGGACAAGGTTCTCGCCTCCCGCCGTGACCTCCTCGCCGAAAAGTCCGAATAGGAAGAGAGATGCCCAATACCACTCCCCCGAACGAACCCCGCTGCTCTTTCTGCGGCAAAACCGAAACGCAGGCGAACCAGCTCGTCTCCGGGCCGGACGGCGTGCACATCTGCGACGAGTGCATCGCCACCTGCAACGAAATGATGGCCCAGAACGCCATCGAGCAGGTCCGCGAAGACGAACGCCTGCTCACCCCGCAGGAAATCAAGGCCCGCCTCGACGAATACGTCATCGGGCAGGACGAGGCCAAAAAGATCCTCGCCGTGGCGGTGCACAACCACTACAAGCGCGTCTTTTACGCCGACGCCCTCAAGGGCGACGACGGTGTGGAGCTCGAAAAGAGCAACATCCTGCTTGTCGGCCCCTCCGGGAGCGGCAAGACGCTCCTCGCCAAGACGCTGGCCCGCGTCCTGCGCGTGCCGTTCGCCATCGCGGACGCCACCACGCTGACCGAGGCCGGGTATGTGGGCGAAGACGTGGAAAACATTCTGGTCCAGTTGCTTCAAAATGCCGACTACGACCTTGAAGCGGCCCGCAAGGGGATCATCTACATCGACGAAATCGACAAGATCTCCCGTAAGGCAGACGGGCCGTCCATCACCCGCGACGTGTCCGGCGAAGGCGTCCAGCAGGCGCTGCTCAAGATCATCGAAGGCACGGAAGCCAACATCCCTCCCAAGGGCGGCCGCAAGCACCCGCAGCAGGAATTCATCCGCATGGACACCTCGAACATCCTGTTCATCGTGGGCGGGGCGTTCATCGGCCTGGACAAGATCGTCGAGCAGCGTATGCGCGGCGGCAGCATGGGCTTCGGGGCCAAGGTGGAGACCAAAAAGGAGCGTACCCTCGGCGAGCTCCTCGAACAGGTGCATCCCGCCGACCTCGTGCAGTTCGGGCTCATCCCCGAATTCGTGGGCCGTATCCCGGTCCTGACGCACGTGGACGATCTCGGCGAGGACGACCTCGTCCGTATCCTGACCGAGCCCAAGAACGCCCTCACCCGGCAGTACCAGAAGCTGTTCGAGCTCGACAACGTGACCCTGCGCTTCACCTCCGACGCCCTACGTGCCATCGCCCACAGGGCCATCGAGCGCAAGACCGGCGCGCGCGGCCTGCGCAACGTCATGGAAAGCGTCATGCTCGACATCATGTATCAGCTTCCCTCCATGCCCGGTGTGAAGGAGTGCGTGATCAACGACGCGGTCATCGAAAAGAAGGCCCCGCCGCTGTACATCTACGACACCGAAGCGCACATCGCTTCGTAAGGTTTGTGGTAAGGGAAAATGTGGGGGAAGGGGAACCTTTCTGAAGAAAGGTTCCCCTTCCCCTCCCCAATGTTCTACTTCTCTTCCTTCTTGTCCTTCGCTTCCTCACGAAGACGCAGGCCAAGCTCACGAAGCTGCTTCGCAGACACGATATCGGGCGCGTTGGTCATGAGGCAGGTAGCCTTCTGGGTCTTGGGGAAGGCGATGACGTCGCGGATGGACGGCGAATCGGACATCAGCATGATCAGGCGATCCAAACCGAAGGCGATGCCGCCATGCGGCGGGGCCCCATGCTCGAGCGCCTGAATGAAATAGCCGAACTGGGATTCGTAAGATTCCTTGGAAAAGCCGAGAGCTTCAAACATCTTGCGCTGTACGGCCGCTTCGTGGATACGGATGGAACCGCCGCCCACTTCGTTGCCGTTCAGCACCATGTCATAGGCGCGGGCCTTGGTGGCGGCGGGCTCGGACACCATCTTCTCCAGATCGCCGTCCTTGGGCGCGGTGAAGGGATGGTGGCAAGCCACATAGCGTTTTTCCTCCTCGCTGTACTCGTACAGCGGGAAGTCCGTCACCCACAGGAAATTCCAAGCGTTTTCGGGGATCAGGCCGAGCTTTTCGCCGAGGTGCACGCGGAGGTTGCCGAGCGCGGCGTTCACCATACCGGGCTCGCCCGCCTGGAAGAACACGATGTCGCCCACGGAAAGGCCGAGGGCTTCGGTGAGGCCGGCGCGTTCCTCATCGGACAGGAACTTGGCGATGGGCGACTGCCATTCGTTTTCGCGGATCTTGATCCACGCGAGCCCCTGCGCGCCGTAGATCTTCACGAATTCGGTGAGCTCGTCGATCTCCTTGCGGGTCAGGTTTTCACCGCCGGGCACGCGCATGGCCTTCACCAGCTTGGCGGAGGCGAACAGCTTGAAGCCGGAGTTGCTGACGATGGAGGTCACATCCTGAAGCTCAAGGCCGAAACGGGTGTCGGGCTTGTCCACACCGTAGCGGGACATGGCCTCGTCCCACGTCATGCGGGGGAACGGAGCGGGAATGTCCGCGCCGAGCGCTTCCTTGAACACGCGGATCATGAGGCCTTCGGCCATGTCCATGACCTGCTTCTCGTCGGCGAAGCTCATTTCGATGTCGACCTGCGTGAATTCCGGCTGACGGTCGGCACGGAGGTCTTCGTCACGGAAACAACGCGCGATCTGGAAATAGCGGTCGAGCCCGGCGATCATGCAGAACTGCTTGAACTGCTGCGGCGACTGCGGCAACGCGTAGAACTGGCCGTGGTTCAGACGCGAAGGAACGAGATAGTCGCGCGCGCCTTCGGGGGTCGACTTGGTGAGGATGGGCGTTTCCACTTCAAGGAAGCCCTGCGAGGCCAGCTCGTTGCGGATGGCCATGGCGGTACGGCTGCGCAGCGCGAGGTTCCGGGCCATGCGCGGGCGGCGCAGGTCGAGATAACGCCACTGGAGGCGAAGGTTTTCGCCCGCTTCCACGCGGTCCTCAATCTGGAAGGGCGGGGTCTTGGACGTGTTCAGCAGCTTCCATTCGCTGACCACGACTTCCACTTCACCAGTCTTGAGGTTGGGGTTGACCATGCCCTCGGGACGGGGGCGTACCTTGCCCTTCATGGCAAGCACGTATTCCGAACGCAGCGCGCCAGCCTGTTCGTGGGCCTCGGGGGCGTACTCGGGGCTGAACACGATCTGCGTCAGGCCGAAACGGTCGCGCAGGTCCACAAAAATCAGGCCGCCGTGGTCACGCCGGTACTGCACCCAGCCCATGAGGCAGACTTCCGCCCCGTTGTCGGCCCCGGTCAGCTCACCGCACGTGTGGGTGCGCGTCCAGTCGCCGAGCGACTGGCAGGCGACCGACAATTCCTTCTGTTCTTCGCTCATACCAAACATTCCTTTACAAGCTATTTCTGAAGCCGGGCCACAACGTCGGCAAACGCCACGGAAGACTGTTCGCCGCTGTCCATATTTTTGAGCATGACCGTCTGGGCGGCGAGCTCGTCTTCACCAATGAGGAGGCAGAAACGCGCGCCGGACTTTCCGGCCTGACGCATGGCGCTCTTGATGCTGCGGGAGGAAAAGCCCATCTCGCCACGGAACCCCGCATCGCGCAGGGCCTGCGTCAACGCATAGGCGGCGTCGCGGGCAACGTCGGTCAGCACGACCGTGAAGAAATCTGGGCGAGCGGCTCCCGCTTCCGGCTGGGGAAGCAGCAGCGCGAGGCGCTCCATGCCGCAAGCGAAACCGAGGCCGGAAACGTTGGGGCCGCCGAGCTGTTCGACGAGGCCGTCGTAACGCCCGCCGCCAGCCACGGTACCCTGCGCGCCGATCTGATCGGACACGATTTCAAAGGTGGTGCGCGTGTAGTAGTCCAGCCCGCGCACCAGCCGGTGGTTGATCACGTAGGGTACCTTTTCGGCGTCCAGCAGACGGCGCACCGTCTCGAAATGCGCGGCGCAGTCGGGGCAGTTGTGATCCAAAATCTTGGGCGCTTCGGCGGTGTGCTCCCTGCACGAGGGAACCTTGCAGTCCAGCACGCGCAGCGGGTTGGTCACCATGCGGCGGCGGCAATCCTCGCACAAGGCGGACTCATCCAGCTCGGAGAGCCACTTGCGCAGCGTCTCGCGGTAGGCGGGACGGCATGTGGGACAGCCCAGCGAATTGAGCTGGAGGCTCAGATCCTTGAGGCCCAGCGCTTCGAGGAAACGCATGGCCATCGTGACCAGTTCGGCGTCCGCGTAGGGTTCGGAAGGCCCGAGGCATTCGCAGTTGATCTGGTGGAACTGCCGCATGCGGCCCTTCTGGGGGCGCTCGTAGCGGAACATGGGTCCGATGGTGAACAGCTTGGTCACGGCGTCGCCGCTCCGGCCGCTTTCGATATACGCGCGCATGACCCCGGCGGTCGCTTCGGGGCGCAAGGTCAGGGAACGGCCCTTGCGGTCGGGGAAGGTATACATTTCCTTCTGGACCACGTCGGTTTCCGTCCCGATGCCCCGGCAGAACAGTTCCGTCCGCTCGAGGATAGGAGTGCGCAGTTCGGTAAAGCCGTAACGGGAAAAGGTTTCCCGCGCTACAGCTTCCATATGGGTGAAAGCGTCGCTGTCCGGAGAAAACAAATCGGCGAAGCCTTTGATCGCGGTAACGTTATCGCTCATGGCCTGTACTCGTGGTTCGGTGTGACGTTGGGATCGGATGGACGTCCGAACGCAACAGGATAGAGCAATCGTAGACCGTTGTCAAAAAAGGACGGCCCCGGCGCTGACGGGCTTCAATCTTTTTTGCGAAGGGAAAACGGCTATGACGAACTATACCAGTAAGGAGGCGCTCGATGAATACGATTGAATCTCTCATGAGGGAAATGGAAGAGGACAGGCGGCAAAGGCGGATTGCAGCCCTTTCCGATACTACCCAAGCCGACGGCGGTGTGTGGAAAGTGGAACCAAGCCCCAACGCATGTCCCACCTGCCTTGAGTTTTCCCGCAAGACATATGCAGAAAAACCGAATCCCCCGCATCCGAATTGCAAGTGCCGTATCAGCAAACAAGAAAAGAAAAAACGTTATTATGTGATCGGGAGAAGACCATTGGACGGCCTCGGTTCCGTTTCCACGACCAAACTCGACTGGATCAAAAAATGGGATAAAAACACATATAAATCAGGAAAAGGAGGACTCCCCGATCTCCTCCCTGAGCACCGGCACTTTTTTGATTCTGAAGGCAACGATTTTGGCTTTTTCGGCGATGATAACGTCCGGCCTGATAGAAAAAGGAACCTTCCATTGTATACTTATGGTGATGTGAAATACGATGCCGACATCATAGATAGAGCCGTTAGAGAATATGAAACATACATCAATCAAGTCCAAGAAAAAATAAGCACATTTACAAAATCAACAAAAGATATCATAACGAATAAAGTACATGGACACGTCA